>Ga0193752_1000061_pt1 | contig 160453 bp, 140 predicted proteins | sample H1c1metaG_FD_144924 | JGI IMG/M metagenome (GOLD analysis project Ga0193752, IMG submission 144924) | Soil microbial communities from a riparian zone of the East river system, Colorado, United States - H1c1 | ecosystem: Environmental > Terrestrial > Soil > Riparian zone | place: USA: East...
CATCCAATTCGCAAGCAATCTGTAATTCGCAAGCAATCTGGTACCTGTGCTTTAAAAATATTTCCTATAGGGCCAAGGAAAAAATAACGATGGGTATTGCATCGATTGCTCGTTACAGTCTGGCAATGATTCAGCGCAGTAGTGATTCAGCGTTTGCAAGTGGCATCGTTTGCGGGTTGCTACGTTTGCAGGCAGCATTGTTTGCGGGCAGCTGTGTTAGCGGGTGACTGTGTTTGCGGGTGGCTATGTTTGAAAGCGGCCGTGTTATTTCTCCCAATCGAATGTCAGATCGGTTTGTATATTAGATCGGGCAGAGAACTGCAAAACCGAATATCAACTCATTTGTCTTCTATCGCTAAATAAGTGATTGGCTAATACACATGATTTGATGCTGATTGAATGATGAGACAAGGAACCTGCTATAGCGGACTGGTAAGAATTGTTATGCTAGTATGATATTCCCCCAAGTGGATGAGCTAGTTGGGAGCGGGATTGTGCCTTTGCGCGGCCTTCGTACCGTGGTCGAAGTTACTGAAGCCGATCAGGGCGATACTGCAACCAGCACTGGAAGAAACCCTAACAAAGCTGATCAGGGCAAAAAAGCCGATCGGAGACAACAACAAATAACGGCATAACGAAAGGTATTAACCACGGGACACAGCCGCAAAAAGGCACAATCCCGCTCCCAACGGTGCGAAGAAGCGACCAAAAACTGTTGCATAATAATGCTGGTAAACAAAGAAAGCAAACCAGCACTTCATGCCGTAGTCGGAGTTACTGAAGCTGATCAGGGCAAAAAAGCCGATCGGAGACAACAACAAAGAACGGACATGAGCAAAGGTATTAACCACGGGACACAGCCGCAAAAAGGCACAATCCCGCTCCCAACGGAGCGAAGAAGTGACCAAAAACTGTTGCATAAAGTGCTGTTCCAATTATCATGAACTCCAAGAAAATGAACAGCGGACTTAACGAAACTGAATCGCCCGCACCGGCTGTATCCGCCTGACAATAATCGTCGGAATCAACAGCACCAGGAAACAAACAACGAAAGTCACAATATTAACAACAGCAATCTGCCACCAGACAATATTAACCGCTGCCTCTGAAATATAATAAGCTTCTTCCGGAAGTTTAATAAACCCGAAACGCATTTGTAACCAGCAAATCAGCAAACCGAGAAGGTTGCCAAAAAACAGGCCGACAATAGTGATGATCGCACCATGATATAAAAAGATCTTCTGTATAGTAAAATTTTCTGCACCGATAGCTTTCAGCACGCCGACCATTCTTGTTCTTTCAAGAACCAGTATCAGGAGACATGTAATAAGATTCAGTATAGCAATTGCAACCATGATCACAAGCACAATAATGATCGTATAATTTTGTAATGATAGCCAGTCAAAAATACTTGGGTAAAGTTCGCGGATGGTACTGCTTTTAAGGCCAATTGGAATATCGTTTATGATCGATTCACTTACCCGGTCCATGTCCTTGAAATCCTTCAGGAAAATTTCGTAACCTCCGATATGGTTTTCATCCCAGTCATTAAGTCTTTGAACCAGCCTTAGATCACCTATTGCTATCAGCTTGTCATATTCTTCTATTCCGGTTTTGTATAGACCAACTACTGTTAATTTACGGGTGCGGTGGTTTCCATCCGGTTGAAGAAAAAATATCAGGACCTGGTCGTTGAGTTTAAGCCCAAGTTGTTTAGCTGTATATTCTGAGAGATTAATTTCCTTTCCATAACTGGTGTCAGAAAAATTGATCCATCTGCCTGCCACTTTAAATTTGGAGAGGTTAGAAAAATCATAATTTTTGTCAACCCCTTTGAACAGCACCATTTCAATCGACTCCGATGTTTTGACGATGGCCGTTTTTGTTGCAAATACCTGGACACTTTTTATTTCCGGATATTTTTTTACCAGCTGAGCCACAGAATCATTTTTCAGTACCGGGGTTTCTTCGGCAATAGACACCCTTGCCATTTCATAATTGTGAACGCGGATATGACCCCAGAAGCTGAATATTTTCTGACTGATGGTTTGCTGGAATCCACTGGCGAAAGAAAGGGTTACGATCATTACCATCACGCTGATAACGGTTGCAACGATGGAAAGTCTTATAACAAACCTCGAAAATGATTTTTGATTATTGAAAGCAATACGGTTCGCAATAAAACTGGCTATATTCAAAAGGGCGCTGTTTTAATGGTCAAAAATAGCTGAAAAGTTTGTAGTTTGTGGTGATAGTTGTTGCGATGAAGTATATTTTGATTTGTTTGACGAGCATATTTATAAATGCAGTCACAGCCCAGATTCCGGATGCAGTATATGCGTCAAACATTAAGACAGTTCAGCTTTTTCCCTATGGTGATCAGCTGGGCTACCCGACTGTGAGCCTTAACAGCGCCGACAGGCTGGAACTTCATTTTGATGACATTTCCACTACTGTACGCAATTATTCATATACATTTCAACTTTGTAATTCAGATTGGACTCCTGCTTTACTTAGTACTTTTGATTATATAAAAGGTTTTTCGCAGGTAAGGCTTACCACATACCGGGTTTCATCAATTGCATTTACACGGTATATTCATTACCAGGCTTCATTACCGGATCGTAATTGTGTCCCCACCAAAGCGGGGAATTATATACTAAAAGTGTTTCGGGACGGTGACACCTCAAAATTATTGTTTACAAAAAGGATGCTTGTAGTCCGTGACATTGCGTCAGCACCGGCGGAGGTGGTCCAACCATTTAATGGTCAGCTTTTCCGGACACATCAAAAACTTCAATTTAAAATTAATCTTGGCGAAGGAATCAATTTGTTAAATGCACAGCAACAGGTCAAGGTCGTTTTGTTGCAAAACAACCGTTGGGACAACGCTATACAAAATATCAGGGCTACTTTTGTATCCCGCAATACACTTGAATACAATGTTGAAGCCGATGCAGTATTTCCGGCAGGTAAAGAGTGGCGCTGGATCGATCTTAGAAGTTTCCGGTTACAGAGTGATAGGGTGGAAACTGCAAAATACTCAACTACCAGCACCGAGGTTTTTGTAAAACCCGATGCTGACCGGAGCCAGCAACGTTTCAATTTTTTCCGCGATATGAATGGAATGTACCGCATTGAAACTTCCGAAAGCATCAATCCTTATTGGCAGGCGGACTATGCCACAGTGCATTTCAGTTTTGTGCCACCAGGCAATACCTTGATCCCGAACAAGGATATCTATCTTTTTGGAAGACTGTCCGATTATAACCTTGATGACTCCGCGAAAATGAAATACAACGTCGAGAAAGGTGTATATGAACGCAGCCTGTTTCTGAAACAAGGGTACTATGACTATACCTATGTGACTATCGATCGGGGAGATCCAAAACGGAGAGCGGGTTTTGATCTTACGGAAGGCAATTATTGGGAAACTGAAAACGAATACACGATACTTATTTATTATCGTGGAATTGCTGAGCGCTATGATGAACTGATCGGTATGGCCCGTGTAAATTCTTTAACGGGACGTCGTTAAGGTATCATCATGAGTAGTTAAGGTATCATCATTAGTCATTAAGATATCATCATTAGTCATTAAGGCATCGTCATTAGTCGTTAAGGTATCATCGTTAAATATGCTGCAACTCTTTTTAAGGGCTTTTTTAACAACTTTTTTAAAAACCCTTTCTTCAAATTCTCCCTTAAACTTTCTTTACCGGCTCTCTTAAACGAATTACTCAGACTTTAGAATAGTCAGACTTTAATATGCCCATGATTTATTTTTCTTTTGAGTAGATAATAATCCTAGCTTTTTTGGGATGGAATTTGTGAATGCACTATATTTGCCGCCCGGCAGGTCTTACACGACCAGCTCCTGCTGAACTCCCCCAGGGTCGGAAGACAGCAAGGGTAAGCGGTTGTAGCGGTGCGATGTAAGTAATCTGCCGTTTTTTTTTGTTTTAAACAGATACTTCAGGTATCAACAAGTTGAGAACAATAGAAAACTGAAGTTCAAATATTATACAGCTTCCCCGGTATTGTGTAGTTTTGAAGCCTGAAAGGGTCAAAATAAATAAGAATAAATGAGGACCCGCTTCTTTGGTCCGGATCTGATCTGCGACCGAAGTTGCCTGAAAAATTACAACGATTAACCTTCTGATCGAAACTCGGCATATCTTTACATCACAATTAATACTGAAGACTTAATCTGCATCATGAGCTAATTCATTTTGAGATAAATCGCATACCGGAATTAATTAGAAAAATTATAAATGCAATTATTATAAATACAATTATTTAAAATACAATTATTATGAAGTTTTTTATCGATACAGCTAATCTCGCCCAGATTAAAGAAGCACATGAATTAGGTATCCTCGACGGAGTTACCACCAACCCTTCGCTGATGGCGAAAGAAGGCATTAAAGGCGAAGCTGCAGTTACCAAACATTATCTTGATATCTGTGAAATGGTCGATGGTGATGTAAGTGCTGAAGTACTTTCTACTGATTTCAAAGAAATTGTTGAAGAAGGAAAAAAACTTGCTGCAATTCATCCAAACATTGTTGTGAAAGTTCCAATGATCAAGGATGGTATCAAGGCATTGAAATGGTTTTCAGACAATGGTATCAGAACAAACTGCACATTGGTGTTTTCAGCAGGTCAGGCAATCCTGGCTGCCAAAGCGGGTGCTAATTATGTTTCACCTTTTATAGGTCGTATTGATGATAGCACCTGGGATGGAGTTGAACTAATTGCACAGATCGCCCAGATCTATACCCTGCAGGGTTTCAAAACTGAGATCCTGGCAGCTTCTATTCGCAACGGACTTCATATTGTAAGATGCGCAGAAGCCGGTGCAGATGTTTGTACATGTCCACTTGATTCAATCCTTGGATTATTAAAACATCCTTTGACCGATATAGGTCTTGCAAAATTCCTTGAAGACGCCCGAAAATAATTTTAAGAGAATTATGAGTTATGAATTATGAGTTATGAAAGTTAATTATGAATTATTTATTTCATAATTCATAATTAACTTTCATAACTCATAATTCCTTTACTGCTTTACGCTTTTCGGCGTTTTGGCTGCATAACTTCTTCCATGGTTTTTACGCCCGAGCTGTCTTCAAATTTTTTGATGAATATTGTTCGCTCGCGGCTCACCGCTGGATCCGACTTCAACGATACTTTTACAATCACCTTTTCTACCTTCACCGAAGTATCAAGGTAAAGACTGTTGCCTTCAAATTTACCCGCGTCACAAGTAAAGATGAGCTCCTTCGTTGTGAGAGGCAAATACTTTCCGTCAGAAAATCTGCCATCAACATTGATATAATTAAAGGTTCCTTTTTTAAGACTGTCTGTATATAGGTTGAAATATAGACTATCCAGTTTTTGGGCATCCGCCGTCTTACAGGCGATGATGAGCATTATTATGGAAATGATATTTTTCAAATTGCTTTTTTTACACTTAATCTGATGTTCCTTTTTTTATTAATCTATCGATCCTTTTTTTGATAACCTGTCGATCGTTCCTTATTTTAATAACATGTCAATCGATCCTTATTTTGATAACCTGTCGATCGGTCCTATTTTGATAACCTGTCGATCCTTTTTTCGGAAATCCTGACACTTTTTAGCCTGATCTATTTATCCTAAGATAAGAAATGCCTCCCGTAAGTTGTAAATGATTTGTTAAAACCTTACATAAAATACAAGCCTGCCATTGATTTCTATTTGGTACCATTGACACTCGATCATCTGACACTCGATCATCTAAGTCCCAAAAACCAGTGTCGAAAAAGAACCTGCCCGGATATTGCACAAAAAAACCGGCCAGGTGGCCGGTTTTGAAAAACAATTGTAAAATATCAGTTCAAATATGAATTCTGAATCACCCATTATGAATTCTAAGTCATCCATATGAATTCTGAATTATAAGGAACGATCCAGCATTCATTAATTCCCAACTCCACTCACCACTCACCACTTACAACTCATCACTCATCACTATTAAAACGATTTTTTCGGTGTTTCGGTACCCGTCGCGTTTTGTGCGGCATTTTTTACATAGGTTTCAAGCCACTGATTCTGCTCCCATAACATATGAAGGATATTTTCTTTGCCGGTATAACCGTGGCTTTCATATGGTAACGAAACGTAACGAACGGTTCCACCATGTCCTTTGATTGCATTAAACAATCGTTCAGTCTGGATCGGGAAGGTGCCTGAATTGTTATCTGAATCACCATGGATCAGCAGCAACGGTGTTTTAATTTTATTTGCAAAACTGAATGGCGACATGTTATTATAGATTTCAGGTGCTTCCCAATAGGTTCTTTCTTCGCTCTGGAAACCGAATGGTGTAAGGGTCCTGTTGTATGCTCCGCTCCTTGCAATACCTGCTTTGAATAGCTTCGTATGTGCAAGCAGGTTAGCTGTCATAAATGCACCATAACTGTGACCGCCCACTGCTACACGATTGCTGTCACCAACACCTCTTTTGGCTACGGCCTGTATAGCCGCATGCGCATTCAGGTATAATTGTGGGATGAAGTTATCATTTGGTTCTTTACCGGCTTCGCCAACTATTGGCATCTCGGCATTATTCATTACGGCATAACCCTGTGTGACCCAGAATAAGGGCGACCCTGAAGAAATACTCGTAAAAGTATACTTCGAACCTCTTACCTGTGCCGCATCAGCTGCAGATTTGTATTCACGCGGATAAGCCCATATAAGAACAGGCAAAGGTCCATCTTTCTTAACATCATAACCTTTTGGCAGGTAGAGTTCAGCAGTGAGATCGATACCATCTGCCCGTTTGTAGGAGATCTTTTCTTTCACAATACCTTCCAGCTGAGCATATGGATTTTTGAACTGCGTGATGGCAGTCATCCCATTTTTTTTCTTACTCAGATCACGCACATAATAGTTTGGAGTTTCGGTCGGGCTTTCACGTCTTGTAACAAACACCAGCTTATCCGGATCGATAAAATTTACAACATATTCATAGTAACCATCTTCAGATTGCCAAAGCAATTTTCTTTTACCGGTCTTAAGGTTCCAGCTTTGAATCAATGGCATATCGCCTTTGGCTGAAGCGCCGGATGATTCAAGAATAAGTTCACCGTTTTTATTTACGAACAGCACATCTTCATCAAATTGATTTTTTACGGTAACCGGGTTACCAATATCAGCATACTCATCATTGCTGCTGCGTTCATACAAACTATCGACAGCACCGGTTGATGGATTTAATTTATTCATCCTGATCTTTCTCTCGGCAGTCATGCGCTCATAAAATATAGCCATATCCTTTGTACCCCAGATCACGCCACTGAAACGTTTTTTTGTCTTGAAAAGTTCTGTTGGCATTTCTTTGCCTTTGGCTGAAGTAACCATCAGGGCATCCCGGAATTCAGATTTACTTCTGCCAAGTCCTTTATCGAGCGCCTGTAAAAATGTTACAGTGGATGGTTCATCACTTCTCCATGAAAAACCTCTTGGAAAATTCTGAACATCATCAAAACCAATCGGCTGACCTTCACTTGAAGGGTTATCTGCAAGCATTTTTACATCTGCACCGTTGGCGACGTCAATCACCTTGATGGTATGAGGAAAACCATTCCAGGGAAAAAGATAAGAGAAGGGTCTGTTGATTGTACGTACAAGCAGGAATTGTTTGTCAGGCGATAAATTCCAGGTGCCATAAATTGTAGGCTTTCCAAGGATTGTCCCGGAAGAAGAACCGTCAATCCCGGTTTTTTTAAGTTGAGTGGTTCCATAAAAAGCAAACAGTGACTCATCGTATGGGGACTTGATCAAATCCTGGTAAGTTCTTGATGCCGCCATCTTGCCTTTACTTTCCTGGATCACTGGTCCGGTTGGGGCAATTGGTTTTGCGGGTTGTTTATCCAGGCCTGCCACAACCGATTTATAAATGATGTTATTATCATCGACCCACATAAATGGAGCACCAATTACAGCATTCACGGGTTCATTCGCCAGTTGTTTTGCTGTTTGGGTGGCAACATCAATGATCCAGAGGGTAATGTCTTTGTTTGTAGTATTCGTAAAAGCGATTTTCTTCTCTGATGGATTCCATTGTACAAAACCGGCCTGGAGATTTTCAGGTAATCCGTTAACCGGGAATACCTGACCGGTTTTAATATTCTTAAGCTGGAAACCTGTTGAATAATTGCTGCGGCTCGGACCAAAGTTATTTGGATTGATACGGAGGCCGGCAATTCGTAATTCAGGTTGAGCTAGTTCCTCAACTGTAGGAAATGAGCTTCTTTCCAGCATCAATAACCATTCGCCTTTTTCATCTATACTTACACCAGGTGTTGGTTTTGCCATTACCAGGTCAACAATATCTTTCGGGGGTACTTTGTAACCGGGTTCGTCCTGGGCACTGGCTGCCAGTCCTGTAAAAAGAAAAGAAAATAATAACAGTCTTCTCATGTCATTTAAAATTTTGGTTATTAATCGAAGTTTTGGTTTTGAATGAAGTTTTGGTTTTGAATGAAGTTTTGGTTTTGAATGAAGTTTTGGTTATTGAAATACTCTTACATAATCGATTTCCATTCGAACCGGGTAAACAGACGGATCAACACCCTTTGCACCACCCCAGCCACCACCAACCGCAACATTCAACAGCAGGTACATCTTGTTATCAAATGGCCAGGCTTCATACCCACTGCGTTCATTTGCATAACTGAAAAATACTTTTCCATCGACAGCCACCTCTACTTTTTCTGCGTTCCAATTCAAACTATATACATGAAATTTTTCTGAAAGATCTGTTATCACCATCGTATCCGTTTTCTGCGTACCGATACTATGATGGTATTTTTTTGTATGTACAGACCCATGTACAAATCCCTGGTTATATCCCACATGCTCCATAATATCAATTTCTCCATCGTCCGGCCACTTTAATGGCGTTGTTGATCCCAGCATCCAGATTGCCGGCCAGGTACCACGACCCCTGGGAATCTTTGCTTTGATCTCGATGCGACCATATTTCCAGTCGCCTTTCCCTTTGCTAATAAGGCGGGCTGAGGTGTAATCTTTTCCGTCCCACGATTCTTTCCTGGCTTCGATGATCAACATACCGTTTTCAACCCTTGCATTTTCAGGCCGTTTCCCGGTATAAAACTGAAGTTCCTGGTTACCCCAGCCATGACCACCAACGTCATAGTTCCATTTTGTGGAATCGGGGAGGCCCTGGTAATTGAATTCATCACCCCACACCGGTTTTAGTGCTTTTCCTGGTGCTTGAGCAATCAGCAAAAACGGGGCAAGCAACAAACAAATTATTGGTAAAAACAATCGCATAATCGCCTGCATAAACGCCTTATTTTTAATTTCGGAAGATAACAATTCCTGCCCTTGAGATTTCAGCTATTTTAAGCTTGCGGATTAAATTTTTTTTGGAGTAACAGGATTTGCAGTTATTTTTGCGACGCATATGAACAACGCATTATATATCCATCACCACCATGTTTACCTAAAGGGGTAGGCCAGGGGTGTTTTGTATATATTAAAAACATTGGGCTTACAGGTTGTAAGCCTTTTTTATTTTATGCCTTTGTAACAATTCATCAAAACGTCAGGCGGCATAATCAAAATAAAACATGATGACAAAACTCAGAATTGCGATTCAGAAATCCGGCAGACTAAACGACGACTCTGTGAAGTTGTTGAAGGATTGCGGCATAGATCTTAAGAACGGAGTAAATAAACTAAAAACCGAGGCCGATAATTTTCCAATGGAAATTTACTTTCTCAGGGACGATGATATTCCACAATACGTTGAGGATGGGGTGGCGGATATCGGTATTGTGGGTGAGAATGTTGTTTATGAAAAAAATAAAAACATCCAGGTAATAGAACATCTTGGTTTTGGCAAATGCCGTCTGTCCATTGCCGTTAGCAGATCTGAAAATTATACAGGTATTGAATATCTTCGCAACAAAAGAATTGCCACCACTTATCCCGTGATCGTACAGAAGTTCCTTGATGATAATCGGATCAACGCTGAGATACATGAAATCAGTGGTTCGGTTGAAATTGCTCCGGGCATCGGCCTGGCAGATGCAATCGTTGACCTGGTAAGCAGTGGCTCCACTTTATTTATGAATGGATTGAAGGAAGTGGAGACCGTTTTGCGATCCGAAGCAGTGTTGATTAATACTCCTGATCTTTCGCCTGAGAAAAAGCAGATTCTCGATAAATTTTTATTCAGGATAAGGGCTGTAAAAAAAGCAAAAAACAATAAGTATATTTTATTGAATGCCCCGAACAATAAGGTGCAGGAAATTATTTCACTATTGCCTGGTATGAAGAGTCCGACTGTATTGCCATTGGCAGAACCTGGCTGGAGCAGTGTCCACAGCGTGCTGAGTGAAAATGAATTCTGGGATATCATTGAAAAATTAAAAGATGCGGGTGCACAGGGAATACTGGTTATCCCGATCGAAAAGATGATTTTATAACTGAATTGCTATTATATGAAGCTTTATAAATATCCTGTACAACAACATTGGTCAGCTATCCTTGAAAGGCCTTCATTGCCTGTTAAAGAACTTCGAAAGAAAGTCTCTAAGATTCTTAAGAAAGTGCGTAAAGACGGGGATGAAGCTCTGCTGAAATTTACCTCGAAATTCGATGGTGTTGAACTTTTGGAACTGGCGGTGAGCGAAAATGAAATAATGGAGGCGGAGGGCTTGATAAGCGAAGCCCTTAAGGAAGCAATAAATCTCGCAAAGAAAAATATTGAGACCTTTCATCTCAGCCAGGTTTCTTCTCCTGAAGCAGTTGAAACGATGCCAGGTGTTTCCTGCTGGCGTAAGTCGGTCGCCATCGATAGTGTAGGTCTTTATATACCTGGTGGCAGCGCTCCCTTATTTTCTACTATCCTGATGTTGGGTGTACCAGCCGCTATCGCTGGTTGTCGCGAGGTTATACTTTGCTCACCCCCGGGAAAGGATGGAAAACTTCATCCGGCGATTTTATATACTGCAAAACTTGTAGGGATAACAAAGATCTTTAAGCTTGGGGGTGTGCAGGCTATTGCTGCGATGAGTTTTGGATCAGAATCAGTCCCTAAGGTTTCAAAAATATTCGGCCCGGGCAATCAATATGTAACACTGGCCAAACAGTTGGTACAGCAACATGGAACGGCCATTGATATGCCTGCCGGGCCAAGTGAAGTGGCCGTTTATGCTGATGAGTCAGCGAACGCCGCATTTGTTGCGGCCGACCTCTTATCCCAGGCTGAACATGGTCCTGATAGTCAGGTTGTCCTGGTTACCAATTCAGTTTCTCTTGTTGAAAAAACAACCAGGGAGCTGCAGGAACAATTGATGAAGCTAAAGCGGCAATCGGTTGCCCAGCAAGCACTGGAGAACAGTAAGGTCCTACTGGTACGCAATGAAACTGAGGCAATGGAATTGCTCAATTTATACGCCCCGGAACACCTGATTTTAAATTGTGTTTCAGCTGAAGCTATGGCCGAAAAGGTAGTGAACGCGGGATCTGTTTTTATAGGTTCCTGGTCGCCGGAAAGTGTTGGTGATTATGCCAGCGGCACCAATCATACTTTGCCAACAAATGGTTATGCCAAAGCTTATAGTGGCGTAAGTGTAGAAAGTTTCGTGAAAAAGATAACCTTCCAGCGGCTTTCTTTTGATGGATTAAAAGCGATAGGCCCTGCTGTTATCACAATGGCTGAAGCGGAAGGTTTGGATGCCCACGCAAATGCAGTAACGATACGGTTGAATCACGATATTTCATAACATGCACAATGGAGCAGGCAAGAACAGCAGGGAATGAAGATTCCGGAATGTCCTTAGGATCGCATTAGTTAAAAAGTATTCAGATTAAACAATATCAGATTAAACAATATCAGATTAAACAATAATTGATAAGTGATGAGCTTCGATCTCAATAATATAATTCGTGAAAATATAAAAAAACTGGTTCCCTATTCATCGGCAAGGGATGAGTTCAGTGGAGAAGCCAGTGTTTATCTTGATGCAAATGAAAACAGTTTCGGCTCACCATTAACACGTTGGTATAACCGTTACCCGGATCCTTTGCAGCGAAAGGTAAAAGCGAGGCTCGGTGAAATAAAAGCTTTGTCGCCCGAACACATATTCCTGGGCAATGGTAGCGATGAATGTATTGATATCCTGTTCCGTGTTTTCTGTGAGCCTGGAAAAGACAATGTCATTATTTGCCCGCCCACTTATGGTATGTATGAAGTGAGCGCGAATATTAATGATGTACAGGTTAAAAAAGTTCCCCTGCTGCCCAACTTTCAGCTAAACCTGCCGGCAATTGAAGCAGCTGTGGACGATCATACAAAAATGATCTTCCTCTGCTCGCCCAACAATCCTACCGGAAATTCAATTGATCGAGCTGATATCGAAATCATTCTGAATAATTATTTCGGTGTGGTGGTATTGGATGAAGCCTATATAAATTTTTCCCGTTTCAGATCTTTTTCGCAGGAATTAGGCGACTATCCAAACCTGGTTATCCTTCAAACATTGTCCAAGGCCTGGGGGCTGGCGGCACTTCGTGTCGGGATGGCATTTGCGTCAAAGGAAATTATTGGATTGATGAATCGCATCAAACCACCTTATAATATCAACCAGGCTTCGCAGGAACTTGTTTTGAAATCCCTCGACGAAGTTGAACAGGTAAACCAGATGATCAAGGACATCGTTGAGCAGCGTAATGAACTAAGAAGGTCTCTCGAATCCATGACAGGTGTAGAAATGATATATCCTTCAGACGCGAACTTCCTGCTTGTGAAAATCCGGAATGCAAGAGCCCTCTATGAGTTTCTCCTGACAAAAGGAATCGTGGTTCGGGACCGTAGTAATGTATCTTTATGTGAAGGTTGTTTAAGGATTACCGTTGGTACTGCTACTGAGAACGCAACTTTAATCAAAGCAATAGATTCTTTTATGAATACGAGTAATTTATGAATACGAGTAATTTATGAATTTTAACAACAGCACCAACTCTAAAAAATGAAAAGAATTTTATTCATCGATCGTGATGGCACAATTATCAACGAAGCTCCACCGACATACCAGCTCGACTCATTTGATAAACTGACCTTTTATCCGCATGTATTCGAATACCTTGGGATGATTGCCCGTGATTTTGACTATGAACTGGTAATGGTTACCAACCAGGATGGCATGGGTACTGATTCATTTCCTGAGGATACTTTCTGGCCTTTGCATAACCTGGTTATGAAAACGATGGAAGGCGAGGGCATCCATTTTAATGATGTTCTTATAGACCGCAGCTTCCCCGCAGATAAAGCGCCCACACGCAAGCCAGCTACCGGTATGCTGACAGCTTATCTTAACAACGATGAGTACGATGTCGAAAATTCCTATGTAATAGGTGATCGGATCACCGATGTTCAACTCGCTAAAAATCTTGGCTGTAAGGCAATCTGGCTGAATAACGATCCGGAGCTGGGTTCAGGAGAGATAAAGGATAAGCTGGATGAATTAAGTGGAGTTGTTGCACTTGAAACCAGCGAATGGAAAAAGGTCTATGAATTTTTACGACTGGGTCTGCGTAAAGTGGTCCATGAAAGAAACACCAATGAAACCCAGATTAAGATCGAGCTCAATATCGATGGCACTGGCAAGGCTAAAATCTTCACAGGAATTGGTTTTTTTGATCACATGCTTGAACAAATTGCCAGGCATGGGAAGATGGATCTTACTATCCGCACTAATGGAGATCTCCACATTGATGAACATCATACCATCGAAGATACCGGTATCGCACTGGGAGAGGCTTTCGCCCAGGCGCTGGCCGACAAACGCGGTATGGAAAGATATGGTTTTGCGCTTCCGATGGATGAAGCCGAAGCAAAGGTGCTAATCGATTTTGGCGGTCGCAACTGGATAGTCTGGGATGCTTCCTTCAAGAGAGAATTTATCGGCGAAATGCCAACCGAAATGTTTTTTCATTTCTTTAAATCTTTTTCAGATGCAGCCAAATGCAACCTGAACATCGAATGCAAAGGCGAAAATGAACATCATAAAATCGAAGCGATATTTAAGGCTTTTGCAAAAGCCATTCGTATGGCCGTTAAGCGTGACCCTTTTTCCAACTATCTTCCTTCTACAAAAGGAACCATTTGAGGAGAGTTATGAGTTATGAGTGATGAGTGATGAGTTAGTGATTGAATGATATAAATTATGAAAGAGTTTGTAAGTGATTACACTCATAACTCTTCAACTCACTCATAACTCATCACTCATCACTTATAACTTGAAAAAGATTCTCTTCTTATACAGGAAATAACAAATCAGCCATTCAAGGGTAAAGATCAGGAGACAGGTAATTACTTTCATTAGGAGATCAGGTGTGTTGATGAAAGTCATTAAGCCATTGCTGATAGCGGCGACATAACCATTGAACCATCTTGATCCGACAATCTCAAAAAAGAGATAGATAAAAATGGAGTTCATACCGACGATTGTAAAAAACGACAAATATTTTTTGTGGTTTAGCAAGTCGATCCACCAATAACAGGTGGCCAGTGCCCATAAGCACCAACCTAATGAGGCGAGTGTAAATGAGGTAGTTGCTATTCGTTTAATGATCGGCGTTATGCCAGCGAGGTCCATTCCATAGCCAACTACCAGGCAGATAAAGCCGGCAAGAAACAAAGGCACAAGTTTTTTTTGGTTATTGAGAAATAGTTTGCCAACCATCGCCCCGGCTATAGTGTGCACAGCGGTTGGAATACAATTGATGGCGACCCATCCACCCCTATTGATCTTTCCCATCAGTTGAAGATCCATCCAGTTACCAAAATTGTGCTGATCAACGAATGCCTGGTCGAATGCTGGTATATTGGTAAAACGGTACAATATTTCGGTAAGTAACAACAAACCAATGCAAACAAGCAACTGTGCCCTCAACGACCAGTTAAAGATCAGGAAAGCCACCATAGTTGTAAACGATAGCTGTGTAAGTACATCCCATAATTCAAAAGCCAGTCCATTCTTTCTTACAGCATAATCCAGCACACCCCAGAAAAAGAGCCATCCCGATCTTCGCAGGGCTTTGCGAAAAGAGACTTTCCATGGGACTCCCTTGAGTTGCTGACTATGTAAGGAATAGGCCATTGCTGTTCCGGCAATAAACATAAAACCAGGTTGAACCAGGTCCCAGAAACGCAGGCCGTTCCATGGATGATGTTCCAACTGAATAAGTAAATTATTAATGGCGGTACCTTCTGTCGCGTTGACGAGGTGACCATATAAGCCTGTGCTTTCGAGCGCAAGCATCACCATGATAAACCCACGCAGGAAATCAAGGGAAAGAAGTCTTTGAGAAGGTAGTAGTTGTTGAGATTGAGTTGACGGCAGTTGTCCAGTAGTTTCCATATTTATAAGCAATTTGAGTCAGGAATGAAATATACGAATGAAACGCTCATATAAATTTCATATAGTTCTAAATTTCAGATAGTTCTGAATTTCAGACACTTCGTAATGGTCCTGAAACCTTCCCATATTCTGTCACAACACCGCATGCAGTGTCTGCCTTCGTATACGAGGCGCTGAGATTTATTCTCCTTCATAATACCGTGGAAGGAAGACGTGTGCGCCGAAGCAATACGAAGGGCGGGGACATGTTTCCATGGTGCAACGTTCCGCCATGCTCCTCGTAACACCAGGGCAGAAATAAAATTTGTCATTTTCAATATTCTACCACATCTTTGCCGGGCAATGAATAATCAGATTAATAATCAACAGTGGTGGTGGCATACTAACTCCAATCGGGGCAGGTAATGCAATTACTGTGTTATATATAACATATTAAGCCCCGGGTAGTCCTCGGGGTTTTTTTATTTACAGCAATTCAACTATTTACAGCCATTCAACAATTTTATCCGTTTATGAAGAGGATAGCAATAGATACAGGTTATAAAAAGATTTTGTCAGATGTACATACGCCGGTTGGCATTTATCTCCGCCTCAGGGACCGCTTCCGTGATACCATTCTCCTGGAAAGTACCGATTACCATGTGGCTGAAAACAGCTTCTCTTTTATTTGTATCAATGCAATTGCCGGTATCGAGATAACCACTGACAGACAGGTTGAAACAAAATTTCCGGGCGATGTTCCCCGGAAACAAAAATTGGCGAAAGATGCAACGGTGGCTGATCTTGTATGGAATTTCATGCAACAATTCGAAATAACGCCAGCTGCTGATAAGCCGGTCAGGGCAGGTCAGGGTTTATTTGGATACACAAGTTTTGATGCTGTGCAATATTTTGATACGGTAAAATTTCAAAAAAGAGAAGGAATAACCGGCATCCCGCTGATGAGATATCGGTTATACCAATACGTGATAGTTATTAATCACTTTAAAGACGAATTGTTCATCTGTGAAAACAAGATCAAAGGCATCGAATCTGATGTTGCTGTAGTTGAGTCGCTTATTCGCAGTCGTGATGTTCCGGTTTACCCGTTTAACCTGAAAAATGCCGAGACTTCAAACATGGAGGACGAAGATTACATGGAAATGGTTCAGAAAGGAATACAAAGCTGTTTAAGAGGTGATGTGTTCCAGATAGTGCTGAGCCGGCGCTTTCAGCAATCATTCACCGGGGATGAATTCAACGTTTACCGTGCTCTTCGAAATATCAACCCATCACCGTATTTATTCTTTTTCGACTACGGTGATTATAAACTGATGGGTTCATCACCTGAATCTCAATTGATAATCCAGAATGGCCGGGCAGTTGTGCACCCGATTGCTGGTACCTTCAAACGTACCGGTGAAGATGCACTCGACCAGGAAATGGCCGAACTACTGCTGGCTGATGCAAAGGAAAACGCCGAACATGTAATGCTGGTTGACCTCGCAAGAAATGATCTCAGCAGGCTTTGTGATGATGTTTCGGTTAGCTATTACCGTAAGATCCAATACTATTCCCATGTGATTCACCTGGTATCTGAAGTAACAGGTGCAGTTAGAAAAGGTACAAATCCATTCGAGTTGCTGGCTGTGACTTTCCCTGCCGGTACGCTAAGCGGAGCACCTAAATTCAAAGCAATGGAACTGATAGATTCATACGAACCTACACAACGTAGTTATTATGGGGGCTGCCTTGGTTTTATGGGTTTTGATGGTACCTGTAACCATGCTATCATGATCAGGAGTTTTCTGAGCCGCGACAATACATTGTTTTACCAGGCGGGAGCCGGCGTGGTTGCTGCAAGTAAACCAGAAAGTGAACTGCAGGAAGTGAATAATAAACTTGGCGCGCTAAAGAAAGCAATACTTGCTGCAGCGGAAATTTCCTGAACCAGGGATATTCAAAATTAGCATTGAAAAAAATTAACCATATAAAAAGATTTTGTGACTAAGATTCTTGTTTTCGATAATTACGACTCTTTTACCTATAACCTGGTTCACCTGGTTGAGAAGATCACCCATACTAAAGTGGAAGTTCATCGTAATGACCAGATACCGCTGGAAAATATCAGCCGCTATGATAAGATTATCTTGTCTCCCGGTCCTGGCATACCGGAAGAAGCAGGGCTATTATTATCCGTGATCAGGGAATATGCAGCCTCGAAATCAATACTCGGTGTTTGCCTTGGTCACCAGGCAATTGGCCAGGCTTTCGGAGGTTCGCTCATCAATCTGTCGACCGTTTACCACGGTGTCGCAACGCCTGTCAGGCTAAAAAAGCAAGTCAAATCCAGGCTCTTCGATCAGCTTGATGAAACACTGGAAGTCGGACGCTATCATAGTTGGGTAATATCCCCCGAAAATTTTCCGGAAGAACTGGAAATCACAGCTGTGGATGATCTGGACTACATCATGGCATTGCAGCATAAAAACTACGATATACAGGGTGTACAGTTTCATCCTGAGTCTGTGCTCACTCCAGCGGGCGAAGCGATCATGAGAAATTGGCTAAAACAGTAAAAAACAACATAAAAATCGAAGTTTATCTTGAAATACCGATCTAATACAACATATAGTGAAAAAAATACTCTTATATCTCTTCGAACACAAGTCCCTTTCACGCGCTGAAGCAAAAGATATTCTCATCAATATATCGAAAGGTGTGTATAATGAAACTGAGATTACTTCGTTTGTAACGGTGTTCCTGATGCGTAGCATAACGATAGCGGAATTGGAAGGATTCAGGGACGCTTTACTGGAGCTTTGTGTTCCGGTAAATCTGAATAGTTATGAAACAATAGACATCGTAGGAACGGGCGGCGACGGGAAAAACACCTTCAATATTTCGACTCTGTCTTGTTTTATCGTTGCCGGGACCGGTCAGAAAGTGGCTAAACATGGAAATTACGGTGCGACTTCTATAAGCGGTGCATCAAATGTGATGGAACTACTGGGATACCAGCTAAAAAATCATCCCGATAAACTGAAACGCGAAATTGATGAATCCAACTTTTGTTTTTTACATGCGCCACTTTTTCATCCTGCCCTTAAGGCAGTTGGGCCCATCAGGAAAAACCTGGGTGTCAGAACGTTTTTTAACATGTTGGGTCCCATGGTAAATCCTGCAGCCCCTGCTTTTCAACTGGTTGGTGTATATAACCTGGAAATGGCAAGAATTTATAATTACCTGCTGCAGCAAACAGGCAGGGCATTCACCATCATTCATGGCCTTGACGGCTACGATGAGATTTCCCTGACAAACGACACCAAGGTTATCACAAATCAGGGCGAAAGGGTGATGACTCCCGAACAACTGGGTAAACGTTCTGTTTCTGCAATGGATATTCATGGAGGTAATACGGCGGAAGAAGCAGCCAGGATCTTTATAAAAATTCTCAAGGGAGAAGGCTCCTGGGCACAAAACGCAGTAGTGATTGCAAATGCAGCGATGGCATTATCCTGTACCGGCAAATACAAAGACTATGAATCTTCATATAATGCGGCTGTTGAAAGCCTGGAAAGTGGAAAGGCCCTGGCATCATTTAATAAATTAATTGCATTACAATGAAATCAACATAATATCCCCCAAAGAATCCATATTAAAACCATTCAATAGAAAACCGGAAACATAGATGAACATTTTAGATGCGATCATAAAGCAGAAAAGAACCGAAGTTGCAGAAAAACAAAAACTGATACCGGTTGATGAAGTAAAACAAAGCGAATATTTTACCAGGCAGGTTTTTTCAATGAAAGAGTCACTGTTAGATCCTTCAAAAACAGGCATCATTGCAGAATTCAAAAGAAAGTCTCCATCTAAGGGAAACATAAACCAGGCTGCCGATGTTGTACATGTAACAGAAGCTTATACAAAAAACGGAGCCTCAGCTTTATCGGTACTGACTGATGAACATTTTTTTGGCGGAAGTCCAAATGACCTGGTAAGGGCAAGAGTGAACAATCTGCCAATAATACGTAAGGATTTTATTATTGATGAATACCAGATTGTTGAATCAAAAGCGATGGGTGCGGATGCGATACTCCTTATCGCTGCCTGTCTTTCTCCGCTTGAAGTAAAACAGCTGGCTGAGTTCGCGGTGCTGATCGGCCTTGAAGTGTTGCTTGAAATACATGACGAATCTGAACTGGATCATATCTGTGATAAGATTGACCTGGTTGGAATCAACAATCGAAACCTTAAAACATTTGAAGTCGATATTGATCGCAGCCTGGCTATGGCCGCGAAAATTCCTTCAGATAAAATAAAAATCGCTGAAAGCGGAATAAGTACGGTAGAAAATATTCGTTTGTTTCGTAAAAATGGATTCAAGGGATTTCTTATCGGTGAAAATTTTATGAAACAGGAAAATCCGGGTGTTGCTTTTGAACAATTCGTTACATTGTTGAGGAGTAATTAACTTAGTTGAAAGCCGATTGCCTGCCAGCAAAGACTGACAATTAAAACTGCCCTCACTATGAGAATAAAAGTTTGTGGAATGACACAACCTGAACAGGTGGATCAGCTGGCGGAGATGGGAATGACCTTTGCCGGGTTCATTTTCTATCCAAAAAGTCCCAGGTATGTTTTTAAATATATGACCTCGACCCAGATCAGGAAAGAAAACAACATTAACAAAGTTGGTGTGTTTGTTAACGCGAGTGTGGACGAAGTATTACACATGGTGGATGAATGTCGTCTTCAGATGGTACAGCTGCATGGGGATGAAACACCAAAGTTCTGTGAAAAAATTGCAGACTATGTTTCTGTTGTGAAAGCATTCCGGTTGAGTGATAACGATAATATTCAGTGGATGACCCGTCCCTATATGGAGATGTGTGATATGTTCATGTTTGATACGATAGGTGCAGGATATGGTGGAACAGGTAAAAAGTTTGACTGGGATCTGCTGAAGAATGAAGACATCGGAAAACCTTTTTTTCTGAGTGGCGGTATCGAACCTGGTGATGAGGAGAAGCTTAGAGAGTTTGAAAAAGAACCAGGAGCGAAAGCATTGTTTGCGATTGATATCAACAGCAAATTTGAAACAAGCCCCGGTATAAAAGACATGGAAAAGCTGAGGCAGTTTGCAAAAAATTTAAATGGATAATTTTTTATATGATCACAATCAGATTAGCAACTGATGAGGATTTACCAGCTATACTGGAAATTTATAATCATGTAATTATTCATACGACTGCTGTTTTTCAATATACCATTCATACACCTGAAATGCGTAAGGAATGGTTCGAAACCAAAAAGGAGCAGGGTTTCCCGGTATTTGTTGCTTTGGAAGGCACCGTGATTGCCGGTTTCAGCACAATAGGCTGGTTTCGGGCCTGGCAAGCTTATAAATATTCGGTTGAAAATTCAGTTTATGTGGATAGTAAGTTTCGTGGAAGGGGGATAGGCAAAAAATTACTGGAACCATTGATCGACGCAGCAAAGACATTAAATATGCACACAATTGTTGCTGGTATAGAAGCAGCAAATATTGAAAGCATAAAGCTGCACGAAAAATTTGGTTTCCGGGAAGTAGCACATTTCAAAGAAGTGGGATTTAAATTCGGGCGTTGGCTCGATCTTAAATTTCTACAACTTGTTTTAGTTACACCAACTGATCCAAAGGACGGATAATAAATTCAGCCTTGCTATCATAAAGATCTCTTGATAACATAAAGATCTCTTGCTAACATAAAGAACTAACGAAGAATTGTAAGATCCAATCCTAAGAATTCCAATACCAGGATCTATTCTTAAGAACCCGAATTGCAAGATCCAACCCTAAAAACCAATCCGAAGAGTTCTAAGTATAGAGATCTGACCCTAAGAACTAATAAGAAAATACAAGGATAAAAAATCCTTATCTCAAAACTCCAGTCCGAAAACCGTAACGGGGTTCAAACCCCGCAAACTTTAAATCATTGGCCTGATCCTGCAAGCTATTATTACAGGATCGGTCCGGCGAACTATTAATCTAAGTCCGATCCTAAAGACAATTTATAAAACGATTAGTATGAGTACGAAGAGCATCAGTTTTCAGCAACCGGACACACAAGGATACTATGGTAAATACGGGGGCGCCTATATTCCTGAAATGCTTCACCGCAATGTTGAGGAGCTGCGCACCCGGTATCTTGATATCATCCAGGAAAAATCTTTTCAAAAGAATTTTCGGGCATTGCTTAAAGATTATGTGGGCAGACCAACACCGCTTTATTTTGCTGAGAGATTGAGTAAACGCTATAAGACACAAATCTATCTTAAACGTGAGGATCTTTGTCATACGGGCGCACACAAGATCAACAATACCATCGGCCAGATTTTGCTTGCAGAAAAACTTGGTAAAAAAAGAATCATTGCAGAGACAGGTGCCGGTCAGCATGGTGTTGCCACCGCTACAGTATGCGCGCTAAAAAACATAGAGTGCATTGTGTATATGGGTAGCAGGGATATCGAACGACAGGCGCCGAATGTTGCCAGGATGAAAATGCTTGGCGCTACGGTGATACCAGCTACCAGCGGAAGCCAGACTTTAAAAGATGCCACCAATGAAGCAATACGGGACTGGATCAATAACCCTTCAGATACCCATTATATTATTGGCAGTGTGGTTGGACCACATCCATATCCAGACATGGTCGCAAGATTCCAAAGTGTTATCAGTGAAGAAATCCGCTGGCAGTTAAAAGAACAAACGGGCTCAGAACTTCCATCACATGTGATTGCATGTGTAGGTGGCGGTAGCAATGCGGCCGGTACATTCTATCATTTTCTTGATGAAAATAAAGTTGAACTTATCGCAGTCGAGGCTGCAGGGCATGGTATCAGCTCTGGGATGAGTGCTGCAACCACCCAACTCGGCAGGGCTGGAATACTACATGGAAGCAAAAGCCTGGTCATGCAAACAGACGATGGCCAGGTGGTTGAGCCACATAGCATATCCGCCGGTCTTGATTATCCGGGGATCGGTCCTCTGCACGCACACCTGTTTGATTCGGGACGTGGTCAGTTTTTAAGCGCAACAGATGATGAATCACTTGAAATGGCTTTTGAAATCGCGAAAACGGAAGGGATCATCCCCGCGCTGGAATCTGCCCATGCTTTTATGGCTCTCCGAAAATTATCATTTAAAGAAAGCGACCGCGTGGTAATCTGTCTTTCGGGCCGGGGCGACAAAGACATGGATACCTATATGAAACATATGGATAATAAAAGTGTATGATTTGCGTAGCTATCAGAATCCATATTTTCGCAGTCATTCAGCATACAACTGAACTACGCAGAACAATTGCGTAGATGTTTGAATAGCAGTTTAGAATTTAATCAACACACAATAAAAAGCCAGATAATGAACAGGCTAGAATCCTTATTTCAGCGAAAAACAAAAAATATTCTGAATGTTTATTGTACAGCCGGGTATCCACTTCCTGAAAGTACGCTTGACGTGATGATTGCTCTCGAAGAAGGCGGCGCCGATATCATTGAACTTGGAATGCCCTATAGTGATCCACTGGCCGATGGACCTGTTATACAGGCAAGCAGTAGTGTTGCCCTGGCAAATGGCATGACAATCTCAAAACTTTTCGATCAGCTGAGGGGTTTTCGTCAGAAGGTACACATTCCCGTTATATTGATGGGCTATATGAACCCGGTTTTGCAATTTGATTTTGAAAGATTTTGCCAACAGGCAGCTGCAGTAGCGGTGGATGGACTTATTATACCAGATCTTCCGATCTATGAGTTCGAATCTGAATACGGTGCGATAATACAGAGATATGGGCTGAATTTTATTTTCCTGGTCACACCAGAAACCAGCGAAGAAAGAATCAGGAAAATTGATGAACTTTCTACCGGTTTTATTTATGCAGTATCATCATCATCTACCACGGGTTCGGATAAAAACATGGGTGATGTTGAAGCTTATCTAAGACGCTTGCAGAAGATGAAGTTAAAAAATCCTGTTCTTGTCGGTTTTGGAATCAAGGATAGGAAAACCTTTGAAGCTTCATGTTTATTTACCAATGGGGCAATTATAGGTTCTGCATATATTAACGCTCTCCGTCAAAGTGGTGAAGTAAAAGAAACTACAAAGGCTTTTTTGGAAGGAATATTGTCACCGAACACCCGGGTTAACATATAACTTATCAACATATCAACCCTGTTGTTAATGTAAAAGGGTGTTGTTAATGTAAAATAAAATACATGAGTCTTGTTATCATAAAATATAATGCTGGAAATATACAATCTGTTCTTTATGCCCTTGAGCGCATTGGTGTCGAAGCAAAAGTAACGGATGATCATGATGAAATATTCAGGGCAGATAAAGTGATTTTCCCTGGGGTAGGGGAGGCTAGTTCTGCAATGAAGTATCTTCGTGAACGGGGACTAAACAAAGTACTTAAAAGCCTGGAACAACCTGTACTCGGCATCTGCCTAGGTATGCAACTGATGTGTACTTACAGCGAAGAAAATAAAACAGATTGTCTTGGCATTTTTGAAGAAAAAGTAAAAAAGTTCCGGGATGATATGCCGGATTTGAAAGTGCCACAGGTTGGCTGGAATAATATCTATAATCTTAAAAGCCCGCTGTTCGAAAACGTTTCCCAGGATGCTTATTGTTATTTTGTTCATGGCTATTATGCGCCAATAGGGCGGGATACTATCGCAACAACTGATTATACAACACCATATAGTTCTGCACTTCATAAAGATAATTTTTACGGTGTGCAGTTTCACCCTGAAAAAAGTGCAAATGCCGGTGAACAAATTCTCAGAAACTTTTTAAAGATCAGCAATTAAAATATTTCAATCCATGCAGATTATACCAGCCATCGATATCATAGATGGCAAATGTGTCAGACTTACAGAAGGAGACTATAGTCAGAAAAAAATTTATAATGAGAGACCACTCGAGGTTGCCTTACAATTCGAAGATGCAGGGGTAGAAAGACTTCACCTGGTGGACCTGGACGGAGCTAAGGCAGGAGCGGTAAAAAACTGGCGGGTACTTGAAACCATAGCGGGAAAAACAAAACTGGTCATAGATTTTGGTGGTGGCATAAAGACTTCCAATGATGTAGATATTGTGTTAAGCTCAGGAGCTGCCATGGCGACAGTTGGAAGTATCGCAGTTAAAGATGAAGAAGAATTTGTCAGATGGTTAAAGCAATACGGTGCCGGTAAATTTTTGCTGGGTGCAGATGTGAAAAACGAAAAGATTGCAGTCGGAGGATGGCTCGAAACAACCAATATCTGGATCTACGACTTCATTCAGAAATATCTTGAACATGGTGTAAAGCAAATCTTCTGTACAGATGTAAGCAAAGACGGCAAGCTCGAAGGCCCTTCGCTTGGGCTCTACACAACAATTATCACCCAGTTTCCCCAGCTTGATCTCATTGCCAGTGGTGGTGTTAGTTCCATGGAAGATCTTGACCAACTGAAAGACATAGGCTGTAAGGCCGCTATAGTCGGCAAAGCAATTTACGAAGGACGTATCCGACTGGAAGACCTAAAATTTGTAATCTGATTCTATGCTCGCAAAACGTATTATTCCCTGCCTTGATATTCGTGACGGAAGAACCGTTAAAGGCATCAACTTCGAAAGCATCAGGGATGCCGGTGATCCCGTTGAACTCGGATCGCTTTATGCCAGGGAAGGCGCCGATGAACTCGTTTTTCTTGACATTACTGCTACCAATGAAAAGCGTAAGACGCTCAGTGAATTGGTTAACCGCATCGCCCATCATATAAATATCCCATTTACTGTTGGCGGTGGAATAAGCAGCATTGAAGATGTACAGGTCCTTTTGCAGAATGGGGCGGATAAAATCTCTGTTAACACAGCGGCTTTTCGTAATCCAAAGTTGGTTTATGAACTCGCTAAAGAATTCGGCACCCAATGCGTGGTACTTGCAATTGATACCCGCCAGGAGGAAGATGGCAATTGGTATGTATACCTGAACGGTGGCAAGATCAGGACCGACACGACCTGCCTTGCCTGGGCAAAAGAAGCAGTGTCACTCGGAGCCGGGGAAATTCTGCTCACATCTATGAACCATGATGGAACAAAAAAAGGATTTGCATTGGACATTACACGCACCATAGCTGAGCAGGTATCCGTTCCCGTTATAGCTTCAGGAGGTGGCGGAGCCATGGAACATTTTACCGATGTATTCAAACGGGCAAAAGCTGATGCCGCTCTTGCAGCGAGCATATTTCATTTTAAGGAGATATCAATTCCGGAATTAAAAGGATATTTGCAAAAAGAGGGTATTGATATTCGTCCCCTGTAAGATTAAATCAGAACATACTGTCCGCAGTTTTGAACCCTGCTATAAACGGTTCAGCATAATAATATCACACAAGCATGTTAAACATTGACTTTAAGAAATATGCAGATGGGCTGGTCCCTGCCATCATACAGGACTACCGCACTCATAAGGTTTTAATGCTTGGGTTCATGAACGAAGAATCCATGAAAAAAACCATGGCTGAAGGCAAAGTGACCTTTTACAGCCGCAGCAAAAAAAGACTCTGGACAAAAGGGGAAGAGAGTGGCAACTTTCTGCATCTCAAAGAAATGTCAGGGGATTGTGACCAGGATACTATCCTCATCAAAGTTATACCTGCCGGCCCCGTTTGCCATACGGGTGCAGACACATGCTGGAGCGAAAAAAATCATCCCGACGATTTTTTATACCAATTAGAAGACATCATCAATATCCGTAAAAACAGTGATGACAAAAACTCCTATGTAAGGAGTTTATTCGCCAAAGGAATAAACAAAATAGCGCAAAAGGTTGGGGAAGAGGCGGTTGAGGTGGTTATTGAAGCTAAAGACAATAATGACCAGTTATTTCTCAGCGAATCAGCGGATTTGTTATTCCATTATTTGGTTTTGCTTAACGCAAAAGGATATAATTTACAGGACGTTGTTAACGTTCTACAAGAGCGGCACTCCGTAAAAAATCATTGACACAGTAACTTTGTGCTTCAAATTGTGTTATCGGTTCGTGTCTCAAAATATTTTAATATGAAGTTTCTACTTGCGGTTTTATTGTCAATACCTTTTTTCTCCATAGCACAGAAAATACCGGCAGGAGGATTTGTAATTACAGGTTCAGTAAACGGCCTTGCAGATAAATCCCGGGTGACACTAACTGAACTAAATAACCCAACCGACACGCTGGCTACTGGCACCGTCTCCAAAGGTACATTTATCCTGAAAGGCAAAATAGTTGAACCAAACCTGGTCCAGCTCAATTTTGATGGAGCGCAAAAAAAGTCAATCCTCTTTATCGGAAATGAAAAGCTTTCAGTTTCCGGGGATGTTACAAATGTCCAGGAATTAGCTATAAAAGGATCTTCTATCCACAATGACTTCATTACTTTTCAGCAAATATTTAATCCTTTATTCAAAAGACTTTCAGAACTCAATACAAAGGTATCATCGGATCCTGCGATGAACAGGAACGATACAGTTATGATAAATTATACAGCCCAGTTTAAAAAGATACAAACTGCTGTAGACAAATTCATCACTGAAAAAAAATCTTCCCCGTTGAGCGCTTTTGTACTTGTTGTAACCAGTGAGCTGGAACAGGATTTTGCAATGCTGGAAAAACGGTACAACAGCTTATCGCCTGAATTTCAGAAAGGATTTTACGGAAAGATTGTGAAGCAACAAATTGAAGAATCAAAAGTGGGCGCAATCGGTTCAGAAGCCATCGCTTTTACGCAGAATGATACTACCGGTAAGCCTGTTTCTCTTGATTCATTCCGGGGGAAATATGTGTTAATTGATTTTTGGGCCAGCTGGTGCAGACCGTGCAGGATGGAAAACCCGAATGTAGTAGCCGCTTACAATAAGTTCAAATCTAAAAACTTCACGGTGCTTGGCGTTTCACTCGACAAGGCAAAGGAGCCCTGGATTGAAGCCATCAAAGCGGATCAGTTGGCCTGGACACAGGTAAGCGATTTAAAGTTCTGGCAAAACGAAGTGGCTATGAAATACAAGGTCCAGGGGATACCTCAGAACTTTCTTATCGGGCCGGATGGGAAGATTGTCGGTAAGAACCTTCGCGGACCACAACTGGAATCAAAGTTGTGCGAACTCTTAGGCTGCAATTAAGCCCTAACGGCTTTAGCGTCGCTATTGATGTTACTAATTGCTTTCGTAAATACTTTCACTATTTGCATTTACAATTGATTAATCGAAATGCTTCGCTATTTGCGTTTACAAATCGCCTAATCGAAATGCTTCGCTATTTGTGTTTACAAAATACTTTCACTATTTGCTTTTTAATTGTCTTTTGTAAAGCTGTATCACATTTTCAAATCCCAGGTACAATGCATCCGAAATAATGGCGTGACCTATGGAGACCTCCAATAGTCCCGGAACTTCCGCCGCAAAATAAGCCAGGTTTTCCAGGTCCAGATCGTGCCCGGCATTGATCCCTAGATTCAGTTCCATTGCTTTTTTTGCGGCCAGTACATATGGTGCTACGGCCTGTTCCCGGTTCCGATGATAGTTCCTGGCATATCCCTCGGTATAGAGTTCCACACGATCAGTACCGGTCTCTGCTGCGCCTTCCACCATCCTAAGATCCGCATCAACAAATATCGATGTGCGGATGCCAGCACCTTTAAGTATCGCTGTCATTTCCCTTAGATAGTCCTTATGCATAATAGTATCCCAACCATGATTCGAAGTGATCTGTCCTTCGGCATCGGGTACAAGTGTGACCTGGTTTGGTTTTACTTCAAGTACAAGGTCTATAAACTTCTGTTCGCGGCAATTACCTTCAATATTGAATTCGGTAGTAATGATTTTTTTGATATCCCTTGCATCCTGGTAACGGATATGTCTTTCATCAGGTCTCGGGTGAACCGTTACGCCATCCGCTCCAAAACGCTGGGCATCGATCGCAGCCCTGGTAACGTCCGGATTATTCCCCCCGCGGCTATTGCGTAATGTTGCAAATTTGTTGATATTGACGCTTAAGTGAATCATTCCGCAAAACTAAAACATGTAGATAAATACCGGTAATTCTATTTGCCATCAAACAAAAGAAAAAGGAGCCCTAAAGCTCCTTCTTACCTATTGATTACTATGTCCGCGTTCTATATCTTTTAATATTATTCCTGAATGGCACTGATCCTGCCATTGGTTCAGGTTATTAATTATAAATTATTATGATTACATGTGGTTTACAGAGCCTCTTTACGCAAACGGGTTGCATAGAGTACTTTTGCTTCTGAATCGATCAGGTCAACAAAATATGTTCCACCGCTTAAAGAATTAAGTTCGTTGATAGTGGTAACGTTCGTTCCCTTAACAAGGTACCAGCCGAACATTTTAACTATGCGGTTATTCATATCAAACATTCTGACGATGGCATGCCTGCTTTGTTCGCAAACAACGTCCAGGGTAATCGAAGTGAAAAAAGGATTTGGCCTGGCGGTCACTTTTGTAATCATAGAAGTTGTTTTCTCGGGTTCGGGATTGAGATCTTTAGCTGGGAAAGCTAAATTTGTTAACTCGATTTGTTTTCCAGGGAAGTCTGTACCTGCCTGGCCGTTTTTCTGCTGATTGATCCTGCTAAGTATTTCTGAAGTTTTCACTGGTTTTCCTGTTTGACGGTATGTTGCTAAAGGAATGCCACGCTTTTAATTAATTGATTTATAGTGATTTATGCGCGATGGGAGCGCCATTTCTTTCCCGATTTGGGACAGATTCCAGTGGTTTTGGGAATTGAATAACTTAAAACGTATATAAACGGTCTTTTAAGAGCTAAATCTGTAAAACGAGCGACCCGGTTTTGAAAGCAGGCTTCAGGAATAACAACAAGCTTCAGGAATAACAGCAATAGGAACAGGATAAGCTAACCATGAGAAAGTCCGATATTTAAAACCTCGCGATCAGTTTAATATTCAGTAAACGAGGTGTGAGCCGGTTTGGCAAAGCGTAAGTAGTATTCGAAAAATCTTTGATCAACATGTAAGAAATAGTATTGTCGCGGTCTATCAGGTTGAAAACCTCAAGGGTCGCCCAGATGTTTTCAAAATTCCGGAATGGATTGTGACTTCTGCGGTTTGATTTTTCGCTGTCGAGCAACAGCGCACTGAATCCAAGATCGATTCTGATATAAGGTTCAATGATGAGTGCATTGCGGTATTTCACGCTGTTTGGAATATTGTAAGGTAGATTAGAGCCATAGATAAAATTCAGGAAAACCTTGAAGTTTTTATTGGTAGAAAGGTAATCCTGCAGGAACATACCAAATGTAATTAAGCGGTCATTCGGTCTCCTTAGCCATCCGCCCTCGCGCTGAACGCTGTCTACCGGTACATTGTTATCATCAAGCGTATAATCATAATAACGGTCATTTTCAATGTCCTCCCTGGTTCGCATAAATCCGAGGCTAACCCAGCTTTCAGCATCTTTCACCAGCTCGCCAAAAAGTCTCATCTCAAGACCGGTTGCATATGCTTTTGCACTGTTTTCACCATAATACCTCAGCCTTACATTGTCTACATCATACGGCACCACATTCCGGAGGTTTTTATAATATGCTTCCATGGTAAATCTGAAAGGCCGGTTGCCCGATCTGAAATTGTAATCAAAACCGCTGGTCACCTGCCAGCTCTTCTGAGCTTTCAATGCAGTATTCACCGTGCCGTCATATCTCCTGAGTTCACGGTAAAAAGGTGGTTGTTGATATGAACCTCCCGCCAGCCGGAATATCACATCCCTCTTCCAGCTAAATGGTTTCCATGCAAGTCCTGCCCGCGGTGAAATCAGCAATTCTTTATTGAGCGTATTATAATTATAGCGGACCCCGGCCTGCAGGCTTAAGCCGGACGAGTCATTAAAAGAAATATTATCCTGTACATAACCGCTGATACGGGTTAAATCCAGGCTTGCTTCAGACTTTATTACCTTATTCAGATTAAGCTGCCCGGGATTGTAAGGCAGGCTGTATCCTGCAGAATCCTGGAACTCCCATTCATTTAGCCTGTCGTTTATAAATTGCCGGTCAACCGACTGGCCCCACTGGAAATAATGATTTCCTTTGTCAAGAGTGCCTTTATGGCTTGCGTTCCAAACCTCGATATTTAAACGATTACGCGAGAAGTTCTGATTTACCCCTGCCCCGAGCGGATTAGTAATCAACCCAAAATCAGACTGGGTTTTATCAAACTCACGATCACCAAAAAGATAAGTACCGGTAATATCTATGGATTCAGTTTCGTCATTTTCAAACCGGCTCAACATCCATTTTAAACGAAGCTTTGAATTTGGCTGATGGGAATAGGCCAGGCCAGCCATACTGGTGACATACTTATCTTCTTCCCTTCCTTCAAAATAAATATCCAGCCCAAGGTTGGCTGTGTACAAAGGGGAAAACACAGAGGATGTTAGCTGACTAAATGCCGGCTGGAGCTTAAATTTTGTCTGGGAGATATTACCCAGAAATTCAATGCTACTGGTGTTGGTTAATTGATAAGTCAATTGTGCCTGGAGATCTGCCGAAGATGGCACATAATTGCCCTGGGTTTGCTGACTGGACAGCAGGTTGCGGTTGCTGCGGTTGCGAAGACCTACCAGGTAACTGAACTTATTGTTTTTTGTGCTGCCTTCCAAATGCAGCCCCTGTTCAAGCAGGCCGATATATGCCGAACCGCCAAATCGCTTTGGCTTGCGGTATTGAATATCCAGCACGGAAGAAAGTTTGTCCCCATATTTTGCCTGGTAGCCACCATTGTAGAAGTTCACATTTCGGGTCAGTTCCGGATTTATAAAACTTAAACCTTCCTGTTGACCGCTCCTGACCAGGTAGGGGCGAAAAACCTCAAAATCGTTTACATAAATCAGGTTCTCATCATAACTACCTCCTCTTACGGAGTATTGCGAACTGAGTTCATTATTGGAACCTACTATAACTTTAATTAATCCCTCTATACCACCGGTCGGTGAAGGGATATTTATGGCGTTTTTTGGATTGAGCACCACCAGGCCAGCTTCTCTTCGCTGCCGCTGATCAGTGACCACTACAGAATCGAGAGAAGTTACCCCGGGTTCCATCCGAACGGTAACGAATTCCTTTTCGCCGGCATTCAGGAGGAAGTTGCGTTGCTCAGTCTTAAATCCGGTAGAACTAAACACCAGCGCGATGGCTTTATCAACCGGAACAGTGATGGTGAAGGTCCCGGAATCGGAAGTCGCTACGCCGGTTTGTTTACCTAACAAGGAAACTGAAACCTTTGAAAGCGGATTTTCGTTAACATCAACTACTTTTCCACTTATATAGGCCTGTTTTTTCTGCGCTGCGGTTTGCTGCGTTACACAAGTAAGTACGATCAGAAATAAAATGGGTAGAAATCTCATAATTGTCTGTTCGACAACGTTATTGGTAGTGCAAATAAGATAATAAAACAGAAAAAGCAGGATTTTATTTTGCCTGGATGCTGTTTGAAAAAACTTTAATATTAAATGCTGCGACTGAGAAACCTGATCTTTCTGCTTATAGCCATTCCCAGCTTCTCCTGCAGGGAAGAAGCAACTGTTTCAAAAACCTCCGGGAAAAAAAAGCAAAAATCAAACTTTGTTTTCAGGGAACGTATGGTCAGAGGCGATGACACCGCCATGATACATCTTCGCGCCAGCGTGGAAGCTGTGCTTGCTCAACACTGGTACCTGGATGATCCGGCAGCAGTTTCAGACGACAAACTGGTTTGGGAAAATGGCGACGGCTCCAGGTTGTTCCCTTCATTGAATCTTTTCCCGGATTCAACAGCGCTCGAAAATCCACGAAGCGGTTTAAAGCTTGCAACCTGGCATCGGGAACTTTCAGATAAAATCAACACCATTGTAATCAATTACGGGGAAAAGCAAACCCGGACTTATCGCATCAGGGAACTGTCATTGCGGAATCTCACCGTTAGCTGGAAAGAAGGAGCAGACAGTTTCTGGATCAGGTATCGCTCTGATGGAATGGCTCACCAGGATATGCGTAATGACCCATATTATCCATCCAATAACCGCTGGAGAATAAAGCCGGATCATAAAGAAAGCGAAACCGAAATCAGGAACAGAGTAAAAGATTGTGTGCGATTTTATGCCTTGTATTATCGTGATCATATTAAACGTCACAAAAAAGTTATTGAGTTCCTCGGACTGCCTGAGATCTTCAGGTGGTATAATGGAGGAATCGGCCTTCCTATGAAAGGCGAAATGAGTGAGTCCTGGGCGAACTGTTTTTATAACAGGAACCAGGCAGAAAGGGGATATGATATTCTGAAAAATCTTATTGATGTCAATGAGTTCGACTGGCCAACCGGTACGCCGGGCTGGCATTACCGGACTCACTCAGTACTCGAGCAGATGTATGAGAAATTATAATCGGTATTTGCAAATGCAATCAGGCTTGACCTTCGGTTCGGTTGATCTCTGACAGTTTGCTTATAGTGTCTAAAGGATCTTTGGCGTTGAATACTGTACTGCCTGCCACAAGAACGTTCGCTCCTGCGTCTACAATTGATTGTGCATTTTTAAGATCTACGCCACCATCAATCTCAATGTCAATATTTAATTTCCTTTCAGTGATCATTCTGTAAAGTTCCCTGATTTTATGAAGGGTGCGGGGAATGAAACTCTGGCCACCAAAACCCGGGTTAACACTCATCATGCAAACAAGATCTATGTCTTCCAGTATATCGGTTAACAGCGACACTGGTGTGTGAGGGTTAATGGCTACACCTGCCTTCATCCCGAGTGTTTTTATCTGTTCAATATTACGATGAAGATGTATACAGGCTTCGAGGTGAATGATCAATGTATTGGCACCCGCAGCATGAAAAGCCTGGATATATTTCTCGGGTTCCACTATCATCAAATGGATCTCAGAAATTTTCTTATTGATCTTTGTGACCTGCTGGATCACCGGTATTCCGAAACTGATATTTGGCACAAACCGACCGTCCATAACGTCAAGATGTAAACGATCTGCTGCGCTTTGGTTTATCATCCTGCAAACATCCTCAAGATGCAGGAAATCTGCCGCGAGCAGGGAAGGTGCAATCAATGCCATAATTCAATTTTGTTATGAAGATAGGAAAATGCAGGTGGATGTAGTCAAGCAGTCAACATAGTTAAGTTCAACGTAGTTATATCAACATGGTTAGATTCGACATAGTAATATTCAACAAATTTACGTTCATCATAGTTGCATTAAAACTCAACTCCATTAATCATAGTTAATTGGTATAGCGTATATCTTAAGAATTCCGGATGCGTTTGATCCGTTCTCCTGCTTCCCTGAAGGTTCTGTCGAGGCTCAGTGCACGCTGATAATTTTCAACAGCTTTATCGTTGTCTTTCATGGCTTCATAACATCTGCCTATCCAAAAATAACCATCGGCGTTTGTATTGGAAACAGTTACCGACATGTTGAATGTTTTTAAAGCTGTATCCAGTTTCTTTTGTTCATAATAAATAATGCCTTTTTCTATATACGCATCCGTAAGCTTCCAGTCGCGTTTGATGCATTCTTCGAATTGTTGAAGTGCGAGTTCGGGATTCCCGGTTTCAGAATAGTATATGCCTTTTGCATAAACAGCATCGGTTTGTAAGCCGGAAGAATCACGGGCTATAAGGTAATTGCAAACCTGTAACGCTTTTGCATCTTTTTTTCCGATATAGAGGTTGACAAGTGCTATCCCGGTGAAATTGATCGGTTGTAAACTAAAAGATCTTTCAAGTGCCTGTATAGCACCGGTAGTATCCCTGAGTTTGGCCAGCACATTGCCCTTGTCGTACCAGGCTTCAAAATTATCGGGTTCCTTTTTTATGATATCATCAAACTGTGCAAGTGCGCCATCCGTGTTTCCCATCTCGGCATAGATTTCACCCAACCTCCTGTTGAATTCTGTGTTGTCAGGAAACTTGCGGGCACAGTCTTTCAGCACATTCATCGCTTCTTCAATCTTATTCACGAGTAGCAGGTTAGAGACATATTCGAGAGCAACTCCCGGATCCCCTGAAAGCGCCCAGGATTTTTTGAAATCAGCTGTTGCGAGGTCCAACTTGTTATGCTGGGATAAACGAATGGCTCTTTCCAGGTACATGCCTGGATTATCAGGAAATTGTTTGATACTGTCGCTTATGCTTTTGAATGGCGCACGGTTAAGCAAATCGCCCGTTTTATTGGCCGGTTCCTGCTCATTACATGCCGAAAAAACGATTATTATGAATACGGGCAGCAAGCGCGATAGACTGTTGCGAAAATTCATTAAACAAAATTAACCGATTTTGATGAGCCGGCTTATGACAATATCCTGACAGAAGCCCATTTTAACAAAAATACCTTTGAACGATTTCACCAACTTCTAAACTGCACTAAATTTAATTCACTACATGCTAAAATTTCATATCACAATTTTCGCAGCAATAATTGTTAACCTGGGTTCCCATTTTTCTATGTCGACCGGCAACGGGGGAGCGATGAAAACCGATACCCTGCATTACCCCGACGAAAAACATTTCGCTAATCTTACCCAGCTCACATTTGGAGGAGATAACGCAGAGGCATATTTCTCTTATGATAACAAGTGGCTCATATTTCAGAAAACCTATGCCAAAGAAGGAATTCCCTGTGACCAGATTTATATAGGGAAGATTCCAACCAATGCGAATGAAAAGTTCGAGCCAAAACTAGTAAGTACCGGGAAAGGAAGAACTTCCTGCGGAGCTTTTATGAAAGATGGTAAACATGTATTGTTTGCATCTACACATCTCGCTGGTGGGGAATGTCCTCCTGTGCCGGACCGTAAAAAATATGGCAACAAATATATCTGGCCTTTGTACAACAGCTTTGACATATTTATTGCCGATCTGAATGGTAAGATAGTAAAGCAATTGACCCATTCGAAAGGTTATGATGCTGAGGCCACACTTAGCCCGGATGGTAATAAAATGATCTATACCAGTACAAAAAACGGGGATATCGATTTATACATTATGGATCTTAACACCGGCAAAGAAAAACAGGTAACCACTGCTATCGGTTATGATGGTGGTGCATGGTTCAGCCCCGACGGAAAAAAGATCATCTGGAGAGCCTCCCGTCCCGAAACCAGTGAGGCTTTGAAAGAGTATAAGGATCTCCTGGCTGAAGACCTGGTTGCACCCACCAGTATGGAAGTTTATACTGCCGATGCAGATGGCAGCAATCAACAAAAAGTTACCAGCCTGGGACAGGCAAACTGGGCGCCAGCGTATATGCCTGACAGTAAGCATATCATTTTTGCTTCCAATCATGAATACAAAAGAGGTTTTCCGTTTAATATGTATACCATGAATAATGATGGACGCAATGTGCAAAAGATCAGCCGTGATAACGGCTTTGATGCCTTTCCGATGTTTAGTTATGATGGAAAAAAGATTGTTTTCTGCAGCAACAGGAACAACGGCGGAACAAGGGATACCAATATTTTTATAGCTGACTGGGTCGAGTAAAGGTTTCTTACGTACTTTGCAGCCATAAGGTTGAATAAGGGTTCTTATCCGCTTTGTAATCGTTTTGAAATCTTCTTAATTATATCCATTTCGTTATGTATACAGGTTTGCTCCATCTGCACAATATTCTCCGCTGGGTTATTCTGATCCTGCTGATAGTTTCGATAATACAGTCTTATTCAACCAAATCCGGCAAGCCTGGATCAGGTATAAATAAGTCGAGTTTGTTCCTGCTGATTGCGGCACATACCACTTTACTTATCGGGCTATACCAGTATTTTACAGGTGCCTGGGGATTCAAAGCTATCCAGGAAAATGGTATGAGCGAGGTTATGAAAAACAGCGCTCTCAGATTCTGGGCTGTTGAGCACATCACAGGTATGCTGATTGCTATAGTGCTGATTACTATTGCCAGGGGCAAAGTCAAAAAATCACTTTATTCAACCGCTTTTTGGTTGTATATCGTCGCGCTGATCTTTATCCTGGTTACGATCCCATGGCCCGGCCGCGAAGGAATAGGTAGACCCTTATTTCCAGGAACTTAAAGAGAATTATGAGTTATGAGTGATGAGTTATGAGTGAGTTGTCAAGTTATGAGTGGAATTCAAAGTGATACACTCATACCTTATTAATTCATCACTCACTCATCACTCATAATTCCTTTCAACGTTTTCCAAGTTCAACGACTTCACAGTTTTTTATCTGCTTTCCTTCAATTTCGAATCTGAGTATGGTCCGCATCGTGTGCCAGCCATGTTTACCGGCCGCTCCCGGGTTCATGTGAAGACAGTTTAACTGTTGATCAAAAATTACTTTCAGTATATGTGAGTGACCCGATATGAACAATTGAGGCATTTCTGTTTTTAATACCTTCAATGTTTCCGAATTATATTTTGGAGGAGAACCACCGATATGCTTCATCATTACTTTGACTTCTTCACAAGCCCATATAAGTGTTTCGGGGTAAACACTTCTGATATCATAACCATCGATATTTCCATACACACCTTTTAATGGCTTTTTGTCTTTTAATTTGTCTGCGATATTTATTGAGCCAAAATCTCCCGCATGCCATATTTCATCGCATTCACTGAAATGATCAAAAACTTTTTCGTCAAGAAAGTTGTGAGTGTCTGATATCAGTCCTATTCTTGTCATAAATCCTGGTTGTTGTTGTAGTTGTTGTTATAGTTGTTGTTGTAATGGTAGCAAACTTTTGTCATTCACTTATATTTGCACAAATTTTTGTCATGACTCCGAAGGAACTGGGCTATTATTTTCCTGCTGAATTTGCGCTCCACGATGCTACCTGGCTTAGCTGGCCACATAAAAACGCCTCATGGCCAGGCAAGATTCACACGATATATCCATATTACTCCGCATTCATCCGCGAACTTACACTAGGGGAAACAGTCTGTATTAATGTCAATGATGAGGCCATGAAAAATTTTGCAACAGAAACGCTGCTAAAGGAGGGTGTTGATGTTTCCAGGGTAAGATTTTTTCTTCATCCCACAAATGATGCCTGGTGCCGTGACCACGGACCTGCATTTCTTATCAATCCTAAAGCAGGGAATGACAAAAAAATAATTGTTGACTGGGGTTATAATGCCTGGGGTAACAAATATCCTCCATATGACCTTGATGATGTAATCCCCACCCTGATCGCAAAACATTATAACATTCCCGTGTTTTATCCAGGTATTGTAATGGAAGGAGGCTCTGTTGACTTTAACGGTCAGGGTTCATTGCTCACATCCAAATCCTGCCTGCTTAATAAAAATCGCAATCCTGATCTTAACCAGGGTCAGATCGAACAACACCTGCGCGATTATTATGGTGTTGACCAGGTTCTTTGGGTTGACGATGGTATTGTAGGAGATGATACCGACGGTCATATTGATGACACTGTACGATTTGTAAATGCAGATACGGTTCTGACAGTGATCGAGAAGAACAAGAACGATGAAAATTATGAGTTGCTTCAGCATAATCTGAAACAACTAAAAGCAATGCGATTATTAAATGGCAAACAGTTAAACATTGTTGAATTACCTATGCCAGACAAACTGGAATACGAAGACCAACGTCTGCCTTGTTCTTATGCAAACTTCTATATAGCCAATAAATCCGTGATAGTTCCCGTGTTTAAGTGCGCAAGTGATGACAAAGCTCTACAGATAATTCAGGAATCCTTTCCTACGCGGACTGTTGTGGGTATTGATTCACGTGAGATTATTTGGGGACTGGGTAGTTTTCATTGCCTGAGTCAACAGGAACCTTCCGTATTGTAGGTCGTGGAAGGCCACCTACTAAGTGCAAATGCTTAATTTAAAGGAGCTTATTAGAAAGATATCCCCAACTCTATGATTAGCGTAATTAAGTTATATATTCATCCTACACGTCACAGAGCATCTTGCCAGTCTATATTAAATAAATTCTGGCATCATTGTGGGATTCTATTTATAAAAGCAACTCCATGTCAAGAAAAGCGTTTCCCTTTATTTGTCTTAGTGCAATTTCAGGGTTGTTGTGTTTGAATTTAGCGGCGCAGGAAATCAACCCGGTAGCATTACCGGACAACGCTTCAACCTCATTAAATGCGGTTCCCGTAATAGAAGGATCTGCAGCCAGAGGTTCCCGGGATGTTTTTACACTTGCAGCCGGCATGAATGAGAATGCAACACTTGTGACCGCGATCAAAGCCTGCGGCATGGAAAATAAGATCCGCAATAAAAGTTCAATCACCATTTTTGCACCTAGTAATGCAGCATTTGCCAAGCTTCCTCCTGGGCTGGTTGACCAACTAATGAAACCGGAGAATGCATCCATTCTCAATAAACTTATTTCTTATCACATCATAGAAGGCAATCATAGCACTGCTTCCGTTCGTGAGGCTATAAAAGCTGGTAAAGGACGTGCCACTTACACCACGCTTAGTGGAAACAAGTTGATCGCCACCATTGAAGAAAATAAGATTCGTCTGACCGATGATGGCAACAACGCTTGTTTCATTACCTTGTCTGACATTAAAGGAACTAACGGTATGATTCATATGTTGGATAAAGTAGCATTGCCAAGATAGTTAACCTCTCGTTCGGCTAAGTAATTTTTAAGAGCACTATTATGCAATAGTTCTGTTTCATTCCTTCGCTCCGTTGGGAGCGGGATGGTGCTTTTGTTTGGCTGTGTCCCGTGGTTAGTATGTTTCCTGATGCCAGTAGCGGCTGTTGTCTCCGTTCAGCTTTTTGTGCCCTGATCGGCTTTGTCAGGAAGTCTTCTATCCTTAGTTGCTGTTGGGCCCTGATCGGCTGCAGTAACTCAGACCACGGTACGAAGGCCAAACAAAAGCACCATCCCGCTCCCAACTCACTCATCCATTTGGGGGAATATGCGACCAGTCATTACAAGTCCTACTATTCTTTTATTGCTAGTTTCATCTATGGACACGCTGCTTGTATCATCAAAGCATTCACAGTATCAATCAATTTGATTATAGTATAACCAGGGGTTTAAGTTGCGATCTGCATGTGTCTAAAGAACTCAGATTAAACCGAAAAGGTCGAACCGCAGCTGCAAGGGTTGCCACCTTATAACTCCTTAACGTGACAATGCAATGATTAGCCATTCTTATTATCTGCTCGTATCATTGGTAAGCTCCAGTTATCACGTTGCTGGCGAATTGAAGGCGGTGTGGTTGAAACAAAGAGATAATAGAGAGATAATAGAGAGAAAATAGAAATATCGACAGTTGAAGGTCTACATCAGAATTGTTTAAGCATAATTCGACAAGTGTAATTTAGAGAAGAGTAATTCAGAGCAGCTTATTCGGATAATTGCAATTGCGACTATTACAGTTGCGATAACTGCATGCTGCTAACGGAATGCTGATATGTAGTGCTGATAATGGAATGCGGAGACTGCAATGCAAATAACTGCGATATAGGAATGGTGAATTTTGTTTCGCTGGTCGCATATCCCCTCAAGTGAACGAGGTTAAAGCGTGCCGGATGGGCCTGAGGTTGGGTTGATTTGCCACCTTCGATTCCTGGTCGGAGTTACCGATGCCGATCAGGGCCCAACAGCAACCAGCACTGGAAGTATACCTAAAAAAGCCGATCAGGGAACAAAAAGCCGATCGGAGACAACAGCAGAGACCGGCATGACCAAACATATTAAGCAGGAATCACAGCGGCAAATCAACCCAACCTCAGGCCCATCCGGCGGAGTGAAGAACCGAGTGAACGCCAAGAACGCGAAAAATCAACAACTCAAAATGAGCAGGACCTATTCGTGCACCGCTACAATCGGCACATGACTATGATAAGCAAGCTTTTTAGTATGACTTGTTTTAAAAAGATTAGTAAGAAATCCGTGCTTTCTCGGCACCGTCAAAATAAGATCTATGTTTTTATCTGCGGTAAAACTGCTGATGGCATCAAGGAAATCGTAGAAGCGTATGAAATAAAACTGCGGATTATAATCAGCAAACATTTTTTCGAGTTTGTTCCTCTGAACTTTGTATTCTTCTGTTAGTTCAACGTAGTGTTCGTCATCCACATTCACAATATGAAGATCGGGCTTGAATACATCCAACACGGCTTTTAACTGTGCCTTTGGTGTAGTTGAATCGACATTTTTAAAATCACTGGCAAACATTACATTTTTGATCTGGCTGTATTTGGCATTCGGTGGCACTATAATTACCGGGCAAACTGCCTCTCTCACCATATTTAGCGAGTTACTACCCATAAAAATCTGTTCGAGCCTCGTAGCACCGGTTATACCCATGATGATCATGTCGATCGCATTATGTCGAACATATTTTTTCATGGTGTCAATCAGCGAACCACCTTCTTCAGCATCATATTCAATCGTGACTGAAGATATTGTACTCAGGTCCTCTTTTAGGGATTGTAAAGCAGTTCTTAAAACGATTTGTTTATCGTTGTCAGAATCGTTTAGCGGGGTACCATCGGAACCAGCGCTGATTTTATCATAAACATGATATAAAATGACAGTGGCGCCAGGTAAATGTGCGGTGGCCTGGACAGCAAAACGTGCGGCATTTTTAGAAGTATCTGAAAAATCGGTAGGAACCAAAAATTTTTTCATTTCGCAGTTGTTTTTCGAAAGATACAAATAAACACCCTAAAATATCCGCGAAAACTAAAATGTACATTTAAAAAAAATGATTGCACATAAATAATTTCACTATTTTGGAAATTATCAGCATTTGAATAACTGAATTTTATGAAGAAGAACTTTTTGCTTGCCATTACAATTCTCCTGTCCTTATATGTCTCCTCGCAGAATACGGAAGAGATTGCAATCATTCCCCAACCGGTCTCTTTGCAAAAAAACACAGGTTCGTTTCCGTTAGTAAACAATTGCCCGGTTTCTTTCCCGGCGAATAACCCGGAGATTGCAGGAGCCGTGGATTATTTTAAGGAGAAAGTTGAAAGGTCAAGCGGTCTGAAACTTACGCAAAACACAGGAATTGCTTCAAAAAATGGTATTTCAATCACATTAATTAACGATCCTGAAATTGGGAACGAAGGTTATAAATTAGATGTTGCCCCTGAAGGAATTACTATCCAGGCAAACAAACCAGCTGGCGTTTTTTACGCATTTCAAACATTAATTCAGCTTCTGCCAAAAGAAATTGAAAGCAAAAAAACAGCAAAAAAAGAAAGCTGGTCAATACCCGCAGTAAAAATTACCGACTATCCGCGTTTTGCCTGGAGAGGTTTGATGTTCGATGTGTCAAGGCATTTTTTTACCAAAGAGCAAGTCAGGTTATTTATTGATGATATGGTTAAGTATAAATTCAACCTGCTGCACCTGCATCTTACCGATGACCAGGGATGGAGGATTGAAATAAAATCTCTACCCAAACTGACCGAAGTAGGAGCATGGCGGGTCGATAAAACAGGCACCTTCATGAAGCTCTCGAAACCAGGGCCGGATGAGCCAAAAACCTATGGTGGATTTTTTACGCATGATGATATACGTGAGTTACTAAAATATGCAAAAGACAGGTTTGTTGATATCCTTCCCGAAATCGATGTACCGGGACATAGCATGGCCTTTGTAGCTGCTTATCCCGAACTGTCCTGCACACCCGGCACCTATAAAGTGAACTCAGGTGAACAATTCATGGTCTGGGAAAAAGGCGGTTTTTACGGCCTGATCGATAACAATCTTTGTCCCGCGAATGAACAGACCTACACTTATCTCGATAAAGTTTTTACTGAGATAGCCGAATTATTCCCGTTTGGATATATTCATATGGGAGGAGATGAATGTGCCACAAATTTCTGGGAAAAAAGCCCGCAGATCAAGGCACTCATGCAGAAAGAAGGCATGAAAAACATCCACGAAGTGCAAAGTTATTTTTCAAAAAGAGTCGCAAAAATTATAGAGTCTAAAGGAAAAAAAGTGATTGGCTGGGATGAGATTCTTGAAGGTGGCCTGGCCAATGGCGCAGCAGTAATGAGTTGGAGAGGTGTCAAAGGAGGTATCGCCGCGGCAAAGCTCGGGCACGAAGTGGTAATGAGCCCTTCAACCCATGTATATGTAGACCTGATGCAGGGTGATGCCATCATCGAACCGCCGGTTTATTCAACCGTAAGGCTGAAAAAATCATATGAATTCGAACCGGTACCCGAAGGTGTTGATCCGAAGTTTATCAAAGGTGGACAAGCCAATTTGTGGACCGAACAGATCTATAATATGCGTCATCTGCAATATATGATCTGGCCAAGAACATTTGCTGTTGGCGAATCATTATGGTCGCAGGCAAAACAAAAAAACTGGCCGGATTTTATATCCAGGGTCGAAAAGCATTTCGAACGATTTGACCAGGCAGAAATCAAATACGCAACAAGCATGTATGAACCAATATTCAAGGTTTCAAAGGATGCAACCGGGAAACTGGTTGTTGATCTTTCAACTGAAGTTGAACCGGTCGACATATATTATAGTTTTGATAATTCATTCCCCGATCAATACTATCCAAAATATACGGCTCCGTTGGTTGTTCCGAAAGATGCTTCTAATCTCAAAATAGCAACATACAGAAATGGAAAGAAAGTGGGAAGGGACATTCATTTTCCCATTTCCGAACTGGAAAAAAGAATAGTTAAAAAATAGGGCAAGTATTTCCGGTATGCAACGGTAATACTTTAGCCAATGTCAATCAGATATCAGGACCCAAAAACACTGAATCAATATTTATTGACATGGCTAAGAACAGCAAAAAAGCCGCTACCGGCGGACTTATCGCATTATTAATGCTGCTCATGGCAGCTTGTAGCAAGAAAGATAATCTAACCTTGCGAAATGAACAGTTCCCATTGGTTGCCGTCGGGAACAGTGGGATATCCGGCACTGTATTTATCGCCGAAAACCTGGATAGTTCTTTTAATGTCACTATAAGGTTAAACAGTTCCGTACGGGATTCCATCCACATTATGAACGTTTACAATGGTGACCAGAATAACACCTCGAACATTGCAGTGAAGCTTACAGACATAAAGGGCACTGGTGGTGCAGTTATTGGAGAAACAAAAAACATCAGGCAGGCAGTGGAAAATGCCGGCAACTATAGCCCGGTTACCTACGACAAAGTGTTGAAGCAAACCATGGTGGTAAAAGTTTTTTTGAGCCAACACCGTTCAGACAGCCTGTTATGTCGCGGGGAAATCGGAAAATAACCGGTGAATTGATGTTTGTATGGTGAATTGATGTTTATCTGGTGAATTGATGTTTGTATGATGAATTGATTCTTGTATGATGAATTGATGTTTGAATATTAAATCATAAATCGTGAGGATAGACAATCCCTGCCGATTTCCGGATTCTATCAAGGGTTTCCATTTGCAATAAAGTATCAGCAAGGGTCATAACAGGGCTCTCGGTGAGGCCTTTCCCGAGGCAATCCTGAACATGTCTTGCCTGGTATTGATAACCATAGCCAGGTTCTTTATCGAAAGGAATTACTTCTTTGGTATCTGGCTTGCCACTATAAAACCCGATGCTGGTATCTGGAGCAAAGAACCTTGTGCCCAGCCTGATCCGGCCATTATCGCCACAAATATCACCCTCGTTAGCCAGTTCGGAATGGAAACTGCTGAATAGATTTGCCATTTCTCCTCCGGCGTATTTAAAGGTGACCGCACACTGAACATCCACTTTTCCTTCGGTCAGTTCCGCCCTGGCTTCGATTTCATCAGGTCTCCCAAGTAACGACAAAGCCAAAAACACATTATAAATTCCAATATCAAGCAGGGTTCCACCACCAAGTGCTGGGTCGAATAACCGCTGCGGAACCGGATCATATGGTTTGAAGCCAAAATTCACAAGAATTGACCGTATTTTCCCAATCTTGCCTTCATCTATCAAAGATTTCGTTTTGATATAGTGGGGAAGGAATTTGGTCCAGAATGCCTCCATCAGAAAAACATTATTGCGACGGGCGGCTTCGGCCATTTCGCTGGCTTCCCGCAGATTAATTGCAAAAGCCTTTTCGCAAAGCACGGGCTTTTTGTGATCCAGGCATAAAATCACATGATCCCGATGCAGCCCATGCGGGGTAGCAACATAAACCGCATCTACTTCCGGATCGTTTACCAGCGCCTCATAACCCGTATAGTCTTTTGTACCCGGGAACTCAGTGGCAAAAGCATGGGCAGATTCACTGGTGCGCGCACCAACGGCGTATAACCTTGCTCCTTCAACATATTTCAGATCTGAAGCAAACTTCCGGGCAATGCGGCCAGCTCCAAGAATTCCCCATTTAAATGTTTTCATAATAAAGCAATTCAATTCTGAATAATAGTGATAATCAATCAACAGGAAGACAAATATCGGCGAATCCGGGATTATGGATTGAGGATCGTGATAACTAATCCCGAATTGTGGGTATTCTCCCATTTTCCGGTGGATAGCTGTGTATAATTCGTGAATATCGGTACGGACGGTTCTTTTATATTTGCTGCAATCACAAAATATAAGAACTGTGCGATTAAAGACCCTCGAAATCAAAGGATTCAAAAGTTTTGCCGATAAAACCACGTTACATTTCGACGAGGGTATAACGGGTGTAATCGGACCAAACGGATGCGGTAAAAGTAATATTATCGATAGCATCAGGTGGGTGATCGGGGAACAAAAGATTAGTCATCTCCGTTCTGAAAACCTGGAGAGCCTGGTTTTTAATGGCTCAAAAAGCCGCTCAGCTTCAGGTCTTGCTGAAGTAAGCCTGACTTTTGAAAACACACGAAACCTGCTTCCAACCGAATTCAGCACCGTTACAGTAACCCGCAAGTTTTATAAAAGCGGGGAGAGCGAGTATCGCCTGAATGATGTTCAATGCCGTCTCAAGGATATCCAGAACCTTTTTATGGATACCGGGATCAGTACCGACAGCTATGCGATTATTGAGCTGGGTATGGTTGATGAAATTATCAAAGACAAAGACAATAGCCGTCGCCGTATGCTTGAACAAGCTGCCGGCATTACGATCTATAAAACAAGAAAAAAAGAAGCCAAATCGAAACTGGAAGCTACCGAACAGGATCTTGCCCGTATTGAAGATTTGCTTTTTGAAATCAATAACCAACTGAAAAGCCTCGAAAACCAGGCAAAAAAAGCAGAGAAGTATTTTGAGATTAAAAAAGATTACCGCGAGTTAAGTATCGAACTAGCCAAGGCTTCACTCGAAGGTTTTAACCTGACTTACCGCGACCTGAATGACCAGGCGGAGAAAGAAACCGACAAGAAAATAAAGTTCGAAGCTGAAATTGCCAACGAAGAAGCCGCCATTGAGCAGGATAAAGTCAGCTTTATCGAAAAGGAACGCGCGCTTCAGTCCATGCAACATGAGTTCAATGATCTGCTCCAAAAATTAAGAAGCAAGGAAAACGAAAAAAACCTGGCTTCGCAGAGACTTAATTTCCTGCAGGAAAAGGAATCGAGTCTCCAGGAATTCCTGACAAAAAGTGAAGGTCAGCTGAAAGGGCTGGAAGAAAGCATTCTCTTTACCCGTCAACAATTCAGTGAGGAATCCGGCAAGCTTGAAGATCTTCAGCAACAGCTTGCAGACCGGAAAGAAGCCGTTGAAGCAAACAGGATTGTGTTCGACGAAAAGCGCACCAAAGTTGACCAGTTGCGAAGTGAAAATTCTTCCATCCAGCGTAACCAGTTTGATGCAGAAAAGAAAGTGGCGGTTGCTGATACTTCAATCCAGAATATGCAACGCGGTATTCAGCAAATGGAGGAAGAAAAAGAAGTTCGATACAGCCAGTTAAAACAGCTGGAAGAAGAGCGGGTTTCTAAAGAAGAAGAACTCGAATCGCGCCGCATGGATCTGCAACAATTACAGGAACAACAGGAGCGGACCAGGGAACAAATTCTGGAAACACAACGCGACCTGGAAGCTTTGAGGCAGAAACTTGCTGAAGAAAACCGCAAACTCGATTCAAAAAAGAACGAGCATGACCTGCTGAAAAGCCTGGTGGATTCCATGGAAGGTTACCCGGAAAGCATAAAGTTCCTGCACAACAATTCCGGTTGGAACCATAAAGCTCCAATCCTGTCAGACATCATCTATGTAAAAGAAGAGTACCGGGCCGCAGTTGAAAATGTACTTGAACCATATCTGAACTACTATGTGGTGAATAACCTGCAAGAAGGCTTGCAGGCAGTTCACCTGCTGGACGATAATAAAAAAGGTAAAGCCAATTTCTTTTTGCTTGACAAGTTCGAAAAAGTAAATGTCGAATTTCATCAGCCCGAACAAACCATTCCAGCCATAGATGTAATTGAAGTGGATGATCAATACCGTGATCTTGCGAATCATTTACTGGGCAATGTTTTTATCGCTGAAAACGAGGAAGCACTTAAAGACAGCAATGGTGCAGTAGTACTCGAGAAGCATGGTAAATACGTGAAAGGCAAATACTCTCTAACCGGGGGCAGCGTGGGGCTTTTTGAAGGGAAGAAAATTGGCCGTGCAAAAAATCTAGGCAAACTTCAACTGGACATCCAGGAACAGGAATTGATCGTAAACGAATTGAAAGCGGTTATACAAAACCGTCATAATGAGGTGATCGCTTACAACGAACAACTCAAAGATAACGCGATCAAACAGGCACAGGACGATATTAATCGTCTGACCAACCAGGTATTTTCACTTCAGAATAAAATTGAGTCACTCCATGGTCTTCAATCTACGGCTCAAAACCGCCTGGAAGAGATGCAGCAAAACCTGGACAATACAGTTGCGTCTATTGAAGGAACCAGGAAACAATGGAAAGAACTGGTTAATCTTTTTAACGAGGTAAAGGAAACGCTGAAGGTAGCGGAAGATGATTACCGTGGTGCTGAAACCCAGTACAACATGGCCCTGGCCGGCTTTAACGAATTTAATCTGCAGGTTACACGCCAACAGAGTAAGATCAACGCGCTGAGCCAGGAAGCAGAATTCAAATCAAACCAGCTGAACAACCTGACACAACAGGTAGAATCAAATGCATCTCAATTAAAGATGACAGCTGAAAGCATTGTTGAAAGCAGCGATACGCTTGAAATTGCCGAGCAGGAACTGGTAGCAATGCTTCGTAAAAAAGAAGAAGAAGAAAAGATATTGAACGAAGCCGATCAGTCATACTATAATCAAAGAAACAGGCTGAATGAAAAAGAATCCGAGCTTCGTCATAAAGTAAAAGAAAAAGAACAAACCGAACATTTACTAAGCGAAATAAAAGATAAGCTCAACGAGTTGAAACTGCAGCTAGCCGGTATGAAAGAAAGATTAAGCGTTGAATTCAGGATCAACCTGGATGATATTATTGATCAGCCCCGGACCGGTGAAGTACCGGTGGAGGAGTTACAGGAGAAAAGTGACAGGATGAAGAAAAGACTCGAGAACCTTGGAGAAGTTAACCCAACGGCTATCGAAGCTTTCACGGAAATGAAAAAACGATACGAGTTTATTCTCGAGCAGAAAAATGACCTGGTGACAGCAAAAGATAGTCTTTTGCAAACAATCCAGGAAGTGGAGGCCACCGCCAACCAGCAGTTCCTTGATACCTTTAACCGCGTACGTGAGAATTTCCAGCGGGTGTTCAAGGCACTGTTCACAGATGATGATACAGCCGACATGGTACTTGAAAATCCTGAGAATCTCGCTGAAACAAGTATCGATATCATTGCAAAACCAAAAGGGAAAAGACCTTCATCTATTTCCCAGTTGAGTGGGGGTGAAAAAACACTTACTGCAACAGCACTGTTGTTTTCTATCTACCTGATTAAACCTGCACCATTTTGTATCCTGGATGAAGTCGACGCGCCATTGGATGATGCCAACGTAGGTAAGTTTACTTCTATGATCCGTAAGTTCAGTGAAGAAAGCCAGTTTATTATTGTTACGCATAATAAACAAACGATGAGTGCTGTTGATGTAATCTATGGTGTTACTATGCAGGAGCCTGGTGTTAGTAAACTGGTGCCGGTTGATTTCAGGGCGCTTACTTAAAACTTTTTTACAACCCTCTATTAATAATAAAGGCGATCTGTTTGACATACGGATCGCCTCTTTTTAATTAGATCAATCAAGTGTCATGCTGCGTACGATCCTCTTATTAGTGGCCTCAAATGTATTTATGACCATCGCCTGGTATGGCCATCTGAAACAGGCAGGTGTTCCCTTGTACAAAGCTATCCTGGCAAGCTGGGCCATTGCCTTTTTTGAGTATTGCCTGATGGTACCTGCTAACAGGCTGGGCTATGCGAATGGATTTACGGGGTTCCAGTTGAAAATGGCCCAGGAAGTGATTACCCTGGTCGTATTTTCGGTTTTCGCGGTTGTTTATCTAAAGGAACCTTTTCATTGGAAATATCTTGTAAGTTTCGGATTTCTGCTGGGAGCTGTTTACTTTATGTTTAAGAAATAAAGTTTATTAGCCTAAGGCAAATACTTCGCTATTCTTCCATTTCCGCCGGCCAGGAATATTGCATTACCCTTCCGGGCTTTCTGGCAAACATGAAAGCTTTCTTTGCTAATGAGCTTCCAGTTTTTTCCACCATCAGCACTGATATCAACTCCAGAGGTACCGCAGGTTATCAAATTACTTGCATCTATAAATTCGACACAGCTGCGATAACCCTGGGGCGGGGTAGTAGATGTTGTAAACACCGGGACCTTTCCCAGCCGGACGATAATACAGTTATTAGCTTTTGCCGTGTCCCTGGTAAAATCACCTCCAACAACTACTGCATTATTTCCGAAAACAGCAATTGAATTGGCACCTGTACTTTCTTTGCCTTGTACCAACGGCAACCTGGTGACTGTCCCTGCTCCATGTAAACGGCTGGATAATCCACCCGTTACAAAATAATAACCACCGTTTTTCAGGGCTACTATATTAGTTCCGCTTGATGCAAAACATGCTTCCCCACTGTCTGCTTTTGGTGCCTTAAGGTTCCTTTTCCAGGAGTTGCCATAATCATTGGTGGAAGCAAGATAGATTTCTCCTTTCAGCGGATCTCCGATAACAATACCTGAACCATTGCCAGTAAAATGAAAAGCATCAAGGAAAATGCCTGCACTGGAATCAGTATATACCGGCCTCCAGCTTTTGCCTCCATCCGCTGTCTTCAGGATTATCCCGGGTTCGGCAATGGCCAGGACCAGGGCGTTTAGATCATCGAAAGCTTCTATATCCCTGAATTCTCTTTTTTCAAAACCGGGTACCTGGTTCCAGTTCCAGTTTTTCCCGCCGTCTACCGAACGGCCGACCATTCCTTTACTTCCACTTGTCCAGACTATCTCATCGCTAACAACGCTAAGTCCCCGGATTGAAGTAGAATTACCCTGGGTTAATATTTCTAATTGTTGTCCGTTTACTGATGTCATTGAAATCAGTATAGCAACGGGCAGCATTGATATTTTTCTCATGATTTTTAGAATATGGCGCTAACCAGTTGCGATGTCGAATTCCATTTAAATAATAAACAACCCGGGATTTGGCTTGACAGCCATGTATTTAAAAGGTCTAATTCAAGTTACGTTTTAACTCATTGATATCAACTATACCAACTTTTCTCCAGGTCTCGCTGCCATTTTTATAAATAATAAATGTTGGGATCTTTTCAGCGTTCACCTGTTTCATCAATTCGGTTTGCATACCAGCATCAATTTTGACAAGCTTGAAATTTTCTCCGAGATCCTTTTTCAGTTGCTCAAGGACCGGCTCCATTTTTTTGCATGGCGGGCACCATTCGGCGCCAATGTCCACCAAAACGACAGGGCCGAGGGTTGTCAATACTTTATATTCAGCCAGGCTAATCGGCTTTTCATTAGATGCCTGTTCCACTGGCTTATTGGCCGATTTCCATCCAATAAAACCGCCTTTCAGCTCTGTCACATGATAGCCCTGGCCGGTAAGCCAATCGGCCGCGGCCGCGCTCCGGGATCCTGCTGCACAGTACACGAAGACTGGTTTGTCTTTATCGAGATGAGCAGTCCTCTCTTTGAAATCAGGCTGGTTGTTCCAGTCTGCCTGTAATGCATTTTTTAAATGTCCTGATTGATATTCCTTTGCGGTTCTTACATCCAGCAACTGTACGTTTCTTTCAGTTAATGCCGATTCAAAACCCTGGGGGTCAAGACTGGCCTTCTGGCTATAGGATTCGCAGGCTACAAGAAGCCAGCAACATATTGAGAGTGTGATAAACTTAGTCATAAAAAGGAGAAATTAAACTTCTCAAAATTATCGACCTTTGGGGAGATAACGCAAAATAAAAGCCACTGTCTGGACGTACAGTGGCTTTTAATGTTTTTGGAATCAGTCGACCAACCTTTCAATTAGCTTTCGATGGGATCGGATTTAAATTTCTTAAGCTCTTGACGGTTATCAGGTTTCTTAGGATATCGACTGAGCCTTTCATAGTTGGATCCTGTGTAGGGATGACATTGGATTTTGACTTGGTTTTTAGGATCGGACTTGGTTTGGTTTTTTGGACTCTTGGATTTTAGGATTGGTTTTGTTTGGATTGTTGGATTTTAGGATTTGGTTTTTTGGATCTGGACTTAGGATTGGTTTTGTTTGGATTGTTGGATTTTAGGATTTGGTTTTTTGGATTGTTGGATTTTAGGATTTGGTTTTTCGGATCTGGACTTAGGATTGGTTTTGTTTGGATTCTTGGATTTTAGTCCCGCCCTTGCGGCGATGGTTTTTCTAAGGATTAAAGCTTTTTATTTATTGATTTTGTGATTCTTATAAAGGATGTCGGTTATTCAGGTGACAATACAAAAGTAATCTTCAGTTGATTCATGGTAAAGAGCAGATGTGCTCTATCTTAAAACATCAGTTTCTACCATCATATCCGTAATCTTACTAGTATTTCAATGGGAAAGTTGCTAACATAGTGTTAATATCCTCGCCTTCATGTTTAAAAATAAATCACTTTAATTCGCCTAAAGTGATACAAATCAAATTGTTATATCGATTGTTTAAAATTCAACTTCTTAAAAACCTTTTTTGGTAGGCTTTAGTGGCGGTAACGTATAATTCTCGAGGATGCTCTTTTCCGCAATCTTTTTTTCAATGTCCTCAATCTTCCGTGGAGCCGCTGTTGACAGGAGCTCATAATCTTTTTCACGGATCAAAATATCATCTTCAATTCTTACTGCAATACCCCACCACTTTTTATCACAGTTGCTGTTTTCAGGAATGTAGATTCCAGGTTCTATAGTTAGCACCATATTTTTTTTGAGCACTGGTGAAATACTACGGTCATGTACATCCATTCCAATATGATGACCAAGGCCATGAGGATAATATTTGGCTGCCTCTTCTTTTTTTGAGATGATGCCAAGCCTGAGCAGACCGGCTGCTACTATTTCCTTTGACTTCAGGTTTACATCGCGCCAGTTGGTACCCTCCTTACACATCTTAAAACATTCCTCCTGTGCCTGGTAAACGATCTCATATATCGCTTTTTGTTCAGGCGTAAATTTACCGTTTGCCGGTATTGTTCTTGTTACGTCTGCAGTATAGTTATGATACTCGGCACCGACATCCATCAGCAACATCTGTTTGCCCACATTTAGTTTTGCATTCTCTACATAGTGCAGAACACAACCATTGTTACCGGCGCCCACTATCGAAGGGTAACCGACATTTTCAGCTCCATATTTTTTGTGTACATATTCATGTAATCCCTGTACCTCGCGCTCGGACATTTCAGGGCGGATAGCTTTCATCACTTCTGCCTGGCCGATACAGGATATTTCAATTGCTTTTCTAAGTATCGCAAGTTCTTCTTCGGTTTTTATCTCCCTTAAGCCACCTGTTATCTGCCGGTATAATTTATTTTGAACCCTTGTATTTCCCTCTTTTTCCTCCATTAACCCCGATTTCAACCGGAACTGGTTCACCAGGCTATAAAGATCAGCAACGTCTTTGCTGCCGCCGGGGTCGGCAACAGGCAAAGGATCCATTACGATGTTGGTAAATCCGGTAAAATTTTGAGGATGGTTTTTAAACTCTCCGCCGTTGAAAACCTGGTTAATTTTCAATTGGGTTTTGACACCTTCAACACCCATACGTTTGCCGGTCCATTGTTCAGCCTGTACATTTCTTTCCTGGATGAACAGCAATTCATTATAGGTATTGCCATCCGCACTCTTCTGATCTTCCTTAAATAAAAACAATACTGAATGAGGTTCTTTATAACCTGTGAAATAATATAAGTCCGGATTGGCATGATAGACATAGTCGACATCATTGGAAAAATTACGGGTTGGGAAGGCAAACACCACCATTACCGAATTCGCAGGCATAAGGGCACGTGCAGAATCGCGGCGGGAAGCATGAAAGGAGGGGCTCAGATAATCATTGGCAACATCATTATCCTGGGCAAAGAGACCACAAAGAAAGAATACCAAAAAGATGCCGGTCAGATATACTTTTTTCATAAATTAGTTTTGCTGATTAAATATAACAAAGGTTTAGAGCAACGCTTTGAAAGCACTCCTGAAATCTTTGGGACTGATCGTATTTTATGCATAAATGGAGAAAAGTATTAATACTGAATAAATTGCACAAGACAATATTAAGCACTGTTTATGCGATTTTTAAGAGTTAACTCGTAAACCTTGAAAGAACAACTTTATCAGATTTTAAATACGGTAACATTAATTGCTTACCATATTCCCCTTGCCGTAGTTCTGTATAAGAAGCTATGGAAGGATATTCCGGTGCTGATGTTTTCCTGTTATTGGTCCCTGGGTGGCCTGATTAACCTGCTTGGCTCTACTTCCCTGGTTTCCGGTTCCACCTTCGACCTGTGCAGATTAATATTCAATATGATCGATGTCCCCTTTATATTGTATATATTTTATCTCAATACCGGTGTTGCCAGCCTGCGATCCCTTATAAAAGTCCTGATCCCGGTTTTTATTTTTATTGAGATTATGAATGGGATATTCCGTGGCTTCAATGACAACTCATTTAAATATCTTGTAGGGGCAGGTGTAGCTGTGGTGATATCAATTGTTATCACAGAAATAGTTCATTACTTCCAGAAGATGGATCATACTCCGCGTGAGAAAGCTAAAAGTTTTCTCTTTCTGGCTATATTATTTGAGTATGCAGTTTATGTGTACTATTATATTTACGAATACTTCTTGTATGCGGAAAGGGAAGATATGGATATTATTTATTATGGATCTACGCTGATCGGAATCATAATAGCATGCTTTGGCTTTTTTTCAGAAGCCCTGAGAAAGAAAACACAGCAGTCGCGAGGTCCCCGGCAACATGAGGTGTTGATCAACATAATCGACTAATAACTCTAGCCTTAATCTTACCGCCGCTATTGATCTGCCAGCAGCGCGATTATCCTTCCTCTTAGTTCATTAATCAAATTGGTTCATTCAACAAACAAATTAGTTCCGCGAGTGTGCATATCGCGGTAAGGATCGCTGCTATCCAGAATCGAACTAACAGTACGAGTTGGTGCACGGCAATGCTTAGCAAACTGAATTTAGTAAAGAGATACTATTTAAGTAAGGAAATACTAAGTAAAGTGATACTATTTAAGAAAAGTTGTAGACTGAAACCGGCTTTTTTAACTTTGTGCACTTACGGATTGCAATCAGGAAAAATACATTCTTAATCAGATTGAAAAGGGAATTAATGATCCACACGTTCATGCTCTGCTCTTCTGAAGTAATAAAGAGAAAGAGGTTGCCAGCCAGGTAAAAAAGACAGCCAATAACAATATAAGCCCCCGGATTATCGAATATCGGTTCGAGGTTTTCAAGATTTAGTTTTTCACTGAAGTAAAGAATGCTATACACAATAATAAGAATTGCTTCTGTTCCTGAATTAACATTATCGAATTGTTTGCTTCCAAAGTCCATAAGAGTGACGGTTACCATCACCATAAAGGCAAATGACCCAACGATCACTATTTTTTGGTTTACCGGCTTCGATAGCAGCATATAAAATATATACGCAAAACAGGCATATTCAAGTAATGTGAAACTGAACAATATTTCAAAATTTGAATCTTCGGGTGATATCGATAAAAACAGGTCGGTAAGAAATGAAATTCCTGAATAGATGGCTAGCCATCTCAGAATTTTTTTAAGGGATTCACTTTTGGAAATAATGAATGCAATCAGCACAAAAAGCGTACTCAGGGAGGATGTTAATCCTACAATCCTAATTAGGGAGTCCATAGTTATCAGATTTCGAGGCGAAAAGTAGACATTATGTGCAGATAATCACAATAAAAACTACAGTTCTATTATTGCATAAGCGATTTCACTTACGTAAGGACCACCAGGGTATTTAGCGCTGTAGTCCAGATTGAGCCAGTATTGTCCATTTTGTTCATGGTAATACATATTGTCTATCGCCTCGTTGCCGAAGAGATAAACAATGGCTTGTTGCATTCTTTCAAACGATTTCTCGTCCCCGACCAACAATTCCGGGTAAAGGTGTCCCTCAGTTAACACCATTCTCACATGACCCCCGATCGCTTTCAGGCAAGACACCATCAACAACGTGTGATCGTCACAGTCACCACCCATTCCATTAAGAATAGTCTCCTTTGGTGTTGCGAAATATTCGTCACGCTCAGAGTCTGAAACATATTTGAAATGTGAATTGATATACTTGAAAAGTGAAAGAAGCCTTACCATGGAACCGTACTTCATATGATATTCATCGAAGTAATCGAGGGAATGTTGAACTGCGAAGTTCCTGACCACCGAATCCTTGTAATCGACTTTTGACTGTAGCGATTTTACCGTTTTTGTAAGCGGGCCATCAAAAAAAGAGGCACTGACTACCAGGTTTTTCTCCTTTTTATCATTGTTCCCCCAATTGTTTTCAACCATGCTACGGTAATCATTAATCATGCTTTTAAAGCCGTACCCATTGGTAAACTGGTTATAAAAGAGTACTACTGCCAGGAAAATGACAGCCGGGATCAGTAAAAACCGAAAAATCCTTAATACCAGCCACGTGAAAAGCGCGGCTAGTATTAAAGATAAAATAAGGTCAAGATTGAATGAACCCACCAATACAGGTGGCAAATAACGGTTTATCACTGGCGCGAGAGGCACAATGGTTAGCAGCCCAATAACTACCAGTAAAATCTTTTTTACATTATGTTGTTTTTCCGATAAATACGCCATAATCTGTCTTACTCATACACTTAACGCAAAATTATACCAGATTTGCATAGACAGGCTGATAAAAGTTTGAGAAAGAATCCGCATTAGTAAAACAGCACTGATTTTAAAGGTTTATATCCGGTTTTTTTAAGCTATTATTCATCATCCTCCTCGTAATAGGCATCCTGGTTATCGTTATATATAGATTCCCATTCCTTCACTTTGTCATCGCCCATTAATTCCAGGATATCATGGATCGTATCGGTCTTTTTCTTCCATTGCATTACAGCATTGTCACCAAAGCTGGTCACAAACATGCAATAGTCAGTGTCCATAGTAATTTTTATCAGGCTAAGTCCCGAATCCTCCTTTTCCTGAATAAGATAATAACATCCTGTTTCTAACAACGCATACGAATACATACAACACTGATTTAAATGTCAAATAATTAATTAACAGGTAATAACTCTCAGAACTACAATGGGTTGAGTAAGAAGTAGAATACTATGGGGTAGTAAAACGCAATAACGTCAGAAGTGCAAATTTACAAAAATCCTTTTCATGAACTCCCGTCACAGGTATTTTTATTGTTAAGTTTCCGGTTCTGGGATTAATCGATTGATTTTTAAGGAATTATCAAATAATTTAAATTATAAAAAAGACAGCAACTAAGTAAAGCTACTGTCTTCCAGGTTTCGGATTATGCGTTAAAAACTACTGTTCGAGCTTTATTTCACCAACTTCTGCGGTTTGACCGTCAATCACAACAACTGAGTCTTTTGCCGCGTTTTTAAATGGAGGTTTAGCCTCAATAATGACCCTGTAAGATCCAGGTTTGGCATCCTTTATTTCATAGGCACCATTAATAATAGTTGCCCTAAGTGTGTCTGTTGGTGATAATGCCCAGGCGCGGGATGCTGCATCGGCAGGCATGATTGTGCCTTTGATAGATCCGGCAGTAAATACATTAAATGCAAATAATCCCGAAGCCACTAGTCCGGCTAAGGAAGCTATAATGAGTTTCGACTTTGTCATAAAAAGAATTTAAAGGTTTTAAAATTGACCTCAAACCGTAAAAGATCAATAGATATGCCATTTAAATAGGCTATTTTATTTTCAGTTTGGGGAAATCAATGCCCAGCCACTTGCAGACATTTCATTTTCATTCATTTAAGTTCTATGCTTTCCTAATTCGCGCGTTTGATTATATTTGCCGGATTTCAGGATTTACGATCCATCGAATATATTGAACTGATTCTTAGTAATTTGTATAAAAAAGCATCCAACAGTCCTTAACGTCTTGATTTATGGCAGACAGCAAAAACCTTTTTGACTATACCGAAGAATCCATAAAAAGCCTCGATTGGAGGGAACATATACGTCTTAGACCGGGCATGTATATCGGTAAACTTGGCGATGGCACAAGTTCCGATGACGGTATTTACGTACTCTTAAAAGAGGTCCTCGATAATTGCATCGATGAGCACACGATGGGTCATGGGAAACATGTCGATATTTCTATAGAAAACAAAACGGTCACTATCCGCGATTATGGTCGTGGTATACCGCTGGGTAAAGTGGTTGACGTGGTAAGTAAAATAAATACGGGGGCCAAATACGACAGCAAGGCATTCCAGAAAAGCGTTGGTTTGAACGGAGTAGGTACCAAAGCGGTAAACGCCCTGAGCAAGTATTTCAAGGTTACTGCCTTCCGTGAAGGAAAAGAAAAAGTAGCCGAGTTCGAGCGTGGTATACTGACCAAAGAGCATAAAGAAGCAAAAACAAGTGAACCAAATGGAACGGAAGTGGTATTTATTCCAGATGAAACTGTCTTCAAAAACTTTCACTACCTGACAGAATACATCGACCAGCAGCTATGGAACTATTGCTTCCTCAATGCAGGCCTGGTACTCAACTTCAACGGAAAAAAATACATAAGTAAAAACGGACTCCTTGATCTTTTGCAAAGAAAAACCAATGCAGATGAGATAAGGTACCCGGTTATTCATCTTAAAGGGGAAGATATTGAAGTTGCCCTTACTCATGAAAATCAATATGGTGAAGAATATTACTCATTTGTTAACGGCCAGTATACAACCCAGGGTGGAACGCATCTCGCTGCATTCCGGGAAGCTTTTGTGAAAACAATCCGTGACTTTTATAAAAAAGATTATGATGCTTCTGATATACGGGCCAGCATCTGTGCGGCTATTTCTGTGAGGGTCCAGGAACCAGTGTTTGAAAGCCAGACAAAAACAAAACTCGGTTCACAGATCGTCTTTGAAAAAGGACCATCAATGAAAAATTTTGTCAATGATTTCTTAGCTAAAGAACTTGACAACTACCTGCACCGGAATCCGATGATTGCGGAACAGATGAAGAAAAGAATCGAACAAAGTGAAAGGGAAAGAAAGGACCTGGCGGGAATAAAAAAGCTTGCAAACGAACGTGCTAAAAAAGCAAATCTTCATAACCGTAAACTACGGGATTGCCGCTTCCATTATAATGATGAAGCTACAGGCAAAGACAAGGATAACATTCTTGAAAAACAAAAAGAAAGTACAATTTTTATTACTGAGGGTGATTCAGCAAGTGGTTCAATTACGAAGGCAAGGGATGTTGAAACACAGGCAGTATTCAGTTTAAGAGGCAAGCCGCTCAACTGTTATGGCCTCACGAAAAAAGTAGTGTATGAAAATGAGGAATTCAATCTGCTTCAGCATGCATTAAATATTGAAGAGGGATATGAAGGCCTGCGCTATAATAATATAGTGATAGCAACAGACGCCGATGTGGACGGTATGCATATCAGGCTTTTGCTGATGACGTTTTATCTACAGTTTTTCCCGGACCTCGTTAAAAATGGTCATGTTTATATCCTGGAAACACCTTTGTTCAGGGTAAGGAACAAACAGGAAACGATTTATTGTTATGATGAAACCGAAAAACAGGCAGCAGTAAAAAAACTCGGCAGTAAACCAGAAATCACAAGGTTTAAAGGACTAGGGGAGATCTCTCCGGATGAATTCGCAAGGTTCATCGGGCCGGATATAAGATTGCAACCGGTAATGATCATGCCTGAAACACATGTGCAACAAATCCTGGAATATTATATGGGCAAAAATACCATGGAAAGACAGGAGTTTATCATCAACAACCTTAAGTTTGAACTTGATCTTGCAGATGAAAAAACACTGGCTGTTTAAAACAGGCAGTGCTGATTTTTCCAGTTTTTCAATAGATTATTAATTATGATTCATATTGTATTTAACACTGCTGATGTAGAAGTATTGCAAAAAGCAATAGGGCTTGATGAAACCTTACAGGGAGAAATCATCGAGATAAAAGACGATTATGCGGTTGGTCCATTAAAAGATATTTATACCGCGGAAGGTATTGAAGCGAGGAAAGAATGGTGGAGACAGGTATTGGCCGGTGGCGATCTTAACGGTCATGTAGATAAAGATATTGTAAACGATAACCGGGAAGTAGAGAACCTTATTGCAAAACTGGATGCCGAACCTGATCAGAAATTGTGGATCTGGGCCGCCCAGAATAAACACGATGTCAGTGGCTATTATTGGCTGCTCAGCTTCCTGAAGCCTTACCAGGGAAGAGTATTCATATTATACCTGAATAACCTTCCATTCATAAATGATAAAGGATTGATCTTTTATCCACAGTCGCTGCATGTTATTCCACCAAAAGAATTTCTCAAAGCAAAAAAGCTTGCCCGACCCATAACATTAAGTGAATTCGAAGTAGATCCCGATGAGTGGACAAAACTCTGTAATGAAGATAAAGGAGTGCGTTTGCTGGAAGGGGGGAAGAAATTGTCCCAGGCCGACTATTCTTTTTATGACCAGGAATTGACAACATTTATTACAAAAGACTGGCAAAAGGCAAACCGCATCATTACCCATTTTCTAAACAAAGGAAAAAATACTACCGGTGATGTATACCTGCTTTGGCGTTTGAAGAAAATGATAGCGGATGGGCTTGTTGATGCACAAGGGGAAATACGAAATATGAAAGATTTTGAATTGAAGGCTAAAGCTGAAGTAACAGCACCAATTGATAATTCTTAAAATTCTTTTATGAAATTCAGGCACGGATTTTTTTGGATGATTCTATCGGCTACGCTTTCTTCCAGTCTTACCTATGGACAGACTCCAGCAGACAAAATGGATGAATTGATAACTGCCTATACGCGGTCATACAAATTTAATGGTACCGTGCTGGTCGCCCATGATGGAAAAATCATTTTTGAGAAAGGGTATGGATTTAAAAATGCAAAGGACTCAACGAAAAATGATGTCAACACTATTTATCAATTAGGTTCGATTACAAAGCAATTTACAGCAACGGCGATCCTCAAACTTGCTGAGCAAAAGAAACTTTCAACCGATGACAGGCTTTCAAAATATTTTCCAGGTTATCCGAGTGGAGATAGTATTACTATAAAAAATCTGCTCACTCATAGTTCGGGTATTTATAACTATACAGAAGACCAGCCTTTTATGAAGTCGGAAGCAGTGAAGCCATCAACAAAAGAAAAAATGATTGCGATGTTTCGCGATCATCCGCTAAATTTTTCACCTGGCTCAAATTATTCATACAGCAATTCCGGTTACTTGCTGTTGGGGTACATCATTGAGCAGGCAACGGACAAACCTTATGAGAAAGTTATCCACGAATTGATCATCACACCGTTGAAGATGAATCATACCGGCTTTGATTTTACAAATCTTAAAAGTCCGGATAAAGCAATCGGATATACAATGCTGAATCAGGTTGCAAAAATCCCCGCAGGTATTGTAGATTCTTCGGTATCATTTGCTGCCGGCGCCATGTATTCAACTGTTGAAGATCTCCTCAAATGGCACATGGCCTTCCAACAAAACCAAATCATATCGAAGGTTTCCACTGAAGCAGCATTTACTCCCTATAAATCTAAATACGGATATGGGTGGACAATAGACACATTATTTGGGAAGAGAACTGTTGAGCATGGTGGAGGGATTTTTGGCTTTAATACATATATCTCAAGAGTTCCTTCGGATAACGTGGTGGTGATTATCCTCAATAATATGAATGTAGGGGGGCTTGAGAATATAGCACATAGTCTCCTGGCTATCATTTTTGGTCGTCCTTACGAAATTCCTAAGGAAAAGTCCGAAGTGCCCGTTGATTCGGGCATTTTAGCACAATATGTAGGTGAATACGAATTTGGGCCAGGTTTTACGGTGAAAATATCGTTGGTGAACAATAAGCTGAAAGTGCAGCCAACCGGTCAGAGTGCCTATGATCTTTTTGCTGAATCTGATCACGAATTTTTTATGAAGATCATCGAAGCAAAAGCAACATTTGTCAAAGGGCCGGATGGTAAGGTAGAAAAATTGTTATGGAAGCAAAGCGGCACTCCGGAGCAAACAGGAAAAAAAATAAAATAATAATAATAGTAGAAGAATTTAATTATAGTAAAAGAGTTGGGTTGATAATTTTTCCAAGCTATGTCAAAATCAAAAAAAGTAGAGTTTGAATTAGGAGACTCCGGGGTATCCGGACAGTACAAAACCTGGTTCCTTGATTATGCATCTTATGTGATTCTTGAGAGAGCAGTGCCAGCCCTGGAAGATGGGCTTAAGCCTGTGCAAAGACGCATTCTCCATGCAATGAAAGAAATGGACGATGGTCGTTATAATAAGGTTGCGAACATTATCGGGCAAAGCATGCAATATCATCCGCATGGTGATATGAGCATAGGCGATGCGCTGGTTAACATGGGTCAAAAGGAATTATTGATAGATACCCAGGGCAACTGGGGTGATATGCGTACGGGTGATGATGCAGCAGCCGCCCGGTACATCGAGGCACGACTCTCGAAGTTTGCGCTGGATGTGGCTTTTAATGCCAAAACTACCGATTGGGCAGTCAGTTATGATGGCAGAAAAAACGAACCGGTAACGCTTCCGATGAAGTTTCCTTTACTGCTCGCCCAGGGTGCAGAGGGAATAGCAGTGGGCCTGGCAACCAAGATTCTTCCACATAATTTCTGCGAAATAATTGAGGCTGCAGTCAAGTATCTGAAGGGAAGGAAATTTGAGCTGATCCCGGACTTTCTCACCAAGGGTATGATCGATGCCACCAATTACAATGATGGCAAAAGAGGAGGTAAAGCAAGAGTGCGGGTGCATATTGAAGAGTACGACAAAAAAACCTTATTGATCAAAGATGTGCCCTATGGTGTTACAACAACACAGTTGATTGATTCAATCATCAAGGCAAATGACCAGGGAAAAATCAAGATCAAAAAAGTAACTGACAATACTGCTGCCGAAGTTGAAATCCAGATTGACCTCGCACCGGGCATATCACCTGATATAACCATCGATGCGCTGTACGCCTTCACAGATTGCGAAGTGAGCGTATCGCCAAATGCATGTGTGATCCTGGATCATAAGCCAATCTTCGTTGGCGCAACCGAATTGCTTAAACATTCTGTTGATAAAACCAAAGAGCTGCTAAAAAGAGAACTTGAGATCAGGCTATCTGAGTTGCAGGATAAATGGCATTATACTTCCCTGGAAAAAATCTTCTTTGAAGAAAAAATATATAAGGAGCTTGAAAAGAAACATGCTACATGGGACAAAGTAATTGAGGCAATCGCGGAGGCTTTTAAACCTTTCCGTAAACAGCTTAGAAAAGATATTGAGCGGGAAGATATCCTGAAACTGACAGAGAAACCGGTGCGGAGAATTTACCGTCTTGATATTGATGAACTCAATCAACAAATCAAGGGCCTCGACGCCGATATAAAACTGGTAAAACATGATCTTGCCAACCTGGTTGAATTTGCAATCAGCTATTATGAAACTTTGCTGAAAAAATATGGCAAGGGCCGCGAACGCAAAACAGAGATCAAATTATTTGATACCATACAGGCAAAGCAGGTAGCTATAGCGAACGTCAAAATTTATGTTAACCGTGCAGATGGCTTTATCGGATCAAGCCTGAAAAAAGATGAATTTGTTGCTGACTGTTCTGACCTGGACGATATCATCGCCTTTACAAAGGCTGGTAAAATGAAGGTGGTGAAAGTAGCTGATAAAGCTTTCATTGGCAAGGATATCATCCATGTTGCAGTGTTCCGTAAAAATGATGAACGTCTTACCTATAACATGATCTATGTAGATGGTAAAAGCGGTGTTAGTTTTGCCAAGCGTTTTAATGTTACGGGAATCACCCGCGATAAAGAATATGATCTGACCAAAGGTGAAGAAAAAACACGTGTTCATTATTTTAGTGCCAATCCGAACGGAGAAGCGGAGCTCGTGAAAATAGTGCTCAGTCCGAATTCATCAGCCCGGATAAAAGAACTGGACTTTTATTTTGAAACACTGGAAATAAAATCAAGGAGCAGTATTGGAAACCAGGTTACAAAATATCCTGTCAAATCTGTAAGGTTAAAAGAAGCGGGTAAATCAACCCTGAGTGGTAAAAAGGTTTGGTTTGATGATCAGTTCGGCAGATTAAATACAGAAGAGAAAGGGAATTTCCTGGGAAGTTTTGAAGCTGATGAAAAGATCCTGGTGATCTATCACGATGGTAACTATGAAATTACGGATACTGAGATTACCCAGCGTTTTGATGCTGAGAATATTATCGTAATTGAAAAATTCAACCCGGAAAAACTGGTTACGGCCATTTACCTGGACAATGAAAAATTACAATTCAATGTAAAACGATTCCGCATTGAAACAACCACACTACACAATAAGTTCCTGTTCATCAAAGAAGGAGAAGGTAATTATGTTGAAGCAGTTACAACACACCCGGCACCGATTGCTTTGATTAAATCAGGACGTGGAACCCAGGCCCGGGTTCAGAAGATCAAGATTGTCGACTTCGTGGAAACAATGGGTTGGAAGGCAGTTGGTAATAAACTTGCCGACTATACCAAAAGCACTGAGATAGAGTGGGGACAGAAGGAAGAGAAAAATAACCAGGCCGAGTTGTTTTAAGAGAATTATGAATTATGAGTTATGAATTATGAAACCAGTTATGAATGAATTATGAATTCATAGCTCCCGATTTCATAAATTCCTTTCATAATTCATAACTCATAATTCATATCTCTCTTAAAATGATTCATAATTCCCTTAAGTTTATTCGCTTTTTAAGGACTTAACCGGGTTAGAAACTGCAGCCTTTATTCCGTTGAAGCTAATAGTTATCAATGCAACAGAAAGTAATACGAGGGCCGCAATTACAAACATCCACCACGAGATTTCAATCCTGTAATCCATTTTGTCCAGGATCTTATTCATCATCCAGGCTGATAGAGGTGCTGCGATAGCAAAACCTATTAACACCGGCTTAAGAAAATCTTTTGACAAAGACATCCAGATACTTTTGATGCTGGCTCCAAGTATTTTTCGGATGCTGATCTCCTTATTTCTGCGCTCTGCGACGAATGCTGATAAGCCGAACAATCCAAGGCAGGATATGAAGATTGCCATGCCACCAAAAAAGGATGCCATTCTGCCACCCGCTTTTATCTCGTCAAATTTTTTTGAATATTCTTCTGAAGTAAATTGGTATTCAAATGGAACATTTGGTTCAATCTTTTTAAAAACTTTCCGGATGGATTCCATTCGGGCAATCATTTTCCCGTCGTTAGTTGTCCTGACCAAAATATTGCTGACCGGATTTTTTGTTAGGAAGATGATAAGCGGTTTTGCATTAGATGAAGGTTCATTGTAAACAAAATCTTTTACAACACCTATCAGGGTGTGATCACCCAACTTTGTTCCGACAGCCGGTTGCTTAATGTTCATTCGCTTCAATGCTGCTTCATTAACAAGGCAAGCACTTGTATCGGCTCCGAATGCAGGATCAAAATCACGACCCTCGCTCAATTGAAGGCCAGCGGTTTTAATCCAGTCATATCTGACAGAAGTGGAAGTGATATAAAAATCCTGATCATCGGTTTTACCCGGCCAGTTCAGTCCATTGAAGGCTGACCCAAAAGAAGTGAGGTTATCATTGCCTCCTGAAACATGCTTTATTCCATCCAGGCTGAGCAATTCGTTTTTAACAATATCAAACTTCTCACCGACATTACCATTGGCAGGTATACGTACCAGGTTTTCCGGATCATAGCCAATTGGCCTGTTCTGTAAATGATCGCTCTGTTTAAGAAGCACAATGACAGCAATAATCAAAAAGCCAGAAATAATAAACTGGAAAGTGACAAGTCCTGATCTTAACAAACTGCGGTTTCCTGCTTTGAAAATCAGATTTTTTAACACACGTACCGGTTGAAAACGGCTTAGATAAAGTGCCGGATAACTGCCCGCAATAAAACCGGTGAATATTCCCAACCCGGCAATAAGTATCCATAATTGCGGATTCGAAAAATCAGGTGTCATTTTATTGCCAATCAGTTTGATGGTTGCCGGAATAGCCAGTCTTGCAAGCACCAGTCCGCAACCCAGTGAGATCACCGTCAACAACATTGCTTCGGTTATAAATTGAAAAACCAGGTTGCTACGGGTGGCACCCATCACTTTCCTTACACCGACCTCACGGGCGCGACGTTCGGACCTGGCCGTCGCGAGGTTCATGAAATTAATACAGGCTATGAGTAAAACAAAAAGACCAATAAAGCCAAGCATCATCAAGGTATCAATGAGACCACCCGAAGGTTTGCCATTACTGAATCTGCCGTGTAATCTTAAGTCTTTAAGCGGGTATAAAAACCAGCTGGTATTTTTTACTTCATTTTGTTTGCGTTTGACCAGTTCATTGATTTTTGCATTAACTTTTTTCAATTCTGCATTTGGCTGTAGCTGGATCCAGGTTAGTAAGGCATAGTGATCCCATCTTTTTGTTGATTCATTTTCCTTTTCATATAGTCCAAACGGCAGTAGTACATCAAACTGAGTTGAACTGTTTTCCGGGATGTTCCTGATTATTGCAGTCACGAGCATGTTATGACTATTGTTAAGTACAAGCGTCTTCCCAACAGCTCTGTCTTTACCAAAAAGTTTAAGGGCAGTTCTTTCTGTCAACACTATTGATCCAGGATTTGCAAGCGACTTGATTATATCACCCTCAACAGCCGGAAAACTCATCATCCTAAAAAAATCAGCTTCGGCGTACATACCTTTTTCATACAAGCTTTTGTCTCCGTATCTGATAAGTTGAGTCCCGGGCTGTGACATTCTTGCCACATATTTTAATTCAGGGAGCTCGTTTTTCAGGTCCGGGCCAAGTGGTCCTTGTGTTATTCTACCGGTCACTATACCTTCAGGGAGTTTTTCATTCGTCATTACCAGGTGTATGCTTTCTAAATTTGCATGAAACTTATCGTAAGCCGATTCTGACTGGATGATGAAAAGGATGATAATAGCAGTAGCCAGGCCTATGGATAAGCCAGCTATATTTAACACAGAAGAGACCGGGTTCTTAAAAAGGCTTCGCCAGGCGATTTTAAAATAAGTTATAAGCATATCTGTTGGTTATTATTATAGACTCAATGAGGCCATATCAATATAACCAACCTGGTGCCGGGAATGCAGCCGCTTAAATATCAACAATATGCGAAAAAAGCCAATTCGTTTCTGTCCGATTCTGAACACCTGGTGTTCACAAATGAAACCCATCAAAAGAATCATTTTAAGAGAATTATGAGTTTTGAGTTATGAGTTATGAAAGAAAATTATGAAATCAGGAGTTATGAATGCATAATTTTATTCATTTCATAACTGGTTTCATAATTCATAACTCATAATTCATATCTCTCTTAAAATTATTTTGCTTTTTTCTTTCGCAGACGGATAGTGGCGTTTTGGGTAAGACTGCTGGACAAATACACCTCGTGGCGATTGATGCCATCGGTGATTATCATGAGTGCAGTATTCGGTGGAATTTTGCCCAGGTTTTCAGCAAGCATACCAAGTTCATTTATTTCTTTGGTGCTATCGAGGGCAAGAAAAATATTGAGCGCACGGTCATTTATAAAATGCTTGACCAGTACAGGGTTTTTGTTTAAGAATACACTGATACTGTCTCCATCTATATCGCCATTATCATAAAAACTTATTCTGACTGAATCTCCTTCAATTTCAATATCCTTAGAGTAAATATTTTTCCGGCTCTCAAATTTTTCAACGAGTTTTTTCTCGGTAACCTCGTCAAGCACAGCCGGTGCAGCAGCAGTAGCTATTGCGGAATTGCCTGCAACTACATCTGCCGGAACAGTTACGGGTTTATTGTTTACAGGGCTGGTTACCACATAGTCTTCTACCTGGGGCTTCCAGAATTTCTTTCCTGCTGTTGTGTGTTTGAGGACACTGTCTTCCGGGGTAGCAACATCAAGTGCCATGTTAACCCGGATTTCGGGGCAGGTATATTTATACTTATCTATACTTTGGAAATTTCCTTTCAATGAATTTTTTACCTGGGAAACAATCAGGGTACCCTGGAAACTCATAGGACATTCAACGCCGTCACGGGTAGAATTGGAACCATAAAATATGACCGGTAGATTTTTTATCACTACCTGTCTTGTCTTCTTATCATAGGTACCCCTGATATAAAAACTCTGATAACTATCTTTGAAATAATAGCCAAAAATCCCGGTTACTTCATCACCTTTCTGGGTTACGATCAGCTCAGTAAGGTAATTGTTGTTTACACCTTCCTTATTAACGTCGGCGCGTCCGTACCAGGAGCCTGATATTGATTGAGAATAACCCTGGCGGACCGACAGTAAAATGATAGCGGACAAAATTGTTCTAAGCATAGCTGTGAAGATATGAGAAATATTTAAGTGAGCGCATCGTGGAAATCCGGCCTTGCTGAGCTGATAGCAAACTAAACGTTAAAGTCCGGAAGCCAGTTTGCAACTGGCGAAAAAAGATCAGCCCTGGAATAATTATACGATCTTTTTGTAAACCGGCTTGATTTATACGTCGTTTAGTTTCAAGCTACTTGATTTAGTCGTTTAATTTCAAGCTACTTGATTTAGTCGTTTAATTTCAAGCTACTTAATTTAGTCGTTTAATTACAAGCTACTTAATTTATTTGACGGTTAATAGGCAAGCCGATGATAGACTGCTCATTTGATCAGGCAGATCATTTATTTTATAAGCCTTTTAAGCTCACGATCATTTTCACGTTGTTTGATTGTTTCGCGTTTATCAAACAGTTTTTTTCCTTTGCCTAACCCGATCTCCAATTTGGCAAGACCTTTATCGTTGAAAAATATCCGAAGAGGTACAATGGTGTAACCCTTATCCTTCATTCTTGATTCAAGTTTTGTGAGCTCTTTTTTGTTGAGCAATAACTTTCTTTCACGAACGGCTATATGATTGTTCACGTTGCCGAAAGAATATTCTGCAATATGAAGACTTTTTATCCAGAGTTCATGTTTATGAAAAAAGCAGAAGGCATCATTAAAACTGGCTCTTCCATCGCGCAGGGATTTCACCTCCGTACCGGCTAACACCAGACCGGCTACATATTTATCCTCGATAAAATAATCGTGGTATGCTGATCTGTTCTTTATTTCTGTCATGATAGTTAATTCTTGAAAAGCTTCAACACTGTAGCTAGTTTATCCTTCAACGTTAGCCTGGGTACGATGAAGTCAAGGAAGCCATGCTCAAGTAAAAATTCACTGCGTTGAAATCCTTCGGGGAGATCACGTTTGATCGTTTCACGGATAACCCTTGGACCTGCAAAACCAATCAATGCTCCCGGTTCTGCAATATTCATATCGCCCAACATTCCGAAAGATGCGGAAATACCTCCGAAAGAAGGATCAGTCAGGAATGAAATATATGGAATACCAGCATCAGTTAGTTGTGATAACTTACCTGATACTTTTGCCAGCTGCATCAATGAAAAAGCACTTTCCATCATTCTTGCACCGCCGGACTTACAGATAATCATAAGAGGCGCCTTTCTTTCCATGCAAAGATCAGCTGCCCTGGCAATTCTTTCTCCCATTACGCTGCCAAGAGATCCACCAATAAATTCAAAATCCATACAGCCAATAACCAATGGTAAACTTTTTACCATTCCATATCCAATCCTTATAGAATCAGTGATATCTGTTTTTGCCCATGTTTCTTCCAGTCTTTTTTCGTAAGATTTAAGATCAGTGAAATGCAGGAAGTCTTTTGACCGGATATTTTCAAACAAGACTTCGTATTGGTTGTCATCAAAAATGATCTCAAAATATTCTGAACTACCAATCCGGTGATGATGTGAACATTTGGGACAGACAAATAAATTTTCACGAAGTTCAGTTACCGTACATATATAATTGCATTCCGGACATTTAGCCCACAGACCTTCCGGGGTTTCTTTTTTTTCGGCCGTGCTTGTTAATATGCCTTTTTTAATTCTTTTGAACCAACTGGCTTTTGTTTCTTCGCTATTACCTTCTTCACCTGCCAGATTTGCTTCAAAATCCTCATCTTTCCTCATTCGGTTGAATTTAGTCGGCTAAGATATGAATTTTACAGTATTGATTAAGCGTAGCAGCCTCATACTGCAGTAGCTATACCATAAAAGAGTTTGCAAAAATATTAATTCAACGTTGATAAGTTGGCCTTGCTGCAGTATTTTTGCACCAATTTGTACAGCACCACAATGTTAGATACTCAATTAATCTTGCTGGTTGGTCCAAATCGCACACCCGTCTATCTATTTACTGAGCAAACCCAAAGACAAAACATTAAGCATGAAATGGTCCGAATTCTTTACATCTTCCATTGGTAAGAAATACGTAATGGCTGCAACTGGTCTCTTTCTGATCAGCTTTTTAGTGATTCATGTGGGTCTGAATGCCTGTATCTGGGCCAATGATCAGGGTGAAATGTTTAACAAGGCTGCCCATTTTATGGGATCAATGGTTGTAATACGCATTCTTGAAATCGGGTTGTTTGCTGGCATCCTTCTGCATACAGTTCAGGGACTGGTTTATGAATTCCAGAACCGTTCAAAAAGAAATGTTGGCTACGCAGTTCCACTGGGAAACAAGGGCAGTAAATGGTATCGCCGTTCGATGGGGCTGCTCGGTACCCTGATATTATTATTCCTTATTATGCATGTTTATCATTTCTGGATCCCGAGCCGCTTTGGGGGAACAGGCTCCATTCAGGAACTTGAACCTGTTTTTTATAATGGCCGTGAATATCATAATCTGTATGCTGAAATGTTAAGAGTGTTCCAGGGAAATCCCGCTGTTGTTATCTTATATATTGCCGGTTGTATTTCGCTGGCTTATCATCTTATGCATGGTTTTCAAAGTGCCTTTAAAACAATAGGCGTACACAACAGAAAATATCTGGTGATGCTTAACAACTTTGGTTTGGGTTTTTCAGTTATCGTGGCGGCAGCATTCGCAATGATGCCCGTGAGTATGTATCTTGAGTGGATCCGTTGATTGATCACCGGTTTTTGTATTAAGATCATCCCTAATTAGCATTTTCAATAAATCTTATATGGTAGATTCAAAGATTCCAGCAGGTGTTCTCGATAATAAATGGAGAGATTACAAAGATCATGTTAAGCTTGTAAATCCATCTAACAAACGTAACCTGGAAATTGTAATTATAGGAACTGGTCTTGCCGGTGCTTCAGCAGCAGCAGCACTTGGTGAGCTTGGTTACAAAGTAAAAGTTTTTTGTTTCCAGGATTCTCCGAGACGGGCGCACTCTATCGCTGCACAGGGTGGTATCAACGCGGCAAAAAATTACCAGAACGACGGAGACTCGGTGTTCCGTCTTTTTTATGATACAGTGAAGGGTGGCGATTATCGCGCACGTGAAGGGAATGTATATCGCCTGGCTGAAGTAAGCGCTAATATTATTGATCAGTGTGTGGCTCAGGGTGTGCCTTTTGCCAGGGAATACGGTGGTTTGCTTAGCAATCGCTCATTCGGTGGAACGCAGGTGCAGCGGACTTTTTATGCAGCGGGACAAACTGGGCAGCAATTGCTGATCGGTGCATACCAGGCACTCGAACGCCAGGTTGCACTCGGCAATGTGACTATGTATGCCCGTCATGAAATGCTGGAAGTGGTGATGGTTGATGGCAAAGCAAGAGGTGTCATTGCACGTAACCTGATAAGTGGAGAACTCGAAAGACATTTTGGTCACGCAGTATTGATTTGCAGTGGCGGCTATGGAAATGTTTTCTACCTCAGTACAAATGCTATGGGCTGCAATGTTACTGCTGCCTGGAAGGCGCATAAAAAAGGAGCATATTTCGGTAATCCCTGTTTCACACAGATTCATCCGACCTGTATACCTGTTAGCGGTGATCACCAGTCGAAACTTACCCTTATGTCTGAATCATTAAGGAATGACGGGCGTATCTGGGTTCCTAAAGTGAAAGACAACACAAGTAAGGCGAATGAAATACCGGAAGAAGAAAGAGACTATTTCCTGGAAAGAAGGTATCCCGCTTTCGGTAACCTTGTTCCCCGTGACGTCGCGAGCCGTGCAGCGAAAGAACGTTGCGATGCGGGTTATGGTGTCGGTACTTCCAAGCAGGCAGTTTATCTTGATTTTGCTGACGCTATAAAAAGGTATGGCAGAACCGAAGTCACCAAAAAAAGCCTGACTAACGTGGATGAAGCTGCGATCATAGATCTGGGTAAGGAGGTGGTTAAAGAAAAATATGGCAACCTTTTCGATATGTATCAAAAGATTACCGGTGAAGATCCTTATTCTGTGCCGATGCGGATTTATCCGGCTGTACACTATACTATGGGCGGGCTTTGGGTTGATTATGAATTGATGACTACCATTCCAGGTTTATATTCACTTGGTGAAGCAAATTTCTCTGATCATGGCGCTAACCGGCTCGGTGCATCTGCGCTGATGCAGGGACTTGCCGATGGCTATTTTGTTATTCCTTATACAATCGGAAACTACCTTGCAGACGAGATCCGCGTTAAATCGGTACCGACTGACCATCCTGCTTTTATTGAAGCTGAGAAGGCGGTGAGTGAAAGAATTCACAAGCTTAAAAACATCAATGGTAAACAAACCGTTGAAAGTTTTCATAAACGTCTCGGCAAAATCATGTGGGACAAATGCGGAATGGCCAGGAATGCGAAAGGTTTAACTAAAGCAATTGAAGAAATTCAGCAGCTGAAAAAAGAATTCTGGTCTGATCTGAAAGTGCCGGGCGAAATAAAAGAAATGAATCCTGAACTTGACAAAGCAAACCGCGTTGCTGATTTTATTGAACTGGGCGAACTGATGTGTCGGGATGCTCTTAACAGGAACGAAAGTTGTGGTGGCCATTTCCGCGAAGAGATGCAGACCGAAGAAGGTGAAGCAAAACGTGATGATGCAAATTATTCTTATGTGGCAGCCTGGGAATTCAAGGGTGAAAGCGATTGGCAGTTACACAAAGAAGAATTGGTCTTTGAAGTTGCCAAACCAAGCCAGCGGTCTTATAAATAAACTGTTTCATAAACAGGCTGTTCAATTACATTAAATAAAACTAACACGAAATACGCATGGAGCATTACACAATGAATCTCACCCTGAAAGTCTGGAGACAAAAAAACCAGAATGAAAAGGGGCGTTTTGAAACTTACCAGGTTAGCGATGTCTCGTCGGAGATGTCATTCCTTGAAATGTTTGATGTCTTAAATGAAAAATTGATTCTTGAGGGTAAGGACGCAATTGCTTTTGATCATGATTGCCGTGAAGGTATCTGTGGCGCTTGCTCCATGTATGTTGATGGACGTCCGCATGGACCCTGGAAGGCAAATACAGTATGTCAGCTCCACATGCGCGCATATAAAGATGGTGATACCATTGTTGTTGAACCATTCCGGGCCAATGCATTTCCTGTAATTAAAGACCTGATGGTAGATCGTAGTGCATTTGATCGTATCGTTCAGGCTGGTGGTTATATCTCCGTGAATACAGGTAATGCAGTTGATGCAAATGCAATACCTGTTGATAAAGAATATGCCGATGAGGCCTTTGCAGCTGCGGCTTGTATAGGTTGCGGTGCCTGTGTTGCAGCATGCAAAAACAGCTCGGCGATGTTATTCTTATCCGCCAAAGTTTCGCATCTTGCGTTATTGCCACAAGGTGGTCCGGAAAGAAAAACCCGTGTGCTAAATATGGTGGCACAGATGGATAAAGAAATGTTTGGAGGATGTAGTTTTACAAATGCCTGTGAAGCTGTATGTCCAAAAGAGATTTCTGTGACAAATATTGCCAGGTTAAACCTGGAATATATGGCAGCCGGTTTAACATCAAAAAAATAGTACACTCACAATACTTATTTAAAAATCTACAGGATATTCCATGTCGTATCCCGGTTGCCCTGGCAACCGGGATTTTATTTTATGGCTAATATCAAAATACGGCTCAAAGGTTAAAATATAATAACATTTAATAAATATACTTTAGCCTGCTAAAAGTTTTATGGGTATTAAGCTCTCTGTCTTCCAAATTTCCGTTATCTTTTGCATCCTAACTTTCTCTCTGATTTTACAATAAACTCCCCAATATGAACAGTTACACAGCTCCTGCGAATACCAGGATTGGACATATACATTTGAAAGTATCCGACCTCGAGGTCGCAATCAGCTTTTACCATTCACTTCTTGGATTTGAGTTAATGCAGCGTTATGGCACGGAAGCCGCCTTTGTGTCTGCAGGCGGTTATCATCACCATATAGGTTTAAATACCTGGTATAGCAAAAATGGTCCGCGTGCAGATGAAAGAAGTCCCGGTCTTTTTCACACCGCCATCGTTTATCCAACACGTAAGGATCTTGCTATAATACTTAAAAGGCTGGTTGAAGCAAAGTATCCGATAACAGGCGCATCTGATCATGGAGTTTCCGAAGCCATTTACCTGGATGATCCGGATGGAAACGGGGTTGAATTATATTGGGATCGTCCGCGCGAAGAATGGCCCCTTGACCCGGAAGGTAAATTGCATATGGTTACTGAAAGACTTGACTTACAGGAACTGATTTCTCTGGCTGATTAACAGAAGTGAAACCATGCGCTGGCTAACTGTAACAAACAATATTCGCTGGCTAACTGTATCAAACAATATTCACTGGCTGGCTAACTGTAACAACCACTATGCCCTGGCCGATTAACTGAAACAAACTGCTATGCAAAAATGTTATTTTGTTTTTATCATCTGGCTATTGACCGGATGTAATAATCAAAACAATTCAATGAACGAAAAATACAAATGGCCGGAAGACCTGAAACCACCCCTGGCCTCAAAAATAGCGAAAGAGCTTACTGCACATGATGACAAACGCAGCGATGAATACTATTGGCTGAACGACCGCAAGAACCCGGAGGTCATCAAATATCTTGAAGCCGAAAATACATATACTGATTCCATGCTGGCAGGTACAAAAGGTCTGCAGGAGAAGTTGTATACGGAAATGAAATCCAGGATCCAGGAAAAAGATGAATCCCTGCCATTTTTTGAAAATGGTTACTGGTATTATAACAGGTATGAAGAAGGATTTCAATACCCCGTGACAGCAAGAAAAAAGGGACAGCTTACAGCATCTGAAGAAGTGTTGCTTGATCAGAATAAGATGGCGGAAGGTTTGAAATATTTCAAGATCGGGGGCTATGCAGTCAGCGATAATAACGCACTGATTGCTTATACTACTGATCCTGTCAGCAGAAGACTTTTTAATCTTCAGTTTAAAGATCTGCTAACCGGGAAGGTATATCCGGAAGTGATTCCTAATGTAGAAGGATCTGATATCGCCTGGGCGGCAGATAATAAAACCGTTTTTTATATTCTCCAGGATACAGTGACTTTGCTGGGTTACCAGGTTTGGCGCCATACCTTAGGCACTGATCCTTCAGCAGATGTATTGATGTTTGAAGAAAAGGATAACCGCTTTTCGCTTTCGGTCGTAAGATCAAAGTCAAAAAAATATGTTGCCATAATCTCAGCTATCAATGAACTCACCACGGAATATCAATTGCTGGAAGCCATAAATCCTGCAGGTGAATTCAAAATATTTCATCCAAGAGAAGAGGGCATACAATACCAGATCCAACATATTGACAATAAATTCTACGTTCTTACAGATTGGAAAGCGCCGAATTACAGGTTAATGGAAACTCCCGAAAATCAAACCAATAAAGAAAACTGGAAAGAATTAATTCCAAATAGTGATAGTATTTACCTGACAGGCATGGAAGTGTTCCGAAATTATATGGTCATCTCAGAAACAAAAAATGCATTGAGTCAGTTGCGGATTATAAACCTGGGTGACAAATCACAATATTATATTTCTTTCGATGAAACCGCATACACAGCCAGCATCAACATTAATCCGGAATTCAACACAGACACCCTGCGTTTCTCCTATTCGTCAATGACAACCCCTGTTTCGCTTTTCGATTTTAACATGGGCACAAAAGAGCGGGTGCTCATGAAACAGATTGCTGTACTAGGCGGTTTCAAAAAAGAAGATTATCAATCGGATCGTTTATGGGCCACAGGTCGCGACGGGACAAAAATCCCTGTGACTATTGTTTACAAAAAGGGCATTGAAAGGAACGGCGAATCACCATTGCTTTTATATGCTTATGGCTCATATGGATACAGCATGTCTCCATATTTTTCGACTACCAATCTAAGCTTGCTTGACCGTGGTTTTGTATATGCGGTTGCACATGTGCGCGGTGGACTGGAACTCGGAAGATCCTGGTACGACAATGGGCGGATGATGAACAAGAAAAACACCTTTTTTGATTTCATTGATGTGGCTGAATTCCTGGTTAAAGAAAAATACACTTCTAAGGAACATCTTTATGCCCAGGGTGGAAGCGCCGGCGGGTTATTGATGGGAGCGATTGTAAATTATCGACCGGACCTTTGGAAAGGTGTGATTGCACAGGTTCCTTTTGTAGATGTGATTACAACGATGTCAGATACAACCATACCACTAACCACACTTGAATATGAAGAATGGGGAAATCCCACGGATAGTGCAGAGTATCATTACATGAAATCTTATTCTCCCTACGACAATATAGAAAAGAAGGAGTATCCAAACATGCTGGTAACCACCGGCCTTTACGACTCACAGGTGCAGTATTTCGAACCGGCAAAATGGGTTGCGAGGTTAAGGTCAATGAAAACTGGTAATCAGAAACTGCTGTTCAAAATAAATATGGCTTATGGACATGGAGGCGCTTCAGGCCGTTTCGACTATCTGAAAGAAAGAGCCCTGGAACTGGCTTTTATTTTTGCTTTGGAAGGCATCAGCGAATAAATCTGTTCTTACCACGAATAAATCAATTCCTACCACGAATAAGTCTATTCTTTCCATTGAAAGATGCCATGCAGCATCTTATTTCCGAAGTTGAGAGAGTCCAGTTTGTCAGCCATTCGGGCTGGCAATACCTGGGTCGCGTACTCATTAGAAATAATCTGTAAGTCATATTTTTTCAAAATAGACTTCAGTTCCTTTTCGATGGGCTTTAGATTAGGGTGCCCGACAATACTTACATGTGCCGGATCGGGGAATGCATAAGCAAAAGACTTCTTATCTTTTTTAAATACTGTTTCACAATATGCTACCACCGGCGCGCAGAGACTGATACAAACCAGGATGCCTGACTGATCGGACCCATTATCATTTACAGTTGAAGGATAACATAGAAATTCGAGATAATTTGTAAGATCACCGGCCTGAGTTTGCGTGCATTCGAAGACCTTATTATTGATCATGTCTTTTATCAGTGGTCCAAAGTGGGAAAGAATAGTCTGATCATTTAAGATATTCAGGGGCCAGTCTGTACGATAGGGTCTCCAGGCGAAAACATTTTCTAATTCAGTTTCAGAAAGCATAAATCTATTTACCTCAGTTGCTAATGCGTGATATCCAGTGCTAAAATATACGATCAGTTTCAGAGTTTCAAATTTTCTTATCCCGGCTCCCTGGTTGCAAACTGCTTTCCAGGTAGCATACACTGCCCGGCAAGCCGGATTAACAGAAGCTAAATCAAACTTCAGACCCACATTTTTCAACATCTCCTTGTTGGGATAGGAATAAACTCTGGGAGCAAATCCTCGAAATTCGTACCTTTGCCGGTCAAAATTCAGTAGTAGATGATCGCAGCGAATAATATCACACTTTCTTTTGGAAAAAGAGTGTTGTTTGATGAAGTAAACCTTTCTTTTCACAAAGGCAATTGTTATGGTGTAATCGGCGCAAATGGCGCGGGTAAGTCAACTTTTTTAAAGATCTTATCCGGTGAGATTGAACCGAATAAGGGCACTGTAGATATAACTCCCGGTGAAAGAATGGCGGTTCTTAACCAGAACCAGTTTGCGTTTGATGACTATACAGTTTTGAACACGGTTCTTATGGGTCATAAAAAACTGTGGACTGTGATGCACGAGCGCGATGCCATCTATGCAAAAGCTGATTTTACGGAAGAAGACGGAATGCGTGCCGGAGAACTCGAAGGTGAGTTTGGCGAAATGAATGGATACACCGCGGAAAGCGATGCGGCAAGCCTGTTGAGTGAACTGGGCGTAAAAGAAGAAATCCATTCCCAGCTGATGAAGGATCTGAACGGAGCTATGAAGGTGCGGGTGCTACTGGCGCAGGCGCTTTTTGGTAACCCGGATATCCTGATCCTGGATGAGCCTACCAATAACCTTGATGTAGTTACTATATCCTGGCTGGAAAACTTCCTGGCTGATTATGAGAATATTGTGATCGTGGTTTCTCACGATCGTCACTTTCTTGATTCAGTTTGTACACATGTTGCAGATGTGGATCGTCAAAAAATAAAGATCTATACGGGTAACTATACATTCTGGTACGAAAGCAGCCAGTTGGCCGCAAGACAGGCGACAGATAAGAATAAAAAGACGGAAGAAAAGAAAAAGGATCTTATGGAATTTATCGCCCGTTTCAGTGCGAATGCTTCCAAATCCAAACAGGCAACTTCCCGTAAAAAAGCCCTTGATAAACTCGTTTTTGAAGACATAACTCCTTCCAACAGGAAATACCCGGGAATCATATTTAAGCAATTGAGAGATGTCGGAAATCAGATCCTGAATGTTGAAAAACTTTCCAAGTCTTTTGATGGACGCGTCCTTTTTGACAATATCAGCTTTTCCGTAAACAAGGGCGATAAGATCGCAATTGTTGCCGATGACCAGATGGCTATCACGGCTTTTTTTGAAATAATAAATGGGAATGTTACGCCGGATAAAGGAAAATTTGAATGGGGTACTACCGTTTCAAAAGCCTATTTGCCAAATGACAATACCCAGTATTTCCAGTCGGACCTTAACCTGATGGACTGGCTGCGTCAATACGTGCCACCGCATGTAACAGATGTGGACGAGCCTTTCCTGCGTGGATTTCTGGGAAAGATGTTATTCAGTGGTGACGAGGTTCTGAAAAAAACATCCGTACTGAGCGGGGGTGAAAAAGTGAGATGTATGATCAGCCGCATGATGCTCCAGGATCCTAACCTGGTGATACTTGATGAGCCAACCAATCACCTTGACCTTGAATCTATCCAGGCTTTCAATGAAAGCATGGAAAACTTTAAGGGAATTGTATTGATCAGCTCTCATGACCATACCTTCCTGCAAACCGTCGCAAACCGGATTATCGAACTTACACCTAAGGGGGTTGTTGATAAACTAATGACCTTTGATGAGTTCCTGGAAAACAAAAAGGCCGGAAAGTTACAAATGGCCTAAGCTATAACTTCACATTAATGCCGGTTTGGAAATTCAGTGCATAGGAACCGGCATTAATCTGGACAAAACCAGTTACCCGTTCACGGGTTAAGTGTAGCGTATTAGATATATACATCGGCAGGAGATTAGTTCCATAATAATTGTCAAGCCTCTGTGTTCGGCTTGTGCCAATATAGAAACCGCACTTGTACCCGAAGCTGTTTCCCGATTTCCGAAACTTTTTAATGACATTGGTAGTGAAACCAATGGTATGAAAATACTTATCTCTGGTAATTGCCTGGGCTGATGAATCAGGCAATTTCAGTCTTAATGCTTGATAATCGCCAAATTCCCGCTGAAAATTCGTTTCTATACCTAACACCCTCCATTCACTTCCGGTAGCAAACGGGATCACAATATTAGCTCCGCCAAATGCGCCTAATCCTGCAAAATACCGGTTACCGCGGCTGGTAATCGGGACGTTTGGATTTGTACTGCCCTGGAAGTTATAACTGTAATAGTCCTGTAAAAAGTAATTGCCGATCACGCCGGTTCCCCCATAAAAAACCTGCACATTTTCGAAAGTATGTGCCTGGTGAACTGAGCCCTGAAAAGTAAACACAACATCACTCAGGCTCTGGTTTGCGCTACCGATAGATATCCCGGTCGCTGCGTAAACTGACCTGTGGACCGAGTCGGACACCATCGGTATAGCTTTATAAGGTTGATTATTTGCCTGGAAGGGACTCAAAAAATACCCCTGGTGAACGCAACCTGTGAGTGCTGTTGAGGCAACAATGAAAATAAGTGTCAGGGTCTTCATAAACGGTTGACAGTTTTTATCATGAAACTGCTGCAAACCGTTGAAAATGAATCTTAATACCGCATTCAAAATAATTCTAACTTTAATTACTTACCGATAAGTAAAATAATTACTAAGCGGGTGAAAATCAACAACAATCAAAAAGATTCACCGTTAGTTAGTTTCCAGCTGAATAACCATTGATCGTACATTTAAATAGAACAAAAACTAACCAGTTGATCGGGAAGATCCTGATACTGTGCCTGCTATTTTGCACCGCTCATGCAGCTGTTTTTGCCCAGGAGCCGGCACGCGCTGGTCAAATATCAAATCTCCGGAAGAAATGGGTACCGGTTAAATCTGACACACTGCACCTGGATACGCTCAGTCTCGTTCCCAATACAGTTTCAATTCTGGCCGTCGCTGATTCATTATACAAAACAGATTTCGTAAATAGTTATGTCGTTTTTAAAAATCGTCCCGCCTTTGACTCTGTACTGGTGATTTACCGTGTATTCCCAGGCAAAATGAACGCGATTACCAAAAGCATGACTTATGACAGCGTGATGAATAACTTCATCGGTCAAACCTATGTGCCAAACTATGCAGGTATCGGTCAGGCTGAAAACTTTTTTGATTTTGGCAATATCAATTATAACGGAAGCTTCGGCCGCGGAATCTCTTTTGGCAACAGCCAGGATGCAGTTGTTACTTCTAATCTTAATCTTCAACTCAGCGGATACCTTGCAGACAGTATTGAAATTGTAGCCGCCATCACGGACAACAATATACCCATCCAACCCGATGGTACCACGCAGCAGTTAAATGAATTCGACCGCATCTTCCTTCAGTTTAAAAAAAGAACATGGTCCTTAAGTTTGGGCGATATCGATATAAGACAGAATGAATCTTATTTCCTGACTTTTTATAAGCGACTGCAAGGAATTGCCTTTGAAACCACCACTAAAATCAGCAGCCTGGTTGATAACAAAACGATGGTTAGCGGCTCTATAGCGAAGGGTAAGTTTACCCGGAATATTCTCCCTGCACTCGAAGGCAACCAGGGTCCATATCGTTTACAGGGTGCAAATAATGAGTTCTTCTTTGTGATACTGGCAAATACAGAAAGAGTATTTATTGATGGGGTATTGATGCAGCGTGGGGAAGACCAGGATTATGTTATCAATTATAACACGGCAGAAATTACTTTCACTCCCAGGAACATGATCACAAAGGATAAGCGGATACAAGTGGAGTTTGAATACTCAGACCGCAATTATTTGAATGCGAATCTTTATGCATATAATGAAACCAATTTCAGTAACAAGGTTAAGTTAAAAGTTAGCGCCTTCAGTAACTCCGATGCAAAGAGTTCTCCTATAAATCAAACCATCGATGGTCCCCAGAAAACTTTCCTTAATGTACTTGGTGATAGCATAAACAAGGCCTTTTATCCGAGTGCAGTTTTAGACACTTTCGTTGCAGGAAGCATCATGTATAAAAAAGTCGACACTGTGTTCGCAAACGGCTCTCTTCATGATTCTATCTTCGTATTCTCAGGCAACCCTGACAGTGCCCGCTACCAGCTTTCGTTCATTGATGTAGGGGCAGGCAATGGCGACTATATACCGGATTTTAATGGGGCAAATGGTAAGGTATACCGGTGGATAGAACCAGTCAACGGTGTAAGACAGGGTAATTTTCTTCCGGCTGTTTTTCTTGTAACACCAAAAAAGCAGCAGGTATTTAGTCTTGGCGTTGATTATAATGTTTCGAAAAATACAGTTGTTACCTCTGAGTTTGCAATGAGTATTTATGATGTGAATGGTTTTTCATCAAAAGACAAGGCTAACGACCAGGGGTATGCGACCCGGATAACCTTGCGCAACACCAAACCTTTCAATGGCGCAGCCGGGCTGCGATTACAAACTGATCTCGGATATGAATATGTTGATTCAAGGTTCAAACCGCTGGAACGCCTGAGAAATGTTGAGTTCACCCGGGATTGGGGACTTCCGCTGGTGGTTACTCCTTCTGATGAAACAATTGTAAATGCAGCGACTGCCCTTATGGATGCTAAAGGTAATACAGTAAAATACCAGTTTACAACCTATAACAGGGGAAAGGAATTCACAGGCTTCCGCAACAGTATATATCATACTCAAAATATAAAAGGATGGAAGTTCAACAATGTGTTTAACCTGTCAAACATAAACTCCAGGTTAAACCAGGGGTATTTTCTGCGACCGGTGATTGATGTTTCCAGGCAGTTTCCAAAACTAAGGAATTACGTTGTCGAATTTAATTATGCTATTGAACACAATGAGATCCGGAATAAAAATACCGACACGGTTATTGCACAGAGTTTCTCATTCCAGACTTTTAAGACCGCTATCAAATCATCGCAGGTTAATCCGAACCGATGGGGTATTACTTATTTTACAAGAACTGATGCCTATCCTTACCAGGGAAATCTTTCCCGTTCAGACAAGAGTCACAATGTGAATGTTACCGCGGAGCTGTTAAAAAATGAAAGGCATCAATTCAGATTTACTGGTACTTATCGCAAGCTCACTATCTTAAACAGCAAAATAACTACACAGAAACCCGACAATAGCCTTCTCGGCCGGGCTGAATACCAGGTAAACGAATGGAAGGGATTAGTTACTGGTAACCTGTTATACGAACTTGGGGCAGGGCAGGAGCAGAAAAGGGATTTTGCATATCTCGAAGTACCTGCAGGACAAGGGGAGTTTACCTGGATTGACTATAACCAGGATGGTGTGCAACAACTCAACGAATTTGAGATTGCACTTTTCCAGGACCAGGCAAAATTTATCAGGATATTTACGCCTTCAAACGATTTCATAAAAGCCAGCTATAACACTTTCAATTATAGTGTATCCCTTAATCCCCGTGCGGTAATCAACCAGTCAAAATCAGGTTCATTTGCAAGGTTTATTGCCAGGATCAACTTGCAGTCATCACTTCAGATCAATAAAAAAGAAGTCGCAACTGGTCTCGTTGAATTTAATCCATTTAGAGCTCCGCTCAATGACAGCTCACTGATTACATTGAACTCATCATATATAAACTCATTTTCTTTCAATCGTTTCAGCTCAAAATGGGGGTTTGATATTAACAATGCGGTTACTTCAGCCAAAGCATTGCTTACCTATGGCTATGAGAGCCGTCAACTGAATAACTGGACCATGAAGGGAAGGGTGAATCTTACCCGTAGCTTATTGTTCGATGTAACCGGCCAGCAAGGGCTTAACCAGTTGATAACGACAAACGAGAAGTTTGGCAGCAGGAATTATAAAATTGATCAGTATTCGCTGGAGCCCAGGTTAACTTTTACAAAAGGTGCCAACCTGCGAGTGATTGTCGGTTACAGGTTTAGTGATAAAAGAAACCAGGAGGTAGGTGAAGAGAAGTCTTTTTCAAATGCATTGAACAGCGAGGTAAAATATAATATTCTTCAGAGTACATCTATCCAAACGAAGTTTACATATAACAAGATCCTCTTTAACTCCAAGGACCCGTCCAATGCTACAAACAGCCCGGCAGCATATATTATGCTTGATGGATTGTTACCGGGAAAGAATTTTTTATGGAACCTGGAACTCACTAAAAGGCTCTCAAACAACCTCGAGATAAATATACAATACGAAGGACGGAAGCCGGGCGAATCAAGAACGATACACGTGGGAAGAGCTTCGGTTAGAGCACTGTTATGAGGAGTTATGAGTTATGAGTGATGAGTTATGAGTGAGTTAGGAGTTTAGTAGTTATGAGTGATTATCCATTCACTCATAACTACTCTCATAACTTAATAACTTACTCATAACTCATAACTCATAACTAAGAACTAAGAAAAAGGGCCATCTCTACGAGATGACCCTTTTAAATATAATTTACTAATTAAAGACTATCCAAAAATCCCGCCTTTCTTAAGAGTTCTTATACCTTCGCCGATTTTAAAACCATTGTGGTAGATTTCAATTTTGTAATCACCGGTTTTGAAATCGCTGTTTTGCTTCCAGGCAAATTCAACGTGCTTTTTCTTACCAGCTTCGAAATCTACAGGTACTTTAGTTGTGAAGAGTTTTTCACCTTCTTCACGGGTTGTAAATTTACCTGAACCTAAAGCTTCAACCGCGATTGGCTGACCATCCGGACCAGTGATGCTAACATAAACTTCAGTTGGACCAGTTGCAACGATACGGTTGTCAACATCGAATGCAATTACCAGTTTGTCAACTTTCTTAGCTTTTGCAGTTACTTTTTCTTTACCGCTTTTTCTTTCATCTACCGGAGTAATTGAAATAGCATAAGCGTTCAGTGTAGAAGCAACATCAACTTTACCTTCCAGTTCAGTTTTAACTGCAGTGGTAGTAACTAGCTCCTGGGTTACTGCTTCTTTTTCAGTTGTAAGTGTGGTGTTCTTTTGATTTAACTCACCATTTTCAGCTGTAAGACGTGCAACTTCCTGCTCCATGTTGCTGATCTTTTCGTTCAGCTCATTGATTAAAGACTGGGCTTCTTTCTTTTCTTTTTCAGTAAGCCTTTGCTTTCTCAGGATACCATCAATACGGCCTCTGAGATTTTTAATTTCTGAATTTTTTTCAGTCAGTTTGCCTTCCAGTTCATTGTTGTATCCGGTCAATGAATCAAGACGGCTAACAGCAGCGCCATAACTTTTTTCTATTTCAGTTTTGCTGGAATCAACAGCAACATACTGAGTCTGAAGTTGAGTTATTTGCTGGTCAGACTGATTTTTGTCCCAAAGAAAATAACCCCATGTACCAAGAATACCTACTGCGAGTAAACCTATAATTAAGTTTTTTGAATCACGTTTCGGCGTTTCATTTGGTGGGGTGGCTGATGGATAATTTGTTGTGCTCATAATTGTGTATGTTTATATTTCTAATGTTTAGAATCCGGTTTTGGTTCCCTGAACCGGGTTACGGATATCGATTGGTCCAAAACCATGCCAGTTTTATTTCAGATCTTTGCTGAAATGCTAATTTCGCCTGAAACGCTTTAAGGGCTTGAATTTGCCAAAAACTTTAAAAATTATTTTTTTTGAAATGGTGATTATAATTACCATTTTTTTAATTCAAATTCGCGATGAATACAGACAAAATAATCAATGAATGGAAAAAGAAAAACTTTAAACCGGTCTATTTATTTGAAGGAGAAGAGAGCTATTTTATCGATTTGCTTACAGACTATGCGGAAACAAAAATCCTTACAGAATCTGAAGCTTCCTTTAATCTGACCATATTTTATGGAAAAGATGCAAACTGGGTTGATATCATTAATGCCTCAAGGCGCTATCCTATGTTTGCCGACCGCCAGGTTGTGATATTAAAAGAGGCCCAGCAGATGCGTGATCTTGATAAGTTATCACAATATGTTGATAAACCACTTTCATCCACTGTATTTATCATATCTCACAAAGAAAAAAAACTCGACGGCAGGACTGCGCTTGCAAAGATGATCAAAGACAAGGGTGAGATTGTGAGTACAAAGAAAATGTACGAAAACCAGCTGCCTGAATGGACCAGTGAGCTTGTCCGGACTAAAGGGTATTCGATCGCCCCCAAAGCACTTGCCCTTTTAATTGATCATATTGGCAATGATTTGAGCCGGATTGAAAACGAGATCAATAAAATGCTGGTTAACCTTGGCGATCGGCGGGCCATATCAGAAGATGATATAGAAACCTATGTTGGTATCAGCAAAGAATATAATTCTTTTGAATTGCAGGCCGCTCTTGCCAAAAAGAATCTTTCGAAAGCTATTCAAATCATCAGTTATTTTGAGGCAAATCCCAAAGCTGCACCCATTCAGCTGATCTTACCAACCTTGTATAATTTATTCAGTAAAACATATATGATTTTCGGCCAGCAATCCAATGACGAAAAGCAGGTGGCAGCAAACATCGGAGTCAATGCATTTTTTGTCAAAGACTATATGCTTACTGCAAAAAATTATGGATTCAATGGAACAGAAAATGCTCTCATTTTGTTACATCATTATAATCTCCGCAGTGTTGGCGTAAATGATACAGGAACCAGCGATGCTTCATTGCTCAAAGAAATGGTGGTGAAGATGATGAATTAGTGGTGACGATGATGAGTTAGTTTTGTCCTGGCTAGGCGCGCTGTGTAGCATCCAGGGCATCCTGCTTATCTTTGGCAAGTTGTTGTTTAAGAGCATCAAGTCCGGGGAACTTTAATTCATGCCTTAGAAATTTCTTAACGTAAACTGTAAGGATCCGGCCATATATGTCCTCATTGAAATTGAAAAGATTGATCTCTATGGTTCGCCTGGCCGATTGATCAATAGTAGGTCTCACACCAATATTCATCATGCCGTGATGCATTTTATCGATAAAACCGGCAGGCAGTTCAAATGACTTACCGGCAATAGTACCTACATGATCTTCCAACCGGGCGTTAACAGCATAAACGCCATTCCCCGGGATCAGTTTTTCGGGGTTTTCTACATCCAGGTTTGCTGTGGGATAACCCAGGGTGCGGCCCAGTTTGTTGCCTTCTATCACTTTGCCCTGGAAAAAGTAATCATAGCCGAGCAACTCGGAGGCCGTACCTGCATCGCCGGCAAGAAGAGCATTTCTTATATGTGTAGAACTTACAGTGCTCTCTTTAATAATATGAGCCGGGATCTCTTTTAATCTGAAACCATGCTTGTCGCTGAAATCTTCAAGTAATTTGTAATCACCCTTCCGGCCCTGGCCAAATCGGTGATCATAACCGATAACTATCGTATGCGGCCTGAATTTCCTGAGCAGAAATTCGGTAATATATTCTTCAGCAGTGAGTTGGGAAAATCGTTCTGTAAAAGGGCAGATCACAAGATGATCAATACCTGCTTCGGCCAGCAATGCTGTCTTTTCCTCAATCGTATTGAGTAATTGAACCGATTTTGAAGCATCGCCCACCACCCTGCGGGGATGTGGATGAAAGGTAATAATTACCGTTTCACCCTTAATCTCTTTCGCTTCCTCTTTTAACTGGGCTATTATCTGCCGGTGGCCAGTGTGCACCCCATCAAAGGTGCCTATTGTAACAACTCCATTTCTGAAATCCGGTAATTTCCCGGTATCTCTGTAAACCTGCATATTTTCGAATGGTTCCTTTAAATAATCCGCAAAAGTAAACATGATTTGCGTTATTAATACTACAACACATCATTATTAGCCCTTTCAGAACTCAGAATAAACAAAATCATGGTTACTTTTGCGCGAATTAAAAATCAACAATGAGTCTTTATCACCAGCGCGGCGTCTCTGCGCAGAAGGAGGAAGTTCATAAAGCGACCGAGAAACTCGACAAAGGCTTGTATCCAAACGCGTTTTGCAAAATTTACCCAGACTACCTGGACGGTGAAGACAATTGGGTTAACCTTATGCATGCTGACGGGGCGGGTACAAAAAGCATTCTTGCCTACCTGTATTGGAAAGAAACCGGGGATATATCTGTATGGAAGGGCATAGCACAGGACGCCATTGTCATGAATCTGGATGACCTGCTTTGTGTTGGTATTCATAACAATTTCCTGTTTTCTTCCACGATTGACAGGAATAAAAAGACGATTCCCGGCGAGGTCCTGGAAGCTGTGATAAATGGAACCCAGGAGTTTTTTGATGAATTAAAGAAGTTTGACATCAACATTCGTTTCCTCGGTGGTGAAACTGCGGATGTCGGCGACCTGGTCCGTACAATAGCAGTGAATGGAACCATGATGGCCAGATGGCCAAAAAATAAATTGATTACCAATGATCTGATTGCTGCAGGTGACGTGATAGTTGGTTTTTCCAGTTCGGGTCAAACTGTATATGAAAGCCAATATAACAGCGGTCTGGGCAGCAACGGCCTGACCAGTGCCAGGCACGATGTTCTTTCAAAATTTTATGCAGAAAATTACCCGGAATCTTATGAAAACAGCCTTTCTACAGCTGTAACTTATATAGGACCTCACAAAATGTCGGATCCGGTACCCGGTTCGGCATCACCCGGTTCGGCATCAATTACGGGGGATCTTAATATAGGCCAACTGCTACTTTCGCCCACAAGGACCTATGCACCACTGCTCAAAATTTTGCTGGATCAGCAGTTTAGTGCCATCCATGGCATTATTCATTGCAGTGGAGGGGGACAGACTAAATGCCTTAAATATCTCCCGGGACCAATGAGACTGATAAAGGACAATTTATTTGATCCACCTTTGATATTTGACATTATTCAGAAGGCTTCCGGTTCAGATCAACGTGAGATGTTCCAGGTATTTAATATGGGCCACAGGCTGGAGATTTTTACAAGCGAACCCGATGCGAAAAAAATGATCGAAACTGCCAGGGAATTGGGCATTGAGGCCACAATTGTAGGTCGCGTAGAAAATTCAACTCAAAAGGAACTCCTGATCAGGCATGATGGGGAAGAAATCTTGTTTACATAAATAACTGTATTATTTGTTTACCTAACTAACAATTTTAACGACTGTACATCATTATCCGTAAGATTTCTGTGGTTATGCGCTATAATGCAATACGGGCTTGCATTTCAAAATCGGCACCTTTTTATTGCCCTTTTATTACCCGGTGGGACTCATGCAGTTAACTATAAGTATTTACCCTAAATCCGTTTCTTTTTTTTAGAAACACTATGAATTCTAAAAGTCAGACATTACATTTGTTCCGGTTCAGAGCGGAAAAAAAGTTTTAACTTACCCTTTTTACAACGTCCAACGAACTTATTGTGTCTAATAATTGTTGATCCCGTACCCCCTAAATCCGGATTAGTCAATTTATTTATTTTAAGATATGAGACAGCTCAAAATAGCTACACAGATAACAAATCGCGATTCGCAGGCAGTAGAAAAGTACCTCCAGGAGATATCAAAGATCCCGATGATCACTCCAGAAGAGGAAACTGTACTTGCCCAGCGCATCAAGATGGGAGACCAGAAAGCATTGGATAAATTAGTACAGGCGAACTTACGTTTTGTGGTTTCTGTGGCTAAACAATACCAACACCAGGGGCTTTCCCTTAGTGACCTTATTAACGAAGGTAATCTCGGTCTGATCAAAGCAGCTCAGCGTTTTGATGAAACCAAAGGTTTTAAATTTATCTCTTATGCTGTGTGGTGGATCCGTCAGTCTATACTTCAGGCTTTGGCCGAACAAGGCAGATTGGTTCGTCTTCCCCAGAACAAGATAGGTACATATAATAAGGCCAATAAGGCTTATATGGCTTTCGAACAGGAACATGAAAGAGAGCCAAGCACCGAGGAACTCGCTGAATTGCTTGAAATGAGCGAAACGGAAATCAACAATATTTTCCAAAGCAACACACGTCATACCTCACTTGATGCTCCGGTACACGAAGCAGAAGATGTAGCGATGGGCGATTTGCTGGAAGGTGGAGATGATACTGATGATGATGTTATGAAGGATTCTCTTCGTAACGAAATCCGCCGGGTGCTTAAATCACTTAGTCCAAGAGAAGCCGAGATTGTAAATGCATATTTTGGTCTTGATGGCGAAAATGGTGTAACAATCGAGCAAATTGGTCAAAAATATGATCTCACAAAGGAGCGTATCCGCCAGATCAAGGAAAGAGCGATCAAACGCCTACAAAAGGCCCGTTATAGCAACGCTTTAAAAGCTTATTTAGGTTAGTATAGTATCTGTATAGTATTAGATTCGAATGTTAGCCCCGCACTTGCGGGGTTTTTTTTTGAACTATCTGTTTTGAACTATCTGTGCTATTTTTGGTTTAACGACTTGTTTCCTAAATTTTGCCGATTGACAAACTCCATTCTAAAAAGGCTATTAACTTCCCGCGTTTTTGCCGTCGTGATCGCGCTGTTTTTTATTTCCTGCGAGAAACCAATTGATTTCGTTCCAAATGAATCGACACCGGAACTGGTGGTGGAAGCAACTATTGAAGCTGGTGAATATCCGAGGGTATTGCTTTCAAACAGCTTCAGCTTTTTCAGCGAAATCTCCATTGACATGCTTGTTAATTCTTTTGTAAGGGGTGCCGAAATCACCATTTCAAATGGCGCTAAAACCCATCGGCTAAAGGAATATGAGGTGCCGTTGTCAGGCACCTATAAGCTCTATTACTATTCAGTTGATTCTTCCGATATCGCCACTTTGTTTAAAGGAGAACAGGGTAAAAGCTACACCATGAAAGTAAAAGTCAGCGGCAAGGAGTACAATGCCAGGACAACAATACCTTTTCTTACGAAGAAAATCGAGTCTCTAAGCTGGGAAACAGTAAAGAAGAAGGATGATACATCAAAAGTTATTCTTTATGGGCAAACTACCGACCCACCTGGTTTAGGTAATTATATAAGGTATTTTACTTCGACCAATGGCGGGCCTTTCTTTCCAGGGCTCAACTCTGTTTTCGATGATAAGATAGTTGATGGCGAAAGCTATAAAGTGCAGATTGAAAAAGGAGTCAACCGGAATGAAAAGATAGATTTTGAAGAGTACTCTTTTTTTGAACGAGGCGATGCTATTGTGGTGAAGATGACCAACATAGATCGGGCGACTTATGATTTCTGGCGAACGATTGAATATAGTTATTCGAGCATCGGCAATCCATTTTCCTCTCCTACAAAGGTGTTAACCAATGTGGATGGTGGAGCCCTTGGATATTTTGGTGGGTATTCTGTTCAATATGCCTCAATCAAGATACCGAAGTAAACAACTTATTCCCACTCACTACCATCATGCGCTGAACTAAACTGCAATCATTAAATTGTGTATCATTCATTCACCCTGGTTCACACCGGTGGAAATGCGTAACTTTGCAAACTTTTATTAGCATTCATAAATTTCAGTTAGGATATGAAAACTTCGGATATAGAGAAAGTAGATTGTCTGATCATTGGATCCGGGCCTGCTGGGTATACAGCGGCAATTTATGCAGCAAGGGCTAACATGAAACCGGTTCTGTATCAAGGGATTCAACCGGGTGGCCAGTTAACTATTACTACCGAGGTAGAAAACTATCCCGGGTATAAAGATGGTGTACAGGGACCTGAGATGATGATTGATTTCGAGAAGCAGGCACAGAGAATGGGAGCAGATATACGTTTTGGTTTAGCTACCAGGGTTGATTTCTCAAAATCTCCGTTCAAAGTCTGGATAGATGATGAAAAAGAACTTGAAGCAGAAGCGGTAATCATAGCAACAGGTGCATCTGCCAAATGGCTGGGACTTGAAAGTGAAGAAAGGTTGAATGGTTTCGGAGTAAGTGCCTGCGCAGTCTGTGATGGATTTTTCTTCCGTGGAAAGGAAGTGGCTATTGTTGGTGCGGGTGATACTGCTGCCGAAGAAGCATTATACCTCTCCAAACTTTGCAGTACTGTTCATATGGTAGTTCGCCGTGGTGAAATGCGCGCCTCGAAAGTCATGCAGGAGCGGGTTCTGAAGACGCCAAACATCAAAATATACTGGAACTCAGAAACAGAGGAGGTGATCGGCGAAACCAAAGTAGAGAAGGTTAAACTGAAGAATATAAAAACGGGCGAATCCCAGGTTATCCCGGTGAGTGGCTTTTTTGTCGCAATCGGTCACCAGCCTAATTCGGAAATTTTCAAGGAATGGCTTGATATGGATGAAGCCGGTTATATTAAAACGATACCCGGAACAACAAAAACAAATATCGAAGGGGTGTTCGCATCAGGTGATGTGCAGGACAAGATTTACCGGCAGGCTGTAACAGCCGCTGGTAGCGGTTGTATGGCAGCGTTAGATGCGGAAAGATACCTGTCTGCAAAAGGGCATGATGTCAGTGCCGATTCATATTGATCCTCAAAAACCTTTATTATTAATGGTAATTATAAAACTTGACCAGGTAAAGCTGCACGCATTTCACGGGGTGTATAGTGGCGAGCCGATGGTTGGAGGCGAATTCGAAGTGAACCTGGAGGTTGAATACGATGATGGAGGAACAAACTTCGACACATTGGAAGATACCATTAGTTATGTAGAATTAGTTGATTTGGTAATGGCAAGAATGAGAGTGCCAACACCCTTACTGGAAAAAGTTGGCAAACTGGTTCTGGACGATATCTTTCATAAATTCCCGTTTATAAAAAGTTCCAGCATATCCATATTTAAACTTCAGCCTCCAATACCTCAATTTCAGGGTCGCGTTGGCATAAGTCTGAACCGGGTGTATTAATTCCGGATAATCTTGGTAAAATTGCATCCTGATATGATTAGACCATCGTTTGATATTACTGCCTTAAACATTAATCCGGCTGAATGGGAACAAAGTATTCTGCTGCTTGAAGTGTCTGGAAACTTTCTTGGATGCGTTTGGTATAACCAACCCAAACAGAAATTACTTGGAGTAAGGCATTACAATTTTGAAGATACCGTTGATAAAAGTTCAAGGGATCTCATGGAAGAATTGTTGAAAGAAGATTTGATGCTGAACAGCCATGTTTCAAAAGTGGTAATGGTTTACCATTATCCTGAAAGTACGCTGGTCCCTGAAACCTATTTTCAATCTGAACTTAACCGGCCTGTACTGGACCTCATGTTTGGAGATGCAGAAAAGGGGCTGGTGATGAGCGAAAAAATTGATATACTTCCGGTTTACAACGTTTATCGCATCCCGCCTGATATACATAAATTGTTTCAGCAAAAATTTACTTCATCCAGTTACTGGCATTATTATACTCTCCAGCTTTCATTTTTCCAGATTGAAAAAGATTCCCCGGCTGATCTTGTCAGGATCCGGGTAATGTTTTATGCAGACAAATTTATTGTCGGGGCATTCAGGGACGGCGAATTGCTCATTCTTCAGAGTTTTACTTACCAGACGCCTGAAGATGTAAGCTATTACCTGCTTACCGTGTTAAATGCACATGATGTTAATCAGGAAAATGTAGTGTTGAAGATTTCAGGACTTATTGACGAAGACTCTATCCTATACACCGAACTGAATAAATATTTTCAATATTTAACCTGGGATCCATTGCCGGCAGGCATTGATCCGGCTGGAATATTAAAACAATTTCCATCACATTATTTTTCACCACTTGTACGGATGGCTTTATGCGTATAATAGGAGGAGATATCGGAGGAAGAAGAATCAGTCCACCGGCGAATATGCCGCATACCCGGCCAACCACAGATGTAGCCAAAGAAGGGTTATTTAATGTGATTGAAAACAACCTTGATATTTCTTCGCTCAAAGTTCTTGATATCTTCGGGGGCACAGGAAGCATCAGCTACGAAATGGCATCCAGGGGTTGCATGGACATAACCACCGTCGAAAAAGACCAGGCCATGTTTGAATTTATCAGGAAAACGGCTACACAGCTTTCTCTTTCACAGATAAAGGTCACCAGGATGGATGTCTTTAAATTTTTGGAACTGTGCACAGAAAAGTTCGACTTTATATTCGCCGGTCCTCCATATGCTCTTGCAACTATCGACAATCTGCCGCTAATTGTTTTTGATAAACAATTATTAAAACCTGGCGGTTGGTTTGTTCTCGAACATACACCCAGGAATGAATATGAAAAGTCGCCTCATTTCTCTACGAGCAGAAAATACGGCACAACAATCTTCACTATTTTTGTAAACAGGCAAGGCTGATTTAATCCGCTTCATATAATCTGCAGCGCATTGCATCGTTTAAGCATCAATCATTATGGCAATCTTTTTTATAACCGGCATTGGCACAGGTATAGGAAAAACACTTGTTTCAGCTATCATAGCGGAAGCATTAGCTGCAGATTACTGGAAGCCGGTTCAGGCGGGGCTTGAGGGCGAAACAGATAGTGAATGGGTGAAAAATCACATTCATAACGGTCATGCACGGGTGCACCCGGAACTTTATAGATTGCATAAACCTGCGTCACCTCATATCGCTGCAAGAGAAGAAGGAAAAACGATATCAATTGAAAAAATTTGTAACTCTGTTCCGGAAATAAAACGTAACTTAATAGTTGAAGGCGCGGGAGGTTTAATGGTTCCCTTAAACGACACAGAGTTTATAGCCGACCTGGTTCAACCCCTGGGTGCTAAGGTTATACTGGTGAGCAGAAACTACTTAGGAAGTATTAATCATTCACTACTTACTGCATACTTAGCAAAAGAAAAAAAACTGCCTGTCCTCGGATGGGTTTTTAATGATCAATATCTCAGCTACGAAAACGAAATTGCCAGGTGGACCAACACTCCACGTTTAGGATCTGTGCCGTTTACCGCAAATGTCAACCCTGAGTTCGTGTCAACCCAGGCAAAAGTTCTCAAAGAGCAACTTGAAAATATTTTATGGTAAAATCTGCAGTCCGCCGTGAGTATCTACAAAAGAGACTGGATCTAGAACCTGGTCAGATTGAAACATTTACAAGTCAGATCAAGTCGGGTTTTGAAGTATTCAATCTCTCAAACATCAGATTTTTTTTATCATATTATCCTTTAATCAACCGCAAGGAATTTAATGTTGCTGTCTGTGAACAAGTGGTCTTCAAAAAACATCCTCTTGCAAAAATCGCCTGGCCAAAAGCAGATGCTGATATAATCAGTATGGAGGCGCATCTATTGGAGGAACATGGGCTTTTCGCCAAGAACAAATATGATATTCTTGAACCTATCGGCAACAATATTGTACCTCCGAATTTGCTTGACCTTGTTTTTGTTCCTTTAATTGCATTTGATCTCAAAGGCTTCAGGGTAGGATACGGTAAAGGTTATTACGACAGGTATCTCATGCGATGCCGCAGAGACATAATAAGGATAGGATTTAGCTTTTTTGAGGCTATCGAAGCAATAAAGGACATCAATGAATTTGACGTACCTTTAGACTATTGTATCACTCCGAGTCGCCTGTATGAATTTTAATGCGCCACTGTTTAAACCGCTTCGGATCTTATTATTTCCCTTTTCCCTGATTTATGGATTAATTATCTGGCTTCGAAACAGGATGTATGACAAAAACATTTTGCGGTCAACCGGTTTCAATAAACCGTTGATCTGCGTTGGCAATCTTTCTGCTGGTGGAACCGGTAAATCACCAATGGTTGAGTACCTGGTGAGGTTACTCATAACGAAGGTTCCACCTGCGATTCTTAGCCGCGGGTATAAGAGGAGAACAAAAGGGTATGCAATGGCAGGTACAGGTTCAACTGCCCTTGAAATTGGCGATGAACCCATGCAGTTCTATCTTAAATTCCCTGAGATTGTAGTAGCAGTCGGAGAAGAGAGATTAGTTGCTGTTCCGCAAATCCTGCATGACCGCCCTGATACCGGCGTGATTATTCTTGATGATGCTTTTCAGCACAGGGCTGTAAAAGCGGGATTAAACATCCTCCTGACAGATTTCAGTCATCTTTTCACAAGGGACTGGTTTTTACCCACCGGCAACCTGCGCGATGAACCAAATAGTTATAAGCGTGCCGATATCATCGTTGTAACAAAATGCCGGCCGGATCTGACCCGGCATGAACAAACGAAAATTGTCGATGAGATCAACCCTCAGACCGAACAGCAGATTTTTTTCACGGAAATTGCATATGGCAACCCTTATCATATTCTGACCAGGGATCCAATTACAATGAATGAGTCAATGGAAGTACTACTTGTTTCGGGCATAGCCAACCCGGCTCCTTTGAAAAAATACCTGGGGGAAAATGCAGGCACATATTATGAACTACTATTTAGCGATCATCATATATTCAGCACTGATGACTGGAAGGAAATTGTGCAACGTTTTCATAAAATTGCGGCAGGGCACAAAATTATTGTAACAACTGAAAAAGATGCTGTCAGGTTAACGAAATATAAAGAACACTTAAGGGAATTGCCTTTTTATGTAATCCCCATTCAAAGCCGCTTCCTTTTTGAAGATGGCCCCCGATTTAACAATATTATCACTACTTTCATTGAAGGTTTTGATACCAAAAACAACAAAAATTAATGAACAGAAAGCAATCAAAAAATAAGAATAAAAAATCATCACATCCTGACACGCTGAAAGGTGTACTTGACATTACAAGGTCTGGGATGGGATTTGTTGTAGTTGAAAATAATCCGGAAGATATTCTGGTTCGTCCCACCGATTTCAATACAGCAATGCATGGTGATATTGTGAGAGTAAAAGTAAGAGGCGACCATTCCCGTTCAGGCCGCAAACAGGGCGAGATAACGGAAGTGGTTAAACGAAAACAATTGGAGTTCATGGGTCGTGTGGAGCTTAGCAAAAACTTCGCTTTTTTTATCGTGAATTCAGACAAGCCTGTACCGGATATTTATATTCCACTCAATAAACTCAACAATGCCGCCAATGGTGACCAGGCCATAGTACGTATCGTTGAATGGGAAAAAAGCAAGAAGCCTGTAGGCGAAGTGATCCAGGTGATGGATGCTTCAGATGTCAATGATCAGGCGATGAAGGAAATATTGATGGAAAATGGATTTCCATTAATGTTCCCGGATAGTGTGATTGAAGAAAGCGAAAGGATCCCGGATCTCTTACCTGCATCTGAAATTAAGAAAAGAAAGGATTTCAGGGAAGTTCTGACTTTTACTATTGACCCGGTTGATGCAAAGGATTTTGATGATGCAATTTCGTTCCAGGTTTTAAAAAATGGCAATTATGAAATAGGTGTACATATAGCCGACGTCAGCTTTTATGTAGAACCTGATACCGAACTTGACAGGGAAGCTTATGATCGTGCAACTTCTGTTTATCTTCCTGATCGTGTTTCACCTATGCTTCCCGAGCGTATATCCAACGAGCTATGTTCACTTCGCCCCCGGGAAGATAAATTCACTTTCTCTGCTGTATTCGAGATAACAGAAGAAGGTGAAATAAAATCGCAATGGTTTGGACGTACTGTGATACATTCCAATCATCGTTTTACATATGAAGAAGCACAGGAGATAATTGAACAGGAAGATGGCCCTTATAAAGATCAGATCCTTTTACTAAATGGTCTGGCACAGAAATACCGGAAAAGACGCTTTAAAAAAGGAGCCATTAATTTTTCATCACAGGAGGTTCGTTTCAAACTTGATGAAAAAGGCAAACCCATCGGTATAGTGATAAAGGAAAGTAAGGAAGCGCATCAGCTGATCGAAGAATTTATGCTGCTTGCCAATCGTGCCGTTGCCGAAGTAGCAGGCAAAGTAAAAATTGACAAACAGGACCTGCCTTTCCCATACCGGATTCATGATACACCCGACGAGGTGAAGCTGACTCCGTTTATCACCTTCGCAAAAAAATACGGTCATACTTTTGATATAACTTCACCTGAGGGTATTTCGAAATCATTTAACCAGATGCTGGAAGATGTGAAAGGCAAACCGGAACAACATGTTTTGGAACAACTCGGTATCCGCACAATGGCCAAGGCAATCTATACTACAGAGAATATAGGTCATTACGGACTTGGGTTTGAACACTACTGTCATTTTACATCCCCGATAAGAAGGTATCCTGATGTTCTTGTTCACCGCATTTTACAGGATGTGCTTGACAAGAAGGCGCAACCGGATAAGAAGCTTGAACAGAAATGCAAACATTGCAGCGATAAGGAAAGGTCAGCAATGGAAGCAGAGCGTGCGGCCAATAAATACAAACAGGTTGAATACATGCAGGACTACCTGGGTGAAGAATTCGAAGGTGTAATCAGTGGTGTTTCCTCTTTTGGATTTTGGGTAGAGACCGTGCAGCATAAGTGTGAAGGTCTTGTGAGTATTTCTAGTTTGCAGGACTATGATGATTTTCGGCAAATTGAAGGTGAGTACTGCCTGGTTGGTTTAAGATCGGGTCGTAAGTTCAGGATGGGGGATAAGGTGACAATCAAAATTGTCGCTGCAAATCTTACAAAGAGACAGCTTGATTATGAGTGGGTACTTGCCCAGAGTGGATCTTCCGGGGTGAAGAAAGAGCCGGTTCATCCGGATGCCTTAGAAGTTCCTGCAGGTGAGGACCCACTTGAAAGCAGGCACAAAATTGAGAGATTATCAGATACTGAAAAATATGCAGGTAAGAGGGCTGATGGAAAAAAACGCGGAGCTGTTAAACAGTGGGAAAAGGATAAATCTGGAAGAAACCAACAGAAGGAACATGTTACGAAACATAGTCATCCCGCCCCGTTACCCAGGCCATCAGACAGGGCGGAAGAAGTGAAAGGTGAAATCGAAGTATGGATACCCGAAAACCGCTCATCTGTTCCTGATGAGAACAAAGGACAGAGGATGGAGAACCTGGTGCCGGAAAACCGCAAGACTGATCATGTAAAGTCAGCCGGTCACAAAGAAACTTCTAACAAAGAAGGTGGTCACAAAGAAGGTGGTCACAAAGACAGTAACTTAAATACGAGTTCTTATAAGGAAAGTGGTCAGAAAGAAGGCGGCCAGGAAGAAATTGGTGGAAAGCAAGCCAAAGGCCATTTTGAATCCGGACAAAGTAAATCCGGACAAAGTAAATCCGGTCAAAGTAAATCTGGTCAAAGAGGAGACAAACCTTTTAAAGGCAAATCAAACAAAAATAAATCAGGCAAACCCAAGGCTGACAAAGATGCGGGGAAACCAAAAGCTGCTAAACATAAAACAAAGGGAACAACTCCAAAGTCTAAAAAGCCAAAATTATAATTCTCAATAATATCAAGGTCTAAACTGCTAAAATTATACTTCGATAACCCGAATTATGCATTGATCTTTTGACCTGTCAGGGTTGACCTGTATTTTTGCGTATGCATTCATTTCAAGAGTTGTCGGAGATTTTTTCGCAGAAGTTCAATGTCAGGCATTTTCCTACCTCGCCAGCATCCTTATATGAACCCAATGAATATTTTCTTAGTGTCAGTGGCAAACGCATAAGGCCGGCAATGTGCCTGATGGGTAATGAATTATTTGGCGAAATCATACCCGATGCCTACGAAGTGGCAACGGCTATTGAACTCTTTCACAATTTCTCGCTTGTACATGACGATATTATGGACAAAGCGCCACTTCGCCGGGGTATGCCGACCCTGCATGAAAAATATAATTTTTCAACAGCTTTACTGGCCGGAGATGTTATGCTGGTTGTTGCATATGATTATATCAATAAAATACAGACACGTTATCTTAATCGCATCCTCAGATTGTTTAACCAGACTGCCCGTGAGGTTTGCGAAGGTCAACAGCTTGATATGGAATATGAAACCATAGAGAGTGTTGACCTGGCTACTTATATTAATATGATTGCTCTGAAAACATCTGTATTAATTGCCGGTGGATTGCAAATGGGAGCTATACTTGGAGGAGCGGGAGAAGCAAATCAGCAACATCTTTATGAGTTTGGAAAAAATCTTGGAATTGCCTTTCAGATACAGGATGATTACCTGGATGCTTTTGGGGACCCTGAAAAATTCGGCAAACAGGTTGGGGGTGATATCCTCGCAAATAAAAAAACCTTTTTACTGATTAAAGCGCTGGAAATTGCAGGAAAGGATGAAAAAAAAGAATTGCAATACCTGATGAAATCAGATGTTCCTGATAAAGTGGCCCGGGTACAACAGATTTTCAGGAATGCAGGAGTAGATACCTGGGCATCCAGTCTGAAAGACCAGTATATCAAATCCGCATATAAACATCTTGAGGATATTGCTGTATTATCGTCACGTAAAGAGCCGCTAAAAGCACTTGCGCAGTTTCTTATCAAACGTGATTATTGAGTGACTATTTTGCATAAATTAAACTTTAAACAAACCAGCTGCAATGTCTAGATCCTTATTCCGGAAGAAATCAATAGATAAAATCGTTAAAGAAGCAGCTGAGGGAATAAGTGACGGACATGCGGGCAGTACCGGCCTTAAAAAGATATTGAACGTCCGCGATCTCACATTCATGGGAATCGCTGCGGTTGTGGGTGCGGGTGTGTTTTCAACCATCGGCTCAGCAGCTTTCAATGGAGGGCCCGGTATATCGTTGCTGTTCGTAATCACAGCAGTAACCTGCGGGTTTGCTGCCTTATGTTATGCGGAATTTGCCAGCAACGATATAATAGCCGGTAGCGCCTACACATACGCGTATGTATCCTTTGGCGAATTGATTGCCTGGATCATTGGATGGGCACTGATACTTGAATATGCAATAGGTAATATTGTTGTAGCAATTTCCTGGAGTGGATATTTCAATAACCTGCTGGAAGGTGCCACCAGGTGGTTCCAGGCAAACGGATTTCCAAATTTCGATATCACGCTTCCTGCCTGGTTAACTGTAGATCCGACTACTGCCCGGTCAGCATACAACCTTTCCCAGGCTGCGCTTGACAAAGGAGAAACACTCACTCCTTCATTGCAGTTCGCACGGAACGCATGGGAGCAGGCCCCATTGATTAACGGAAGCAGGGTCTTCATAAATTTTCCTGCATTTCTGATTGTTTGCCTGATCACCTGCATTACTTATGTGGGAATAAGGGAAAGCAAAAAAAGCACAAATGCAATGGTGGTGTTTAAAATCGCCGTAATCATTTTCGTGATTATCCTGGGAGCATTTTCGGTAAACCCGCACAACTGGAGTCCATTTATGCCTAATGGCATCGAAGGAGTTTTGAAAGGTGTATCAGCCGTGTTCTATGCTTATATTGGTTTTGACGCCATTTCAACCACGGCAGAAGAGTGTAAAAATCCGCAGCGTGATTTGCCAAGGGGGATGATTTACTCGCTGTTGATCTGCACGGTACTTTATATCCTTATTGCCCTTGTACTTACCGGAATGGTAAACTTCTCTGAATTGAATGTTACAGATCCGCTGGCATTTGTGTTTGAGCGGGTTGGAAAACAATGGATCAGCTATCTTGTTTCTATCAGTGCGGTTGTTGCTACTACCAGTGTGCTTCTTGTTTTTCAATTGGGACAGCCGAGGATCTGGATGAGTATGAGCCGTGATGGTTTGTTGCCAAAGGCTTTTTCCCGGGTGCATAAAAAATATCACACCCCTTATTTTTCTACCATCGTGACCGGAATTATTGTGGCAGTCCCTTCTTTGTTTATGCAGAGTAGCCTCATGTCTGATCTCACAAGTATAGGCACTTTGTTTGCTTTTGTACTGGTATCAGCCGGTGTCCTGATGCTGCCGAGGCTCGGTAGCAGCGATCAGAGATCATTCAAACTTCCTTATGTTAACGGGAAATTTATCATACCCGTGTTGTGTGCCATATTCCTCATCCTGTCACGCGAAAGGATCCAGCATGCTTTTGAAAAATTAGGGAATGACAGCCTGCAGGAAATTCTTTTCCTCATTTATGTATTACTGGCGATAGTGATGTCTGTACTTGCATTTATAAAAAACTTCTCACTCATCCCGGTGCTTGGCGTACTTTCCTGTGCATATCTGTTGATAGAAATACCAGCAACATCCTGGGTTTACTTTTTTATCTGGATGGCTCTTGGGCTTACTATTTATTTCCTGTACGGTTACCGGAAAAGTAAATTGGCCGGCCACCTCTATTAACAGCTGCTGAGTAATCCTGTCGTATCTTTGCCATTGAATGCCGGCCGGGTAAGGTCGTGAAATTGAAGATAAAAAAAACATAGCAGTGAAATTTCAAATAGGTGACAAGGTAACAGTGCTTCACAGTAATGAAGAAGGAGAAGTGACCGGTATAATCAACGACAAGATGGTGATGGTTGATGTACGGGGTGTAAGGTTCCCTGCACATACCGATCAGTTGGACTTCCCATATTTCAGGAGATTTATGGAACAGAAAGTGGTTCCTGAAAAAAAAGAGAAAAAATTCATAGACCAGGTTCCAATAGAAAAGAAGAAGATTACTGAAAAGGTCGTGGATGGTGTCTGGATAACTTTTATACCCGTGCTTAGTTCAGATGATTTCGGAGATGATGTCGTTGACGAGCTGAAGGTTCACCTGGTAAACCGGACTCATGGAGTTTATAAGTTTTCGTATGGGATAAATTATTTTGGCAAACCTGATTTTGAACTTAAAAACCTGATTCACGCCTTTGAAGATTTTTATCTGCACGATGTACCTTTTGATAATCTGAATGATAGTCCGACATTTCATTTTGATTTCGAACTAACCCCTGAAGACAAAAACAAAGCAGAACATTTTGAAGCCTCACTGAGATTGAAGCCGAAACAATTGTTTATGCGTATCGAAGAATTGAAACAAAAAGGCGAAGCTACCTTCAGCTATAAGTTGTTTGACGAATATCCGGGAAGATTGTATACTGAAACGCTGGATCTCGACAAGCTAAAGGGTTCCGGGTATAAAGTTTATGATGCCGGGAAAGCAAAGCAACACCTGGAGCCTGCGAAGTATGAAGTAGATCTTCATATCGAAAAGCTGCATCCTGACTCCGATACCATGAACAATTTTGAGATGCTGACACTCCAGCTAAGTCAATTTGAAAAGTATCTAGATCTGGCGATTATACATCATCAGCGGGAAATGATAGCCATCCATGGAGTTGGAAGTGGTAAACTGCGGGATGAAATCCATGAAATCCTGCGATTGAAAAAAGAAGTCAAATTTTTTACCAACCGTTATCATCCCAAATATGGATATGGGGCAACGGAGATAACTTTTCAATACTAATATAAAACAGTATCAATTTAAAACTACAAACCGAGCTATCGCTCCCTGTAAAAAGGGGGAGGAAAGTCCGGACAGCATAGGGCAATGTACCGGTTAAGAGCCGGGTTCCGGTTAAACGGAAACAGCCAGTACCACAGAAAATAACCGCCATGAAAATGGTAAGGGTGAAAATGTGAGGTAAGAGCTCACGATGCCGGTTGGTAACAACCGGTATGGGTAAACCTTGCACGCTGAAATGCCATGTATACCAGCCTTCGAGTGCGGCTCGCACGATCCCGTACGTACGGGAGGGTTGGGTGGGTAGGCAGAAAGATCCTTTCAGTAATGACAGGGCCAGATAAATGATAGTTTAGAAACAAAATCCGGCTTACGAGTTTGTAGTTTTTTATGTAATTAGCTTCCGGTACGCCGGAAGCTAATTCCTAATATGACAGAAATTAGGTTTATAATCTTCGGAAGATCTGGCATGTTCATTGGATGTACAGAAAATTGTACGTAATTTTGTACTTAAAACAATTTCTAATGAAAGTGATAAACTTTTCGGATTTCCGCAACCGTTTGGCGGAAAACCTCAACGCAGTCAATGACGACCGTGAAATTGTGGTGGTGTCTCGTAGCAAGGGAAAGAATGTTGTGGTCATGGACCTGGAAGAATACAACTCGATCCAGGAAACCTTGCACCTCACCACTACGACAGCAAATCGCGAACGTTTAACAGAGGCTGTTAGAGAAATGGACAATGGTGGCGGGAGAAAGAGAAAACTGATTGAAAAATAGCCATGGATCTGGTTTTTCAAACCCATGCCTGGGAAGACTATCTTTATTGGCAACAGCAGGATAAAAAAATACTTGTGCGCATCAACGATCTCATTAAAGATTGTCTTCGTTCTCCATTTAAAGGGATCGGCAAACCCGAACCCCTAAAAGGGGATCTTTCGGGATACTGGAGCCGTCGTATCACCGATGAACATCGTCTTGTATATGCTGTGCGGGAAAATCGTCTTCACATTCTTCAATGTCGGTTTCATTATAAGTAGAGTGTTTGCATCTGGGCATCATCTGCCTATTTTTTGATTGGTGGCCTCCACACATTTTCAGTGAATTAACTTAAGCTTGAAATCATTCATTCAAAAACGCATTAAAAACCCAATGACTTCCATCATCCAACCTAATCCTAGATGAAGGAAGAGACCACCCAAAACAGAACCGGTACGATAAGAAATAGCTCCCAGCATGATCGCGCCAAAAAAAGAACTGATACATTCGATGAGAGGTTTGCCGAAATGTATGGCACAGTAAAAACTGGCCATCGGGAGAATAGCGGCCGGGCCGGCATAACGTATAAATGCCAGCACCAGAAATCCCCGAAAAAAAACTTCTGCGATCAAAAAATCAAAGGCATAGGAGATTTCGAAGATTAAAGCGGTTATCCATGGCTGTGAGATATGATCAGCCACAAAATTCACTTTTGTGGCTTTGGGATATGCCATTCTGAAATCCGGCTGAATCCCGGCGATAATGACAACCGGGATAAAACAAATCAACATGATCAGAAAAGGACGGATTAAGATGTTTTTTCTTTGGAGCCCTGTTATTGATTCCCCATAAACACCTCTTTTTTTTAATAAGAAAATGATAAAAAGAATGATCAGGCATTTCACAGGTGGATTCAGAATCAGCGCCCAGTATTTATCCCAGGGTGCTGATAAAAACCAGGTTAGCTGGGATGTGATTAATTTGGAAGACATTCGCCACGCATAGATGGCTGGTGCAAGGATTATGAGAACCAGGAAAAAGGGAGTGGCGGATAATGGCTGCCTTATCTGGACCAGTACAAGGTAGCTGCCTCCAAACATGAGCAGATACAAGACCAGGAATCCCAAAAAGCGAATAACAGGATTGTGCAATCGCAATAAGGATACTTCAATATGGTATTGATAATTAAGATAAATAAAAAATGCGGTAAGCACCGAGATCAGAAATAAGCCTGTTGTATTTAATTCCCGGGTATACTGCAGGATATAGCCAGCCAGTTTTTTCATACCTTAAATGTAATCCAGGCTGATAGAAATGTAATCTAGGCTGAAAGAAAACTCTCCTTCATTTTCCCGGTGAGATCTATTTCAATCATTTTTTGGGCAAGCTTGATCATATTGTTGAATGCCTTGTTATGAGAGATGCCGTGCCCGATAATCACCGGTTTGGCGACACCCAGCACAGGGGTACCACCATAATTTTCGAAGTTAAACCGGTCGAGGAATTCGTGATCTATATTTTTCTGCTTGGTAATATCATATATGGATTCGGCCAGTTTCAATATCACATTTCCGGTAAAACCTTCACAAACCATCACATCTGCTTTGTCAAGAAATACATCTCTGCCTTCGATATTACCGGTGAAATTGATTTTTCTATTTGCTTTGAGAAGGGGATAGGTGGCCTGTGCAAGGATATTTCCTTTGCCTTCTTCTTCACCGACGTTAAGAAGTGCTACCCGCGGGTTATCGGTACCAAGAATATACTGTGAATAGAGGGAGCCGAGGATGGCAAACTGATTCAGTTGCTCAGGTTTACAATCAGCGTTCAGTCCAACATCAACAAGGATTCCAGCACCGCCGTTATCCTTTGGGATCATTGATGAGATAGTGGGACGAAGTACCCCCGGAATGGTTTTAATACTATACAGCGCACCAACAAGCATAGCGCCGGTATTACCTGCGCTGATAAATGCATCCGTTGAACCCTTAGCCAACAAATGAAAGCCGATAGCTATCGATGACTGCTGTTTTTCCTTAAGAGCCTTTGTAGGATGTTCATGCATTCCGATCACCTGGGGGGCATGTATAACACGAACCTTGGCAGAATTGATATTGTACTCGCTCAGCAGAGGCGCTATCTGCGCCTCATCACCAATCAAAAATAAATTTGCCGGAGAAGCGGTTTCAGATAAATATAGTTGAACACTTTTCACCGCTTCAAGGGGTGCAAAGTCTCCGCCCATCATATCTAGCCCGATATTCATCTCCGGCAAGCTACTATTTAAATTGTAAGAATGGTTAGTTGATAGGAGATTTCTCCGCAACCACCTTTCCTCTGTAATACAATTTACCTTCGCTTACATGTGCACGGTGACGAACATGGATTTCTCCTGTTGTACTGTCCTTGCTTAACGTTACTTTCTCAGCTTTGTAGTGAGTTCTTCTCTTGGCACTTCTTTGTTGGGAGTGCCGTCTTTTGGGATTAGGCATAATTCAAAAATTTATGTCTATATTATTTAATCTGTTTACTCAAGACCCTTGAACTGTTCAAGCCCTTTCCACAATGGGTTTTCGGGTTTGTTATTTTCGGCGTCCAGTTTCTTTAACATGGCCAGAACTTCTTTATTACAATGCGGTCCTCCCATCTCTTCCGGTAAACACATGCGTTGCATGGGAATAGCCAGGTTTATAAATTCATAGATCAGATCTCCGATGCGCAGGTGACTCTCATTTTTTGAGATATAATACACATCAGGATCCTCTTCTTGTTCATTCATTACATCAGGATCGTCAACTATCTTTACTACAATGTTGAACTCATCCCAAAGTTCTAAAGGCAAATCATTGCCACATCGGTCACAGGTCACTTCCAGTTTTCCACCTACTTCAAATTTCAGAAGCATGAACCCGTTTTTCTTATCCAGGGATAATTTAACCTGGGCTATACAGTTTCTGAACTCCTGTTCCTGGTAGTCTGCAAAGAACTTATCACTAATCCCGTATTCAAACTCATGAATACCCGGTTTCAATCCCACAAATGCTATATCATAGTTCCGGCGGTTGCTCATGAGCTTCCTTTTAAAGAGTTTGCAAAGGTACGGAAATCCTGCTGAAAATAAAGAGGCCAATCTAAAATTCTTGTAAATTGGCTACTATCCTGCGGGAACACTATTAAGTTAATAATTTACAACCAATTATGGCACAAACTTATTGCTTTAAAATCGTGGTATAAACACATTGGACTAATATCTTTGCATCATGAAGAAGCGATTACTCAGCCTTTTGATTTGTTTTTTTATTCTTTTAGGGGCTTCAGCACAGACGGGAGATGCGGTTTCGGGTAAGGTCACCAACCAGGATGAACAACCCATCGCCAGGGCAGTTTTAACAGTTCTAAATACAAATATTGAGGTGGTCACAGACTCTGCCGGGAATTTTCGTTTCTCAGGACTGGGCCCTGGACAATATGTGCTCAGAATAAACGCCAATGGATACGCGCTGGTAAATAAAGATTTCCAGGTTGGAATAGGTAATGAAGTTAAGTTGTCGATCCGCCTGGCAGAGGCCTCGGATCAACTTGACCAGGTAGTGGTTACGGCCGAAAAAAAGGAAGCTTCGCTGCAGGAAATTCCCGTAAGTATCAGCGCTATTTCAGCACGCCAGGTAAATCAATACCGGCTATGGAATCTCCGGGATATTACCGCTATTGTTCCAAATCTTTATTCTACCAATTCGGGCGATGATAGAAATGTTACAACCATCAGGGGTATAGGGACGACCTCTTATGACCCGGCAGTAACAACTTATATTGATGGAGTTAACCAGTTTGGACTTGACACCTACATCGCCCAGCTGTTGGATGTGGAGCGAATCGAAGTGCTGAGAGGTCCGCAAGGCACTTTATATGGAAGAAACGCCATGGGTGGAGTGATTAACATTATCACTAAACAACCAACCAACACTTCCAGTGGATTTGCAACTGCAAATTTTGGAAACTATGGGTTAATGCGTTATGAACTGGGTTACAAGACCCCTATAATAAAAGATAAACTCTATATCGGGGTAGCCGGCATGTATTCCCAGAGAAATGGATATTACCGGAACGATTATAACAATACGACTTTTGATGACCAGAAAAACCTGGCAGGAAATTATTATCTGAAATATATTGCTTCCCCACGATGGTCGGCAACCTTAAATTTTAAACATCAGAACAACCGCAATAATGGTGCATTCCCGATGGTAGGGAGCGGGGAAGAGGCGTTTAATAATCCATATCATCTGAGTCAGAATGCGGTCGCTGAAATGCGTGATAATACGCTAAACACGTCTCTCTCCCTGGTTCATACCGGTACCGGATTTAATTTCAGCAGCCAGACAGCATACCAATCAAACCGCCGGATTTATGACAACCCGCTGGATGGTGATTTTTCTCCCGCTGATATGTATACCATTATCAATGATTTTGGTGGCCAGTGGAACAAGGTCAAAGTATTTACACAGGAGTTCAAATTCACCAGTCCGACAGCTTCATCTTCGCGCCTGAAGTGGACCGCAGGAGCCTATTTCTTTTACCAGGACAATCCGGTGAAGCAGGCGACACATATCGGAAAGGACACAGCATTTTTAGGTGTTCCCGATGCTGATTTTTCTACGATTAACACCTCGACGGGTAAAAATACGGGGGTTGCGTTATATGGCCAGGGCACCTATTCCATCACTTCTAAACTGGATTTAATTGCCGGTATCCGGTTCGACCAGGAATGGAAAAGTCTTGAAGTTTTGGGTGAATATGCAAAGGATCCTGATCCCAACCCGATTTTCGAAACACGCCCCGATACAAGCGCCAAAGCAAATTTCAACGCATTTTCGCCCAAGGTTGGACTTTCATTCCGGGCAAACAACAACACAAAATTTTTCCTGACTTATAGCCGCGGTTTCAGAACAGGTGGTTTAACACCACTGGCACAGGGGGGCGATCCTTCACAACCGCCACTTTACCCCTTCGATCCGGAATACAGTGATAATCTTGAATTCGGATTCAAAAATACTTTTCTCGGCAACCGTTTACGTTTGAACCTGGCCGTTTTCACGAGCCAGGTCACAGATGCACAGGTTCCTACACTGGTTTTGCCTGATGCGGTAACCATTACCCGGAATGCCGGCAAACTCACCAGCAAAGGTGCCGAGTTGGAGATAGCTGCGAATGTGATAAAAGGTCTCGAGATTGACTATAGCTTCGGCGTCACTGAGGCAATATATAAGGATCTTAAGGTTTCGCAGGACGGCGGTGAAGTGGATCTTGGCGGTAACCGGCAGATCTTTACACCGAGATCCTCCTCAATGCTCGCAGCACAGTATAGTTTGCCGATAAAAGTTCGTTATCCGTTTAATGTTGTAGTGAGAGGAGAGTGGACAAGACTGGGCAGACAATATTTTGATCTTGCAAATAAAATTATTCAGCCATCATATAACCTCGTGAATGCAAGAGCTGGATTCACTTCCAGGAATCTTGAACTCATGTTTTGGTGGCGTAACATAGGCGGAAAGAAATATATCGCATATGCTTATGATTTCGGTGCTGTGCATCTCGGAAATCCAGAAACACTGGGAATTACTATATCGACCAGGTTTTAACCGGCCACTTTTAAATGCCAGACACAGATTACGATGCAGTGGTTATTGGCGGAGGTCCGAACGGGCTCGCAGCTGCTATTACCATGAAACAGCAGGGTTTGGCTGTGCTTTTGATGGAAGCTGCACCAACGGTGGGTGGAGGTACCCGTTCGTCAGAGCTTTCTTTGCCAGGTTATGTGCATGACATTTGTTCCGCCATTCATCCCCTCGCAGCCGGGTCTCCTTTTTTCCAGCTTCTTCCTTTAAGCGATTTTGGGCTTGAGTATATTTATCCCGCAATCCAGGCAGCTCACCCATTAGACAACGGTGATGCGCCAGCTTTATTTACCGATATAGCTAAAACTGCAGATCAGCTTGGGGTTGATAAGAACCGTTATATTGAAATCTTTACACCGCTTGCGGATCAGTGGCAACAATTATCCAGTCAACTTCTCGGGCCGTTCAGGTGGCCATCGCACCCTTTACAGCTTGCCTCTTTTGGACTCAAGGGGCTTCAACCGGCACTATCATTTGCAAAAAAATTTAAAACCACCGGGGCCAGGGCTCTTTTCGGAGGAATGGCCGCTCATGCAATACAGCCATTAAGTAATTATGCAACAGCTGCCTTCGGTTTGGTTCTGACTATCGCAGGCCATGCGCGGGGATGGCCGGTGGCCAAAGGAGGTTCCCAATCGATAGCCAATGCACTTTCTGCCTATTTTTTATCTATTGGCGGCGAGATCCGGACGGGGAAAGCGGTACAATCACTCAAAGAACTACCATCCACAAAGACCATTTTTTTCGACACTTCTCCTGACCAGGTTTTGAAACTCGCAGGCGAACGTTTATCTCCGATCTATAAATGGCAGTTAAGAAAATACCGGTACGGGATGGGGACTTTCAAGATAGACTGGGCCCTTGACGGCCCCATCCCTTTTACGGCTGCACATTGCCGTGAGGCAGGTACAGTGCATCTGGGTAATACGTTGGAGGAGTTTAGCGCATCTGAGCAAGAGACCTGGGATGGTAAACATCCTGCCAGGCCCTTTGTATTGCTTGCCCAACAGTCCATTATTGATGAAACCCGTGCGCCGGCAGGCAAACATACTGCCTGGGCCTATTGTCATGTTCCGAACGGTTCAGAAAAAGATATGACAACTGAGATAGAGAACCAGGTTGAAAGATTTGCTCCAGGTTTCCGGGATCTTATCCTCGGAAAACATACCATGAACACCAGCCAGTTGTATCAATACAACCGCAACTATATTGGAGGGGATATAAATGGTGGCGTCATTGATCTCTCACAGCTGTTTACGCGTCCTGCCCTCAGGTTTTCTCCGTATTGCACATCTGCAAAAGGGCTTTATATTTGCTCCGCTTCAACACCGCCTGGTGGTGGTGTTCATGGTATGTGTGGTTATTATGCAGCGCGCCGGGCTTTGAAAGACATTTTTCATATCGATCTTAAATCACTCTGATGGTTGCAGTACAAAAACGTTCATGGTTACACGAAGATTGGGTTGTGGTTATATTGGGATTTCTTGTAATTGTGCTGGCGATTGCCGGCGTTAAACCTGCAGTTCCTGCCTACAGCTGGAGCAGTGGTGCTGACTTAACAAGCAAGATTCTTACAGCAAAAAATCTTGGGTTGATTGGATTGCAGTTTCTCTTCGTTTTTGTAATTGCTTTATTAGGTGCTTTCCTTACAGCTAAGCCACTCAGGCATATGGCTATCGTTTTTCCTTTAATTTATGTGGTAACCATGATTGCTGTGATCGTTGCCGGAAATAAAAGTGTGAAAAATTTAAACCTTGAAGCAGTTATCTTCAGCCTTGCGTTCGGACTGTTTATAGGTAATCTTTTCAAATTACCCGAATGGTTCCGGTCAGCTTTATCTGCGGAATTTTTTGTAAAGATTGGTCTCGTAATACTTGGCACCAGTGTAATATTTGCCGACATACTTAAAGCTGGCGGTTATGGTTTGTTACAGTCCCTTATAGTGGTGTTATCAGTGTGGTATTTTGCTTTCTGGCTTTCCAAAAAAATGAAAATAGATGAAGAACTCACTATGATGATCTCGAGTGCTGTTTCCATTTGTGGGGTTTCAGCTGCCATTGCTACCGCCGGGGCTATCAAGGGTGATACCAAAAAACTTTCCTATGTAATCTCACTTGTATTAATTACAGCAATACCGATGATGATTTTTATGCCTTACCTGGCGAGTTACTTCGGCCTCAGCCAGGAGGTAACAGGCGCATGGCTCGGGGGAAGTATTGATACAACAGGTGCTGTTGTTGCGGCAGGTTCTCTTGTGGGGGAGACTGCCCTTAAAATAAGCACGATTGTGAAATTTTCGCAGAACGTTTTGCTTGGTGTGGCAGCTTTCGCTATATCTATTTACTGGACCTATACAAATCATGCAAATGCAGCTTTGCCGGATGGCAAACCGACACTTGGAATCATCTGGGACCGCTTTCCAAAATTTGTGCTCGGCTTTGTAGCAGCTTCCCTGATCTTTTCATTTTTGTTGAGCCCTTCAATAGTTACTGACGTAAAAGACAGTTTAAAAAATATCCAGTCTCTCTGGTTTGTTCTTGCGTTCACCAGTATTGGACTGGAGACTAATTTTTCAGATCTGTTTAAACACGATAACCGCAAACCACTTTATGCATTCCTTATCGCCCAATTGTTCAACATCATAATCACATTGGCGGTTGCTATGATACTTTTCGGATAAAAAGTACTTATTGGAGAAGCCGTGTTTACTAATTCTTATAAAACATGTTCCAGTATCGCCACAAAGCTTCGATAAAATAATAATCGGCATAGGTTAAGGGAACATCTACTTCTGACCCCTGTGGAAAATGGCCAACACTGTGCATCAGCAGGTATCCACCGTTTTTGCCGGCAGCAGCTTTATAGCCAGGTGATCCAAGCGTTTTCAGAACAGCTGTAGCCACGCTGATATATTGATCTTTCTCTTTATTCTCAACAAACTTTGATAATTCCAACAGGGCTGAACTCATGATGGCCGCAGCTGAAGCATCTCTCAACGCATTAGGTATACCAGGCGCATTATAATCCCAATAAGGAATCTTATCCTTTGGCATGTTCGGATGATTTAACATAAACGCTGCAATCTTCCTTGCCTGTTCCAGGTAAGCTTTTATACCGGTTTCACGGTACATCATGGTATAACCATAAAGACCCCAGGCCTGGCCTCTTGCCCAGGCTGATGAATCAGATGCACCTTGTGCGGTCTGCCGGTTCAATACTTTACCCGTCAACGTATCATAATCCACCACATGGTAGGAACTATAATCAGGTCGGTAATGATTTTTCATGGTGGTGTTTGCATGGTTCACAGCCACCTTGTAATAAGATGAATCACCTGTAACCTTTGTTGCCCAGGTCAGCAACTCAAGATTCATCATATTGTCGATGATTACGGGATAAGCCCATTTACCATGATCCCATGACTTTATCGTTTGTGTTTTGGCGTTATACCTTGTCATCAACGATTTCGCTGAAGTTATAAGAATGGGTACATAAGATGAGTCCTTCAATACCCTTAAGCCATTGCCGAAGCTGCAGTACATCATAAACCCCAGATCATGGGTTCCTTTATTATCTTTTTCTTTTTCCAGCAAATTCAATTTTCTTAAAGCTTCCTGTTTTAAGGAATCATGGCGTGTAAATTCAAACAATAAAAAAAGTGAGCCCGGATAAAATCCACTGCACCACCAATCACTTTTGCTCGTCACTTCGCGATCAAGATCTGTTGCATAACTTCTTGGGAAGAGGTTGTCAGGCGTCTTTGTTCTTAAAAGACGGTATTGGTCTGCACCTGATCTGAATTGGTATTCAATAAACTGCCTCGGAAGACCAGGCTTGCGCTGAGCTTCTGCATTTAATATCAAAACAAAACTGAGTAAGGAAAATAAAAGCAATCGTTTCATCCGTTCAATATTATTTTTATGGTTAATGGCGCATGCCACCTGCCACCCGGAAAATATGAAAAATATATGGGAACAAGGCGTTCATACTTTCTTCTACTCCTTTTGGGGAGCCTGGTAAGGTGATCACCAGTGTGTTATTGATAAAACCGGCAACGCCACGGGATAACATTGAATAGGGCGTTCTTTCCTGGCCATAATTCCTGGCAGCTTCCATGATGCCTGGTATTGAAACATTTAACAAAGGCAGAACAGCGTCAGGAGTATTATCACGGGGAGATAAACCGGTTCCGCCACTGAAAATCACGAGGTTGTAGTTCTCTTGAGAAAGAGATTTCACCATTGCCTGGATGCCATCAAAATCATCGCTGATTATAGTATATCCCGATACTTCAACATCAAATGTTTTAAGCTTTTCGATAATCTTTTTGCCGCTCTCATCTTCGCCATTTCCGGCAGCCAGGGTATCTGAACACACAATTACAGCGCATCGAAGATCCCGGGCTAAATCTGCCGGGAAAGAAGTTTTACCTCCATGTTTTGAAACCAGTTTTATTGTGCCTACTTCAACTGACTTATCTATCGGTTTAAGCATGTCATACATAGTTAGTGCAGTGATAGCTGCACCATGCATTGCTTCCACTTCAACACCGGTTTTATAAATAGTATGAACTTCCACTTCGACCTCAATTTCAAGTCCCTTGATGGTATGCCTGATGGCTGTATACTCCACGGGCAAAGGATGGCAATCCGGTATTACATCACTGGTTTTTTTTACAGCCAGTAAACCCGCAGCCCTGGAAAATTCAAACAGATCACCTTTCGGAATTGTTTTTTGGACTATGCGATCAATGGTGGCCTGCGTCGAAACTTTCACGACTGCCATTGCTATTGCCTTCCTTAAACTTGAAACCTTGTGCGTGATATCAACCATTCTTAATTATTTATTTTCCATTGATGCGTTTCGTCATCAAATATCTCTTTTCCCCAGACAGGTAATCCGCCCTTTATGAGCTCCACTGTTTCTGAACAAGCTTCAGTGGCAGCCTTCCGGTGTTTTGACGAAGTAAACACAAATAAACAGACTTCCCCGGCTTTAACGGTCCCCAGGCTATGATAAACATGCATACAGGTTAAAGAATATTTCGCAAAGATCAATTCGCGGATCTCATGCATTTTGGAAAGGGCAATTTCTTCATAGGTCGTATAATCGATTGCTACAACTTTATTTCCACCGATTACATCTGCTCTCACCTGGCCAAGGAAAATGCTATGTGCGCCAATATTCGTTTTAGACTGGTGTTTCGAAATGGAATCTGCTATGAAATCCGCGGTGATTTTCCCCTTAATAAAAATGTTTTTCATTTGTTCAGACATGTCTGCATTTTATACATTCATCTATTAAAATATCAATGATACCGTCGGATCGTGAAACCTCTGAATTCCAGGTGTTCACCCTCCGGAAAATGGCGGCAACAATGCTATGATGCTCCCGGGCTTCAGCCTGGTATCTTCCTCAATTATGACAGTGTCGACGGCAATATTAAAAACAATATCCGCCAGCCGGGGGAAACGGGACAGAAGCAACTCTTTCAGTTCTTTTGTACCGGATATTTGCCTTGTATCGATGATCTGATTAGTAACGGTTTTTTGTTTTGCAGATGTTAATACATTTGTTTCCTGTTTTTCATTTGTATCTGTCAAGTCCTCAATTCCGGCAGTTTCGCAGATTAGTAGCTCTCCGGAGCCGGTTATTTCCACCAATTGTCCAAAAAATAAAACTGTTATAGCCATTTTTAAAGATGTATCTGCAAATGTAAATTGTTTAGGGTGGTTTTATTTATATTCACCGGAACCCGTATATTTGCAACATTGTAACAAAAGATGCCTGTTAAGGACAATACATATAGATTAAGGGCGCTGCTGATCCTTTTTGTTTTCGGCCTGAGCCTGCTGCCCCGCCAGGTATTGCACAATTTTGTTACCAATCACAAACATATTAAATGGGCCAGCCACCCGGGAAAGACACAGTTATCTGCTGAAACGTTCAATTGTAGTGTAGATAATCTTTTCCTGCAGCAGGCTTATGATACTACAGAACATTTATTCTCTCCCGAATGTCCCCTTTTCAATAGTGTCAGAAACAAAACCCAGGTTTGTATCCGCGAAACTGATGACCTGGATCTTAGTTCTCTTCGTGGTCCGCCTGCAATTTCCTGATTGAAATCTTTATTCTGATTTAATCTCTGCCTGCCCGCGGAGGTTTGTTTCTAATCATTCATTTTATTGGTGTGAGATACTTATTAATAGTTTTTCTGCTTTGCAGCGGCTGGTTAAATACCAGTGCGCAGGATTGTAATCTAACCCTGAAGGGGCATGTCGAAGATTCCGATACGAAGGATCAGCTTTCAGGTGCTACTGTAATTATCAGGTCAATAAATCGTGAAGTGACCACTGACGATAACGGGGATTTCACTTTTATGAAACTCTGCCCCGGGACCTATGAACTCGAGGTTACCCATGTTGGGTGTGAACCAATATCACAAACAGTAGCGATCGAAAAAAATACTCATATCGACCTGTTGCTACCTCATTTGAAGAATAACCTGCAGGAAGTAATTGTGTCTGGTACAAAACAGCTGACTAATACAGGATTCAAACAGGAACTCTCCGGTACCCGTCTTGAACAGGCGAGCGGTTTATCCCTTGCTGAAGCACTTGCGAAATTGAATGGTGTTACCATGCTTCAGACCGGTTCAACTATCGCTAAACCCGTTATACACGGTTTACACAGTAACCGGATACTAACCATCAACAACGGTGTAAGGCAGGAAGGACAACAATGGGGCAATGAACATGCACCGGAGATTGATCCTTTTATTGCTGATAAGCTCATAGTAATAAAAGGGGTGGATGAATTGAAATATGGCTCAGATGCCATAGGCGGTGTAATACTTGTGGATCCCAAACCGCTCCGTTATCTTCCAGGCAACCATGGAGAGATTAATACCGTTTATTTCACAAACAATAACGAGTACGTGGTTTCCGGGGTCTATGAACAACAGTTGAAAAAAATGCCCGCATTCAGTTACAGGCTGCAGGGTACTTTTAAACGTGGAGCAAATGTGCGTACCCCGGATTACAGGTTGAACAACACAGCACTACAGGAAGAAAATTTTTCTGTAACGGTAGGTTGGAAAAAAGAACATTATAACCTGGAGGCTTTTTATAGCCAGTTCCATACAAAAGCCGGGATCTTTACAGGTTCACATATCGGCAATCTGACAGATTTGAAAGAGGCGATTGCCGCTCCAAAACCCGATGATATTTTCCTGAACGAAAAAGGCTATGAGATCAGCCGGCCAAACCAGGAAGTATCGCATCGTTTGTTCAAACTCCGATCAAATCTTTACAAAGGAGCCAACAAGTTTCAGCTTACAATGGCTGCACAATACAATGAAAGAAAAGAATATGATATTGTCAGGAGCAGCACAAACCTTAAACCTCAGCTTAATTTGTCAATTCTTACACTTACGGAAGATTTGTCCTGGGAACATCCATCGGTGTTCAACCTGAAGGGAACAGCCGGGATCTCATTTATGCAGCAGGACAATTCATACACTGGTCGTTATTTTATCCCACATTATATATCGGCTACCTATGGGGGCTACTGGCTTGAAAAATGGAAAAAAGAGAAATGGGATATACAGGCAGGAATAAGATATGATTATAAAGCTTTTTCCACACAGCGACTTCGAAACGCTGTATTAACGTCGCATGATTTTGATTTTTCAACACTTGGAGCATCCCTGAATACAGCTTACACAATCAGGCCGGACATGCATGTCAATGTAAACTTATCTCATGCAAGCCGGGCTCCCCATGTGAATGAATTGCTAAGTGACGGTATTCACCATGGCACGGCAACTTATGAAGTAGGGGATATCAACCTCTCGCCTGAAAAGTCTTACAATTTATCGGTGGGATTTGATTATGCAAATGCCCGGAAAACGTTCACTGCAGAGCTGACACTCTATAATAATTATATCAGGGATTTTATTTATCAGCAGCCGAAACCGGATGAACCGGTACTTACCATTGCCGGTGCGTTTCCAAAGATAGTGTATGAGCAAACGAATGCTTTATTAAGAGGATTCGATGCGGCTTTCAGTTATCATTTTCTTAAACAGCTGGCGCTTAGTTCCAAAGCTTCCGTGCTGAGAGCATATAACAGGAACATTGATGATTGGCTGATATCAATGCCTGCAGACAGGATTTCAAATGAACTGGTTTACACATTTAAAGGAAATGAACATGTCAGCGAACCTTATGTTGGTTTGGAGTTAGCGAATGTTTTTAAGCAAAGCAGGGTGCCGGGAGATAAGTTTGGCAAACAGGATTATAAGGAACCACCTCCTGCATATAACCTCGTAAACCTGAATGCGGCAGTGACGCTGCGTTTCGGTAAACATCCTTTTACCCTTGGTGCGGGGGTTCACAATCTTTTAAATACAAGTTATCGCGAGTACCTTAACAGCTTCCGTTACTATGTTGATGAAGCAGGAAGAAATGTACAACTCAGGCTGAAATTTAGTTTTTAATGATCAAAAAATATGAATTACGATTCGAATTTTAAAACTCAATACATGAAAAAATATTTTGGAAATTTCACGATAGCAATTGCTTTGATGTTGTTTTTAAACGCATGCAGCAAAGAGGTTGCAGAAGAAGACAATGATAACGAGGTGGTAACTACGCTTGAACTTCATATTATGGAGCGTGTAACCTTTAACCATTTCATTTATAAATTCGATGATCCCGATGGTTTTGGAGCAGGTTCTGCTGCACCGGTCATTGATGTAATAAGACTATCGCCGAATAAAGTCTATGACGTAGAGCTAAAATTGTTTAACAAAACTGCCAACCCTGTTGAGGATGTGACAGCCGAGGTAGAAGAGGAGGGAGCCGACCACCGGTTTTATTATTTACCTTCTACCAGCTCAAATATTACAGTGAATAATTTCAGTAATGATGGAAATGGGGTCCCTGTTGGAATCATGAGTACCTGGACCACCGGTGCTAAAGGAGCTGGCAAAATCCGGATTGTGCTCAGACATTATCCGAATGGTTCAAAAGCCACGGATGACCCGGTAGACAGTCCAAAGTCAAGTACGGATGTGGATACAGAATTTACCACTTCGGTTGAATAATTAAAAATAGAAAACGGTCACCGCTTAAGCAGGTGGCCGTTTTCTATTTTGATTATCCTGATAATATTCAGAAATATTTCAATGATTTATTTGACCCAATAGTCTACCACGGTTACCTTGTCAATATGCGGCCCGGCAATTTTAGTGAATTCTACATGTTTTGGATGTACCAGATAAGCATCGCGGTCCTTTTCACTTGCAAAAGTAGCTAGAAAACAATGTGTGAGACCCTGGTTCAAATTTTCAGGACTGTTGTTTGTACCCCACTCAAATGACTTGATCAACGAAATGGTTTTTGAAAGGCCGGCAAAAGCTTTCTCTATTTTCGTAACATCTTCTGCTGATGAAGTTTCTTTAAATTTAAAAAGTACTACATGACGTAAACTTTTACCAGAACCTGATGAAGGAGTTGTTTGTGCATTAACCTTATCTGCATTTGTAATTGCCATAAAAATTATTACGATTAGAACTGAACATGTTTTTTTCATTTGATGATACTTTTGATAAATATAGGAAATATATGTTCCGCTTTAGTTTCTCCTGTTTTGAAGCAAAGCATATTGTTCTGGAGTGTCTATATCAACTTCACCTCCCGGTAATGCGAGCTTTGCAACCTGATGATCATGACTACGAATAATGTCCCTTGCTCCTTTATCAGTTTCAAGATTTAGCAGGTCCTTAAAAAAAGTTTGATCAAAGAGTGCCGGAATTCCGGCAGCATCCTGGTACGAAGAAGCCACAATTGGTTTACCAGATTGCTCGTGCAGACTGACCAATGCTTTTAAATGTTCGCTTGTCACAAAGAGTTGGTCCACCGTCATGAAAATAGCAGACTTTATCACGGGATAAAGATTTAAAGCAGTCTTCAATCCCAGGGCAATAGAAGTGCCCATTCCATCTTTCCATTTATCATTTATAATACTCAGACGCGCGGCCTGTGGCACCTTCTTAAGTATAGTAGTTGCATTAGCTCCGAGTACAACACAAACTTTGTCGCCGGCTAAGGCTGAAGCTAATTGTATTGAACGTTCCAGGAACGTGATACCTTCATAAATTAACAGTTGTTTAGGTTCGCCCAGTCTGCTGGATTCACCCGCAGCAAGGATCACAATTACAAATTCCTGCATGTTGTTAAGTTTTATGAATGTTGTTAAGTTTTATCTGAGTGAATTGGAAGAAGCATGTATTGGATCAGTTTTGGTCCTGAGTTTTGTTCCAAACTTCTCGTTGATTACAGCATTGATCTCTGCACAGATAGACAGGGCAATTTCTTCTGCATTTTCAGCACCGGTATCAAGACCTGTTGGTCCGTAGATTTTATCGAGTTGCTCACTGGTCAGTTTCTTACTTTCATCCTGTATCTCACCCAGCATTTTAATAGTCTTTTTTCTTGGTCCGAGTATGCCAATATATATTGTTGGTGTTGCCAACAATTGTTTCAACAAAGTAAGATCGTAATTATAATTGTGCGTCATTAATAAAAAGACAGTCCTGTCATCCGCCACAATCTCATCAAGAACCTTTGATGGTTTAGTAACCAGCACCCTGGTGGCAGTAGGAAAGCGCGCAACGGTCGCATAATTTGGTCGTCCATCGGCTACTGTCGTTTCCCAGCCCATGGTATAGGTTATAGAAGCAAGCGGTATCACATCATTGCCTGCACCGATGATAACTATTGACAATGATGGTAATGCAAGGAAAAACAGCGAATCGAATTTTGATTCGATTAGTTTAGCGACAATAGAAGACTCTCCTTTACTGAAAACTGATCCGGCCTGTGTTCGTAGCAATTCAAGTTGATTATTATCTGTGACTGATGATAATTCGGGGCCATTTTTCTGCAACAAATATCTTGTTCCTGCAGATTTGGATTTACGATCTTCAAGCGAAAAGAGCGTGGCAAGTACAGCCGGTTCTCTTTTGCTGAACAGCTGTTCGATCAGTTTTATCGGATTCAATGGTTCCGTTTCAATTACTGGTTCAATCAGAATCTGGATGATTCCGTTACAACCCAGGCCAATTCCGATCTTTGAATCATCTTCATCACTGGTGTCGTAGGTTACGACTACCGGGTTCGCGTTGGCAATCACCAGCAAAGCCTTGCGCAAAGCATCGCCTTCCAGGCAACCACCGCTGATTGCGCCAGTCAGCATACCATCTTCCGTAATCAACATCCGGGCACCCGGCTGGCGGTAAGAAGAACCTTCGATATGAACAACCGTCGCGAGGGCGGTACGTTTATTTTCATTAACCGCTTGTTTGTGTGCCTTCACTATTTCTCTCAACTCTTTCATGATATCATTTTTGTATTGCAGTCAATAAACGCAGTTAGTCGGTTCCCTGTTTAATCTTAGATTTTGAAATCTATCTTGTTCTTAATCTTTCATCAGGTGTTTATCAAAGCCGGATGATATCAGTAGCTCACAAGCAGCCCATACATCATCCGGTATTTCCTGGTAAATCTGAAAACCCTTTGCGGGGTAGAACTTGATCCGCTGCAAATCACCGACCATGATGTTTATAACTTTTTCAATTGGGATTTCATTGTTTGGATAGTCTTCAAAGCTAACCTGGGGAGAGGTAACAATTAACTGTTTCTCCGGCCAGTTTTGTTTAAAGGTGGCATAACTTCTTCTCTCCATATAAGGCTTTTGAACAAGTAAAAAGGTATCCGGATCCAGTTCATGTTTTTGAAGAAGTTTTTGTGTGAACTGGATATTTTCGCCGGTATTAGTGGATTTGTTTTCCCGCAGGATAACATGATCCGGAACTCCCATTTCAATGGCTCTTTCTGCAAAAAGATCAGCTTCAGAACTGGTCCAGGTTTCCTTCGTAAAGTTTCCCAGCCCTCCTGAAAATACCAGTAGTGGTGCATAACCCTGGAGATACAGTTCCGCCCCGCGTTCGGCGACCCGAAGATCGTGGCTACCAAGTACCAATATGCAATCAGACTGCCGTGGCTGATGATTCATATGATGATAATCCCAAAGCAGCTGAGCTTTTTCCAGGATATTCAATGTCAATGTTGATGTTAGCATTTAATTTTTCCGTGTTTATTTAATTTTTTTTAATTCAGCTAAAAGAATTTTTCAATTCAGCTAAAAGATTTTTTTAGCCGAAGCTAATCAGAAGATGATGAAAAATTGTTTCTGCCGAAAATTGTTTCTGCCGATTGGTCAGCAAATATTTCTTCATTCGGTTTTAAGATATTTGTAAACTGATTTCTTGTAAGAAGAAAGGTCAGGTAAAGTGGTAAAATGCTCGAATGGATCTAATTTTCCCATTTTGTTTTTCCTTGCAAGATGAACAGTTGCACCATTTACAATTGCACTTTTAGCTTTTTGAAAAATGATTTCAAGCTCCTGGATATCGTTGATCATCTGTAGTTCTTCCACGCGACCTACATCAATTGTAAAATCCTCCATTGTTGCAATTTAAACAAAAAAAGATCCGCTTTTTGGGCGGATCTTTAAAATTCATATTCCTGTGAAGAAGGCTTTTATTTATACAGGATTCTTATAGTTTTTGCAATTTAACTACCTGACTGATATGGGTACCACTTACCTTGAGGTAATACATACCGGCCTGTAACATACTCATATTGATATTAATTGAATTGTTCCCTTTGCTCACTGTTGCTCTTATTTGTTTAATGACTTTGCCTGTATTGTCGGTTAAATCTAATTTCACTGACTCAGCTGCTATAGCATTTATATCAATTGTTGCCAGGTTATAAACCGGGTTTGGACGGGCGGTAACAGTTCCTTTCTTGTTATTTAATCCAATAGAAACTATATCGGAATAGCTATACCCACCATTAACATCATTGACTTTTAGCCTGTAGAAAACTTTTGAACCTGGCATTGATGTAACCGCAGGATCCGTCGCCTGGTAATTATGTTTAAATGAACCTCCTTGTGCTTTGACAGTAGCTATTGAATCAAAATCGAGCCCGTTCAGTGATCGTTGTACAATATAATTTACAGTATTTTCTTCTTCCTGGGTTATCCATTTCAATTGCGTAACACCATTTACAAGATTTCCGTTGAATTTAATGAGACCCAATGGTAATAATGCCGTGGAATTGGCAATATAAAAAGTTGAAAAACTGCTGATAGTTACATGAAGTACATACCCATTACTATTTCTTGTTAATTGGTAGTTATTTATTACCGGTGCTATTGCACCAGTGATACTTGCCGCACATGGATCGCTGTTCTTAAAAATGCCAAGATTTGAAACGCCCGTTATTCCACTTGGCTGGTTCAGCGAGTTAGTTGCATCTTTCAAGTCGAGAAACTCTTGTTCGGTCAGATAAATTCTAAGATTTACATCGGAATTCGGTTGTGTTTGAGGGGTTATAGTCAGGCTCCTGTTGAGATAAAGTAATTTGTTTAAGCCGTATTCACGCAAACTGCCGGTTTTAACATAGAGTGAAGTAGAAACATTTCCGAGATTATTTCCGTTTGCTTTTATTTCTGCCACAATGTTGCTGTTGTTATCAGTTATCGGAACCCAGTAGTTATTATTGGCGGTATTAATGTTAATTGTATTCGCAGCCTGACAACTATTGGGTGTACCAGCCGCGATATCTACGATGTCGGGCAGGGAGCTTGTATTTCCAATGTTCTCATACCCAAGAAAAGTATATTTTTGAACGCAACCTGCACAAGCGCTGATGATAGGGTTGTCCGTTGTGGGGCCAGATGTAGAGGAACTTCTGTCGATCACGGCAAACATTGATTTTCCATCCGGTGAAAATGCAATGTCCCTGAACCTGTTTGGACTTCTTAATATACCAATGGTATCATAAGGTGCGGTTTTCTTTACGGAAAGTCCGTCCGGATTCAACTGCAATCTTAAAATTTTTCCACCTTTCAAGGTGCCGGTTAAAATTGAATTTTTCCATCCCGGGATCATGCTGTTTGTGTAGATGTCCATGCCGGAAACACCTTCTGATGCCCAATAGCCATTTTCATTTTGTGGTTTATTTCCGGCTTTAGGGTGACCGACAGGAAGGTTGGCGTTTGTATAAATGTGCTGAATCGTCCACAGTGTTGTAGAGGTGCCTTTAGGAGCGGCATAGAAAGAATATAAAGGTTCCCCATAGTTGGCTGCACCAATAGTGTTGGTGATGTATGTGTTTTCATTGGTTATTGCGGGAAGATTACTTGCCAATGGTCCGGCTTTGGCACCATCATAATTACCGTCATTATAACCAATTACATTCGGGTGGCCATAATTTATTGCCTTGTCAATCAGGTTAAGTTCGTCATCACTGAAAGGTCCATGACTACTTCCATATAAACGTCCGACACCATTAACGACACCATAAGCAAAGCCCTGGTTGTTTCGGATGCCAATTGCATATACAGCATTCTTTTTTCCATAGGCAGTGTAGGGATTGTCATTTGGGATCCATTTATCAGAAAGGTCTGTGTCAAGGTCTTGTTCCAGATTGAATCGAAGAATTTTCCCTTCATAAGAGTTTGTGAACTGGGCTTTATTTGTCCTGGCCTGATTGTCAAACTGACCGGCTCCCATATCTCCAACTGCATAAAACAGGTAATTTTTTCCATCAGGTTCTGGCTTAATAATAAGCCTGCCGGAATTATGATCATTACTACCGGTAATCGTATCGCATATTGCTATAGGGCTTACCAGGGAGGTACCATTGAATGTAAACCGAACCAGCCAGGTTCTGAATAAATGCCCGGATACATATTCTGTTTTATAGGTTTGATTTTGCCCGACATAATCATGGACATAAGCTATATATACATATTTTTTTGGAGTGACAGGATCCATAAAGTCGGGGTGAAGTGCTAATCCCATCAATCCACCCTGAGGGGCGGGGGATGTCCAGGTTTTTCGCCATGAATTTGGTGAAATAGTGGCCAGGTCCAACACCGTAGTGCCCGTGCCGGTGGAGGGATCTAATCTTTGAATTTTATAACCCTTTGATTCCGTAATCCAAAGTTTCCCATCAGATCCATAAGTAATTTCCCATGGATCGTTAAGACCAGGTGTTGCATCTACTAAATCTGTTCTTTGAAAAACTTCGCCCATCCGGCTGCCGGGCCCGGTTAGTTGTGAGTGTAATTGATTTGAAATAATAACAAACGTTACCAGGAGTAATAAATAATTTTTCATTGGTTTGGATTTGGATCGGTTTAGATCCACTAACGGCATTGGGTAAATAAAATTTTGTATTTATTTAGTTATTTATCAAATTATTATTAGGAGGATCTAATTAATAATTAGATCTGCATAATAATAAACACTTAGCTCCGTTTCACTACCTGATTGAAAATATTCAGAGGTAAAATTGATGCAAAACCCGTCTCAAAGCGAGAATTAGTATTTATACGTTGCATTTAGCGGAATCCCGCAATACCTTTGATTAGAATAATCCCTAATATATTAACCCGAATACCCGTGAAACCTAAAATTAATCGTGCCTGGCTATTGCACAGCGTTTTTCTCGTATTGGTTTTTATTTGCCTGGCCCAATTCAAGGCTTTTGCACAGCCAGCAAATAATTTATGTGCAAATGCTACTCCACTTACATCTAAGGCAACTTGTATTGAGGATCCCGGGAATGTTTACCAGGCGACATATACCGCAGCATCTGGTGCATCAACCTGCGTAGCGGGTACTGACAGATACGATGTCTGGTTCACTTTCGTCGCCCAGTCAGTCAATCCTACGATTACCATATCAGACTATAACAATACTTATTTTGCAAATCCAAAAGTTCAGGTTCTTTCAGGAAGTTGTGGAAGTTTTGTAAGTATAGGCTGTGGTAACGATTCTTATACAACACCAAACTTAAACACCGGTCAGACTTATTATATAAGAGTTTTTTCGACGACTAACACTTTTCCAAATACCCTGGCCCGCGGAGCATTTAGTATATGCATTGATGACCCTGCGCGACCTGCTAATGACCTCTGTACAGGGGCAACTGGTTTAACTGTAGGCACTGGTACTAACTGTGGTACTACCACAAACGGAACGCTGTTTAATGCGCTTCCAACTACTGGCATTACACAGAACTGCGGTGATCCAAATTCGCCGGATGTCTGGTATTCTTTTACTGCTACTGCAACTACAAGATATCCCGAAATCAGGATTGATAATCCTGGCACGCAATTCAGGGCTGCCGGACTACGTCTCCAGTTGTTTGCCGGTACATGTGCGGGCCTGGTACCAATAAATTGTACAAATACAAATAATGATGCGTTGTCTGTGGGACCGGCCGGAGCTCCGCTGGCGGTTGGCACCTATTATGTCAGGGTTTATAGTAATGCCAGTACACAAAATGCAAATTCCTGGAATTTCAGGATTTGTATCCGCAATTCATCTGACCCATCGGTACATAACGGGAAGACATACGTGAATATCACTAAAGGATCCAACGGTGGTACTATAGAACCTGATGATGAACTAGAGATAAGATCGGTTATCAATGTTAAGACAAATGCTACTTTCAATACAGTTTTTACTGACAATGTACCCGCAAATACCACTTACATTCCAGGTTCTTTACGCATACTTACAAACGAAGGAAAAACCTTCAGGCAATGGACAGATATAGCTGACACCGATGCAGGACGCATTGTTGCCGGAACCGTTACTATCAATCTTGGAAACGGAGCTACTTCAACAACCGGGGGTAGTATCCGCAATACCGACAGACCCAGCCTATTTGGTGGTGAATGTATTCTGATCGCTTCATACAGGGTGAAAGTAAACTCAATCCCTTATGGTACCGTGCTTCAAATGGGCGGTGGTTCTATTTCTTATAGGCGGCCCAACAATACGACTACAACAATAGCTTTTTCGCCTATCCCGGCTGTAGTTTACGCGAACTATGGAATTTGCACAAATACAATAGGCTCAAACGGAATTATTTCGGAATCAGGCGGAACCTTTGGCTCTGGTCCTACCAAGGACCGGATTGCCTCAACAAAGGTCCCCTTAAACTATGCATATGTACCTTTTGGTGTGGATGCGCCCGGCGATTATTTTTATGGTATTTCAAATAACACAAGTGCTAATGCTACAACCGACTATTCCATAAATCGCCTGGAAACAGATGCAAGCAAACGTGTTTTTGATGTGTGGGATATTATTGGCGATCATACCGGGGCTTCGGACCCATTGGAAGGCAACGATCCGACACATGTAAATGGAGGGCAGAGTGGCGGGTACATGGTTGTGATTAATGCAGCATACCGGGCAGATACAGCATTTCAGGATACCGTTAAAAATCTTTGTCCGAATACTTCCTATGAGTATTCTGCCTGGTTCCGCAATATCTGCCGAAAGTGTGGCGGAGATTCAACCGGTGTAGGAGCCACAGCTTCCACTTACATTCCCACGGGACCTGGTGATTCTTCAGGGGTTCATCCAAACCTTACATTCAACATTAATGGATTTGATTATTATACAACAGGGGATGTGTTATATACCGGTAAGTGGATTAAAAAAGGGTTTACTTATCGAACGGGTCCTGCGGAAACGCAGATGGTAATCAACATCCGTAATAATGCTCCCGGAGGTGGAGGAAATGACTGGGCAATTGACGATATCGGTGTAGCCACCTGTTCGCCTTCACTCGTAATGAATCCGGCCGCACCTGTTGTAAATGTATGTTATGGTGATGGACAAAGTATGTCGGCTAACGTTGTCAGTTACTATGATAATTTTACGCACTGGATCTGGGAAAGAAGTGTTGATAGCGGTACAACCTGGGTGAGTACAGGATATGGTGGTAATACCACGCCTGTATACAATGGAACAGAGCATGAATATACTGCGACAGGTCCTTCTGTGATCGGGGATTCATCTACACATAAAAATCTGTTTAGATTAAGAGTGGCAAGTACAACAGCAAACCTTGCTGATATAGATTGTTCATTCCGCGCAATCAGAACCATCCAGGTTATGGTTCAGAACTGTATGTGGGTGCTTAAGACGAACCTCACAAATGTTTCAGGAGTTCTTAAAAATTCATACGGCATAATCGATTGGACAAGTTCAAATGAAGAAACCGGAATTCAATACAACATCGAAAAAAGTAGCAATGGAACTAATTTCGAAGTAATAGGTTCAGTAAATGGGAAAGCACCTAAAGGTTTTGGTGAAAATTATTCATTCACAGACCCCGTTCAACTTAAAGTGGTTACTTATTATCGCATAGCGATAAAAGAAAACGGACAGATAAAATACAGCAGGACCATCTTGTTAAGCCCCGCTGCAATTGAGTTCGAAGTCAAAAATGTTGTTAACCCTTTTGACAGCCAGCTTAGTTTTGATTTGATCGCCCCTGCAGACGGGACGGTAAAAATATCCATACTGGATAATTATGGCCGGACTATAAAATCAATAAATCATAATGTTTATAAAGGAGTGACGCCGGTAAAACTAAATGACCATGGAGCAATCAGTAATGGAATCTATAGTCTGAAGGTTGAATATGGAACAGTTTCAGTGTTCAAACGAATGATAAAAGTTAATAAATAAGTTCAGCAGCAATTCTTAATTTCAGGGGCGCAATTTTTAAAAATTGCGCCTTTTTTAATTTCAGGACGCCTTTGCGATGCAGCAGAAAATTCAATAGCAACGGTAAAGGATCTGCAAATTTTCACTAAAACAAACAATATGATAAATCAAATCGGAATTGAAGAAACAAAATCAAAAGAACTGGCCAATAAATTAAATCTGCTTTTGTCTGACCTGCAATTGTTTTATATCAATGCAAGAGGCTTTCACTGGAATATCAAAGGGAACAAATTTTTTGAACTCCATCTAAAGTTTGAAGAATTATATACAGATGCCCTGACAAAGGTTGACGAGGTGGCTGAACGTATTCTCACGCTTGGCAATAAACCCCTTCATTCTTTTTCAGATTATCTGAAAAATGCTACGATAAAGGAAATCACTGATATTTTCGACGGAAATAAGGCAATTGAAGCCGTGCTCGATGGTTTTCGGATCCTGCTTGATGGAGAGCGGGAATTACTTCACCTTTCCTCCGAAGCAAATGATGAAGGCACCAATGCACTCATGAGCGATTATATCCGGGAGCAGGAAAAATCTGTCTGGATGTATTCAGCTTATCTCAAATAGAAAGAGCAATTCAATTCTTGGATTGATTGATAATCAAAACTGATTCATGGTAAAAACTGATTCATCGCAAAATTGATTCATCGCAAAAACTGATTCATTGCAAAAATTGATTCATCGCAAAAATTGATTCATCGCAAAACTGGTTCATCGCAAAAACTGATTCATCGCAAAATTGATTTATCATCAATTGCTGATTTATCTTAAATAATTGATTTATCATCAATAAAACCTCGTGATAAAAATGTCTGCAATTCAAACCCGGGTCTGGAAAGGAATTCAATTCAACACTTCGGAATACCTGAAGCTGACATCTTCCGCAACAGATCAGGAGGTCAGAAGTTTTATAACAGGAGAAGTAGAAGGAATCCCTGTTCATATCGAATACCAGTTAAAGATAGATTCTACATGGAAAGTGAGTTTTATTTTCATAAAGTTGATAAGTGACACTGAACAGGAAATCAGATTGTCAAGTTCAACAGCAGGCGGCTGGCAGGCAGATGGAGTTAATATGCCTGGTCTTGATGCCTGCACGGTTCCCGATATTTCATTCACGCCGTTTACAAATACCCTTGCCATAAAAAGACTAGATTTACAAATTGGTGAACAGTCAGAAATAACAGTGTTGTATTTTGATCTCCCGGAACTAATGCCAAAGCCTATGCGACAGCGGTATACAAGATTGGACGACCGGGTTTATATGTATGAAAATGTTGATTCAGATTTTAAAGCTGTTTTGAACATCGATGAACAAGCATTTGTAGTTGATTATCCTGGTTTATGGAAAAGGGTAGTTCTATCTGAATTTTCGTCTGGAAGCTTATGACTCTTATGACCAGTAATAAATTAAATTTTATCAACTCCATGGTTGTTTTTATATTTTTGTTTTGATAAGAGTTTTAAAAGCAAATGATGACTACCATTGATGTATTGAAGAAGCTTTCAGTTGACCCCTTTTCGTCCGTACCGAAATATCTGCAACTTGCTGATTCAATCGTTTCCTGTGTGAGGGAGGGCAGTTTCAAAAAGGGTTTGTTGATGCCTTCTATAAACGATTTAAGTGACGAACTGGAAGTTTCCCGGCCCACCGCTCAAAAGGCTTATAAGCATCTTCAGAAAATAAAAGTGATGGATTCAGTACCCGGAAAATGTTATTTTATTACCGGTAATACTTCTAAGTCTTCATTACTAATAGCGATTTTCTTTAACAAGCTTAGCGCTCATAAAAAAATTATTTACGATGCTTTTGTTAAAGAAATGGGTGAAGGTGTCACAGTCGATCTCTTTATCTACAATAATGATTTCACTTTTTTTAAAAACCTCATAGAACAAAAAAGCAGGGATTATACACATTATGTGATCATACCTCATTTTCTGAATAACAGGAAGGAAGCCGGCAAGATCATAAACAGGATCCCAAAACATAAACTGTTATTGCTCGATAAAAAAGTGGATACCGTCGCCGGCGAGTATGCTGCTGTTTACGAACATTTCGAACAGGACATTTATAAAGCGTTGGAAGAAGCGCGTGCATCCATCAACAAATACAGGACGATAAAAATTGTATTCCCTGCCGACAGCTATTTTCCGGATGAAATTCTACAGGGTTTCAGGCTTTTTTGCAAAAAGCATCAATTCAAATATGTAATCGTAACTGATCTTTTGAAAGATGTTACCATGAAAGGTGATCTCTACATAACGTTGATTGAAACGGACCTTGTGACTCTTGTTGAAAGGATAGTGGTTCAAAAAATTGATCTGGGTACGGATGTTGGCATCATCTCATATAATGAAACACCTATAAAAAAAATCATCCGTGATGGTATTACAACTATCTCTACTGATTTTCAGAAGATGGGACAGTTGGCAGCCAGGCTGATTCTCACAAATTCCCGGGCACAGGTGCAGGTGCCGTTTTCGCTGATCAAACGGCCATCGATTTAGTGTCTTCATTTTACACGTTCATGGCGTTCACTCGGTTATTCACTTCGCCGGATGGGCCTTTCGGTTGGTTTGATTTGCCGCTGTGATTCCTGGTTAATACCATTGTTCATACTGCTGGTGGTTCTTGTCTCCGATCAGCTTTTTGTTCCCTGATCGGCTTTGTTAACCATTCTTTCAGCGGTAGTTGCTGCCCCGCCCTGATCGGCTTCAGTAACTCCGAACAGGAATCGAAGGTGGCAAATCAAACCAACCTCAGGCCCATCCTGCACGTTCCAACCCCGATCACTTAAGCGGATATGCGACCAGCACAACAAAATTCAACATTCACTTATCGCAGTTATCAGGATTGCAGTCTCTGCATTCCATTATTAGCACTTCAGTTGTCAGCATTCCGTTGCAGCATGCAGTTTTCGCTATGCAATAGTCTCAATTGCAATTATCCTGATAAGCTTCTCTTTGCTTCGCTGAACTACGCTTGTCGAATTATACTTCAACTTCAACAATTCAGATGTAGATAATTCAGATTTAGATATTCAGCTGTCGACATTTCTATTTTATCTCCCTCTATTTCTGTGTTTGAAACCACCCACTTCAATTCGCCAGCAACGTGAACCTGGCCTTTACCAATGATACATACCAAAATAAGAATAGCTGAACATTGCATTGCAACGTAAAAACGTTACCGCGTTACTTAGTTGCAAGCCTTACAGGTTGCAGTTCTACTTCTTTAGTCCAATGTGATCCTTCCAGTCAATTGCAGATCCCCAGCTGAAGCCCTTGATATATTAGTTAAAGCGATTAGCACTATGAATGCTTTGATGATACCGGCAATGAATTTAACTATGCGACCTGCAATGGAGGAATAGTAAGAAGTGTTATGACTGGTCGCATAGTCCCCCAAATGGATGAGTGAGTTGGGAGTGGGATGGTGCTTTTGTTTGGCCTTCGTACCGTGGTTGGAGTTACTGCAGCCGATCAGGGCAAAAAAGATGATCGGAGACAACAGCAACCACCGAAATCAGGAAACAAACTAACCACGGGACACAGCCAAACAAAAGCACCATCCCGCTCCCAACGGTGCGAAGGAATGAAACAAACTGTTGCATCATAGTGCTGGTCCCATGCAAGAGTACAAAGACTATAATGATGAATCAACGAGCATCACGCATGAGCTATATAAACAAGAGCAAAATCCTGCGGCCCCTGCGGTACATTCGCTGCAATCACTTCGAACTTCCAGTTACCAGCCACAGGTTTGTTTATTAGCAACGATTCAACATTGTTGTTTGCATCAAAAGTCGTTACGCCATCCACACCTGTATTGCCTGTATATTTTTTTCCATTTGGAGCTGTGACAACCAGGTTTAAATTATTTACAAGTGCGCTGCCAGGATAGTCGGAGTACGCCAATACAATTTTCAGCGCCACTTTATTTGAAAGGATCTTAACAGTCAACGCAAGTGATTGACCCGTGTTCAGCGATTTTTTGGATTCGATAAACCAGGCTTTGGCGGGGCTGGTTGGTGCTACGATATTGTCTACGCTGATACAACCAAATCCCTGGTGGTTATCTGCAGGTGCTGCCGCAGCGCTGATTCCCGGTAATTTATTTGCTCCGGCAATAACAGCTGCCTTCAATAAAGCAGCGGTAGGGCTCGCAATCTTCTGAATTGTGCGCAGATACTCACGGATAAGCGCAACCGCACCGGCGGCCAGGGGAGTGGCCATACTTGTGCCTCCCATATGAAAATACTGTTTGCTTGGAGGAAAGGGTGCCCAGGCCGTGTTGTTTGGAGCGATCATTGAAGAACGGGTAGAAAGTATAAATGTACCGGGTGCCACAACATCGGGCTTTAACCTTTTGTCGCGGGTAGGACCCCGGCTGCTGAATGCTGCCACCTGGGTTGGCTTATCTGCCATGGGATCATTGCTGATGGGTGCAACAGGGTAGTCGTTGGGCCACCAGCTTCCATATTTTTCTGCATTGAAATTGACACGTTTATTTTCACTTGCGCCAATCGTGATGCAGTTTTTAGCTGTTCCTGGTGAAGTAACACTCATGAGGTTAATTTTGCCATTACCGTCATTGTCAGTTCCATCATTACCAGCCGCAACCAATACACAAAAATCTTTTTTGTTCCAGGTAAACAGATCAAGCTGCCGGCATTGCTCATCATACTCGCCCGGATTTCCACCTCCCCATGAATTTGAGTGTATCCTTGCACCTTTCTGATACGCGTATGTGAAAAGTGTTTCAAGGTTCGCCGGAATGCCGGCAAGGATATATCTGCCATATTCGGCAGCGTTTGCAGGATCTTTCCATTTCATTTCCTGCTCAACCGCCTGGAAAACGAGTTTGGCTTTATGAGCAAGTCCCCTGACCGGGCCAACTGTTCCGGATAATCCAATAGAATTCGTGCCATCTCCCAGCACTGAGCCGGCTACATGTGTTCCATGACCACTATCAAGGTCTGCAGGCCCATCGTCACCTCCTGGATTTGTTATATAATCGTTGAAGTCAGATGTTATCGGATAGCTTTTTAAAAAAGCGACTCTTTTATCGAAGTCCTTATTAATATTGGTCGGATTCCCGGTATCAAGGCCCGTATCGCAGATTCCAATAATTTCTCCTTTTCCACTCAGGCCAAGACTTTTTGCACCCGTTGTTGCAGTGCTCACTGCAGTTCCCATAATACCTGCAGCCACATCGTTGCTCGGCCGATTGATAGCCCGTTCTCTTATCTTTCGAACTCCATGTACTTTAGACAATTCCTTAACCTGGCTTTTTTGCCTTGCGCTGCTTTCTTTTGATTCAACGATAAGAAGTTTTGCTTTTGGTTCATTTGTCAGGACCTTAAAGCCGATCTTTTTAATTTCCTTTAAAGCCTTTGCCGCATCATCTTCTCCAAAAAATTCTACTGTAAATACTCCCTCCAGCAAACGGGTCCGGGGCAGGGGTTTCATGCCGCGTGGAGTAGTTCCTTTTGTTTTTGCCTGCAAGACGGTTTCAATCCGGGCATCATAGGGAAGATGGCCTGTCCACAACACAAAAGGAAGCATAGCTATTTCAGCAATGATCTTTTCGGTTGTTCTTACTACATAAGTAAAGTCTGCATAAGGTGCCCTCGGTTCGGCACCGGATTTTTTTAGTGTATTAAGCCATTGTTTTTTGATCGGTCCGATGAATTGTACAAGATAATGATGCTTCCCCGTGCCAAGATTTTTCTCATCAGGGCCGGCATAAGCAGGATGGGGTTCAGTTAGCCCACGTTCCGTGATCCGCGGTTTGTTTGTGTCGATATTTTTTAATCCGATATCAATTTTATACTGACTACTCACATCTTCCACCAGGTAGCCCGATTGCAGATCCTTCAATTCAGAAGGAGTTACTTCTGCGAGCAAAAAACTGTCATACTGTTCAATGACTTTGTAATTTTTCCGGATGATGTTTTGGTCTTCGCCGGATACGAAGACTTTTACTTTTGTGGCCATCTGCAGATTATTTTAAAGTAACAATATAGAGATCAACAACACGACCAACGAATCACTCTTCACCTGCTATCTAAATTTACGGTAACTATTGCTCAAATCGAAACAGTAATTGTACCTGATATCTGATTTTGTTTAAGTTCTTCCCGCTTAAGATAAGTTTCAGTATGGCCTGAGAATTGTTTCAAGTCTTATATTTATGAACTAAATCCGGGATTTTGAAGAAATACATATTACCTGCGGGATGGGTTGTTGTGATCGTTTTGTTTATCTCCTGTCATTCATCAAAGACGCCCCGAACTTCCGGATCTTCAAAGATCGAACTTAGCAATAAGGAAAGATTGATAGCAGGCCGGCTTTTTCCCTCTTTTGTAATGTTGAATGATAACTCCGGGGGATTTGGCGCTTCAGTCAATAATAACCCTCAACAAAGGATTATTAACTCCCAACCCCAAATTAATACCTCTCAACATAGCAGGATCGCGGCAGCTATCAGAGACCGCTACAAAACTGCGCTCAGAAATTGCCAGGATGGTGAATGCCTTGCCAGGGCATTTTCAATTACTCCTGAAGAAGTGAAAATTTTTAGTAAACATTCCTATTATATTAAAGGTGATCAATTCGATATAAAAGGTGATTATTATAAAGGTGATAAAAACGAGTACAGGCAAGAATTGCAGGATGCTATAAATGCCATCAATTATATCTTTGACGTTTATCTTGCGGGAAAGAAACCAAGATACCCTAAGATTGATGGTGCCAGCTTTGCCATTAACGATCCCGGGTATCTTAAGAAAGTAAAAAGTGTCGTTGAAGATCTGAAGAGAAGGAATGGGACCAATGAAGTCTTTTATGGCCTTCCCTGGCTGACTGCCTTGAAACTTCTTGAACTTAATGGCAGGGATGAAGCAGCAAGATATGAACCCCTGGCAGAAATAAATAATGCGGCATACAAAAAGTTGCAATCCACTCAGTGGGATAAGTATAAGTTTAGTGCAATACTGGTTCCCGGTCTCGGACCACAAACATTAGGTGTATCATTGGATCCCGGGGGTGCAAGACGCTGTGAGCTGGCAGCAGCACAGTTCAGGAGGGGAGATGCTCCATTCATAATTGTTTCAGGTGGTCATGTTCATCCGGATAAAACACCGTTCAGTGAGGCCATCGAAATGAAAAACTATTTGGTGTCCAAACTTAAAATACCTGCCGATGCAGTAATCGCGGAACCTTATGCAAGGCATACAACAACAAATATCCGAAACGCCTCAAGACTTGTATTTGCTCTAAATATGCCATCCAAAAAGCCGGTACTGATCGTGACCGATTTTTTTCAAACTACATATATTCCAATGATGAAAAATAGGTTTATGGAAGAGCTTGGATACCTGCCTTACCGGGAAATTTCTAAATCCAAAGCAGGTGGCCTTTCTTTTATCCCCGATATAAGTGCCTTGAAAATAAACCCGCTTGACCCACTGGATCCTTAGGTTGTATCGGTTAACTGACCCACTTGATCCTTAAGTGGTATCAGTTAAACCGGTAAGGATCAGTTAATTTAATGAGACTAAGCGCGTTTCTTATAAAGTTTCTCTACTGAAGTTATCTCCCTGGCTGTTTTTTTCCTGGCAGCCTTCTCTCTGGCCTTCTTCTTTTTCGCAGCTTTCTCCTTGTTTGTTGCTTCTTTTATAGCCAGATTGCGGTTATACCTGATCACCTGCCAATATTCAGGTCCATATGGAACAAGGATCTCAGATCCGGCTTCGATGTCTTTTTTAGCATGAATATAGACTCTTGTCCCTTCTTCAATATATTCACAATTGTTGATTATACCTTTCACCCTGGTTAATCCCCTGGCATCATTGGCATAGCGCGCAATCGATTTTTTATCTGCCTTGGCATCAATTACATGATTGCGCTTTACATAATAGATATAACCATTGTCACCGTCTTCATGGTTTGCATCCTTCCAGGTAGAAACTTTGCCAGTATATTCCGCGATTCGTGTGCCAGCCGGTATAAATTTTTTTGTAAAAAGTCCTTTGCCTGAACCAGGTATCGTAGATGTCTTTACTACGAGGTAGTTTGGAGATATAGCCATGAATGAGTTGAATCTATTTTTATGATCCTGTCTAAAACACGAATATAAAACAAACTAATTCAGTGTAAAGAATTACCTGTATTTTAATTAGATTCTTGCCTGGAAGAATAGCTCTTGCCAGGGAAAAATAGTTAAGGTAGTACCCAGGGAAGAATAGGGTAGCACACCAGGGAAGAATAGGGTAGCACACCAGGGAAGAATGGTTAAGGTAGTACGATGAGTTTCCCTGTGCTATTGAATGCGGATTTTATTAAAGGAGTTCCTCTGTAATATACGTCACCCAAATACAGGATTTCTGCATTAAGGAGTTTTGTAACGTAGATGGTTGAATTGCGTATACTGCGGTAATCCATACTGACCTCTTCGGATTCAAAGTCTTCCAGGTCCAGTGTTCCGTAATCAGCACAGTAAATACTGGTTACCTTGCTTTTTCCCATAAGTTTAATGTCAGCATTTGCCATCCTGATGATCAGCTCTGTATAATCCGATTCAAGCGACATATCGATTGTACCAATCCCAGTCCATGAATCAATAGTGAACTTAGATGCTTTCCAGGTATTCGTGGATTTTATATTGCCTGCTCCATAGTAGGTAATCCGGTCGAGATGGATTCTGCTCACATACACATTGATTGAATAATCAAGGTTTCGTGACCATTTGAATTTGTTATCATCGCTTATGATGAGCTTATTGTCCCGGACGCTGAGACTTATACCGCCTATAAGATTCTCACCAGCTTCAATTGCGACCTGTTCGATGGAATCATAAGTAAGTATCAGGTTCACTTTATCGTTTAGTAATATCTCCCTGAAATCACTGACATTAACCTTCACTTTTTTGATCATTCCGGCTCCCTGGAATAAGCCGGACTTTTTGCAGGCAGGCAGAAGCAGGACAACCAATAACAATAACGAGAGTAGACTGTGGCCGCATAAATGGCTTATCTGACCCAGGTTCTTTTTAGCAGATATTTGTACACCCGATCTTTTCATTAGTATTTTTCTTACACTTTTTGTTTCTATTCAACTTCTGACTTAGCTATGCATTTGACATTCTATTCAGCTTCTGGTTCAAAATATTTTGTACCCAACTCCGTATTGAATGTAATCAGCTTTGCCAAAATGTGCTTTTAACTGAACAGATGCAACCCATCTTTGAGAAAACAGGTATCTCAATCCTATCATTTGATAAACCTGGCTGATCTGATAATTGTTATACAGGTATACTCCCAATTGAACAGGTATGGAAAGCTTCCCGACTACATGCTCATATCCGGCATAAATACTTCCCTGGAGCTGAACTTCCGATTTGTCGAATGTATAGGTTGGAGCCTCAGATATTTCCTTACTCAGTGATGGATCGTAACTGAAATTCAATCCACCAGCTACCCGGCTAACCGCACTAAGAGTACGGGTCAACTCGAGGTTTAAAATTCGGACCAGCTGAACCTTGCTTTCCAGCGGGTATGTCTGCTTAAGAGCAAATCCTGCATGTACAAAAAGATTTGTCCTGCGCGTAAATGTTCCGTGATGATATTGTGTCACCACTTCAGGGGGCACAGTAGCCTTACCAGCATTTGATGAGGGTACCTGATATCGCAAACCGGCGGTAATCGCGGGGATGTTAAGGCCGAGATTTGGTAAACGCACACTGCCATTCGAAAGGTGAGTGAAAGCGATCCCGGTATTGAGATAAAGATTACTCGTTATCTCCCATTCAGTTTGTAAACGCATACTTATAGCAGCATTGAGATGCGTTCCTATCATCAGGTTCTTATAATTGGTCTCCTTATCGTATGGCTTTTCCACCCATCCCAGCCCGGCGCCAAGCCGGAAGCTTGTCACAGATCTTTTCGCCCGTATTAGTGGAAAATGGATAAAAGGGTAGAGGGCAGTCATTTTTCCAAGATACTGGCGGCTGCCGAGATCGCCATGTAACAAGCCGATCCCGATTCTTGGTAAGTTACTTTCCCTTTCCCATTTGTGGCGCCCTGTAGTCTGCCTGGAGATACTTAACTCCATCATCCGTGAATGGTCGTTTCTCAGGTAAAGGGATTTGGGTTGGTTAGCTATAAAAAATCCGTAAAATGCATTAAGGTCTATAGATAGTTTTGCCTTTGCAGGATCAGTTGGGATTTGGGACACAAGTTTTGAACTGTACGAAAGCAGTATGAGAACGAGACCAACAGGGACTTTCAACTTCAGCATATAACCGGTAATACTTGTATGTTTTTAAGATGGGATGTTGACTAAACGCTGATGACTACATTTTTTATTGTTTCCGCAAACCAATTAATTTGCAATCACCGGTGGCAGTCGGCAACATGTGCCATATTGGTTAACACTCTGGCAGCCAGGTTCAGGCTGCTTTTTGAAATACAATAGCAAGAATACGTGGGATTTCGGTTCGATCGGAAGTGTCAAAGTATTCGTTCATATCTATGATCTTCAGGCCAGCTTTATCAGCTGCACGGGTGAGGTCAGTGATATGATGATTGAAACAATCCACCAGTTGCCGGCCTCCCTCGGTATCAAATCTTGCCTTGGTCCCCGTATATTGTTTAAAGGGATGAAGCTCACCTATATATAAATAACCTCCAGGCTTTAACACCTTGGATGCTTTTAAAAATACAGGATCTAAAAATTCGATATGTTCGAGTACAAGACTGAAACAAATAAGGTCAAACTGGGTAGAAGCGAATGTCCAGTCTTTTGTAATATCTGCACTGATGAATGTTACATTTGAAGAGCTTATTTTTTCCCGTGCTTTTGCCAGCATTTCATTTGAGAAATCGACTCCAGTAAGTTGAGTTGACTTATCTGCAAGCCATTGTGTATTTTTTCCTGTGCCACAGCCTACTTCCAGGCAGTATTCAAATTTGATATTGCCAAGCATGTCTCTCAACGAAATAGCTTCAAGGTCCCTTGTATTATTTTTATTGGAATCGTAAAGAGATGCCCAAAAATCATAAGCTTGTTTGGCGTCCATGGTCGAAAGTTTTAGGATTACCTTACAAATATACACATTCGGGCAAACTCGGGGAGAATCACCGGGCGGTATCCCATGTCAAAGCCGGTTATTGTGGTAATTCCAAAGATCAGCGTAGCTGCCGGCTGCTGTTATCAGCTCTTCATGGTTACCGGATTCAGCCAGCCTTCCGTTTTGAAGTACCAGGATCTGTTGACAGTTTTTGATGGTACTCAGGCGATGTGCAATTATGATCAGCGTTTTGTTCCCGGAAGAAAACCATGATAAAGCCTGGTGGACCTGTTTTTCACTCAATGGGTCAAGGCTGGAGGTAGCTTCATCGAGAATCAGGATTTCAGGGTTGCGGTAAAGCGCTCTTGCTAAAGCTATCTTCTGACGCTGACCGCCGGATAAATTCACCCCTTGCTCATTTAATATCGAATGATAATGACGTGGGAGACTTTCAATGAATTCTTTCAGACCAAGTAACTGACAAATAAAAACCAGGTGATACATATCCGGCTCAGGATCGCCGATAGCTATATTTTCAATGATAGTTCCGGCAAACAAATCGATTTCCTGGGGTACAACTCCAACTATCTTACGAAGGCTCGCATTGCTTACATGTCGGAGGTCCAGACCCCCGATTGTGATTGACCCGCTTTGTAAAGGGTAAATATTTTGAAGCAATGCCATCAATGTTGATTTACCACTTCCGCTTTCCCCAACTATAGCTGTGCTTTCACCACGCCTGACTATCAAACTGAGCCCCTCGAATACGCTGCCTCTTGTTCCGTATTTAAAATGAATCCTGTCAAAGATGATATCACCATTATTTTCCTTTGTCAGTTCAATTTTAGCATCATTATTATTTTCAGTTTCAAGATCAATGATCTCATAGAGTCGGTCAGCTGCAATCAGGGCATCCTGAATATTCCGGTTAGCACTTATCAGGGTAGCTGCTGGTGTGGTCAGATATCCTATTAATGCATAAAATGAAAGCAGCTCACCAGGTGAAAGCTCTTTTTGTAAAACAAAATAACTACCCGACCATAAAACGATAATGGTGAATAATCTCGTAATAAGTTCGGAGACATTTCCGACTGCCAGGGCACTGGTTCCTGCACTGTATATTGACCGCAATAATTTAAGGAAGCTGGTCTCTGTTTTTATATTAGCAAAGTCTTCAAGTCCAAACCGTTTAATGGTTCCTGCGGCGTTGAGGCTTTCTACCAACTGGGTTTCGAGTTCAGCGCTATTCTCCATTAAAACCCGCTGTTGCTTTTTGCTTAGATTTTTGCTAATGGCAAAAAGTAGTAAGTAAAAAGGTACAATAGTCAGCATAATTAAAGCAAGCTTCCAATAATAGAGAAACATTAACCCAATTGAAAAAAAAATGATTAATATATTGACAACGATATCAAGCGCAACATCGTTGACAAATGCCCTGATCTTGACAGCATCGTTGATCCTGCTGATAATTTCACCGACACGCATAGTGTCGAAGAAACGCTGTGGTAATAACAGGGTATGTTTGTAGTATCCGAGTATCAGCCTTGCATCGATATGCTGTCCGGTCTGAAGTGCAAATACTGATTTCATTGCGCCGATAGTTAGTTGGAAAAGCAACAACACAATCATTACAACACTCAAAAGGTTTAAAAGTCTCAGATTGCCTTCTACAAGGACATGGTCAATAATTTTCTGTACATAAATTGATGATGCCAGGCCAAGCACTGTAAAAACCAACGCACCAACCAGGGCCTGAAGCATCATCATTTTATGCGGCCTGATCAAATGCCAGAACCTGCTCAGATTTGAATCTGTTTGTATTCCGGGACTGAATTTTTCAGCCGGCATTAACAGCACTAATACTTTCGACCATTCCTGCCCGAATTTCTCACGGGAACGCTTCACTATTTTCCCTTCTGCAGGATCCATATAAAATACATAACCAGCATTTACTTTATAAATCACTACGAAATGATGTAGCTGGTCCCGCATAACAAGATGTGCAATTGCAGGCAGTGGAATTTGAACCAGGCTGTTTTCATTTCCTCTCGCACCCCTGGCCCGCATTCCTATTTTTTCAGCAGCTTCAACGAGGCCGAGTACATTTGTCCCCCGTCGGTCAGTGCCGGCAAGCTGCCTTACCCTGCTTACCGGAAGTTTTAGTTTGTAATGAGCAGCCACAGAACATAGGCAGGCTGCTCCGCAGTCGGTAATATCACGCTGCCTGATCAGGATGTTCTTGTTCATCTTCATTTTATTTAAAAGGCGACAGGGTTCAACCAATCATCGATCTTATCAAATAGTAACTGCGCTATCGTTCTCCTCGCAATGATAAATCTCGCCTGTAACCTTAATCCTTTTTTCAGGCGGCCGTTATAACCGTTCTTCAGCGAAAGCATATTGCGCTTAAACTCGCATCTTACTTTAAATACAGGTATGTTTTCCAGTATAGTAAAATCGTTGTCAATACTTGTTATTTTTCCTTGTATCACACCAAAATAGTTATGATCAAAGGCATCTACCTGGAAATTCACCGACTGGTTTTTTTTCAGAAAACCTATATCCTGAGTCGGGACAAAACATTCAGCAATAAGTGTTGTTTCCGGCGACAATTCACAAAATATTTCTCCTGCCTGCACAAGGCTACCCTTGTACTTCGATGCAAGTCCCTGTAAGAACCCGGATATCGGGGCGCGGATCTCATATTGCATTTTTTCTTGCAATAAACCTTGTCGTTGTGCTTCGAGTCCGGATACTTCTGATCTTAACTGCGAAAGATGGTGTTGCCAGGTACTGATTTGTTCATCCTGGAAAGCTTCGAAAGCAGCTATCAGCTTTTGCGATTCGATGTCTTTATTGAAATATTCGTTTTTTGAGATCACCTTATCAGCATATAACAAGCTGTCGGTGCTTAATTCTTTTCTTACTTTGCTAATAGATGCAGACTGATCCTTTAATTGAAATATGTACCGACCCAATTGTCTTCGATATAATGGCGTGGATATGTTCAGGTTCTCCAGGTTTTCTGTTTTTGCAAACCCGGTCAGTAATTCAAGATCATGTATGAATTTGATTTTTTGGTTAAGTTCGTAGTCAATATTGTATACTTTCGGTTGAGTTAAATTGTCTCTTAAGGTTAAGATCAAACTATCTTTTTCAATAAACTGTCCTTCGCTGGCGTATAACTCTTCGATGATACCAGGTATCAGGGAGCGAATAACTGTTCGTTCAGAATCAGGGCGAATGATTCCGGGAGATCGTACGGAAATTTCTACTCTTATTATTGGCAGTAATATCATGACAGACCCGATAAACAGAATAATGGCCCAATAGATAGTACTTACCCGCCTGATAGGGGGATGCCCAATCAGATCGACCTCGGGGAATTTGGATAAAGACATACTGATTAGTTAGTAGTAAACTATGTTCGATTATGAATAGATGAAAAACATAGACGTTCTACTTCTTTACTCTGGAGATTAGCTCAACGGAGATTCGAAAACGGTCCCGTAAAGGTTCCAGTATCCAAGCTTAAACTATCTATCCTGGCTTGTTGATTTGGAATGATATACCAGTTAACCCAACAAAATGTTATTAATTACCAGCGCAACAAGATTAAATCCACCGTGGATTAATGTGAGATATAGAAATGGTGACCATTTTTTCTGCCTGAAAACAAAAAATAAGATAGCTAAGGTTAGTCCTGATACAAATCCTGCTGCAATAAGAGTGATATTATCACTATGCCACAATCCAAACAGAATGGCTGACAATACCACTGCAATTATCTCTATCTGTGTTATTTTTTTCAGAATGAAACGCAAGATTAAAATCTGAAAAAGTAGTGTCTCGACAATTGGACCAACAATGACAACCATAATGAACTGCTTGAACAGGGTATATTTCTCCGAAGGGTGTTCAAAGTCAGTAGGTAAAAAATATAAGATTATCAGTTGGCAAAGGCAATTAATGATAACGAAAGCTACAAACAGTAAGAGCAACCTTTGCCGGGATAGTCGCATCACGAGACGCAAAAAACGGGCGTTCAATTTTACTATCAGCTGCACGAGATTCAAATATGACTTAAGATAAAATTATTCATAACAAAGGCAAATAGATTGTACAATGCGTGAATGATTGTCAGATGCCAGAACGCATCTGCCTTTTTCTCGATAAATGACAAATAAATTATTCCGTATAGCATTCCCAAAATGAAAGTTACAGCCACATATTGTATAGAATAGGTGTGCGTAAAAGCAAATGCAGTGGCAGAGAGTAATACCGAAATTAATTTACTTGCTTTTATTGTCAACCTGGTGAAATCGATGATCCCTTTTTGAAAGATATAGGTTTCAATAATTGGGGCAACAATAACTGCTGTAATGAAATGTTCCGTGATTGATCTGAATTGAAAGCCTCCCGGGTGATCCGGAAAGACAAATTTCGAAATCAAATACATGAAAATGATTTGAATGAGCAATGCGGAAACGATGATAGTGATTAGCTTAAATTTTGAAAGGAGAATTACTAATTTGTCTACGATCTGATTAATTGTAGTACTCATGTAAAGGTCTTTCTCTAAAGTATAGAACGATGAACGTATTGACTTGTGTTTTAGACGTTGGAAATAATAGAAATTTTAAGTATAGGCTGCCGAAGCAGCCTATAAGACTACTTTTTCAAGTTTGCTGGTAACGAAGACTGATACTCAGCTGCGGTTTTGGTAAATTCCTCAAAACACCTCACAGTTTGCCCGGCCACCCATCCAGCCCACTCCCAGAAAGAGGCACCGCCATTGATCTCCTGCATTTCCGAATAGTCGAGTGCACTTAGACCGTCCTTTAATTCAAAATAATGTTTTTTCATAGAAATTGATTTAAAGTTTTTCGTTATTATATCCCTTTTTAAAGCCACTGATGATTTCGTCAGCATGCCTGATAGCTTCCGTGAAAATAATTTTCCAGATGCTCCCTCCGTTCACCTGCTCGCACTCTTCTTGCCGCAGTTCCATCAATCCCATTTTTTGCAGTTCAATGTGTTGCATTTTTTCAAATTTTGAAAATTTCAGAATTACTCGTCTTGAGTGTGGAGCACTCACTTCACACAGGGCATACAGTATTCATCCCTCCTGGTTCTACCAATCCTGGTGCTAATCTGCAGTTGGTGGTTGCTGGCTTAGCAGGCCATTGCGGTTACCAGCCGCAAATATTTTAACTTTATCTTTTTTATACTCCTCTTCTTGTTGTACCTGTTTGCTTTGTTGAACCTGTTGCTGTTTGATTACCTGATAAAATTACTTTTCCCGCAAAATTATTCCTCCGTGATAAAGGGAAATTCTATGTGTATTTTCACGGTAGCTTTTAAATAAAAAACCCGGATCAATCATTTGATCCGGGTTAAACCATTGACATTTTATTATGCTAGCCTGGTGCCAGTAATGTCATACCAGTATTTTATATGCTATGCTTAGAGCTTTACTTTCTTTTTAAGATTTTCATCAATCGCTTCCAGAAACTCTTCGGTATAAAGGAAGTGCTCGCCATGTTTCACCTTATTACCGTGAATACATACTGCCAGATCTTTGGTCATCTTTCCGCTTTCAACGGTTTCAATACAAACTGCTTCAAGCGCATTACAGAAGTCAATCAACTCCTGGTTGCCATCCAGTTTACCACGGAAGGCCAGGCCACGGGTCCATGCAAATATAGATGCAATTGGATTGGTTGAAGTTGGTTTACCAGCCTGGTGATCACGGTAATGCCTAGTAACGGTACCATGTGCTGCTTCTGCCTCCATGGTTTTGCCATCTGGTGTGACCAGCACCGAGGTCATCAATCCAAGTGACCCGAAACCCTGGGCAACTGTATCACTTTGAACATCACCATCATAGTTCTTACATGCCCAAACAAAATTGCCATTCCATTTCAGTGCACTTGCAACCATGTCATCAATCAAACGATGCTCATATACGATACCGGCTTCATCAAAGCTGGTTTTGAACTCGGCCTGGAAAATATCTTCAAAAATATCTTTGAACCTGCCATCGTATTTTTTAAGGATGGTATTTTTTGTAGAAAGGTATAAAGGCCATTTTTTCGCAAGTGCCATATTAAAGCAACTGCGCGCAAAACCAATGATGCTTTCATCTGTATTATACATGGTCAAAGCAACACCATCACCTTTGAAATTATATACTTCAAATGTTTGTGGTTCACCACCACCTTCCGGTGTAAAGGTCATTGTAAGTTTACCTTTGCCTTTAATAACCGTATCTGTTGCACGGTACTGATCACCAAAAGCATGACGGCCAACTATAATTGGTGCCGTCCAGTTTGTAACAAGTCTTGGAATATTGTTAATAACGATAGGTTCGCGGAATACGGTACCATCGAGGATATTGCGGATAGTGCCATTGGGCGATTTCCACATCTGCTTCAGGCTGAATTCTTTAACACGGGCTTCATCAGGCGTAATGGTGGCACATTTGATACCAACACCATATTGCCTGATTGCGTTTGCTGAGTCAATTGTCACCTGGTCATTGGTCTGGTCCCTGTACTCAATGCCCAGATCATAGTACTTGATATCTACCTCCACATAAGGCAGAATCAGCTTGTCCTTGATAAATTTCCAGATTATTCTTGTCATTTCATCGCCGTCCAGTTCCACCACCGGATTTGCTACTGTAATTTTTTTTGGCATTGGTCTTTGATTTAGAATAAAAATAAAGTCTGCAAACCTACGTTAAATTTACTTTTTACACCATGTTTTTCAGTCTCACACAGCATTGACGATCTAAGTGTTATGTGTGGCAATGGGATTCTGACGATATTTTGAGCCGGATTAAATTACAATATTTTATCATGGGCTGGCTTTGGAGAAAGCAGTTTTAGCCGTAAAAATTGCTTTTCTGATTAGTTTAATATTAGTTTGTTGAAAAGATGGATTCAATCAAATAATTAAATATATTCATGGGTAGATTTCAAATATTCCTAATCGGTGCCCCGCACGAATCCTTTGAGTAAAACTTCAGTTAAAATCCGATTATCTGCAAGAAAAGATAAATTGCAATCATGGTTTCAAGGATCAAGGAATATATTGGGAGGTTTTTGACTTTAACCCCTGAAGAATGGAATACTTTGGCTGAGACCTTCGAGGTAAGGACTTGTGATAAAAAAGTAAAACTGCTCGAAATAGGTGAGGTAGAAAATTATATCCACTTTGTGGTCAAGGGTCTCGCGCGCAAGTATTTCTATAAAGAAGGGGAAGAAATTATTACGCAACTTGCTAAAGAGGGGGAGCTCATTAGTTCTTCTGTATCCTTCCTGTCTTCACAAGCATCCGGTTATGTAGTTGAAACAATTGAACCGACCACATTTATTTCCATATCAAAAGCACAGATCGAATCATTCTATAAACTGGACCAGCGTTGGGAAAAGCTTGGCCGGCTCATAATAACCGAATTGTTTCTTGAAAAAGAAAGATGGGAACTGGAACGAATCTGCTTCTCCACCCGCGAGCGTTTTGTAAGATTTGTATCGGGAAACTATGATCTGTTCCAGCGGGTTCCACAAAAATACCTTGCATCTTACCTCAATATTAAACCAGAAACCTTTAGTAGATTGAAGCATCTGCTACAAAAGAAAACATCCAGCAACATTGCCTAAAATACTTTTTATGCGGGGGCCAGAAAACGAGCAGAAATACCTGGAATTTATATTCCAATATATACATACCCGTATAGGCTCACTTTCAAGAGAACAATTTGATCTTTTCAGGCCATATTTTAAGTTCAGGAGATTCGAAAAAAAAGAAATCATTTTAGATCAGGGTGAAATTGAAGATAATCTCAACGTAGTCGTTGAAGGTTTAGTTAGAAAGTTTGTAGTAACAGGAAAAAACGATGTTACACTGCAACTGGCTACAGAAGGGCATATTATCCAATCCGAAATTTCTTTTCATACCCGTTCACCGTCTCCCGTGAAATTGGAAACGATTGAGCCAACAGTTCTGGTTTCCCTGACTTATGAAAGTGTACAAACTTTGCTTGCCAACATACCGATAGCAGAAAGCCTGGGTCGGGCTTTGATCACGCAGATGTTTATAAAAAAAGATTCCCGCTATTTTAACCAGATAGGTAAAAGCACCAGGGAAAAATTCCTTGACTATGTAAACAATCATCCGCATATGCTTCAGAGGGTACCGCAGAAGATCCTTGCATCCTATCTCAATATCAAACCTGAAACTTTCAGCAGGCTCAAACACCTGATCCGCAATCAGAAATAGCTTGTTATAATCTTACTACCAACACAGGTATCGTAAGATGGTGCCTTACCGCATTGATTGTTTCTCCATAAATAAAATCCTTGATTCCGCTGTGCCCATGTGCCCCGATCACCAGCATATCAGCTTTTTCCTCTTTAACTATCCTTACAATCTCCCGGGTGCGGTGCCTGAAGCCTATTTTACTATAAACATTATAGCCTTTTTCTTTAAGATCCCTCACATACAATTCCATATTAACCATGTCTTGTCTTGATTCAAAATCATCACTCTGGGCACCCAGCAATTTTGCCGAAGCGCTTTCAACCACGTGAATCAGGAGTATTTCAGCATCTTTCATATTCTGACCGATTGCCGCCGATAAAATAGCTGCGTCATTTTCACTGAAGTCAAGCGCAACCGCAATCTTATGATAGGAAGGTATCACCAGGTTCTTAAGCCCGGTGATCTCAGCATGCATCTGGATAGATGCCTGCGGTCTTTTGAAAAAGAGGGGATAGATGATGGTATACATCAGTAACACAAGGAATCCAAGACCACCCGCAATAATGACGGTCTTCCAGATCATGCTATCGGAAGAAGTAAAAAAGGTTGCTGCTTCATTGCCAACCATGCGGATGTTGAGATAAATCAGGATAGCAGCAATCAGCCACGCCGCTACCTTTACAACCGGTGTGATGGTAAATTCACCCATGGTTTTTCTGTCACTCACAAAATGAATCAATGGAATGATTGCGAATCCCAGTTGCATGCTCAGGATCACCTGGCTCAGGATTAGCAGGTTGTCGACTTCATGTTCCCCAAAAATATAGATTACGATGATAGCGGGTACAATAGCCAGCAACCTTGTCAGTAATCGCCTGACCAGGGGATTGATACGAAGTCGCAGATAGCCCTCCATCACGATCTGACCCGCCAGGGTGCCGGTGACAGTGGAGCTTTGACCGGCTGCTATCAGGGCAATGGCGAATAGTTTCGGGGCAAGTTCTGAACCAAGAAATCCTTTCAACAATCGATGAGCCTCTTTTATCTCCGCCACGTCGGTTTGTCCATTTTTATAAAAGGTAGTTGCCGCTAATACCAGTATGGCTGCATTTACCAGGAAAGCCAGGTTAAGCGCCACCGTGAGATCAATGAAATTCCATTTGAGTGCCTGCTTTATTCCCTGCGAAGTTTTATTGATCTTTCTTGTTTGAACAAGCGCAGAATGGAGATACAGATTATGTGGCATCACTGTAGCCCCTATGATACCGATAGCAATATATAAGGCCTCTTCATTTGGAATTTTTGGAACGAAGCCTGTGACAACTTCACTAAGGTCTGGTTTAGCAAGAAGGATCTCGACAAGGAAAGACAACCCAACTACCGCAACAAGACCAATAATGAAAACTTCCATCTTGCGCATGCCAAGACGCTGTAAAAAAAGCAACAGGAATGTATCTAACACGGTAATGGCTACACCCCAGATAAGCGGAAGATCGGTAAGCAGATAAATTCCGATCGCCATACCAAGCACCTCGGCCATATCGGTAGCTGCAATGGCCACTTCGGCTAATATGTATAAAAAAAAATTTACACCTTTCGGATATGCTTCCCTGTTAGCCTGAGCCAGGTCGCGCCCCCTGACAATTCCAAGCCTGGCAGACAAACTCTGAAGCAACAATGCCATCAGGTTGCTCATCAGGAGGACCCACAGTAATGTGTAACCGAACTTACTTCCTCCCGCCAGGTCAGTAGCCCAGTTTCCCGGGTCCATATAGCCAACACTAATCAGATAAGCTGGTCCAAAAAACGAAAGGATCTTTTTAAATCGCGAACCGTGTTTTTCAACATCAACGGAACCATGTACTTCACTAAGTGAGTTTTCATGATTGAAATTATTCCTCATAGGTTACAAAAACATTTTTAGCCACGTGCTCACTGATCGTAACGAGAGGCCGGTTATTCATTTGTTTTTTGATTGTTTTTCCACCATCGGTTTCTGACTGAACCGTTTTCATCTCCTTTCCGCTTAACTCCAGTTTTACCTCGAGCGAATTGTCGAACATGAATTTTTTCTGCACTTCCAGTTTTGTGCCGATGCCGATATTTTTATGTGTAAGAAGCTCAAGCATTTCCGGGGATTGATCTCCAATGCTGCTAACACGGGCCGATTTTTTAATTGGCAATTGCAGTAAGTCTACCTGGACCCTGGCTATCAGCTTTCCCTGGCTATCGGGGATCGGATCTCCATGCGGATCGGATTTGGGAAACCCGAGGAACTCGTCCAGCCTGTCTACCAGTGCAACACTGCTGATATGCTCAAGTTCTTCTGCTATTTCATGTACCTCGTCCCAGCCAAAATGGAGCTTTTCAACCAGGAAATATTCCCAGAGCCGGTGCTTTCTAACAATCTGCAGCGCAATTTTGCGCCCTTCCTGGTTCAGTTTGAAACCTTTGTATTTCTCATAAATCAACAGTTTCTGATTCTTCAGCTTCTTTAGCATATCAGTCACAGAAGCTGCACGTGTCTGCAATTCGTTCGCCAGGGCATTGGTTGTAACAAGTCCATGAGCCTCCTGGAGATGAAATATTGCTTTTACATAATTTTCTTTAGAGGTGGAGTATTTCAAATCAACTAAAATTTATTTTAGACAAATCTAAATATATTTTTTTGATTTTCACATTTCCCCGTTTTGAGGCATTAGAATGGCTGATTTTAGTTCAACCAGAGCTTAAAGGCAATTTTGCGTTCCGCTGGCGACTTTGAACAAGTGGATGTATATTGCCGGACCAACCCGGCACCGGATTTGCATAATCATTAACGAATCGATCGGGCTCTTTGGTTTCACGTTGATCTTATTCAAGTATGAAAAAATACATTGTTCTGCTCCCGTTTTTGTTGTTGCTGATTGCCTGCAAACAGAAAAAAACTTCGCTTAAAGATGGCGAGGATCTTGAAGCAACAGATTTTATAGAATTCTTTCCAGCTGCCCAATTACCTTTAACAGTCGCCGATTCCAATCTGCTTAAAAAAGAGAACGACAGTATGCGTATTGGCAATACGGTCTTTTCCCAGTTTGTGCCGGACTCGATTCTTGCCCATGATTTTGGTAAATCCGCTAAACCGCTGCTATACCCACTGTCACGGGTAACCGAAAAAAATAAAGAGACATATCTGTTCATAAAAGCAGTCCTCGGAAGAAAAAGAGTAGCTTATCTTGCCACTTTCGACGCAGATAATAAATTCCTCTCAGCAATGCCACTCGTAAGGTCAGGCTTCGATAACTATAAAAATTCCTACGGCTCGCTCGACAAGAAATTCCAGATCACTACTTACAGGGAAATCACAAAAGCGAATAAAGAAACCGGGTATAAAAAAAACATCTACATATATAATAACAGCGCCAATTCATTTATGCTTATTCTTACCGAACCGAATGAAGACATAATTGAAAATGTGATTAATCCCATTGATACCCTTCCCGGGAAAAATAAAGTTTCAGGTGACTATGTTGTTAACAAAACAAATTTCATATCGATTCGTGACGGAAAGGATCCTTCGCATATTTCATTTTTTGTCCATTTCGAAAAAGATAACGCTACCTGTAATGGTGAGTTGAAAGGGGCCGCAAAATTCATATCTCCTACAGTAGCACAGTTTAAGGAAAGCGGTAATCCCTGTACCATTCAGTTTGATTTCAAAGGTAACATCGTTACAATGAAAGAAATGGAAGGTTGTGGATCATACCGGGATATCAAATGTTTCTTTGAAGGAAAATATCCCAGGAAAAAAGAATCGAAGCCAAAAGCCAAGAAGAAAACCGCGAATTAGGACTGGTACACCGGTACCTGGCAAACAATCCAATTGAAATTTTACCGTTATATTGCAGCGCTGCAGAAAAATCCTGACCGACCCGGCAGCCAAATATTCAATGTTATAATATATTTATGAGTTTCAGAAACTTTAAAGTGCCTTACCAGGCGGATCCCCGTTATACAAAAAGAGTCGCTTATTTCTCCATGGAGTTTGCCATTCACCAACCGTTGAAAATCTATAGTGGCGGTCTTGGATTTTTGTCGGGATCACACCTGAGAAGTGCATATGAATTGAAGCAAAATCTTGTTGGTATCGGTATCCTGTGGAAATATGGTTACTACGACCAGGCACGTAACCAGGACCAGTCTCTCCAGGTAACCTGGATGGAAAAAGTGCACAGCTATCTTGAAGATACAGGTATAAAATTCCAGATAAGCATACATGATCACCCGGTTTGGGTAAAGGTTTTTTATCTGAACCCTGATACTTTCCGCAGTGCTCCGCTGTTTTTACTTAGTACAGATTTACCGGAAAACGATTATGTTTCACAGACAATCACTCACCGGCTTTATGATGCAAATGTTGCAACAAAAGTGGCGCAGTTTATACTGCTAGGAGTGGGAGGTGCTAAACTAATGGATGAAATTGGCTTTAGCCCCGAACTGTATCACCTGAACGAAGCGCATGCCGTATCGGCGGTGTTTTACCTGTATAAAAAGTTTGGTAATGTTGATGACGTGAAGAAGAGACTGGTTTTCACCACGCATACCCCTGAGGAAGCCGGAAACGAAAAACACGATATACATCTTTGCGAAAAAATGAGTTACTTCTGCGGCATCGGTCTTGAAGAAGTAAGAAAGATAACCGGCCTGCAGGATGATCAGTTTAATCATTCACTGGTTGCGTTAAGATTCGCACATCTCGCCAATGGAGTTTCAAAACTTCATGGCGAAGTATCCAGGGCAATGTGGAGTAAGTACCAGGACATTTGTCCGATCATTTCGATTACCAACAGCCAGAACTGGAACTACTGGGCAGATAAACAACTGTACCGTGCCTCTGATGAAAGCAATGATCATTGGTGGGATGACCGGAAAAAATACCTGAAAAGAAGGGCATTCGAAATAGTTGCAGACCAGACAGGAAAACTGATGAACCCGAATGTTTTTACCATCGTTTGGGCAAGAAGGTTTGCCGGGTACAAACGTGCCGAACTGATCACGCGCGACAAACAAAGATTTGAAAAATTATTGAACAATCCGAAATACCCGGTGCAGATAATCTGGGCAGGAAAACCATACCCAATGGATTATCCGGCTATCAATGATTTTAATCACCTGGTACATCTGAGTAAGAATTATAAAAATGTTGCTGTTTTGATCGGTTATGAACTGACCTTATCAAAGCGTCTTAAACAAGCTTCTGATCTTTGGTTGAATAATCCACGGGTGCCGCGCGAAGCTTCAGGAACAAGTGGTATGACGGCAGCAATGAATGGCAGTGTAAATTTCTCTACGGATGATGGCTGGATACCTGAGTTTATTCATCATGGTAATAATGGTTTTGTAGTACCACAAGCTAATTATGCAGAGATGAGTGTTCAGGAACAGGATCAGTATGATCTTGATAAAATCTACGAGATTCTCGAAAAAGAAATATTACCGCTTTATTATGATAACTATGAGACCTGGAGACAGGTTGCCAAAAACGGTATGCGTGATGTACGTTTGCAGTTTGAGTCTGGCAGGATGGCGGCGGAGTACTATGATTTGCTTTATAAGTGAAAACTTTTGTAAAGAGTTGTGAGTGGTTAGTGGTGAGTTGTGAGTGGTGAGTGAAGTGATGAGATATTAGTAATGAGTGAAAGGGCGGAAGATGATTTCCAGGGAAAAATAGGAACTCCGTAAATTGCAGATATAATATTAAAACGGGAAGCTAAATGCTTTCCGTTTTTTGCATTATACAGCTGGTACTTTAATTGCTGTAATAATTCAAATTACCAGTTATGGAAAATACAAAACTATCACTTGGTTCCGATTGGGAAGATGTAAAATCTAAAATCAAGGAAACAAACATTTCCATTACAGATGAAGACCTGGAATATGAAAAAGGCATGGAAGATGAACTACTTGAACACCTGGCAAAAAAAATGAAAAGATCAAAGGATGAGGTCCGTGTATTTATAGAAAGTATATCGGTGAATAAGGATCTGGCCGGGTAACTTTTAAATGGTAAATAAAGCCGGGTAACTTTTAATGGTAAATAAAAATCAGGAACCTTACGAAGTTGATAAGTTCGTAGTCGTTCCTGATTTTTATTCTGCTATCAGTTATTTAACTATTTCAATCAGTTCAACTTCGAATACCAGGGTCGCTCCGGGTTTTATCATAGCACCGGATCCCATATCACCATAAGCAAGATCCGAAGGAAGAAATAATTTCCACTTGCTTCCCACAGGCATAAGCTGCAAAGCCTCTGTCCATCCTGCAATTACATTGCGAAGCCCGAGTACAATCGGTTCACCACGCTGCACTGAACTCTCGAAAATAGTTCCATCAAGTAATGTTCCGTGATAGTGAACTTTAACCTGGTCATCAGTTGTTGGCTTCGGACCTGTACCTTCTGTGATGATACTGTACTGAAGACCACTGGCAGTGGTGGTTACACCTTGTTTTGTTTTGTTTTGGGCAAGGAAGGCTTCTCCTTCTTTTTTATTGCCCGAGGCCTTAGCGGATTTAGCAACCTGCATATATTCCATGATACAGCTGTTCACCTGCTCTTCGCTGATTAGCTGTTTGCCGGCTTTAACATCATTAATCGCTCTAACTACCAGCGCGCTGTTAATATTCTCAACTCCCTGTTCCTTATAAAAACTGGCCAAACTCATTCCTACGGCATAACTGAATGAATCGATGGAATTTTTGAGCGTTGAAGCAGGAGTGGACACTTTTTTGAAGGCGGCTTTGGGGGCAGATTTGGAGGCTGTGGAAGGTTTAGCAGTTGTCGCTGGCTTTTTTGTAGCCTGTGCAGCAAGCTGCATGGTGATTATACTGCAAATACCAAAGGTGAGCAACAATTTCATATAGATATTTTTTTGAAATGCGAAATTAAGTGAACGGTTACTATTTCAATGCCGATTGTCCAAATAACGCAAAACATTGACATTAATTATGGATTAATTTAGAAGTTTTAGGCAGAAGTTTGTCCGTACAAACGTTATCAGATTAATTAATCACATTAGCCGATTATGGAATTATATATACAGCCATTGGACATCCGATGGTCAGACCTGGATCCGAATCTTCATCTGCGCCATTCCGTTTATTATGATTATGGTGCTTTTTGCCGGATTTCCTTCCTCAATTCACAGGGTTTAACACCCAACTTCATGATGGAACATAATATCGGCCCGATATTGTTCAGGGAGGAATGTATATTCAGAAAAGAAGTAAGACTGGGCGATATATTACAAATAGATCTCCGTTTGGCAAGTGCCGGGCCAAGTTTCGCCAGATGGTCAATAAAACACAACATTATAAAAAATGACAATATTCTTGCCGCAGTGATAACGGTTGACGGGGCCTGGATCGATATCAAGCGCCGAAAACTTGCAACACCGCCGGAAGAGGTCTTCACCACTTTTAATGAAATGCCAAGGACTGAAGACTTCATATGGACGAAATAAAGTCAATATATGGATGAAATAAAGTCAGCATATGGACGAAATAAAGTCAAAATATGGATGAAATATAGTCAGCATATGGACGAAATAGGTTCAATATATGGTCGAAATAAGTTCAACACATGGTCGAAATAAATTCAACAGAGCAATTCAACAGAGAAAATATAAAGCATTAACAAATTTTTTCGGAATTCGAACGTTATCCTTACCACTAAGCTGGTCGATTAATCGTCTGGCTGAAGATACCGGTCCTGGATGATTGACATTCTGAATGATTGGTCTGTCATTTTTTAATTTAAAATAATTCTATGAAACGTTTGATTTTACCTGTTCTCCTGCTTATGTCCGTAATAACATTTGGCCAGGAGAGTGGAGGATTGCTTAAAAAAGCCGGTGGTTTATTTGGAAAGGGCAAGTCCGGATCCGGTCTTAGTAATGAAGATATTGTGAGTGGTTTAAAAGAAGCACTTTCTGTCGGAGCTCAAAACAGTGCAAATAAACTTTCTTCATTAAACGGTTTTATGGGTAATGCAGCCATCAAAGTGCTGATGCCTGATGAAGTAAAAAAAGTGGAGTCCACATTACGTAGTGCGGGCCTGGGCAAATTGGTTGATGACGCTATACTATCAATGAACCGCGCTGCGGAAGAAGCCTCTAAATCTGCTGCACCAATATTTGTTGATGCCGTTAAGGGCATGAATGTACAGGATGCCCTTGGCATTCTGCGTGGAAATGATTCTGCCGCCACAACTTATCTGAAAAGTAAAACCTGGGATCCGCTCACTAATGCATTCAAACCTGTAATTGACGGGGCACTTGAAAAAACCGGCGCAACCAAATACTGGGCTGCTGTGTTTGAAGCCTATAACAAAATTCCCCTCACTAAAAAAGTGAATACTGATCTGTCAAATTATGTAACCGGCCGCGCACTCGGTGGTATGTTTTACCAGGTTGCTTTGGAAGAACAAAGTATCCGTAAAAATCCGGCAGCAAGGGTTAATGATATTTTAAAGAAAGTGTTCGGCAGCTAAGCTGGATGTCTAATAAAAAAAAGCGTGGTCGTTCAACAGAACAACCACGCTTTTTTTTTAGTATTAATTTCTACCTGTTGTATTATCTTCTACCTGCAATATTAACTTCTACCTGTTGTATTATCTTCTACCTGCAATATTAACTTCTACCTGTAATATTAATTTCTACCCGGCATATTTAGTTTCAGATCACGCTTCAACATATCGTTGCGGTTCGCCATTTCCCATGCAGTATGAAAAACGAACCTTGCACGTTTTGTCATCAGCACATAATTTATCTTGTCCGGTGTATCACTTGGTTTGTGATAATCAGCATGAATACCATCAAAGTAGAATATAATCGGAACACCTTTTCTTGCAAAGTTGTAATGGTCGCTACGATAATAAATCTGCTGACGATCATTGGGATCATTAAATTTATAGTCAAGTTCCATCTTTGCAAATTTCTTGTTCATGCCCTCGCTTATCGGCCTCAGGTCAGTACTGAGTTTGTCATCGCCCACTACATAAACATAGTTTGATGAATCCCCTTTTCTCTCAGGATCAGTTCTTCCGATCATATCAATGTTGAGATCAACTGTTGTTTTTTCTAATGGAAATGTTGGGTTATCACCATAGAAGGCAGATCCCCATAACCCTCTTTCTTCACCAGCAACAGTCATAAATACAACTGTTCTTCTTGGACCTTTGCCTTCGGCTTTGGCTTTTGCAAAAGCTTCTGCCAGTTCAATAACACTGACAGTACCAGAACCATCATCATCAGCACCATAGTATATCACAGAGTCCCTTTTACCGAGATGGTCATAATGTGAAGTAATAAAAACGAATTCATCACGTTTGTCGCTTCCTTCAACATAACCAATCACATTGCTGCTTTGGATCTTTGAAGTTTTCTTTGCAAATTCAAGGGTGATGTTTGCGTTATACGTTTTTGCGGGCGCATTACCAGCTTTGATAGTTTCCCTGGCTGTTTTGTAATCGGGGCCCATTATCGCTTCAGCCACTGCTTCTGAAATCGTAAATGTATTAGGATATATAGTTTTCCTGAACGCATTTGTATATTGCTGGCCAAGCTTTAAACCGGCAGGTCTTGGAAAATTTGTCTGGACCAGTAGCACGGCAGCTGCACCGTTTTTGGCCGCAGCTTCCTGTATAAAGAGAGCGGCAGGTCTGCGTGCGGAGGTGCCGGCAGGAGTTGCACCGGGTAATACCAGTACGATTTTACCTTTCACATCCACACCTTTGTAATCATCTTTTGTTGAATCGGATACACCATATCCTACAAAAACAACTTCAGAAGACGACATGGTTGCGGAATAAGCCATGTTTGGATTTACTGTGAAATCTTTGTCTGCTTCGAAAGTCTTACCATTCACTTCGAGACCGGTGCTAATGGTCGAATCCTGGAAAACCGGCCAGTACAGCTGGTAGCTATCTTTATTGCCAGGTAATAAACCAAGGGCCTTGAACTGGCTTTCGATATAGGCTGCAGCTCTTCTTTCGCCTGCAGTGCCGGTTCCTCTTCCTTCCATTTCTTTGCCGGCAACAATGTAAAGATGTTTTTTAAGATCTTCTGGTGTGATACTGTTTGCGTATGGCACAGGGTTGGCCACTTTTATCGCTTTTGCTGCGTTCTGGGCCAATAGACTCAATGGCACAAAAGCACAACAAAGCATGATAATTTTTCTCATTGGTTAGTGTTGATTATTAATTGATAGAAAAATGGAATTATTGATTTTGCAATTCACTGAGCTCAAGCCAGCGCAATTCTTTTTCATCTATAAGCGCTGTAATTTCAGCTATCCTTTCTGACAATGATTGCAACTCAGCGAATGGAAGTTGACCGCTGTTCATTTTATCTGTAATAACAGATTTTTCCTTTTCCAAAGCTGATATTTCGTTTTGCAGGATTTCAAATTCTCTTTTCTCTTTGTACGTAAGTTTCTTTTTTTCTTCAACCAACTTTTCTGATTTGGTTTCCTCTGCCGGGCTGTTTACCAGGTATTGATTTTTGGGTGTAGAAGCTTCCTGATCTTTTAAGGAAATACGATACTGCGTGTAGTTGCCCGGGAAGTCCCTGATTAAACCATCACCCTCAAACACCAGGAGATGATCAACAAGCCTGTCCATAAAATACCTGTCGTGAGAAACGATCATCAGGCAACCCTGGAACTCCGTCAAAAAGTTTTCGAGAACACCAAGGGTCGGAAGATCCAGGTCATTGGTCGGCTCATCTAATATAAGGAAATTAGGATTTCTGAATAACACAGACAACAGGTGCAACCTCCGTTTTTCACCCCCGCTCAACTTTGAAACATAAGTATACTGTTGTTCCGGTGGGAAAAGAAACAGATTAAGAAACTGTGCAGCGCTGAGGGTTCCGCCATTGGCCAAAGGAAAGTGTTCAGCAATATCTTTCACGTATTCAATTACACGCATATCTTCCTTTATCACCAGGCCGGTTTGAGAATAGTTCCCAAAAACAATGGTATCACCGATATTCACTTTACCACTGTCAGCTTGTTCAATGCCCTGCAAAATATTGGTGAATGTACTTTTACCCACACCGTTTTTTCCGACTATTCCAACACGTTCTCCTCTTTTGAATGTATAATCCATTCCTTTGAGAATTACTTTTTCACCATAACTTTTATATAATTTTTTTAGCTCCGCAACCTTGCCACCGAGCCTCGTCATCTTCAACTGAAGTTCAACCTGGTTATTCTCGATTTTATGTTTGGCTTGTTTTTCAACTTCATAAAAATTGTCCTGGCGACTTTTGGATTTTGTGGTCCTTGCCTTTGGCTGCTTGCGCATCCATTCGAGTTCTTTCCGGTAAAGATTTTTAGCCTTGTCTATGCTGGACGACTCGCTTTCGATACGTGCTGATTTTTTTTCGAGGTAATTTTCATAGTCGCCTTTGTAAACGTATAAATTACTGCTGTCAATTTCCAGGATCTCATTACATACGGCATCCAGGAAATAACGATCATGGGTAACCAGCAATAAAGTTACCTTCTCCTGGTTCAGATAATGTTCGAGCCACTCAACCATTTCCACATCCAGGTGATTGGTTGGTTCATCCATGATAAGTAATACATGTTTGTGTTCAAAGCCGATATCGATTAACGTTTTGGCAAGAGCAACCCGTTTGCGCTGGCCGCCGGACAAACTGCCGACGATCTGGTGGAGATGGTGAATATTTAACTTACCGAGAATCTGTTTCACTTTGGTGTCAAAATCCCAGGCATTCAGTTCGTCCATTTTAACAATGGCGTCCCCTAATTTATCAACATCTTCGTCTTCGCTATAAACTTCAAATTCCTTGATTGCGTTGATCACGGGGTGATTGTGGCTGAAAATATTATCAAGTATGGACCAATCTTCCCGGAACGAGGGTTCCTGTTCAAAAAGGGCTACAGTAACATCTTTATGGATCCAGACAGTGCCTTTTTCGGCCGTCTCTTTTCCCGCCATGATTTTCATCAGGGTAGACTTACCACTGCCATTCCTTGCCACTAATGCTATCTTATCTCCCTCCTCAATGTGAAACGAAATATTGTCAAATAACGGTTTTATTCCAAATGATTTACTTAAACCTTCAATAGAAACATAATGCATGGTGCAAAGATATGATATCACAATTCGAAACAACCGTGAATGGAATTTTATAGCGAATTTTGCCTTATATCTTAAAATTTACAGATATTAGACAATCAACCGTTAACACTATGAGGGTAAGAATATCATCTTCTTTAATTCTGGCTTTGGTTTTTTTGCTTTTCGGCATTGTCTGGATTTTTGTTTCAGATGCTTTGCTGAGGAGTTTTACCCGTGGTGATATGGAACTTCATAACACAATCCAGAGTTTAAAGGGAGTAATATTTGTACTTGCTTCTGCAATTTTTATTTATCTGGTCAGTAATAAACTTAACTCAAGGATATTAAAGGCAAATAAATACAAGGATGAAGCGCTGACCAGGTTCAATATGCTGGGAATGGCAACAAACGATGCCGTCTGGGATATTGATTTGCTGACACATGAATCGTACACAAACCGGACATTGCAGGATATGTTTGGATATAGCCAGGAAGAATTACGGGACAATTACACCTGGTGGCGCACAAACCTACATCCTGAGGATGAAAAAAGAGTATTGGAAACAATCGATAATATACTGGAAACCAGTGGAACTTTCTGGAAAGATGAATATCGTTTCAAATGCAAAAACGGCAAGTATAAGACGATTTTTGACCGGGGGGTAATTATCCGGGATCATAAAAACAAACCGGTTCGATTGATAGGAGCGATGCAGGACGTTACTACTCAAAGGGCTCTTCAACAGCAACTCGTTTCAGAGAAACTGCTGCATAAAAACGAAATGGCCAAGGGTATTCTTCAGGCTGCTGAAGCAGAAAGAAAAAAGCTGGGTGAAGAATTGCATGATAACATCAATCAACTGCTTGGGGTGGTGAGATTGTATATAGAACATGCTTTGAATAACAAGTCAGAGCAGGAAACCTTATTAAAGAAAAGTTCCATCCATTTAAAGACGGTGATAGAAGAGATCCGTGCACTCTCAAGGTCGTTGATTCCCCCTACATTGAGTGACCTGGGACTGGTCGAGTCGATACGTGAACTTGCGGAAACTATTACAATAGCAAAGAATATAAAGTTCACCTTCCAGAACGACACTTTTGATGAAGCCGAAATTACTTCAAGTAAGCAGCTGGTATTATACAGGATTCTCCAGGAACAGCTCACCAATATCATCAAACACTCGCACGCAGATCATGTTCTCATTGAGTTAAGGCAACTTCCACATGCCATTCAACTGATCATTACAGATAATGGGGTCGGGTTTGATATGGCAAACAATAAGGTCGGGATGGGGCTTACCAATATCCGTAACCGACTTGAGATATTTAACGGAAAAATGAGGCTGACGTCCGCACCGGGTGAAGGTTGCAAGCTTGCTGTGGAGTTTGCGGATTAACCTGGTAGCGATCGTTCAATAACCCGGTACTTTTTACTAGCTTTATTATGTTACTAGCTTTATTATGCTTAATAGCTTTATTATGCGACAGTTTTTGGTCGCTTCTTCGCACCGTTGGGGGCGGGATTGTGCCTTTTTGCGGCTGTGTCCCGTGGTTAATACTTTTGCTCATGTCCCGCACGTGCGGGATTGTCTCCGATCGGCTTTTTTGCCCTGATCAGCTTCAGTAACTCCGACTACGGTACGACATGCTGGTTTGCTTTCTTTGTTTACCAGCATTATTATGCAAGAGTTTTTGGCCGCTTCTTCGCACCGTTGGGAGCGGGATTGTGCCTTTTTGCGGCTGTGTCCCGTGGTTAATACCTTTGCTCATGCTGGGAGTGGTTGTTGTCTCCGATCGGCTTTTTTGCCCTGATCAGCTTTGTTAGGGTTTCTTCCAGCGCTGGTGCTTGTTCTCCCCTGATCGGCTTCAGTAACTCCGACCACGGTACGAAGGCCGCGCAAAGGCACAATCCCGCTCCCAACTAGCTCATCCACTTGGGGGAATATCATACCAGTCATAACAATTCTTACGAGTCCTATAT
>Ga0193752_1000063_pt1 | contig 159329 bp, 139 predicted proteins | sample H1c1metaG_FD_144924 | JGI IMG/M metagenome (GOLD analysis project Ga0193752, IMG submission 144924) | Soil microbial communities from a riparian zone of the East river system, Colorado, United States - H1c1 | ecosystem: Environmental > Terrestrial > Soil > Riparian zone | place: USA: East...
AATTTTGTTGTACAAGTCGCATATCCCCTTAAGTGAACGAGATTAGAACGTGCAGGATGGGCCTGAGGTTGGTTTGATTGCCACCTTCGATTCCTGCCCGGAGTTACCGAAGCCGATCAGGGCCCAATAGAACCTCGCGCTGGAAGTGTATCTAAAAAAGCCGATCAGGGAACTAAAAGCCGATCGGAGACAAGAACCACCAGCGGAATGAACAATGGTAATAACCAGGAATCACAGTGGCAAATCAAACCAACCGAAAGGCCCATCCGGCGAAGGGAAGAACCGAGTGAACGCCATGAACGTGCAAAATCAACATGATCAAATTTAAGAATCGGGATCGGAAAAGCTACATACAGGACATAGAAATTCTATCGCCGGGGCAGGCATTAAAAAACGCCTGCATCAACACAATTTTTTGATCAGGAATGGAGCTATTTAACAGGTTCCGCTTCCAGAGCCAGCTTTTTATCTGCTCTGCCATTGCTGGCCGGGTTTGGCTCAGGTGCCGCGTTCATATGACACTGACCATTGAAATTTGCCGTCGGTTCGATCTGTAATTTGGATGAGTAAATATTGCCCGTGATTTGTGAGCCGCCTTTCAGCTGAAGAAGTTCTTTCACTTTGATGGTTCCGCTGACTTTGCCCATGATATCGGCTGTTTGACCGCTGATATCGCCCTCAATTACACCGTTTGCTCCAATCACAACTTTTGCAGTACAGTGGATGTTGCCTTGAAGTGTGCCGTCGATTCGGATATCGCCGTTGCTGGATATATCACCTTTCAGTGTAGTTCCGGCTGCTATTAAACTGGCTCCGCCGGTTCCTGCTGGTGATTCGCTCAAGCCGTCAGATTTGGATTTCTGGTTAAACATATGGATCGGTTTTTAAGTGGATTGGTTATATAATCGGTTTCAAAAAGGATGTTCTGGATTATTTGTGTTCTGAATTATTTGTGTTCTGAATTATTTGTGTTCTGAATTATTTGTGTTCTGAATTATTTGTGTTCTGAATTATTTGTGTTCTGAATTATTTGTGTTCTGAATTATTTGATGATCCGGGTGTTTTGATGCCCTCGCTATTCCGTAATGTTCTCTGCTTTAGGAATGTCAAGTGCATTTGTGTCAAGCTTCAGCGTACTACCTCCCATCAACACCCCACGCACACTTTCCAGGTATTGGTCCTTGTATTTCATCGCCTGATCCAGTGAATCAGTCTTTATTTTCAGGTCTCTCAGCTCTTTTGTCGCATTTACATCTCCATAGCCCGGAATGTACAATCTTAAAGGCGTAAATACAATCAAAGCAACGGTAAGGCCGGTTAAAAGTACAAAAATGGTGCTGAGTGCAATATAAACACTGAGCCGTGATAACTTAAACGTAACAACTTCCTCATAAGTATCATCGTTCATCACTACCAGGCGGTAACGATTCTGCAAACGCTGAAAAGTGGAATTGGCATCGAATTTGGCCATACATTAAAATTCAATTGATTAAAGATACTGTTTGCCCGCATGAATTTGGTTTTAAGCGGTTGGATTTTACCTAAAAATTAGTTTTACTAAAGGGTTCCTATTAATCCGGGAATCGATTTGTTAATAGTTCAATTAAATTGGGTTAAGGATAATAATTTTGCTCCAAATCAGTTATTAAGCGTTTAGTTTGTCCCGGATGCGTAAGGTTTTCAATCAGATATTTGTTTTCAGTCTAGTGATTTGTGTTCTCTGGCAGGATGTTAGTGCCCAGGGAGGACTGAGCTTTGACCTCATCAAACCAAAAAAGTATGAGGAGAAGAAGTTAGGTTCTGAGAAATCTGCCGACAAAAAATTCGGTGCGGTGCGCAAATTCACCCAAAACACTGTCACCAAATTCAACTGGAATTTCAACGCAAAGAACAAACTCGACCTCGTCATTGCCAGAGCCAAGGCTGCACATAAAGACGATTATACCCGGCTACTTTCCTTTTACAATTACGATCTTTCACAAACGAAACAGTACCAGACTGACCTCGATTCTGTTATCTATAAGGCAAATGCTGGTATACTAATCCATGATCTTCGAAATTCCTGGGTTGACAACCTGTATATGCTGATGGGAATGGCTTATTATTACAAAAATGACCTCGATACAGCCTATCTGACTTTTCAATATATCAACTACGCTTTTTCACCAAGGGAAAAAGACGGATACGATATTCCGATTGGCAGCAACGCTACCGAAGGCGGCAATGCTTTTTCTATCTCTACAAAGGAAAAAACAGGAGTCGCAAACAAAATGTGGGCCCGCCCACCCAGCAGGAACGAATCTTTTATCTGGCAGACAAGAACTTATCTCGCCAAAAATGAAACTGCAGAAGCCGCCGGTATGATTGAAACACTGAAGGCCGATCCCTTTTTTCCTTCACGCCTGTTACCGGATTTATATGAAATGCAGGCTTACTGGTTTTATAAACAGCAGGTTTTTGACAGCGCAGCGGTTTACCTTGAAAAAGCGCTGGAAAATGCAGAAACAGGCCAGGAAAAAGCACGCTGGGAGTACCTTATCGGCCAACTATACGAAAGAGCGGGCAACCCGGAACTGGCCAAAGAATATTTCGAAAGAACTACAAAGCACACTTTTAACCCGGTAATGGAACTGTACGCCCGATTGAATGCTACCAGGCAGGACCGTTCAAACGAAAAGGTGGTTGCGGAAAATATCGAAGCAGTGATCCGGATGGCCAGGAAGGACCGTTACGCGAATTATCGCGATATCATTTATTTCACTGCCGCCACCATGGAACTTGAGCGGAAAAATGTGGAAGGTGCCCGCCAGTTATTGATGAAAGCTGTCGCAGTACCGCAAACACAAAACGAATACAGCCAGCGCACCCAGGCTTTTATACTCCTTGGGGATCTTTCATTTGAGGTACATGCATACCGGGATGCAAAACGTTTTTACGACAGTGTGGATATTACAGATCCCGCTATAGGCGATGCAGCATTACTACAACAAAGAAAAATCATACTTCTTCCAATTGTCGAAGAGATCGGGATAATTGAAAGACAGGATAGTTTGCAGCGGATAGCCATGTTGCCAGAAACAGAAAGAGATGCCCTGATCAAAAAGATGGTAAAGCAGATGAGAAAAAGCCAGGGTATCAAAGAAGAAGTGACTGAGGGCGCCGGTGCAAACAGTATTAATAAAACAGCTGCTCCATCTGACCTGTTCGCAAATACAAAAGGCGAATGGTACTTCGATAATGCTTCACTCAAATCAAGAGGATTTACAGACTTTAGAGGAAAATGGGGAAACCGTCCCAATACGGATAACTGGCGCAGGTCTGGTGCCATCAGTCGTATGAATGGTCCGAAAGAACAGAAAGAAGCTGCATTCGGCAAAGACACCCCTGCTGCCGGAACTTCGGTGGCCGGGACCAGTTATGAAGGTTTAATGAAGGATATTCCATTGACTCCGGAACTGATGAAAATCAGCAATGACTCCATTGAAAAAGCCACTTTTAGTCTTGGCAAAATTTACTTCGAGTCCCTGGAAGATTATCCTGAAACCATAAAAACACTTGAAGGATTGCTTACCCGGTATCCGGCTACAATTCATAAACCCGAAGCACTTTTCATCCTTAACTACTGTTACAACAAAACGGGGAACGTTGCAAAAGCGAGTGAGACAAAACTGCTACTCGAGCAGCAATACAGTGGTTCCGAATATCAGAAGATGGTTACCAATCCAGGTGGCGGTACCCAGAAAAGCAAAGCAGAGGCTGATATGAACCGCCGTTATGAGAGCATTTATACCAGTTTCATTGAAGGGCGTTTTGACCAGGCCCTGGCCGATAAAAAAATTGCCGACAGTTTATACGGTACAAATTACTGGACCCCACAATTGTTATACATTCAGTCGGTTTATCATATCAAACAAAAACAAGACGACCAGGCAAAGGTTGTTCTTCAGCAAATTATAAAGTTGTACCCGACTTCGCCGCTTTCGCCGAGGGCGCAGACCATGCTTGATGTTCTTGGCCGTAGAAAAGAGATCGAAGATTATCTTACAAACCTGAAAATTGAAAGACCAGGCGAAGATTCCGCTTTTATAGTAACTAATGACCCGGTCATTAAAAAAGAAATTGTAGAGGTTCCGCCCGTGATGCCGCCTGTTGTACCAGTGGATAGTGTCGCGATCAGGCAGGCCGATAGTTTAATGGCCCTGCAAAACTTAGAAGACGGTCTGAAGGCAAAAGCCGCTGCTCTGACACCTGTTGGAAAGCCGAAGGATAGCATTAATACTTCATTTAAAGTGGCCGCAACCACTATGGTCGATAGTTTTAGCCGGGCGATTCCGGGTATCAAACCCGATACAACTGCTATGGCGGTGGATTCTAATCTCGCTAAAAATAAGGTGGACACCAGTAATCTGGCTAACGTAGACACCAGTAATCTGGCTGCTGCTGTCATTCCGCCGGTAAGCCGGCCTCGCGTCGACAGTGCCGTTGTTGTAGCCAAACCGAAGCAACCAGTCATCAATTCAGTCTATACTGCCGATTCAGAAGCACCCCATATGGTGATTATGATCCTCGACAAAGTTGACCCGGTTTATGTAGGTGAAGCAAAAAATGCATTCAACCGCTATAATAAACAGAATTATTTCAATTTACCAATAGAAACAACCAACCAGCCTTTGAGCGATTCACTGAACCTGGTTGTGATCTCGCCTTTCCCAAATGCGGCTGCAGCACTTGATTATACACGCAAAACTGCGGAGATAGCCGATACCCGGATTATTCCATGGATGCCAAAAGGTAAGTTCAGTTTTGTTGTAATTACCCCGGCGAACCTCCAGCTTTTACAGAGTCGAAAAGACCTGGCAGAATATCTGAAATTCCACGGGCAGGCTTATTCAGGAAGATAATACCTGGTCCGGTCCATCACCTTCAGCCCTTATGATGGCTATCCTGTCAACAGGTTTCCCCGTGGTCTGATAATGAATTTATTACACTGAATCAGAAACATTAAGAATACTTTTGACTTACGGGACAGTATTTGTAGTTTTCAAGTACGATTTTTGCCGTTGTTGTTCTGTTACTCTACCCTAAATCATAATAACTCATTAATATGTCCCGACCGGTCCGAATTTTCTGGAAGATCTTTTTAATTGGTTTTGGCTCTTTCGTATTGTTCCTCGCTTTACTTAACTGGGGAGTTTTTGGCGAAATGCCTTCACTGGCTGAACTGGAAAATCCAAACATCATCCAGGCTTCAGAAGTTTATGGAGATGACGGCACATTGATGGGTAAATACGTGAAGGAAAAAGGTAACCGTCGTAATGTTGACTACAATGATATATCCAAAAATGTTATACAGGCACTGATTGCTACGGAAGATAAAAGATTTTATGATCACTCGGGGATTGACGGAAGAGGTGTTATGCGTGCTGTGCTGTTGCTCGGTAGTAAAGGCGGTGGTTCGACCATAACCCAGCAGCTGGCGCTGAACATGTTTGCAGAACGCGCCTCCAACCCTGTCAAACGTGTGCTGCAAAAACTGAAAGAATGGATCATTGCCGTAAAACTTGAACGCAATTTCACAAAACAAGAGATCATTGCCCTCTACCTTAATACAGTTCCTTTCAGTGATAATGTTTATGGAATCAGGAACGCATCAAGAACGTTTTTCTCCAAAGAACCTGATCGCCTGAACGTTGAAGAAGCAGCCGTGCTGGTGGGAATGTTAAAAGCAACCTATACTTATAATCCCCGCACGAATTACAAGTCATCTTTCAATATCCGGAACAGCATTATTGATCAGATGGCGGAAATGAATTATCTGACACCCGCAGTGGCAGCTGATATCAAAAAAAATCCCATCAAACTTAACTATAACAAACTTGATGAAAACAATGGTATCGCGCCTTATTTTCTTGATGTGATTCGCGACGAACTCAGGAAATGGGCAAGGGAACATAAGAATTCAGACGGCAAACCCTATGATATCTATGAAGATGGTTTGAGGATTTATACTACCATCAATCCAAGAATGCAGTTGTATGCAGAAGAAGCGGTTGCTGCTCATATGCCTGTTTTACAACGTGTATTGAGCGCTCAAAAAAGCCTGAAAACGGATGCAGTCTGGAAAGGACACCAGAACGTTCTTGATAACGCAATGAAGAATAGTGAGCGTTGGAAAAATGGCAAAGCGGAAGGACTTAGTGATGCAGAACTCAGGAAAACGTTTACTCAAAAAGTTCCAATGAAAGTTTTTGCCTGGAACAGCAAACGTCAGAAAGACACGTTGATGACCCCGGCTGATTCGGTTAAATATTACCGTGAGATGATGCAGACAGCTTTTATGGTTATGGATCCTTTAAGTGGCGCGGTAAAAGCCTGGGTCGGCGGTATTGATTTCAAAAACTATAAATATGATCACGTTAACCTCCGCACCAAGCGGCAGGTCGGTTCATCCATCAAGCCTTTTTTATATGCACTTGCCATTGAAGAATATGGCTTCACCCCTGAAACACAGTGTGAAACCTCTCAACAATATTTTCCCGGTTCAGGTTATGTTCCGGCACAGGATCGTGGCCTGACTGGCACCCGAACCATGGCTAGTGGTCTTACCTGGTCGGTTAACGAAGTGGCGGCTTATCTTATAAAGCAAACTACACCTCAGCGTTTTGCCAACTTTATCAGCGAAATGAATATACCAACCAAGGTACAACCCTACCCTTCGATCAGCCTTGGTTCCTGCGAACTTTCATTGTTTGAAATGATGTGGGGATATACCATGTTTCCTTCAAGAGGATTCAGTACAAAACCGGTTTATTTCAGTCGTATCGAAGATAAAAACGGAAATGTCCTGGCAACATTTACCACTCAGCGCAAAGAAGTATTGAGCCAGTCAACGGCGTATATTATGTCCAGGATGATGCAGGGTCCGGTTGATATTGGTACTGCAGCCGGTTTGAGGTCGAGACTTGGTGTTGCGGAAATGGGCGGAAAAACCGGAACTACTAATGACTATTCTGACTCATGGTTCATGGGCTTTACTCCTCAATTGCAGGCAGGTGTATGGATCGGTTGTGATGATCCTTTTGTAAGGCTTGAAGGTAAACTTGGTGAAGGTGGACAGGCAGCAAGACCGATATATGAATACTTTTTTAAGAAAGCCCTTGCTGATAAAACGCTGGGCCTCGATCGCCAGGCTAAATTCCCTGAGCCTGAAAATATGAAAGTGGAATACGATTACCGTTTGATAAATACCCAGCCGGTCCAGAACGAAAGTAATGAATCTGGTAACGGTAACGCAGATGAATACCTGAGTACACCTGATGCAGGAAACGTGCCTGTTGATTCAAAACAGTCTATGGAAGAATCCAAAGTGCTGGAGGAAGCTAAAGGCAAAAAGAAAGATAACCCCGAAGTAAAACCACCAGCCCAGGAAGAAGATGATAAGAAAAAAAAAGGAGGATTTTTTAAACGTCTTTTCAAGAAAAAGGATAAAGAGAATTGATTCCCACCTGACATTACAATCTGCATGATGAGACAATTGATTCCATACTAACGTCTATTGATTTTGAAACAGCGATAATTGATTTCAGCGCAGCTTTTATCGATATAGATTACTGGAATTTTTTATCGGTACAGATTACTGGAATTACAATGACTATTGATTTTATCAGTAGTACTCTCATTTTAAGATAAATAAATTCTTTCCTACCCGTTAATTCTTTCTAACCCGTCCCTTAGTAGAGTCAATGTATTGATAAAGCTTTTCAGTCTCTTCAGGATAAATAGAAATATGGTGGGTTCTCAACACTGCTGCCCTTGGAGCTTGCTCGTTTTCAAGTCTCATAGTAAGTGAATTAGAGGACCTGGCAGGCATATGACAGCTTACACAATTTTGTTTTATCTCTGCCTGTGTCATCTCAGGACCCTGCTCCTGTTCAGACCCGGGATTATGCTTTTCACCAGGCTTAAGATTGTTGGAAGTTGTATTTTGAACTCTTGGAATACTGGCATGGTCCCCTGTATGACAACTCATACATTTTGTTACAAAAATTTCCTGCTTCGCTCTTTCATTTTCATGGGTATTATGACAAGTTGAACATGTCATTGACGGACTCATCCGGAAACACTTACTCGATTGGAAAAGGGCAAATTTGTTTCCATGGACATCTACATTATCGGGATTGCTTGTATCATTATTGATCTTATAATACAAAGACAAAGAATCTCCCGGAGAAAAGCTGAAAGCAGGTTTAAGCGCTTCCTGCAAGCCTGAATGACATAAGCCACATAAATCAAGCTGCAATTGCCTGTTTAGGGTGCCAGGACCCAATACGAACCTGGCATTTTTTTCTTCAGGATGGGTTTCGTGAAATGATGCATGTTTAGCTGCCGGTCCGTGACAACTTTCACAACTCACACCATATATAATAGCTGATTTTTTGAAGCGGTTGGAAGCGATGTTTTCAGGAAATAACGCGCCTGCGAAAGTAGAATGACATTCCATACATCTTGCAGTTACCGTTCTTTTGAAGTTAATGGCAAAGTCGTTATATCCGGGGCTGCCTGACCAGCTGTCGGCCGGCCCGAAATAGGAAACAGGAAGCTGAAATAGACCATCATTTTTCCAATACAGGTATGATTGTCCGCCCTGCCCTGATCCGACCACAATATCAAAACGGTTCGATTCACCTACCGCCTTTCCATGCAGGGCCTGTTGGTACATGCCGCTGTCTCTCTTCTCCATCACCACCCGTTCGTAGTAATTCAGGGCAAATATGTTTTTGCCGGGGTAAAAACTTCCTTTCACCGTTTTGGCATTTGCTTCGGCACTTGTTATTGCATGAGCTGTATGCGAAAAACTTTCACTGATCTCTTTATGGCAGGAAACACAGCTGGCAGACCCGGCAAATTCATCTCCTTTTTTATTAAAAATGCCTGAAGGGGTAACCGGATTATCTGGCATACACCGAGTAATGAACACAATTCCATAACATAAGAAACCAATTATCACCGCTATTCTTTTCATAAGGCTAAGACATAGCATTAAATTATATACATAAAACGCTATTAATCTATCAGTTAAAAATACTGTGAATAACTGTTAACGAAAGTGTAAAATTTTTTTACAGGATAAGTAAGAATGAATTAAAATTATATTAATTTTCTAATCTAATCAACGAAATACTGCTGTATGAAAAAAATCCTCCGCCGGGTCCGATCCCAGTTACCGCTTATTTTATTAATGCTTCTCACTCAATCAATTTTAGCCCAGAAGTCCATCAATGGCCGGGTTATCGATAAGGGTAGCAAATCGGCAATTCCCAACGCAAGTGTTGCACTGAAAGGTACGAGCACTGGTACACAAACAAATGCCAACGGCACCTTTACTATCAAAACCAACAAAGCTGATGATGTACTGACGATTACTTCGGTAGGTTACGACGCTATTGATGTTTCCCTTGGTAGTAAGGATAGTTTACTTATCGAAATGGCGCCAAGCAACTCAACCTTAAACGAGATACTCGTTACAGGTTATACCGCCCAGCGTAAAAAGGACATTACCGGTTCGGTGTCGGTAGTTAATACTAAAGAGCTTGTTGCGAACCCCGGTTCCAATGTGGAAAGTTTATTGCAGGGAAGAGCTTCAGGTGTTACTGTGGGAACCTCAGGTGTGCCTGGTGCAGGAGCTTCAGTGCGGATCCGTGGATTTACCACGTTCAATGCAAATGAACCTCTGTATATCGTTGATGGCGCCCGTATCAGTGCCATCTCTGACCTCAACCCCAACGATATAGAATCAATGCAGGTATTGAAAGATGCCTCCGCAGCTGCCGTTTATGGAGCAGCGGCCGCAAACGGAGTTATCATCGTTACAACTAAAAAAGGAAAAGGTCAGTCTAAGGTTACTTATGATGCATATTATGGAGTTCAGTCACTGACAAAAAAATACGACCTGTTAAATACCGAAGAGTATGGGAAGTACTTGCTGGGTTTGCAAAAAGGTATTCCTGGGCAGACTGGAACCAGCTTCAATCTTGGCCAGTATAACGGCGGTAAAACTTCTACTTCTTCACCGGTTATTCCTGAATATATCCTGGCTGGAACTGCCAGTGGTGTGCAGGCAGGTGATCCATTAGCTGATCCAAACTTATATAAGCTCGATCTTAATGACGTTAATGGTAATGGTACCTATCTGATTGTACCAGCTAACAAAACCGGTACAGACTGGATGGATGCTATTACACAGAATGCGCCGATGATGAATCATAGCCTTACTGTTTCCGGGGGCACCGGCACTGGAAATTATCTTTTCGGGATAAATTATTTTAACCAGGAAGGCATTATCAAATACACTGATTACAAACGGTATTCGGTACGGGCTAACACCAATTTTACAGTGAAAAACTTCCTGAAAATCGGTGAAAATCTCCAGGTTAACTATATAGACAGACATGGCTTTACAAACCAGGATGAGGGCAACGCGATTTCTATGGCTTATCGTATGCAACCCATTGTCCCGGTATTTGACCTGAAAGGCAATTACGCCGGAACAAGAGGTTCAAACCTTGGTAATGCTTCGAATCCATTTGCTAACCTGCAAAGGGGTTCGGATAATGTCGACAGGAAAGTTGGTATCATTGGATCAGTATATGCTGAAATTGCTTTTCTCAAATACTTTACTTTGAAAACAGTGTTGGGAATGGATTATGGCACCAGCCACTATTATAATTTTGGTGTGCCGGCATATGAAAATGCTGAAGGCAGGGGCGGTACCGGTAATTTCAATGAAGGCGAAAGCTTTGGATATCTTACCACCTGGTATAATACACTTGGATTTCAGAAGATCTTCGCTGACAAACATGATGTGAAGTTCCTGTTAGGTACTGAAATGGTACAAGGTTCAGGTCGCGATATGGATGCAAGTACAAACAATTATTTTTCTTTCGACAGAAATTTCTGGCAGATAAATTCCGGTCTTAATACAACGCCCTCCGGTTCCAGCTATGAATTTCGCTACCGCAAATATTCACCTGTAATCGCCAAGCTTGACTATGTTTATAATGACAAGTATCTTTTGAGTGCTTCATTCCGAAGAGATGGTTCTTCCAATGGATTTGGTCCCAATAATAAATATGGTAATTTCTATTCCGGAAGTTTGGGATGGCGCATTTCAGAAGAATATTTCATGAAAGATATTTCCTGGCTGAATGACCTGAAACTAAGAGCGGGTTATGGATACCTTGGTAATGATAATATCATTGACTTTGGTTTTTTGACAACCTTTGAATTTGACAGGGGTAATGCCAGCTACCCCATCGATGGGGGTAATACCGGATTTTCGGCAGGCTTGAGACATAACGGGGTAGGTAACCCAAATGTTAAATGGGAAGAAGCCTATACCACCAATATTGGACTTGATGCATCTATTTTAGACAGCAGGATTAACATAGTACTTGATGTCTATCGTCGTCTTACAAAGGATCTTTTATATGAAAGACAGTTGGATCCAACGATTTTCGGTAACGTTGACCGCCAGCCGACAAACATTGGCGAGATGACGAACAGGGGAGTTGATCTTTCTGTGTCATACAGGGCCGACATATCAGGCGATTTCAGATTTGATGCGGGACTGACTTTCTCTTTATACAGAAATGAAGTCGGAGTTATTGCGGATCCATTCTTCGAAGGCAACAGATCCAGGATCGATCCATTCAACCGTTCGGTGACCGGCCAACCTATCTCCAGTTTTTATGGATATATCATCGATGGTTTCTTCCAGAACCAGGCAGAAGTTGATGCGATAGAACAATCAAACGAAGGCATTGGTAAATGGAGATACAAAGATCTGAACGGAGATAAAAAGATAACTGTGGATGACAGAACATTTATGGGCAACCCCCACCCTAATTTCACAGCAGGTCTTAATCTTAGCGCTACATACAAAAACTTTGATTTCGCTGCTTTCCTTTACTGGAAAAACGGTGGTGAAATCGTAAACTATGTTCGTTACTGGACAGACTTCAATACATTCCAGGGTAACCGTGATAAGAGAGTATTATATGATAGCTGGACACCAGATAACCGCAACGCAAAACTACCAGTACTGGATGCATCTGATGGAGCAAGCGGCCAGGTTCCGGTTAGTTATTTTGTTGAAAATGGCGGATATCTGAGAATGAAGAATCTGGCTATCGGATATACTATTCCAACTGCTACTATGTCAAGATTCGGTATAGAAAGATTGAGAATTTATCTCCAGGCTCAAAACCTGTTTACTATTACTGATTACACAGGACTTGATCCGGAAATCACTACCCAACAGGTGGGACGCGATGACTATCGTGCAAGAAGATCAGATGCAAACAGTTTAGGAGTTGATTTTGGAAATTTCCCTACTCCACGTATTATCACATTTGGTCTTAATGTTACATTCTAATCAACTACTGAAAAAAAATCATATGAAACGATTTAAAAAATTATCCCTCTATGGTCTGCTTCCAGCAGTATTGATTGGAATGCTGATTATACAGGCATGTAAAAAATCTTTCCTGGACGCCAAGCCATACGGGCAATATGAGGCAAGTCTTGTTACCAATAAAAAAGGACTGGATGCCTTACTGATAGGCACCTATGGTGTTATCGACGGCCAGGGTATATCCGGGGATGGCTGGGAAGGATCAGCTGTTAACTGGGCAACTGCAGGTGTTGCTGCAGACGATGCTTACAAAGGTACTGACGCCAATGACCAACCGCAGATGACAGAAGTGGAGCAATACAAATCACAACCGACCAACAGGTATTTTTATAACAAATGGATAGTGCTGTACGAAGGTATCGCCAGGTCAAATGATGTAATAAGACTTGGAAATAATCCGGACATCGAAGGATTGTCTGCTGATGACAAAAAAAATATCCTCGGCCAGGCAAGATTCCTGAGAGGACATTTCCATTTTGACGCAAAACGGATGTGGAAAAATGTGCCTTATATTTCCGATACAACTACCAAATATGGTAACACCACTGATATCTGGCCACTGATTGAAGCAGACTTCAAGTTCGCTTATGATAACCTGCCTGCAACACAACTTGAAAAAGCCCGTGTTAACAAATGGGCTGCAGCAGCCTACCTTGCCAAGGTCTATATGTTTCAGAATAAGTTTACCGAAGCCAAAACCCTGTATGATCTTATCATAGCAAATGGTACATCTTCTTCTGGTACTAAATATGGATTGCAAGACGCATACTGGAAGAATTTTGATGCGCAATTTGACAATAATGAAGAAACGGTATTTGCAATTTCTTCTGCCGCTTCCGGAACTGTTGATCAGACAGGTGAAGCATCACTCGGTCTTGCTTTCCCTTATGGTGGCGACTTTGGATGTTGCGGATTTTTCCAGCCATCTCAGAACCTGGTTAATGCATTTAAAACAGGTGCCGATGGATTACCGCTGCCAACTACTTTTAATAACAGCGACCTGAAGAGTGACCAGGGCCTGAAAGATGCTGATCCATACACAAATGATAATACAACTCCGCTCGATCCACGTTTAGACTGGAGCGTAGGAAGAAGAGGCGTTCCTTTCTGGGACTGGGGTCCACACCCTGGCTACTCCTGGGTACGTGATCAGAACTATGGTGGTCCTTTCAGTCCCAAAAAACATATCTATTCAAAGAAAGACATGAATACTTTAACCTCATCAGGTTGGAGAAATGTTACTGCAAAAGATGTCTATATCATTCGTTACGCAGATGTATTACTGATGTCGGCAGAAGCAGAGATCGAAGTAGGATCAATGGAGGTTGCCCGTACCAGGATTAACCTGGTGAGAAACCGCGCTAAGAGCCCTGCAAGCTGGGTTACCGGAGCTCCTGCCAATTATGTAATCAACCCATACCCCGTTGCTTTCGCAAGTAAGGATGCTGCAAGAACCGCTGTTCGATTCGAACGTCGCCTGGAACTTGCACATGAAGGTCATCGCTTTTTTGATCTCGTAAGATGGGGTATAGCAGCGGAAACTCTGAATACATATCTCGAAAAAGAAAAGCTGAAAAGAACCTATAAACAAACTGCTTCGTTTACAAAAAATAAAAATGAGTACTTCCCGATACCCTCTACCATTATTGAGATCGCCGCGAAAAACGGCTCAACATTGGTTCAGAATCCCGGGTATTAAATCAAATGTTTTTTAATAGCAATTGATCTTATATGTAAAAAAGCATCCTCTTTCAAGGATGCTTTTTTTCTTTTTGACATTTGAAGTCACCGGGATCTGACAAGATTTTCCTTCGATTTAGGCTTGTATCTGACTTGTATAAATCTTAAATTGAAACATCATAATTTTTGATCTGCTTATCAATAGAGGCTATATGAATGCTATGAGAAATGTTTTGCTTTTTATGTTTTGTATTCAATTGGTTATAGCTTGTGACACAAATGAACATAAGGTGTTTAAAAAACGTGAATCGTCTTCAACCAATATTTACTTTAATAACAAAATTGTAGAGAACGATTCTGTGAACCCGGTTGATCTTGAGTTTCTTTATAATGGCGGCGGCGTAGCTGCAGGTGATTTTAATAATGATGGTTCGACTGACCTGTATTTCACTGCTAGTGAAGTCAGCAACAAACTATATCTAAACAATGGAAAATTCGAATTTAAAGATGTTACCGGTATCGCAAAAGTCTCCGGTGAAGGTATGTGGAGCAATGGTGCTTCGGTAGTGGATATTAACAGTGATGGCCTCCAGGATATTTATGTTTGCATGGCTATCAAAAAAGATCCAAATCGGAGAAGAAACCTTTTATATGTAAACCAGGGAGTGGATAAAGATGGCGTTCCTGTATTTAAAGAGCTGGCGAAAGAATATAATATTGCCGATACTGGATACTCGGTGCAGGGAGCTTTTTTCGACTATGACAACGATGGGGATCTTGATCTTTATGTAGTCGAAACAAAACTTATTCAAAGAAATGTAGCGGAGTTGTCGGGCAGAAATCCCGGCGATAGTGCCCGCGCTGATGCTGATAAACTATATCGCAATGATTGGAGTGAATCTTTAAAACATCCTGTCTTTACCGATGTGTCATCCCAGGCGGGAATAAAAGAACCCGGTTATGGACTTGGATTATCTATAGCCGACATGAACAATGACGGTTGGAAAGATATTTATGTAACCAATGATTTTTATGATGGGGATCTTCTGTACATAAACAACAGGAACGGCACGTTCACTAATAAATCTGATATTTATTTTAAACACACATCCCAGAATGCCATGGGCAACGATGTGGCGGATCTGAACGGCGATGGCCTGAACGATATTATTGCGGTCGACATGAACCCGGAAGATAATTACCGGAAGAAAAAGAACATGAGCGGTAATAATTACTATGTATATCAGACCATGATGGCTGGCCAAAACAGTTTCCAGTATGTGCGGAATACACTCCAGATCAATATGGGTCCGAGAACACTTGGTAATGATTCAACAGGTGATCCTGTTTTCGCAGACCTGGGTTATTTTGCTGGTGTGGCTGAAACGGATTGGAGCTGGAACCCATCGATTGCAGATTTTGACAATGATGGTAACCGGGATATTTTTATCACAAACGGTTACCCGCGTGATGTAACAGATCACGACTTTGTATCATTCAGGACCCGGGCCGGGAAAATTGCTTCAAAACAAACATTATTAGACGAGATACCACAGATCAGGGTTAGCAACTATGCATATCAGAATGCCGGGGATTTACAATTCGTAAACAAAACAAAGGATTGGGGACTGGATGAACCTTCTTTTTCCAATGGTGCGATTTATGCCGATCTCGACAATGATGGTGATCTTGATTATATAGTAAACAATATCAACCAGGAAGCTTTTGTATATGAAAATCAGCTTTACACTGCGGAGACAGCAAAGGATACCATTACCTCAAACTATATAAAAATAAAGTTCAGGGGCAGTCGTGGTAATTTGGATGGAATTGGTGCCATCGCCACCGTATTTTATGGTGATAAACAACTCACCTGGGAGAACTCACCTGTGAGAGGCTATCTATCCTGCGTTGAAAACAGCCTGGTGTTTGGATTTCCAAAGGAAACAAAAATCGATTCGATTGTGATCAAATGGCCGGGCGACAAAATGCAAACACTGGTTGATGTTAAAACAAATCAGACGCTCCGGGTGGATCAACAAAATGCTTCGCCAGGTGTTCCTGCAGTCCGGATACCATCCAGTCTTTTCACCGATGTTACTGATATAATGAATATCAATTACCGTCATAATGAAAAAGACTTTATTGACTTTAACTATCAGCGCTTATTGCCTCATAAATTCTCAGAGTATGGCCCTGCTATAGCCGTAGGTGATATTGACAATAATGGCTACGAAGATATTTGCGTGGGTGGTACAGAAAATCTTCCCACGACTTTTTTAATGCAGCAACCCAACGGAAAATATATAACCAGATTATTGCCGATAGATACAGCAGCCGATGCCGCCAGATCTGAAACAGAAGGTGTATTATTATTTGATGCCGACACTGACGGCGACCTTGATTTATACCTGGCCAGCGGAAGCATAGAAGCCGCGCCTGGCAGCCCATATTATGACGACAGGTTTTATGAAAATACAGGTAAAGGAAATTTCAAGTCAGCGAAACAAATGTTGCCTGCAAACAATGCAAGTAAAAGCTGTGTTAAGGCAGCAGATATTGACAACGACGGAGATCTTGATCTGTTTGTCGGTGGAAGAGTATTCCCCGGTCGGTATCCCGAAGCAGTGAGTAGTTTTTTGTACCGCAATGATTCGAAATCTGGTCAGATAAAATTTACAGATATCAGTGAAGCTTCAGCACCGGGATTAAAGAACATCGGGCTAAGCTGTGATGCGATTTTCACCGATTTTGATAATGATGGCTGGAAGGACCTCATTGTTGCAGGTGAATGGTCGGCTTTAAAATTTTTCAAAAATCAGAATGGCATATTCAAAGATATTTCATCAACCACCGGAACAGATAAGTTTACCGGCTGGTGGAACAGTATTGCCGGCGGAGATTTTGACAATGATGGTGATATCGACTATATAGCCGGTAATTTAGGAACTAACACATTCTATCGGGGCACCGCTGAACATCCCCTGAGAATATATGCCGGTGATTTTGCCAACAACAGTGGCTGGGTGGCCGTACCATCATTATATCTTTTTGATTCCACCGGTATTAAAAGAGAATTTCCGGCGCAATCAAGAAACGATATCATTGATCAGTTACCGGCCTTGAAAAAGAAATATCTTACATACAGGTCTTTTGCCGGTGCTGAGCTGAAGCATATGTTTCCACCTGCGGTTATTGATTCAGCTTATAAACGCGAAGCGGTTTTTATGCAAAGTGCATATATAGAAAACCAGGGAAATGGAAAATTTGGCATCCGACCCCTGCCCTGGTCGGCCCAGCTTGCCCCCGTATTTGGAATAGTGACAGACGACCTCAATGGCGATGGAAACCTTGACATTGCACTAACAGGCAATGACTTCGGTGCAGAGCCAGCAATAGGCAGGTATGATGCTATGAATGGCCTTGTTATGACTGGTGATGGAAAAGGAAATTTCAGGACACTGAGTATGGCAGAAAGCGGATTATATCTTCCCGGCAATGCGAAGGGCCTTGCTAAGATCCGCGATAACAACAACAATTATTTCCTGGCGGCCAGCCAAAACAAAGACAGGTTGAAATTATACCGCAAAAGAAAAACAGGCAAGCTGTACCCGGTTAATGCTGAAGATATGGATATCATCGTGACTTTGAAAAATGGTCGCAAAAGGAAGATGGAAAATTATACAGGTTCTTCGTTTTTATCCCAGTCTTCATCGTTTATCGAAATCAACGATCAGATTTCAGCTGTTGAAATAATAAACCGAAAGGGTGAAATAAAGAGAACGGATTTTTAACCCGTTCTCTTTATTAAGAATAATTAAGATGAAATGATTTTGCCGATATCGAAACAAGCTCCCTGGTTTTGAATATTATCTCTTAGTATATGATTTGTTATCGTCATTAAGCATAACTGCACAACCTTTATACACTTTTCCTTTGAACCAGACAGTCATTTTGTATTCATACAGGTGATCGCTCATACCATCATTACAAAACCTGGAAGAAATAGAAATTTTCAGTGGGATACCGCCATCGGTAGTCACTGAATACACAACGCTGTCTTTCGTCATTACCGGCCTTTCAATTGGAATGATTACAGGTTTCTGTGTGTCGGCAAGACGAAATAAAATTAATTTCTCTTTGTCAATTTCAATGCTCCAGAAAGGTTCTGTGCCATTGCCTACTATATCAATGCCCTCTGATTTTCTTTGCTTCCAGGAAACATTCTGAGGAGAAGTATTCTTTTTGAATAACACATATTGTGCTGACAGAGAATCCGGAATCCTGGCTCCATTATACTCTGTGTTTATCAGGCTGTCTTTGACCAGTTTGTATTTCGAAACAATCTTGCCTTTCTGCGATAGCACGAACAGGCCTTTTTCATTTGTCCAGGTTCCCTGGGTTTTGATTGCATTGGTTCCTCTTCCCCAATTGACTTCTTCCATTGTATATTCATCATCTGCATTAAACATCACAGTACGCTGAACTCCTTCACAGTTTTTGCATGGTAACATGCCCTGGTAAAACCCGAGTGGAATGGTATCGAACGAATTTGCATTTATGATAGAATCTTTAACTATCAATAGTGTGTCGGTGTTAGTGGTTGTTACGGTAACTACCTCGGTAGTTTTATGTTGAGTGATAAAATACCAGGCTGTTACCCCTATTAATGCAAGAATGATAAGGCTTAAAAACGTTTTCATAAAGGGTATGAGTTATGTATTTTGAACTGAAAGGAGTGAAAAACTCAAATTAGAACCTTTAACCTGCAAATAATAATGTCATCACGGGCAATATGGAAATTAAAATCAGTCAGATTCAATGGAGACCTGTATTCCAGGGCCTTATTGCGGACAACCTTTATTTTGAATGGAGCCTTTAGTATCCGGGCAGGCATCATCACCATCCGCTACTCCGTCACCATCCCTGTCAGACTGCTCTCTAACTGGTATTGTCACCTGCTGTGGTGCCCGGTTTTGTTTTTTGCGCCCGATTTTTCCTGCGAGCCCGATACTATAATAAAAATGGTAGCTGGACAGGGAAGTCACTGGTATCCTGTATTGTGCATTAATCAGCAAATAGGCTTCATCAAAAAAACTTACCTGGATGCCAGCTCCTGCCGGGATATAAGCGGCATAGTAACCGGCATAAAAAGAGGCGCCGGCACCTACCTGCAGGTAGGGCGATAATATGCTTTTGTTTGAAAACATTTTTCCCCGTATCGACACATCTCCTTCTATCAGGAAATTATCTTTATTAAGAGGCGGCTTGTTTTCGAATGGATAATCAAGAAATGACCCGGTGAGGGTGATAGAAACATCAAAATGCTTATCCAGGCCTTCTATATAATTCAGGCCCAGGCCGGGCGACATTTCACTTATTTTTCCAAATTGCTTATTCCTGATGGCCTCTGAAAGTGAGGTTGCGCGGACATTGGCGGCTGACTTGAAATCATTAAAGGCAAAAAAGACTGACAGGGTTGGATCCTGTATATATGATTTAACCTGGCTGGAAACAACAAAATGAAACAGAATGAAACAAAGTACCAGTAAGAAACCCCTTCTCATAAAGACAAGATTTAGAAATCGTCCGGATCTTCTGCATAGCCAATCTAGGTTTAAATTTACAGATCCTTTTTTGCAATTTCAGTGGGTTTAATTTTTCCGAGTACTTCTACTTTTACACGGGCGAGACCACGACCTATATACCCGAGTTTCGAAGCAGCGCTGCGGCTGAGATCGACAAGTCGCTCATTGCGGTGATGCAGGCGGTCATTGATTTTTACGATAACCGATCTGCCATTCTTGATATTGGTAACACGGATCCAGGTATTCATCGGAAGCCCGTTATGGGCAGCCGTCATCTTATCCTGATCATATTTTTCGCCTGAAGAAGTTTTTCTGCCGTGGAACTTACTATGGTAAAAACTTGCCATCCCATATTGGATCTTCGCCGTTTTTTTGACCCGTTTTGCCGAAGTCTTTTGTGGCGGTTTCGGACCAGGTTTGCCCGCCTTGTCCTGTGCAGTTGCAGCATTGACAAAAGCCAGTAGCATAATGGTTAACAAAAGGATGGTTGTTTTCATAGAAATAGTGTTGGCTCAAATCATCTTACTTACCATGATTAATATTATATAACCAGATGATAAACATCTATACTACATGATAAATTTTTATTTTAAATGATGGTTTTACACAACCCGCCAGTTATCACTCTACACATTCGTTTACGAAACACATTAGTTTTATACGCAACATGAAGATTTTATACACTATGTGACGGTTTTATATACGACAGCAAGGTTTTATCTCCGAAATAGCGGTTTTATACACTACATGATGATTTTATCACCGAAATAACGGTTTCGTAAAATCCGGTCCTCGCTATAAATATCCGGATAAAACTTAATTCTGCCGCCCTTGCCCTCACATGAGAAGTACCGGATATATACCGGAACTTTTGCAAAACCGGAAACTACATGTTTTTCCTGGCGACTGATCCATCTCTTAAGCGTATCCGGAGGGTATTTTATTGTGTCATTCCTCACCAGGAAATTCGCCAGCCGTTGAAAATCCTTAACCCTGACACAACCATGACTCAGGGCCCTGTCGCTTTTGCCAAACATCCAGCGGGCGTTTGTATCATGCAAATAAACGCTATACTTATTGGCGAAATTGAATTTAAGAACTCCCAGGGAGTTATCATCACCCTGGCGCTGTTTTATAAGGTATGGAAACCTGTTTTTGCTTAGTTTGCTCCAGTCAATGGTATATGGATCGATGATACTGTCGTTATTATCAACGATCATCAGGTTTTGTTTTGCGAGGTATCCCACATCACGTTTAATCTGTGGCAGCATCTCTTTAAAAATGATGCTGTAAGGCACGGTCCATTGCGGATAAGTTATGAAGTTCGAAACCTGGGAAGTCAATACCGGGGTCCTGGTTTTTGTAGTTCCCACAATCACTCTTGACTCAAAAACCATAGTGTCTGTGTCAACCACTTTCAACATGTATGCAGGAATATTGACCCAAACATAAGTCATTGGCATGGTATCAGACAAAAGCTTATAACGGTCAAGCGTAATCGCAGCACGAATAAATTTTTCCCAATCCGTATTGTTAAGACTGTTTACAGTGGTTTCGTTGATCTTGCCGGTTACCCGCAATCCCTTTTCTTTCTGGTATGTTGATATTACAGTCCGCCAGGCAGTGGTATCCATCGGTTCCACAGCTGATTCAACAATATCTGATTCAAATAGCCGCTTCTGCAATTTCTTGTAAAAATTGGCTGAATCTTTATCTGGGTAGATAAGATAGGTATATCTCTTGAATGAAATAGAGTCGAGGAATGCTTTGAGCCCCAGCTTTAAAGAATCATAATCCGGATGTTTTGGCTCAAGTTGTTGTAATGTATTTTTTACATCGCCGCTTTGTACAACCTGGTTAAATGTATTGAGAAATATATCTTCATTAATCACGCTATCCGGCCTTAGTGTCACACTGTCCCTTTCGAGTCTTCCATATTTAAGATGCCTGGCGATAAGTAGTAAAGCATCTGTAAGCATCAGGTCGGTGCGACTCCATAAAGCAGCGTTTTTGGCAGCTAAGGTATCATTTGCGAGTTGATAGAGCGATCCCTGCACGGGCTTCATATGATAGTCTGCGGGAAACAGTCCGAACTCTTTTGATTTCTTAATAAATTCAAATAATGAGTCTGCTGCAGGCAACCATTTTTCATCGTTTCGCCAAACAGGTTTGTAACCGTTACCTGCATATATTTTTTCTACCAGGTGCACCTGCACAAGCAATATGGAATCATTGATTCTTCCTTTATTGATTACGGCATACTCTATTGTTTGTTGCAGATTTTTGCTGATGCGGCTGTTGATATTTTCCTCCTGGGGTACAATATCATTGTCCTTCGGCTTTTCCGGCGAACCACAGGAAGCAAAGATCACCGGGATAATCAACCTGGTTAAGAATAGGATCTTGCTTTTGAGCATCATGCGGCTAGGGCTGGTTAATAAGTTTTAGCTTCAAATCGAACACATCACGGTCAACGGTCACAATGATATACAAAAATGGATATAAATACTACTTTTTATTCAGGATTGTAGGTGTTTAACCTCATAAAGAGGTCAGTATTTACAGCCACTGCCTAACTACCTGTAATATAAGTCGGAAATAGATTCAACGAAAAAAAGACATATTTGTTATAGCTTGAGAATGAGATGTCTAAAAATCAACTAAATTTTCTATCGCTTAAAAAGCTTTCAAGGATGGTGTTGAAGAATGAGTTTAAATTGCTTATACAGTAGGATATAGCCTAAACTGGAAAATGATATCAGAGACGAAGTTTGGGATTTAAGTTTTAAGGGTGACGATAAACAATCTCACATCTCAATTTCAATAGATCTTAAAAACAAGTCAAATGAAAAAAAGTGCTTCGTTGCTATTTTTTGTTTTCACGGTGGTTGTTTTCTCTTTTGCACAGGACACAGTCTCTACGATGACCAAAAAAGTATTTATGATCCCCATGCGTGATGGTGTCAAACTTTTTACAGTGGTCCTATATCCAAATAATCACAGTAAGGCAGTCCCATTTTTATTAAATCGTACGCCCTATGGAGCAGATGCATCAGGGACTGACGACTCATCAGTCAATGTTTTGAAATGGACTCCCTATTATGGAGACTTTGCGAGGTCGGGATATATTTGGGTTTTCCAGGACATTCGTGGCAGGTATAGAAGCGAAGGTAAATTTGAAATGATTCGTCCTTTATATCACCAGGCCGATAAAAACAAATCTGATGAAAGCACGGATACCTGGGATACGATTGAATGGTTAATAAAAAATATTGCGAACAACAACGGTCGCGCCGGTATCCTGGGTATTTCATACGACGGATATATGGCCTTACAAGCTTGCGTTGATCCACATCCTGCACTTAGGGCAAGTTCCCCCCAGGCACCATTCGCCGACATGTTCCTTGGTGATGATTTTCATCACAACGGTGCATTCCGTTTAAGTTATGGCTTCGAATACAGCTATGGGATGGAACATGCAAAAGACAGTTTTAGTAGTTATCCTTTCCCCCAATACGATATGTTCGATTGGTTTTTAAAACTTGGATCCCTTAAAAATGTGAATGATAAATATTTTAATGGATCAGTTCCCACCTGGAACAATTTTGCAAGCCATCCTGATTATGATACATTCTGGATAAAAAGGTCAGCCCTCATAAATATCAATTACCCCCAGATACCCATTCTTCACGTTGGTGGCTATTATGATCAGGAAGACTTAAATGGGCCACAGGCCTTGTATGAAAAGCTTGAAAAGAAGGACAGCCTGAATAAAAACTATATTATTCTTGGACCCTGGAGTCATGGTTACTGGGCGGCACCTAAAGTGGATAGTCTTGGTAAAATAAGCTTCCTGGATAACACGGTTTCGCGCTTTCAGAAAATCCAGAAACAATGGTTTGACTTTTGGCTCAAGGATATTGGTGATGGAAAGTTTGAGGAAGCAAATTGTTATCAGACCGGATCCAACACGTGGCAGTCTTATGATAAGTGGCCAGGTAAAACCAGCGAAATCAAAAAACTTTATATTAATTCCGACAATTCGGCGGGCTTTACAAAACCTAAAAACAGTTTGGCTAACGTTAAATATGTTAGTGATCCTGCTAAACCCGTGCCATATAGACCTCAACCAATTGAAGCCACTTATGGCGAAGGAAGTCGTTGGAATTCATGGCACGTGGATGATCAACGCTTTGTCGCATCCAGACCGGATGTGTCCGCATTTTCTACTGAAGCACTAATTTCAGATCTTACTGTTACGGGAAAAATAATGGCACATATTTTCGCGAGCACAACAGGCACAGACGCTGACTTTGTAGTTAAACTAATTGATGTATATCCGGATATTGACACACAACAAATACAGATGAGCGGTTATCAATTGCCAGTTGCCATGGAAGTCTTCAGGGGCCGTTTCAGAAAAAGTTTTACCACTCCTTCCCCATTGACACCAGGAAAACCAGAAGAATTTATTATTGATCTGCACAGCATAAACCATGTTTTTCGACGCGGACATAAATTGATGGTACAGATCCAGAGTTCGTGGTTCCCCGTAATTGACAGAAATCCTCAAAAGTATGTTTCCAATATTTTTGAAGCAAAAGAGGCTGATTTTATTAAAGCAACGCAGACCATTTATTGCAATAGTCAATTTGCTTCTTATATTCAACTGCCTGTAATTGAAAATAATTGATAAGGATTTTCAGAACAGGATCTTGATATCACCATTGTTGAAAAATGTCTAAACCACCAATATGATGATGATTAAGTTTTGGTTGGTTTTATTATTATTTTGTTGGACTCAGGTATTTGGACAACCTAAACTGAACAACTACTAAAAAGTGGATTTGAATTTACTAGTCTTTTCATCACCGGTGATATCTCCACCCGATCTGATCTGAATCTGGATATTGCTGATCCATTCCGAACAACCTTTGCTAAGGAGGAACTCATTCACATCGTTGATAACTTTCATTACCTGGTCATAGGTACCTTCAAGCACTGTAGCAAAAGGACCAACATCATATGAGATTCCTGAATCTTCGATGATCGAAATAGCTTCATCAACCCATAAATAAGGATGACGATCTTCAACAACAGGAATTATCTGGAGGGATGCGTTTATGATATATTGGTGCATAAATTCGTTTTATGGAAGGATTAATTTATGCGATTCAACTGGTTTGAGATTGGTTTTGTACCGGTATTTCAGCAATAACACGGGGAATCTTTTGCTCAATCATCATAAGATCTGCAAGTACCATAGCTGTAACGGCTTCCAGTATCACAGGCACGCGTAAGGCGATACAAAGATCATGTCGGCCTTTTACTGAAAATGATTCTACCTGGTTGGTCTCCCAGTTTAAAGTCTGCTGAAGTTTTGGTGTCGAAGAAGTCGGCTTGATGGCGATCCTGAACACAAGTTCATTCCCGTTGGTAATACCACCTACTACCCCACCTGCGTGATTGGTTCGTGTTTTACCAGTGTTATCTTCTATGGCATCGTTGTGTTCACTGCCAAACATTTTCGCAGCAGCAAAACCGGTTCCGAATTCGATACCACGAACTGCAGGAATAGCGAAAACAGCATGGGCAAGAACGGATTCTACCGAATCAAAAAATGGTTCACCGATGCTTACGGGCAAACCACTCACGCGGCATTCAACAATTCCTCCAACCGAATCCTTAGCATCAATAGCGCGTTGTAAGCCGGCTTCAGGATCAGCTATGCCACCAATTTCGGTGATCGTTGCAACAACCTTTACACCCTTCAATAATTTTTTTGCGATCACACCCGCTGCAACGAGGGCAACAGTGAGGCGGCCGCTGAAATGTCCACCACCCCTGAAATCTTCATAGCCACCATATTTTTGATGTGCCACAAAATCTGCATGACCCGGACGTGGAACGGCGCGTTGTTTTTCATAATCACCTGAACGCGTATTATTGTTTTCAAATAAAATGGTAATCGGGGCACCTGTTGTTTTGTTGTTGAAGACTCCACTTTTAAAAATAGGAAGATCGTCTTCCTTACGCGGTGTGGTACCTTTTTGGTTACCTCCTTTTCTTCTTTCAGTGTCTTCAAGAAAATCTTCAACAGTTAAAGGCAAACCAGCCGGACAACCGTCAATATTCAATCCTACACTTTCGCCATGCGATTCACCAAAAATGGCAATTTTGAAAAGTCTACCAAATGCATTCATTGCAAATTATTTTACTTCTTCCTTATTTTACTTCTTGTTACTTCTTGCTTATTTTACTTCTTGTTACTTCTTGCTTATTACTTCTTGCTTATTTATATTCAACATTCGCCCCGAGCAACCTGATGTTATCATAGAAATCAGGATAAGATTTATTGATGGCATCGGCAACTTCGATAATTACCGGTTTGTCAGCTTTCAGCGCTGCCACGGCACAAGCCATAGCTATCCGGTGATCATGACGCGAATGTACTGTTGCTCCTTTCAATCCGGTTGAACCCTCGATGATCATCAAATTATCCTGCAACACAATCTTAATTCCCATCTTTCCAAACTCCTCCTGCAAGGTAAGTCCCCGGTCGCTTTCTTTGTGCGCAAGCCTGTTCACGCCTTCGATTACCGATTTACCTTCGCAACAGGCAGCCAGGGCAACCAGTGGAGGAAACAGATCCGGGCATTCCATCGCATTGAATTGAAAAGCTTTTAAAGAAGTGGTTGCTATATTGATTTGTCCCGTTTCAATCGACATAACAGCGCCTGCTGCGGAGAGGGCATGTAGTACTGCCTTATCTGCCTGGGTTGAATGTACATCCAGGCCCTTTACAGTAATATTCCCGGCAATGGCACCAGCCACCAATAAAAATGCGGCACCGCTCCAGTCTCCTTCCACTGTGTAGGAATGAGGTTGATAACCAGCAGTTTCTTTTTTTGGTGGAAAATAGAAAGATTCATAGTTCCGGTTTTCGACCTGCACACCAAAATGTTTCATCACTGCCAGTGTGAGATCGATATAAGGCTTGCTGGTGAGGTTATTTACTTTGATAGCCACATCACTGGCGCCAGCTGCAGCAAAGGCCATTAAAAGGCCCGTGAGGAACTGTGAGCTCAATGATCCGTCGACTTCAATATTTGCCGGTTTCAGCGGACCATTTATTTGAAGCGGAAGTTTGCCACTATTGGATTGAATTGTTATCCCTAGTAAAGGAAATATCTCATCAAAAAAATTCATGGGCCTGGTTGTAAGGCTACCGGAACCTGTTATGGTAATCGCCTGTTCGCTCAGGGCAGCTATTGGCGTAAACATTCTTATGCCCAATCCGCTTTCTCCGCAATCGATAGTATTGGAAACCGGTTTAACACCTGAACTTACAATTTCCAGGTTTCCCCCAACCCAATAAACCTTTGCTCCGAGCGCCGTGATCACCTCAATCGCCGCACGGTCGTCATTACTATGACCGGGATTTTTAATGATGCTTGTTCCATTAACCAATAGTGCAGCAGCACAAGCGCGCTGCATGGAGCTTTTCGATGTGGGGGCCTGGATGGAACCAGTCAAAAACGAAGGTGTAACTGTTGCAATCATTTTATAAAGTCAATGTTGTTAAGTATCTATTTGAAATCTCAGTTTGTTGCGATCCTGGTTTGTTGAGGTCCCGATTTTTAACTAAAGATCTTTTCCAGCTCAATCAAAGGAATCGGGTGGACCACAGCCTTACCTATCTTCTTCAATAATACAAAGTTCATTTTATCAGCATCTTTCTTTTTATCCATCCGGAGAACATTAAAAGCCTTTACTTTATCATATTCCATATAGGTGGGCAAACCATACTGCGACAATACTTTTACTACCCGCTCCGTTTCGCGAAAACCGGTCAAAGTTTCGGATAATTCACTGGCAACTGTCATCCCCACCGCTATAGCCTTGCCATGAGACAGCTTATACATATTTTCAATCGCATGCCCCAATGTATGCCCGAAGTTCAACAATTTTCTTTCACCGGTTTCAAACTCATCTGCTTTCACTACATCGGATTTGATTACAGCATTACGGCGGATCAGTTTTTTTAAAGCCGGCAAATCTCTTTTATAAAATGATAGTCTATGTTGTTCGAGTTCCTTAAACAAACGAAGATCTTTGATACAGCTATGTTTTATGATCTCAGCGAAACCGCTTACCCACTCTGTGTGCGGCAAAGATTTCAAAAGAGAAACATCATATAGTAAAAAAGAAGGTTGCCTTATAATACCTACCAGGTTTTTATACAGCCCAACATCTATACCATTTTTGCCGCCTATAGATGCATCAACCATTGAAAGAATTGTGGTTGGCAAAAAACCAAAGCGCAAACCACGCATATAAGTTGAGGCAACAAAACCTGTAAGATCTGTAATCACCCCACCACCAATGCCAACAATAAATGTTTTTCGGTCAGCATTGAAACCGATAAGCCTTTCGATGATGCTGTTAACTGTTGACTGCACCTTGAATTGCTCGCCGGCGGGAACAATTATATATTTCCACCCGGTAAATTTTTTTCTATGGGCACTAAAAACGTTTTCATCCGTTATCAGCACAGCCTGTGTTTTGTCGACCAGTTCTTCAAGCCTGGCAAACTCGCCATCAAAATAATAATCCGTGGTTTGGGTTGAAAAAGTATAGGAGACTTTTTTCATTCAATATAGTTTTTATCAAATACGGCCAGTTCCGATTCCAGTGTTTTCGTTTTATGATAAACCTCCTGGTTCGCAATAAATTCCATCACTTGTTTTACGCCGCTGGGGCTAACAGTATAAGCTGCAAATTCGGGTTGCCATTCCAGTTCACTATCCAGGAGATTCGTGTCTTTCAGCCAGACTGCTGCATCATTTTTAAGGCTCCGCACTACCTGCGAAAGGTTTTGAGCGGGATTTAATTGTAAAAGAACATGTATATGATCCTCCACCCCCTGGATCGTAATGATCCTGATGCCTTTTTCTTCACTGTTTTTCTGAAGAAACGAAAACAGTACCATTCTGACCGGCTTCTTCAATATCGGGGCCCTGTTTAAAGTGGTCCAGATAACATGGATGAAAAGAAAAGTCCTGGTGTGACTATCAGTCATGTATAACCGCAGTTAATTAGGATGTAAAGCAATTCAATGGAAAGGTACCGGGGTAATCAAAACATAATTCACCACCGGCTAAACCACCAAAGCTGTTAAGGAAATCCTGAACAGTCAGCAAAAAAGTGATAAAACCCTGGCAAACAGAACTTGTAAAAAAAACGGGACAGGAAAACCTGTCCCGTAGATTTATGAATTCATGACGTTGTTCTGATGGCTGATTGACTCCATGTGAACAGCATCGAAGTATTTGGTGATGAAGTCTTTGCTTAATCCCAGCTTTTCTCCTTTGGCAAAGGCCCTTTCAAGGATCTCATTCCAGCGATTGGTTTGCAGGATGGTGATGTTATTATCTTTTTTGTACTGACCGATTTTTTCGGCAATCTTCATCCGCTGACCAAGCACCTGCATCAACTCATCATCAAGGTGATTGATTTGCTGACGCAGCTTTTCCAGTGCTGCATGGTATTCTTCTGAATTAATATCTTCCTTTCTCCAGATAATCTCACCAAGCATTTCGGCCAGGCGCTCTGGTGTTACCTGTTGTTTTGCATCGCTCCAGGCATTATCAGGGTCAATATGACTTTCGATCATCAGTCCATCGTAGTCAAGGTCAATTGCTTTTTGAGCAACATCAAGCAGGATATCACGGCGTCCACAAATATGAGAAGGATCATTGATCAGCATCATACCTGGGTTACGACGTTTCATTTCGATGGCAAGGTGCCACATCGGGGCATTCCTGTACTCCGTGTTACCATATGAACTAAATCCACGGTGGATCAGACCGATCTGCGTGATACCTGCTTTTGCAACACGCTCAACTGCCCCTATCCATAATTCAAGATCGGGATTGATCGGATTCTTTATCAGCACCGGTACCTTGGCACCGCGAAGGGCATCTGCCACTTCCTGCACGCTGAATGGGTTAACCGTTGTACGGGCACCGATCCAAAGTACATCAACATCAAAATGCAAAGCATCTTCAACCTGTTTCCCGGTGGCAACTTCTATTGCAGTTGGAAGACCTGTTATCTTGCGCGCCTGTTGCAACCATGGTAAACCCTTGGTGCCTATGCCTTCAAAACTTCCGGGCCTTGTTCTTGGTTTCCAGATTCCTGCGCGAAGCATATCGACTTTCCCGGTATTAGCCAGGCGGGTAGCGGTTTCAATCACCTGCTCCTCGGTTTCTGCACTGCATGGTCCCGAAATAATGAGCGGTCTTTTGCCCCATTTTTCCTGCAGTATCTCCTGTACATTTTTAGTTGCCACTGTTGTCATGGTTGAAGCGTTTTTTCTTTATAAATTCTTTGATATTTTTTTCCAATATCGCTGCCTTGTTACCGGCTATTGGCATCATTCATACGAATGCTGCGGCCCTTATATTTTTTACCGTCCAGTGCTGCAATCATCTGCTGGGCAGATTTGCGGTCAATTTCGATCCAGCTGTTCATCTCTTTCATGTCTATGCGTCCGAGAACATCTTTACTCAATTCACTCATATCGAGAATGAATTGCAGGAAGCTCGCTTTATAAAATCCGTCCTTGGTACCGAGGTTTACAAATAACTTAGCGAAGTCTCCGCCAGAGTTGAACTCACGTCTCGGGCGTTCAGCAGCGCCACGCGGATCACGTCCATCTCTTCCTTCACGACCACGGCCGAATTCACGACGGTCACCACTTCCTACACCTGATGGTTCGCGGTACTCGCGTACTCTTTCGCGTACATTCAGGTCTTCCGCATTTTCATAATATTTCAGGAACCTGTCAAACTCCATGGCAGCGACTCTTTTCAGAACCTCTTCCTTGGTTACGTCCGCAAATTTTTCCTGCAGCATCGGAACATAGGTTTCATAATCCCCATGGCTGATATCCGCATTCAGTAATTTTTCCATGAAGTGGAAGAATTGTTTGCGACAAACATCTTTGCCGGTGGGAATTTCAAGCTTGTGGAAAGGCACCTGCACCATTCTTTCAATCTGTCTCAGTTTGCCAACCTCACGGCTGTGCACAATCGAAATACAGATACCGGTATTACCTGCACGGCCGGTACGACCACTGCGGTGCGTGTAAACTTCCATATCATCCGGAAGTTCGAAATTAATAACATGAGAAACATCCTTAACATCAATTCCACGGGCGGCCACATCAGTTGCAATAAGTAACTGGAGTGTTTTCTCGCGAAATTCTCCCATCACCTTATCACGTTGTTGCTGGGTAAGATCACCGTGCAGCGCATCGATATCATAGCCTTCACGGGTGAGTTTTTCAGCGATAGTCTGGGCGTCTATCTTGGTTCTTGTAAAAACGATACCATAGATCCCCGGGTTAAAGTCAATGATCCTTTTCAGGGTTTCGTAGCGGTGATGTGCCGATGCAACATAGAACTGGTGATCAACATTCTTATTTGCAGTATTCTTTTTTCCGACTGTAATTTCTACCGGATCCTTCATGTACTTTTTGCTCACACGCTTGATCTCTTGTGGCATAGTCGCACTGAATAACCAGGTTGCTTCGCGTTTGGGTGTATTGGTAAGAATGAACTCAATATCTTCCTGGAAACCCATGTTCAGCATCTCATCTGCTTCATCCAGCACCACATAGCTGATTTGTTCCAGGTTAATTGCTTTACGTTCAATAAGATCTATCAAACGACCGGGAGTTGCCACAACAATCTGTACACCTCTTTTCAGATCCCTGATCTGCATTCCGATTGAAGTACCTCCATAAACCGCTACCACATGCATGGCCGGCATAAACTTCTTGAAGAGCTCAATTTCACTTACTATCTGAATACATAATTCTCTTGTCGGACAAATAACCAGTGCCTGCGGATGCTTTTGGGCAGCATCAACCAATTGAAGCAATGGGAGTCCAAATGCAGCAGTTTTGCCTGTTCCGGTCTGAGCCAGACCCACCAGGTCCTTTGTGCCACTTAATAATACAGGAATCGCCTGTTCCTGAATGGGTGTTGGGTTTGTAAAGCCTAATGCATCGGTTGCCTGAACCAATGAAGCATGTAAACCCAACCCTTCGAATGTCATCATAATTTTAAAAAATTTGGCGCAAAGGTACGATTTTCGTGCCTTAAAGCCAGTTTTAGTTTTAAGTCCTGATTTTTACTCTGCTTTAACTGTCAACCAGTTAAGTATCCCATAACAAAAAATAGACACCGATCAGCAGGCATAAAAACCCAAAGAACAGATTGATTATTTTACGATAACCCACCCCTAATCGCTTTTCAAGTCTTTCATGACTGGTACCCCCCCAAAAAAGCCAGCGCGATCCGCTAAAACCCAGGTACAGGGCGAGGCACCCAAAAGCAAGAAAAAATATCGTGTCAAAGTTCCAGCTCACTTCAGAATTCTCTTGATTTTATTGGCATTTTCAATCAGCTCCTGCAGGTAGGTATAGTTTTCCTTCTCGAGGCAACTTTTGAATTTTCTTAGCTGTGTGATGTGTTCATTCAACACATCGAGCACATTTTCCCTGTTTTGCATGAGTATCGGAACCCACATCTCCGGGTTGGATTTTGCAAGTCGCACGGTGCTTTCAAAACCACCACTGGCAAGTTCAAAAATGGCGTCTTCCTCCCGCTCCTTTTCCAATACGGTATTTGCCAGGGCAAACGAAGTAATATGCGAAATATGACTCACGTATGCGGCATGCAGGTCATGGGCAGCGCCATCCATATAAAGTATGTGCATGCCGAGGGCACGATAAATATTTTCAACCAGCGCCAGGGCATCACGGTCACTTTCATCTTTGTTACAAATCACGGTCGCCTTATCCTGGAATGCGCCATGCATAGCTGCTTCAGGACCACTATACTCTGTACCCCACATCGGGTGAGTTGTTACTACCCGGTTCCGGTTTTTATGTCCCCTGACAATATTTATCAGGCTTTCTTTTGTAGAGCCGGTATCCATTACAACCTGCTTATCTACCAGGTCAAGCAAGCCATTGATCATCTTTTCCGCTGCGTTTACAGGTATGGAAATGATGATAAGGGAAGATTTTGCCACGGCAGATTTGAGATCAAGTATCTCATCAACCAGGCCAAGATCAAGTGCTTTCTGAGCATGAACGGGATTGTTATCAACACCAATCACATGAGTAGCGATAGACTTTTCCTTTAGTGCCATTGCGAGCGATCCGCCGATTAATCCAATGCCTATAATGGTGACCTGCATCTTACAGTGATTTTTTTATTCGTTCCATGGCTGTATCAATATTTTCTTCCTTACAACATAAACTTACTCTTACATATCCTTCGCCGGCACTTCCAAAAATTCCACCGGGGGTAATAAATACCTGCGCCTGGTAAAGAACTTTATCGCTCAGGGTATAACCTGATTCTTCAGCAGCCGGCACCTTAGCCCATACGAACATCCCTGCCTGGGCTTTGTCGTAATCACAACCAAGTAAAGCTAAAAGAGCGAATACTTTTTCCCTTCTTTGTTGGTAGATCTTATTTAAGCTTTCGTACCAGTCCTTGCCCAGCGATAGTGCTTTGGCTGCTGCAAGTTGTACAGGAAGAAACATTCCGCTGTCCATGTTGCTTTTAAACCGCATCACTTCATTTATCCTTTCTGCACTTCCTACAAGCATCCCTACCCGCCAGCCTGCCATGTTCTGCGATTTGCTGAGTGAATTCAGTTCAATCGCCGTTTGCATGGCCCCGGTTGTGTGCATGATGCTGGCCGGTTTATCATTCAGGATAAAACTATATGGGTTATCATGACAGATAAGAATGCTGTGTTTAATCCCGAAATCAACAATTTTTTGAAATAGTTCCCCTGAAGGAAGTTTACCGGTTGGCATTTGCGGATAATTGATCCACATAAGTTTCACCCTGGTAAGATCATTTTTTTCAATTGCATTAAAATCAGGTTCCCAGGAATTTGCTTCCGTCAGTTCATACGACACAGCCTTACCACCGGCAAGCGCAACAGCGCTTCTGTAAGTAGGATAACCCGGGTTGGGCACTAACACTTCATCACCTGCATCCAGGTAGGTCATACAGATATGCATAATGCCTTCTTTAGAGCCTATCAGGGGCAACACTTCCGACTCGGGATCAAGAGTTACACCATACCATATGTTGTACCAGTCACTGATAGCCTTCCTCAGTACCGGTGAACCCTTATATGATTGATAAGCGTGCACTGAAGGTTTGCTGCTTTCATCCTGTAAAACTTTTATAACATCAGGATGTGGTGGCAGATCGGGACTGCCAATGCCAAGACTAATAATATTTTTGCCGGCTTTATTAAGCTCATCTATTTCCCTCAATTTCTTTGAGAAATAGTATTCGCCAATTCCCTCAAGTCTACCTGATGTCTTTATCATTGTCATATTTACTAACGTTATTCTAAATTGCCACCAATACTATTAAATATTCATTGCACCTTCCATTCACCATCAACTAAATACCTCCACATTTCTTAACTCACTCATCACTCATAACTCATAACTAAACTCACAACTCACCACTCACAACTCACCACTTCTAACTAACTACATTTCCCTTTTTATAAACTCCATACACCTTCGTTTCTTCCGTCAACGGTTTTATCTTTTTAATCACTTCTTCAAACTGATCAATGTTTTCGAATTCCATGTCTGCATGAAATGAATATTTCCAGTCACTGCCGGGTATCGGGAAACTCTGCAATTTGCTGAGATTGATTCCACCATCTGCAATCGCCGTCAACACCCTGGCAAGGCTGCCGCGGGAGTGATCCGTATGAAAATTAACGGAAGCCTTGTTTGCATCTGTGACCGGGTTAACCTGCCCTTCACGTTGAATGATAAGGAACCTGGTATAGTTCGATTTCATTGTGTGAATATTTGGAGCGATCATATCGAGGCTAAATAATTCCGATGCAAGTTTTGATGCGATAGCCGCTATGTGTTTGCTCCTGTGCTGATGAACATGTTTTGCACTAAGAGCAGTGTCTTCGGTTTCAACCAGTTTCCAGTTAAATTTGTCGAGATAAACAAGACACTGCTGAATCGCCATCGGGTGTGAGTGAACCTCACGGATATCATCGATTGAAACACCGGGGTTCACAAGCAGGTGTTGCCTGATTTGCAAATAGATTTCGCCGGTAACCTTCAGGTTGCTTTTTTGAAGCAGGTTATAATTCGGCAATATGCTGCCGGCAATAGAATTTTCAATAGCCATCACACCACCTTCGCTTTCTTTTTTGTTGCCGGCTATCTTAACCACGTCCCGGAAATTGCCACAGGGTATCACTGTAACATCCTTACCAAAATATTGCCGGGCTGCTACCTGGTGAAAACTACCTTCATAACCCTGGATCGAAACGCGTGTTTGCATAATCTTATTTAATGAAAAATCCCGGCACTCAGGCCGGGATTCTTATGTTGATTGTCAGTTTATTTTTATGATTCAACAAAGCATTCCCGGCTCACTTCTAAAATAGAAGCTAAAATAAAAAAAGAAGAACCGGTATGCTTTCGCTTTTAACATGGCATCAAAAATAACAAGTAATCTCAAATAACAAAATTTATTTTGAAAGTGATTTACGGAACTCAAACCTGCCTGGGAAGGACAAAAGCTTTGCGGGTGGCCTAATCCAGCCGCTTCATGATCTCCTGGTCAATTTTTTTAAAAAGATGGAAAGGCCGGTAAATCCGCCAGTTATCGATTTCCATCAGCTCAATGAAACGGTTTATCTTGGCTCGTTTAAAATCGTGTTGGGTTGATTCGGGCATATTTAAACAAACGATCCAACCATTTTCATCGGTTACCTCTTCGAACCATTCGTCGTAATAGTCGCGGTCACCGCTGTGAAAATTCAATACGTTTTCTGCGACAAGTATAAACTTTGTGATGCCGAAACTAAAGAATGGATCAATCACCTCACGCTTCAATTCCATTATATCATTTTCTATAGCGTCGTTCCACTCCCCGATCAGTTCGATGATCATGTAGTGTTCCTCATAGTCGGCCATCAGAACTTTGCAGTAAAGCGTACGCGAGCCAAACTCATCCCATTGAGGATGGATATAGTAGTTATAGATAGTCTGACTGAAAACAAATTCAGAATACACCCTACCAAAAAAAGGCGATTTATCATCCTGCTCACTGGTGTAAATGTGTCGCCAATTATAAAATGGTTCCAGATCCTGCATGCTGGCAATTTACTTTTTTTGGAATAGGGTTTCCAAATTTTTTTTATTGTGCAGGACCACTATTAATCAGTTAAATTTTAACGAATCAACGGCCTTTTTTACACTGCCAAATCGTAGTAATAATTTCTTTGCTTCTTCATAATCGGTCATGCCTGTCTGATCCATCACCATACGCGTGCCACGGTCTACCAGTTTGCTGTTAGATAGCTGCATGTTCACCATCTTATTGTCTTCAACCCTTCCGATCTGTATCATGACGGTAGTCGAAATCATATTAAGCACCAGCTTTTGTGCTGTGCCACTTTTCATTCTTGTACTACCGGTAACAAATTCCGGACCTACCACTACTTCAATGGGGTAGTCTGCGGCTGCGGCAAGCGGGGAACCTTCATTACAGGCGATGGAACCAGTTGCAATTCCATTTTTGCGGCACTCATTCAGGGCACCAATCACATAAGGGGTGGTACCACTTGCGGCAATACCTATCACAACATCTTTTTCGTTTACATCATGTTCTTTCAGATCAAGCCAACCCTGTTCCCAGCTGTCTTCGGCCATTTCTACAGGGCGCTGTATGGCGCGCTCACCACCGGCTATCAATCCTATAACCAGGTCGAAAGGCATTCCGAAAGTTGGTGGAATTTCACTTGCATCAAGGATGCCCAACCGTCCGCTGGTTCCGGCACCGACATAGAACATACGACCACCGGCCAGCATTCTGTCTACCACAACGGCAACCAGCTTTTCAATCTGTGGCAATGACTTCTCCACAGCAGCTGGAACGGTTTTATCTTCATCATTGATAAGCTTCAATAACTGCGTTATGTCCATTTTATCAAGATGCCTGTAATTGCTTGACTGCTCCGTTACCTTATTAAAATCATCCATGAATAGCTATTGAAATAAAAATTGATTGTTGTGGGGGACGCAAAGGTAGTTCTCATATCAAAGATTATTAATTGTTATGATATTCGATTAATCCTTCCATCGGTGCCCGCAGGATTTTACCGAATTCAAATTCATAACCGCTGCAAAGGTCTCGAATTACATCTTTGAAACCATAAGCAACACTTCCAACAAAATACATAGGCAGCTTCCAGCTTTCACCATATTTACAAAGATGGGTAAAGAAAAAATCATTAAGACCGTCTTCAATGATATTTTCAATCATATAATGTCCGCGGTTTTCAACAAGAAAAAGCGTGAAACCAGCAAGATATTTATTGGGAAGTGGATGTTTATAGACCTGGTCCAGGATCGCGAGATCGTTTGTGTTGTATTTAAGGTCGAACTTGTAACGCAGTTCTTCGTCAAAAGTATTGTAGAGATAGTATTGTAAAACTTTTTTCCCCAGGTAGGCACCGCTGCCTTCATCACCAAGTACGTAGCCGAGCCCCGGGCTGTTCTTTTTTATTTTTTTACCATCAAAATAGCAACTATTGCTACCGGTGCCAAGAATGCTTACAATGCCTTTATCGTCCCCACATAATGCCCTGGCAGCTGCCATCAGGTCTGTAGCGACCTCTATTTTTGAAGTTTTAAATACCCTGGATATCGCTTTTTTGATACTCTTAACATTATCCGGATTTTTGCAGCCAGTGCCATAGTAAAATACCCGGTCAGGTACTGATTTTTTCAAACCAGGAACCAGCTCCAGCTTCAACAGGGTCTCAATTTCATCTGTATTAAGGAAATATGGGCTTATACCCTGGGTGGAAAACCGCTTTTTTCGTTTATTGTCATCTATATAACACCATTCACATTTCGTAGCACCACTGTCTGCGATTAAAATAGCCATATCAAACTTTATTTATTGTTTTGCCTGCCAGTCGACGAAGGTAAAGTTCGAAATTGAGAATTAATTATGAACTTAGCCGCAAATTTTACAAAAACTACCTTCGTCTAGATGAAAAAACTGCAGGTTTGGTTACCATTACTTTTTGCAATAGTAATGATTGTGGGCATGAGAATCGGATATAAATTGCGCGAAAACATCCCTTCAACCCAAGGCTTTTTTGCTTCCTCAAAACGTTCATCATTGCAGGAAGTGGTGGACCTTGTGAATAAAAGATATGTAGATCCTGTAGATACAGATTCTTTAACAGAAGATGCTGTCCAGGCCATGCTTACCCATCTCGATCCACATTCAATATTCATCCCTGCCGTTCATCTTGCTGAGGTAAATGAAGACCTGCAGGGCAATTTCGAAGGCATTGGGGTGGAATTTCTTATCATCAATGACACCGTAAATGTGACGAATGTTTCAACTGAAGGACCCAGTGAAAAAGCAGGTCTGAAGGTTGGCGATAAGTTTATTAAAGTGGGGGATTCTGTTGTAGCGGGGGTGAAAATAAGTTCTGATAAGATAAAAAAGCTATTGCGCGGCGAACGTGGATCGCCCGTTAATGTATTGATAGTTCGCGGTAACCAGCAGCTACCGGTCACGATCACGCGAGGCACCATTCCCTTATATTCGGTTGATGCGGCTTATCTTGTTGATAGTACAACAGGGCTGATACATGTCGGTCGTTTTTCAGGCACAACTTATCGTGAGTTCATGTATTCACTGGAAAAATTGCAGAAGTTGGGTATGAAAAACCTGGTTCTTGATCTCCGGGGTAATGGAGGAGGAATTTTGAATGAAGCTGTAAATATGGCTGATGAATTCCTTGACGGGGATAAACTGATTGTATATACGCAGGGCGATAAACAACCGCGGATTGATTTTAACAGCAAACGTCCGGGGCTTTTTGAGGCCGGGAAACTGGTGATACTGGTCGATGAGGGCTCAGCCTCGGCAAGCGAGGTTTTGGCTGGTGCCGTCCAGGATTGGGACCGCGGCACAATTATCGGCCGGCGTACATTCGGCAAGGGCCTGGTGCAGGAACAATATAACCTGAGCAATGGTGCGGCACTCCGGCTTACGGTTGCAAGGTACTATACGCCTGCCGGCCGCAGTATTCAAAAATCATATGCAGCAGGCAGGGCCGCTTACCAGGATGAGGTGACAACGCGTTTTCACAATGGCGAAGTGGTACATGCAGATACACTTAAGGAAGCATTTGGCAAGCCATTTAAAACAAAAGGAGGCCGTACGGTTTACGGTGGGGGTGGCATTACCCCAGACGTGTTTGTTCCTTTTGATACAACGGCATTTTCACCAGCCATGGGCCCATTGTTTTATGATGGAAAGTTTACACGTTTTATTTACCAGTATTATATCGACCGGAAGGATTATTTCAATAAGTTTAAAACTCCGGCGGAATTCGCTTCAGGATTCCGGGATTCAACTGATGCCTGGAACCATTTAGTGACATTTATGAAGAATGAAAATGTGAATCTCGAAAATCTTTCTGCAGCCGACAAGCGCGAGGTTCAGAAAAGAATTAAGACCTGGATGGCCAGGCAGCTCTGGAGAATGCAGGGTTATTATGAAGTTCATAACCAGTATGATCAGGCGGTGATTCGCGCTATAGCTGAAGTAAAGAAACAACCTGCCTGATAATAGACGGTAAGTCCTGGCTGGTTTTAGAAGCTAAGCCGTGATACAAGATGCTCAGCCAGATATTAGACGTGTAGCCCCTATATTTAACGTTAAATTTTTTGCAGCTTCCCTACCGGTATTGTTCCAAGGAAATACACAAAGCCCAGATAACAAAATGGAATAAACATCAGGGCATCGCAAACATGTGCTATCCATTCAATACGTGGAATACGGCTCAATGGAAACGCTAAACCTGAGATACTTATCAGGATGCCCGTCCATACAGGTGCCGACTTTGTCCTTACGAGTACGATACCCAACACAAACAAACTCAAAGGAAATATCGGACCTGACCAGAATAACAGGATCCCGGCAACCGCCGGAAACGCTGCAAGTTGTTCCAGGTAATGCGCATGCGAAATGCTAAAGATATCATTATATGCACCCGCAAATCCGAAGTTCGCCCCGGAAATACAGCCCGCGATTGCTATAAACAATCCCAGGGAAGCATAAACCGGCGTTTTTGATTTCAGCAGGTCAAACAAACCGATAAACGCTGCGATCCAGAATACAGTTGCCATCACAACGAATGTTCCCCCGTATGCACCGTATTGGCCATCCCGCCATAAAAAAGTTGAAATGCCAAATAATAGCGGGGCACAAATCATAGATATGCCCCAAACAATACGGTTGATCCTGGAAGTCTCCTGCATAAAATTGTTGTTAAGGTTTAAAATAGTGAGCCTGCAGTCGGTCGCGGCGGCAACCATAGTAAGACCCGGCCAGGACCCGTGAGGTTACACAACAATGCTTAATCTTTTTGATTTTTTTTTGCTTTATAAGATTTGACTCCTGGCTGGCAAGGCTAATCTTATTTGGACGAAAGGCAACTGTTATATGTTATGAGGATTGAGTACAAATAGTAAGCTGGGAGAATTCAGATTGATGAGGAAAATTCAGATTAATTTGGCAGAATTCAGATTAATTTGGCAGAATTCAGATTGAAGCCGGAGAATTTTTTCGGCTCAATCAAGTTCAATACGACAGCGCTCATTTTTGATAAGCTCCATGGATTTTTTTATCTCGAAAGAACTCTTAAGCCTTTTTGCTTCAGTTGCATAAAATTTATTCAGTTCCTTCCTATTGTGTGCCTGGTAAAAACGTCTTACCTGTTCCTGTGTTTTAAGAATTAACCCCGGAACCATGAAAGGTTGATTATGCTCGTCCATAGCAATCATTGTAAAATAGCTGGTATTTGTATGTTGCACAGTACCGGTTTTTACATTTTGAGAAGTGACCCTGATTCCCACAACCATCGAAGTTTTTCCGACATGATTAATAGAAGCGTGTAACGACACGAGCTCTCCCACTCCAACCGGCGCAAGAAAATTTATATCATCAACTGAAGCAGTTACACAATAGTTACCGGCATGTTTTGCAGCACACACATAAGCTACCTTATCCATCAGGCTCATAATAATGCCGCCATGGATCTTTCCACCAAAATTGGCATAAGACGGGATCATAAGTTCTGTCAGTGTTGTCTGTGATTCTTTAACGGTTTTAAATTCCTGCATAGTTTGAGAATTAAGCCGGGCGCAAATTAGTTAATCAGGCTTTGATGACATAACTATTTTGATGTAGTAATTCAGATATTTTAATGATGTAACTCAGAAAAAAACCCAGATCAGGCAGATGCCGATTTGGGTTTGAAATTTATATTGAAGGAAGGATGTTTTCCGGGATGATAATTAAGCCCTGATTTCCCTGTCAAGCAATTCTTTCTTTTCGATGCGGTAAGAAGCTATCAGGCCGAAACCACCAAAGATTGCAATCAAAGCAAAATAAATGGTTGGATTTTCTTCGCCATCGATTACTGCAACACTCAAATCAGCGATATAAGCAATCAGGAGACCGAGGCCAGATCCAATCAATAACAGACCCCATTTAAGGTTCAGATAGGGAACTGGTCTGTTGTTAAATTGTTTAGGGTTCATTCCTTTTTCAATCATAGCCAGGTTTTGACGGGTTCTGAGGTAAACGATTCCAAAAACCATTGCAAAAAAACCTGCGAACATTACTATTGGGATTAACTCGTGCATAAAACAAATTTTAAAAGTTAAGGGTAAGGGTTCAAAATATCTGACTACAGCATTGATCCCGGGGTTACAGCTTTTTTCAGATTTTTTTTTACCGTTCTGTTTTCTTCAGAACACAACTATGACTACATCTGAAAGTGGCAGGTTACAGTCAACTCAAAAAAATTCCGATTCGCTCCTGTTATACCGCGTTTACAGTGTAAAATCCGTCCAGTTGTCTTTATTTACCCGTTCTGGGAAAAGCTGTAATTTACGTTATGAAACAGCTCTTTTCCGGCTCAGGCTATGGCCTCAGCGGTAAATCGCTCTAAAAAACCTGCCTGTTTGATGTAACCTGGCTTCATCACAAAGCGTCTGACTACTATAATGACTTCGGGACCAACTGATACGGACATAATCGAAAGGACCCTCGCCGGAGATACCCGGAGCTTTTCTGAATTGGTGAAACGATACCAGAATTTCGTTTTTACCATCACGCTTAGATATACCCCTAACCGTGAGGACGCGGAAGAGATTGCACAGGATGCTTTTGTAAAAGCTTATAAATCATTGAGTAATTTCAGGGGCGAATCGAAATTCAGTACCTGGTTATTTACCATCACCACTACCTCTTGTCTTAGCTTCTTAAGAAAAAAGAAACTGGACATTCGATCCCTTGATAATGAGAAAGTAATGGCGGTTGTTGAGAACCAGGATTCAGGTTTCAATGCGAACCAGATGGAAACAAAATCCAGGCAATCAATGGTCAACGAAGCCATACAACTATTAAGCAGCGACGATGCAAATATCCTTACCTTATTTTATAAAGGTGAACAAAGCCTTGAAGAAATTAGTGTGGTAATGGGAATTGAAGCGAATGCTGTGAAGGTCCGGTTGCATCGGGCAAGGGCAAGACTGAAAGAAAAAATGCAGACCCATTTCAAACAGGAATTAAGAGATATGCTCAATTAAAACCAAAGCAGATTAACAACGCAGATCAACAACGTAGATTAACAACGCAGATTAACAACACAGATTAACTACGTAGATTAACAACACAGATTAACAACACAGATTAACATTATTAAAACTCATTTTATGAACACGGAGCAGCATATTGAGGCAAGGATCTGGGATTATATCGATGGAAACCTCTCCGTCGAGGAAAATTCCTTTGTGCAGAATCTTGTTCAAACCAACCAGGCCTGGCGGGAGAAATATGCAGAGCTTTTGCAGGTACACAGCCTGATGCAGGAAAACTTTGAGCTTGAAGTTCCGTCTATGAGTTTTACGCGCAATGTAATGGAAGAGATCGGCCGTCTCCAGATCACACCAGCTTCAAAAAAATACCTGAATCAAAAAATCATCTGGGGCATTGGTGGATTCTTTATTCTCACAATAGTCGGATTTTTTATTTATGCATTCAGCCAGGCTACCTGGACCAGCGATGCAAAATCGGTATTACCTTTTAACATCGAATCTGTGAATTATGATAAGCTGTTTAACAGTGCTTATACAAATGTGTTCCTGATGATCAATACAGTTTTAGGACTGATGTTACTTGATATGTACTTAGGAGCAAAGAAGAAAAAACATTTAAGAGAATTATGAGTTATGAGTGATGAGTGAGTTATGAATGTATTTCCACTCATAACTCAACTACTCGTCACTCTTTCATAACTCATAACTCATAATTCATAATTCTCTTAATGTTTCATCTAAATTATCAAGCGCTGAAGCGAAGCCTTGTTCAAAGCCCATATCCATCATCTGTTTGATATCGGCTTCTTTCTGGAAGGAAATTTCAACGGTCAGTTTTGTGCCTCCTTCTGTCAATTCAAAAGTATTTTTCCATGACATCTTTGGCATTTCAGGATTAGGTATGCCATTTTCATCACAAAATGTATCAATGCCTTCATAGCTTTTCTTTGGATTGATAGCAGAAAAGTCAATCCTTGCCCAATGCCTCGTATTATCTGGTCCAACCATGGCATAGAGCCAATAGCCACCTTCTTTAAAATCCATTTTTTTCGTTTCAGCTTTCCATGGTTTTGGCGCCCACTACTGATCTAACAATTCGCTTTCCGTCCAGGCTTTCCAGACTTCAGCGGGTGCCGCATCAAATATGCGTGTGATGGTGATTTTCTTGTTTGGTACATCTTTCACGATCTGCATTTGATTTTTTGTTTCCATGTTATTTGGTTTTAATTTTTTTCAAAACACTATCAAGATTCATGAACCGATCTTCCCACATTGACCGGAATTGCTCCAGCCAGTTATCGACTTCTTTCATTTTGTTGACATTGAAATGATAATAAATTTCACGCCCGCTTTTCGTTTCTTCTAACAACTCGCATTCCGACAGAATCTTTATATGTTTAGATACTGCCTGCCGGGTGCTGTCAAAATGTTCTGCAATAGCATTCGGCGTCATAGCCTCCAAGGCAATCAAACTTAAAATGGCGCGGCGGGTAGGGTCGGCAATTGCCTGGAACACATCTCTTCTCATAAACTGTGATCAGGTTATTTATTATCTCGCAACCGATCAGTTGCAAATATAAGAGCAACCGATTAGTTGCCCAAATTTATTTTTAAGTTGAACGATGATTAAAGGATCCGGACCTGGGAGATCAGGGTCTAAAATTTTTCAAGAGTAATGGTATACCGCATTGCTGTATTGATTTCGATTCGCTTTGGAGATTTCCAGGTAATAGTGGAAGGACGACAAGGATAATAGGATTGCAGCATACAGGATCCAAGCATGGTCATAAAGGCGCCACCCCATTGATCTTCTACTACCAGGGTAGAGCTATAGCTGCCAAAGGTTATCGAATCACGCTTATTTACTTTCAGGATTCCGTTACTTATTGTATTTTTCATCGTTTTACCGGTAAATGTGTCACCGGTAAATTCAAGATAAACCTTGCCGTCGAATCCCGGCGGAGGGGTAAGCATTGTGGAGGGGCTTTTATCCAACACGGCTGTCATCTTCCAGCGGCCATTCAATCCATCCTGGGAAGCAGCGCCAGTGTTACTTTCTTTTTTGCAGCTATAACTTGAAACAACAATGAAGAATAAAACAAACCGGATTTTGAGCATAAAGGTTTTTTGGCCTGACAACCAGGTTCAGGAAATCGTTGCAATCAAATCAACGGATTTAATTTTGAGGCAGCCGTTTCGCCGGGTTGCCCGCCAGAAAGCCAGCGCTGCCTGTCAGCTTCCTGATGTTCGTTAATGGGTTTGGTGATCTTTGCACCATCTGCATAATAAATAACGGTCATGACCTCCCTGGTGACCGGAGAGTTGTTTCCTGGTGCTGAATGTAAGGTCCATCCGTAGTGATAGCTTGCATCACCGGCTTTCATGGTTGAAGGCCGGCTGATCCTGTAACCTTTTTTGCTGATATGCTCATTCAATTCTTTTTCAGATTCATCTGAAATTGCAACGTTTTTTACGGCACCTTCTTTATGAGATCCTGATGCGAAGGTGAGCATTCCCATGTCAATGGTGATATCAACAAGCGGCATCCACATGGTTACGGTCGCTGAGGTGTCAAGCGGCCAGTAATACTGATCCTGGTGCCAGGGTGTGAATCCCCCACCCGATTCTTTATAGAGCGCCTGGTCATGATAAAGTCTTACCGAAGGCACACCCAGCAGTTGAGCCGCTACACTGGCGAAACGTTTGGCCAGTGTAAATGATTTGACTGCTTCATCCACCTCCCAGAGATTCATAATTTGTAAAAAAGCTTTGCCATAAGTATCCCGCTCTTCCATTTTACGTTTTTCAGTATTGTATTTATAGGCAGCATCGTTTATTGCAGACCGGTAGGCTCCGCATTCATCCCTGTCAAGCAATCCATTTATCAGGACGTGACCGTCATTTCTGAACTGTTGTTTAACAGTTTCCGCAACATAAATACTGTTATTTAATGAAGGCAGCGTAAGGTAATTCATATGGCAATTTTATGGTGAGCAATGGCCGATGGCAACTAATCTTTCAGATCAACGGAATCGATAAGGTACAAATATTTTCCAAATTCCGGTGCAGGTTAATGCAAAGGTGGATAAATCGAGACGGAGATTGTTGTTCCTTTGCCTGGCTCTGCTTCAATAGATAGTTGCCCGTCAATCGAAGCAACTCTTTCCTTGATTTCCTTAATCGCAGCTGTTTCTCCGCGATATTCCATTTGCAGACCCCTGCCGTTATCGTAGATTGATAAACAAACCAGGTCGTCCTGCTTTTCTATCATGATTTTAATGCTCGTCGCTTCCGCGTAATAGAGCACATTACTTAATGCTTCCTGGCAGATACGAAAAAGATCAAGCTTAATTTCATGTGGCAGGTGCTCTATGTTGATATTGCTTATATACTCACAGTATATACCGTGCAGAATATAAAATTCATCGCTTAACCATTGAAGTGTTTCATCAAGGCCAAGTTTTTCAAGCATATCAGGACTAAGCGAATATGACAGTTTCCGGATTGACCTGATGAGGTTATCAGAAACTGAAATAACATGCTCGAGCTTTGCTTTTGAAGCTACAGGTAATGAAGAAGTATTTTTATATATCCAGTTGAGATCGATACTGACAATTGAAGCCAGCTGCGCAAGTTCCTCATGTAATTCGCTGGCAAGATATTTCCGGTCTTTCTCCTGGCTGTACTTGAAATGGGTTGCAAGACTTTTAAATTTCTTAACATTTTCTTCAACCTGTTGTTCGGATTGTTTCCTGGCAGTCACATCTTTGGCAATCGCAAACACCAGGCCTTTTTCAGGGATATATATAGATGTCCAGTGTAGCCATACAATAGAACCATTTTTGGTGAGGTACCTGTTTTGGAAATTTGTCAATGGCTTCCCTCCCAACATATTGAATCGTGTTCTGCTGGTAGCTTCTTTATCGTCCGGATGAATAAAAGTAGAAATCGGTACAGCCAACAATTCTTCCAGGCTGTATCCCAGGCAATTGACAACGGCGTGATTTACATGACGAAAAAAACCATCTCTGCTGGCTATACAGACAAGATCCGGGGTAAGATCAAAAAAATGAAACAGGTCAAACGCTGAGTTCCTCAGATCAGTCATAAATTGGCGTTGGTTGCGTTGGCCGAATCTACTAAAACCTGTACATTCTTATATATATTGTTTTGAGTTATTTAAGATAAAAAGCAGCTTTTAGCCTTAAGAGAGATAATTCAAAGGTATTAGTTGCGATAAAAAATGATCTCATCACTTAATAACAGAAACACATGCATTTTGAGAAATAAACACTTAATATCTGATGGATGCTAAGTTGAGGCGTAATTACTCTGGCAATGCTTCAATAATCTGGGACAGCAAAATGTTTGGATCTAAAGGGTCGCCGCGTTCAAAACTCAATCTGACAACTACTAATTTTTTTGATGGGATCACCCAAACGAACTGCCCGTCATAACCCTGACATGAAAAACAATCAGATGGTACATTAATGTACTTTTTATTATTATTATTATTATCTGCTTCATTCGTCCACCATAAAGCACCATATTTCCCGCCTTTACTTGAATTCACCGCTTTCGAAGCTGTAGCTGTAAATTTATTATTAATTGCAAAATCGCTCATATTCCCTTCTTTAAACAACATATTTGTCAGATCGCTAGGTCCAGCTGGAAACCACCAGAATTGCAATCCACTGTCCATATGCATTAGATTAGCAATTGTAATTTTTTTCCTCTCGTCATTTTTCCATTCTTCAATAGGGGCGGGTGAATTTATATTTAGTTTTCCTTGCTGGACCAAAATGCCAATCATTGCATTTATAATCCCCTTGGTCATCGACCAGCCTAATTGTTTTGACTTGATTGAATAACCATCCGCATACCGTTCAGCGATTACTTTTCCCATGTACACAACTATCACAGCCCTTGTTTGTCGTTGGTTTTCATTGTGAGGCTCATGAAATGCATAATTAATTGCAGACTCTAATACAGCTGTGTCGACACCCTTAGGTTTTTTGTCATCGATAAGATCTCCTTGAGGAAAAGGGGTTGAATCCTGATAAGCGGACGTCCTGCTTATAATATTTAAGGATTGCCTTCTTAATTCATTTTCACTGATTCGACTAATTAATGTTGCTCCCAGACCATCCCTATAAATCGCCCTTCTTTTGGCAAACCCTAACACCGACACACTTACAGAACTATCTTCAATATTCACAGAATAGGAAGCCAAATTATAAGGGAAAATACTTGTTTCGTGTTTTGCTATATCTTCTGGAGTTCTACCTGAGACAAAAATATCCGAACACATTTCTTTTGCTACGCGTCCAGAGATTATGGGCAAAACTTCCATATATAAATTACAAAACATATTACTAATAAGAGCAAAAAACATTGGAGAGTTTTCTTGATAAATTTCATTGTATTTAAATGTACCAGGTTTTTCACGCCCTTTTTCTTTGACTCGAAAAGAACATCTTCAGGCAGATCCGTAAAAAGGTCAAAATAATAATCGGGTTGACCAATCAATCTTACCACGAAGCCCAGTTTAATACCGAGTTTTTTTGCGAGTGGAGTTCCCGAATAGCCTGGTGTTTTTATCATTTCGTGATTGGGTCATTGTTTATAAAATGCCAGCCTGCGAAAGGTTTTACAGTAGCACAGTTTGGACCACCGTCTTTACCGGTTCCCGGAACCTTTGTAACCATTATGACGGTTGAATTTCCTGATAATACATCAGGTGTTTCCATAGAGATGTTTTTTAGGGGAATTTTTAGCCGACGACTCCATGAAGTGCCAAACTGGCCCGCAGTTGTTCCTATATCAATATAAATAAAACGTTCACCGGCGGGACCCTGCACAAATGGACCCGAAAAGTCAGGGGAAGAGGGGTCGGTATTTTTTATCATAATAGAAAAATTGAATTGCAGATCGCGGCCATCAGACCTTTGCTTTTCAATTGTTTCATAATTGTTTCCACTGCCTTTTTGAATTCCGTAATCCACTCCCGCCGGGGGCGCTTCCAAAATTATCCGTATTGGTAACTGAAGTTTCATGGCATCAGGATACAAGTGTAAGCTTTACAGGGGGTGTCTGGTTGGCGTTCCACTGGCAGACATACAAATTTTTCTCATCATCTATACAAACATCATGACAATGAGCAAACACGGCTGATTCATCCTGCAATACGGGCTGAAGTAATCCTTGTTTATAATCCGGAGATTTGCCTCCAGGATTTGAAATTACCTGGTTCTTTTTGTCAAGGATAGTTACAAAGCCCGAACGGTCTTTTCGTTTCCCGTTCGCATCTTTGGACCAACAGGTACCTGCATAAAGATTTTCACCGTTTATTACCGCACGACAAACATACATACCAGGCATATCAATCTTATTCAAATATTTGCCATCCATTGAAAAAACTTTGAAACAATTTTCTTCCCTTGATGTACAGATCAAAACCGGTTTATCTTTTTGCCTGTTGTCAACAGTAACCCCATGTGCATTGCGAAGGTTATGATCCGGATTCGAATTGTTATGCCCTCCAAAATGCCTGATATATTGGCCTTTGCTGTTATAATGGATAATATAATCTGAACCATAACCATCAGCAACATAGATATCACCATTGGGTGCTACGGCAGTCTCGGTTGGCCTGAACGGCTCTTCATCTTTGTAAATACCGATTGTGCGCGGGTGTCCGATTGCAAACACAAGTCTTCCATCTGTGGTCATCTTTACAACTTGTCCTGCCTGGCTGTTACCACCACCTTTCGGGTTATTGAAATAACCACAGTCTGTGATCATCAGGTAATCCGTTCCTCCTTCGTTTGAGATTGACAATCCATGTCCACCTGGAAATCCATGTCCCCAGGTATCAATGAGCTTACCGCTTTTATCAAAAATCAGTACATTATTTTTTGGTTCATCACCAAGCATTATCAGGTTGCCTTTAGAGTCTTGCACCATCTCATGACAGTTGGCAAGCGGAGTTGTCCCGGCATTGATCTTTGCCCAGGCTTTATCAACCTTGTACCTGTAGCTGCCATGCCCGATGATAAGATCCTCTGTTTTCGCCTGGCCGCCTTGAATGTTATCGATGTCTGAAAATGCGCTTACCGGGTTTACCCAGGCAGCTGCACCAGTTAATGCTGCATTTTTTAAAAAGTTTCTCCTTGATGGGTGTTTCATAATGTTAATTTAAGAATATTAAATGTACTGGCCCATCAAGGCAAAGAAAATGCAAGAAACTGATCGCCGCTTTTAGTACCAATCTTACCACCACCGCAGGCAATCACTACATATTGTTTTCCATTAACTGCATAAACTGCCGGGGTTGCAAAACCGGCTGCCGGCAATGATGCTTCCCATAAAACCTTCCCTGTGGCTTTATCGAATGCCCTTATTTTAGCGTCTTTTGAAGCTGCAATAAATACCAGCCCACCTTTGGTCACGACAGGTCCGCCATAACCCTCCGTTCCGGTAACGGGTATTCCTTTTTTGGTAAGTTCGGCATACTCACCCAATGACACTTTCCAAAGTAATTTGCCACTGTTAAGATCAACGGCATTTAATGTTCCCCACGGTGGTTTAATACCCGGATAACCATTTTTATCATTGAACCTGTTATAACCTGTCATGGTGAATGGTATCTCATCCAGTATCGAGGTTGCTGCCACCGCAATGACATCATCTTTTCGTGCAGAACCTGATTTAACAATTTTTACTTCATCACCTGGCTCTTTGGATTCAACATTTAATAAATAAGTTATCAACGCTTTTTTATCATTGTCAGCAATTTGTTTGAAAGCTGGCATCATGTTTCTTCCGTTTGAAATGATCGCACTGAGCTTCTCCTCGTTATATTTTTTTTCAAGATTAAGCAATGATGGAAACGAACTGCCGTTGCCTTTAAGTCCGGTACCATGACAGCTCAGACAATATTTTCCATAAACATCACGACCGATTCCCCTGAGAGATCTATCTGATGTTTTTTTCGGCACATCGATCATTGTCAGCGCCCAGGGTAACTCTGAGCTGTTGATATATAAAATACCCGTTTCAGGATCAACAGCTGCCCCACCCCATTCTCCTCCTCCATCAAATCCAGGGAATATCCAGGAGCCATCTTTTCCTGGTGGTTCAAACATTCCTTTGCGTTTTACTTTGAGATATTTTTCCATCATATCCCGGTGGGTTTCCGGGTCAAGATCTGTTACATCAGATGAATCAAATGTTTGCCTCGCAAATGGTTCAGGCAAGGTTGGAATTGGTTGAGTAGGCCAGGTTTGTTCGCCTGGGAGATCAGATCCTGGAAACGGCTTCTCTTCAATCGGGAACACAGGCTCACCATTTTTCCGGTCAAATAAAAACACATAACCATGTTTGGTTATCTGTGCAATTGCATCAATATTTTTTCCATCTTTTTTTATTGTGATAAGATTTGGGTTGGTCGGCAGATCACGATCCCATAGATCATGATGAATAGTTTGATAATGCCAGATGTATTTGCCAGTGGAAGCTTCAAGAGCAATAAGGCTGTTCCCATATAAATTTTGTCCTTTGCGAACACCACCATAAAAGTCTCCACTCACCGAGCCGGTTGGAATATAGACCACCCCAGTCTCTTCATCCAGGGCCATCCCACCCCAGCTGTTAGCTCCGCCCAGTTTTTTCCAGGCATCTTTATCGGGCCAGGTTTCATAGCCTTTTTCACCAGGCTGCGGTATCGTGTTAAATGTCCAGGCAAGTTGACCAGTCCTGGCATCAAAAGCCCGGATAGAACCTGGTGCAGCATCAGCAGACTCACCCACACGCATACCCGAAATCAAAAGATTTTTATATACTACTCCGGGCGTAGTGACTACTATATAGGGATTGTATGTTCCCTGTTTCCTTCCGGCGTTATCCGCAAAATCGATATGCCCGTTTTTCCCAAAACTTCTTACGGGTTTGCCTTCCTTTAAATCAATTGCATAAATTTTGGAACCTGCACCATAAAAGATACGTTTGTTTTCACCAGCCTCATCTGCCCAATATATTACTCCGCGGCTCACCTGGAAAAAAGCATTTGGAATTTTTGCTGTAGCAGTATCTTCTTTTGCAGGATCAAAACGCCATTTTTGAATACCGCTTGCAGCATCCAGGGCAAATAATTTCAATTGAGGAGAAACACCGTAGAGAATACCTTCGATTACGATCGGATTGCATTGGATCTGTGAGCGGCTACCAGTGTCTTTATCTCCGGAGCTATAACTCCATGCTAATTTGAGAGTAGAAACATTTTTTTTATTAATCTCGTCATTAGATGAATATCGAATACCGTCCTTAGAGCCGGCATAAGCGGGCCAACCGCTGTAATCATGGGGAACATCCTTACGGTTCTTACAGGATAGCACGGCAATAATTGCCACAAGGCCAAAAAGATAGAATATATTTCTACCCTGGAAAGTTTTTTTACTCATGTTGCTTTTGTATAGGCAGGAAGATCTGCTTTGGGATCTCCTCAATTACCTTAACAAGTATACATGAATATAATGAGTTAGCAAACTGGAAAGAGAATGCAGGTTTTATGAAGCTGTTTTTCGAGATTGTTTTTCTTCTTTTGTTTCATCTTTTATAATAATTACAACAGGTTGTATAAACCAGGCTTCAACTGGTTTATTTAAATAAATTGCGGGTTTCCATTTTGGGGATTTCATAACTAAACGGCGGGCTTCCTCCTCCATACCATATCCAGGTGTGTTTATCGCTTCAACATTTACAGGCTTCCCATTTTTGTTTATCATAAACCTCACCCTTAATTCATAGCTACCCGGAGGTGCGCCTAGTTTTATTAAATTCCTTGTTTGAATATTATCATTGAGATAAGCTTTCCAATCTGCAGCACCCGTAGAAAAAGACGCTTCTTCAATAAAAACAAAGTCTTCAATCAGCCTGCCTTTAACATCAAAAGCTTCCGTTATTGACTTTTTTGATTTAGGATTGATGCGATGGTGAACATGTAATTTCCCGTCCGGATAATAATGATAAGTATCATTCAAAATACCATCTCCATTATAAATTGTTGAATCTTCTGTTTGCCCGGTTTCGTAGTACCTCAACAACAAGCCACTTGCTTTTGAGAAGATGGTATCATTATAAAAAGATTTACAATTCAGCTTTCCCGATCTCACCCAGTAGGAGACACAATTGTATCCTGCACTGACTTTCTCCATTTCTGTATAAAAGAATGCAGAACCTTTATTAGCGGGCGCCCATAACGAATCAAAATACCGGGTAAGCTTAGGTGTCTGAGCTTTTGCTCCGGTACTGATAAAAGAAAGAATGATGATGGTTAATGAAATTCGGAGTTTTGCCAGGTTTGTCATTTCTTCAGAATAAATGGGTAACAGGGTAGATTTAACTTTTAAACTACCAAAATAATAAACTTTTCACGCCGGTGCAAGTAATGAAAAACACCAATCTTAAAACAATGCGGACAGATAGCCAGTTTTGCCCGAATTCACTTTTTTCGAAGTATGTCAAGTTCCCGGGTGATATTTTCCCTTGCTTTTATTTCATACTGGCTATAAAAAAATTCAGTATGATATATACAGTTCTTCGCCAGGAAACTTTCCAGAACTTTTGAACGGCCGGGATTATAAACAAAATCAGGATATAATTTATATTCTTTTCTCACAGCAGATGCATAAGACAGGTACTCTTCAGAAGATTTACCTAAGATGGCTAAATCTGCATCGGCAAAAAACCTTATATCGCCTGTTGTACTATCACCATGTGTCTTTGTGTTTACTATGATCTCGTTGCATAACATAACCCGTTCCTGATCTATTGAAAGTTTTTTCAGTCTTTCGTTCGCCAGTTCCGCACTCCTTTCCTCATTATCCTGCCTCAATACATTGTATATGATATCATGGTAAGCGATTGCAAAAATGACGATCTCCCAGTCAGAAAATCTGGCTTTGAGAGGCTCCAGTTCAAAAAACAGATTATCGAGATGATTAATATTATGATAATGCCGGTTCGTTTTTGAATAATTGGCATGAACCTCTTCCCACATTTTCAGAGCTTGTTCTTCTTTGGAATATCTTGAAACTATAGAAATAAATTTGGCGTTGAACATGATTGCGATTGTTGGTACAGTATTATATTGGCCGGAAAATCCAGTTTAGTAAACTTAGATTTCCAAATTGTGCTTTTTCTTAAGCAACTTATTGGGAGAAAATCCAAACTTCTTCTTAAATGCATTACTGAAATGTTGCAGCGATGAATAACCAAAGCCGGATGCAATTTCTGTCGATGTTTTATCACCCCTTAGCAAATCATTTTTAGCCAGTTCTAACCTGGCATCTGACAAATAACCAAAAACAGTATTCCCGAAGACCTCTTTAAATCCTCTTTTCAATTTGTATTCATTGATGCCAACAATCTTTGCCAGTGCCGTGAGAGCTGGTGGCGACTCAATGTTATTCAAAATATATTCCCGGGCATATTTTAGACATTCTAAATCATGTTTGGTCTTTACATATTTATACGAAGGCAAAAAAGCAGCATTGCAGGCCTCGGCCTGCACTACTAAAAATTCAATGCTCTTTGATAAGAGGTACATTTGTTTCAATCCATCTTTATAACGGCAATTGATGATATCATTGATAATGTTGAGCATAGCAGCATCAACCGGAAGGTTATTATTTGACAGTGCACACCTTCTTCCATTCATTATGTTTTCACCAAAACGTTCCAGCGCCTCATTCCCTCCCTGGGTCAGCCGAAGAAATGTATCTTTTGTAAACTGGATGAAAAACATCGAACTGTGCAGATGGGCGGATCTGAGAAAACCTTCATTTATGTCGTCACCATTCGCATAATAAAGATTGTGCTGATAACTTCCGAAAGCTGCCTGCGGTCTGTTTGTTTGACTACCGATAAATACAGAGCCTTTTAGATTTGCCTGGAGCGTAACCAACTCAGCTTTGATTTGGTAATTCCATTTCAAATCAACCGGTTTTTTATAGTGCCAGTCCGAATAACCCAAACGTATACCGTCAAAATACCAATCCTGCATATTAACATCAACAAAAGGCAGACTAAGTTTTTCCGATTGTTCAACAAGATTCATATCTGCTGAACCATTCATGAAAAAATCATTCAGTAGTTGAAAGTTTTTTCCCGGTATGTTCCTGATTTCAAAAGCCATAATTGCTCCGCTATTTGTAAGATATACTCCTTTTAATATAAGCTCTGATCTATGGTTGGCAGGTACATTTACCTGCTAAATATAATATGTAAAAAATGAAAAAATCACCGCTTTATTCCTGGACCGGATTGACTGGCATCGCACTCTACCTCCTTGTCTTATTGGAAATCCCACTTTATTTTGTTTATACACCAACGGCCAGTGGTACACCACCAGTCAATATCATACTTGCACGCATCATCATCGATCTCTTTATTTGTCTTGGATTGATTGGATTCTTCAGCGGGTTTAAAACCATCATTTCAAATCATTATCCTTCACTCGAATGGGCCGCAACATTTATTTTTGCCTTGGGACTGGCCTTTGCAATTGTTGCATTTATTGCTGATTCTATACAGGCTGGGTCAGTATGGATCGCGAAATCAAACCCCGTGGATCCTACCTGGGTTGGCTATGGCGGGGAGGGAGCGCTCCTGATCTATGGGCCAATCAACCGCCTGTTAACCGCGACCATCCTGATTGCAAGCGGAGCAGTGATCCTTAAAAGCCGGATGATTCCGGTGTGGACAGGCTGGCTGGCATTTGTTATCAGTTTATATAATCTTGCTTTCATTCCCACGATTTTCTTCATGACTACACCCCTGGATTTTTACAGCGTCAATGGCTGGAACATCCCGATAGCTGCAGGATTGTTTTTCATGTGGGTGTTTATAATCAGCATTTTATTCCTGCGAAAAAAGATCTCTTAATGTTTGACTTTGGGCAAGATGTTTGACTTTGGGCAAGGTTTGTCCTGAATCAACCCTGTTAATTGGCAATTCGTCACTTAATTGCCAATTCTTTTATTGAAAACCCCGATTTGATCTTTGATGTTCCGGATATTTAAAAGTTTTTGCAACATTATCCGGCTTCATCAGTCAAATCCCAATAAGTGAACCATATTAGTGAAAATAATGAATCAGACCGGCGCCTGGTAAAATCCGTTTTGTCAGGAGATACCCAGGCGTTTGGAAAGATCATCAAAAACACGGAGGGACTTGTGGCTCAGATCGTATTTAAGCTGGTAGAAAACAGGGAAGACAGGCGGGACCTCGCCCAGGATGTGTATCTTAAAGTATTTGCAAACCTTTCCGGCTTCAAATTTCAGTCAAAATTGTCGACCTGGATAGCGCAGATTGCTTATAATACCTGTATCAGTCAGCTGCAAAAAAAGAAATTATCGCTTACAGATTTGTTCCAGGGTGAAAACGAAGGGATCGAATATTCAGATAACCACCACCCTGCCTCAGCAGATCCGGAAATTGAAACCATGGTTTTTCAAAAACAGCAAGCAGCGATATTGAAAATTGAAATCGAAAAGTTGCCGCCACTGTTTAAAACCCTGATAACGCTGTTTCATAATGAACAGCTGAGCTATGAGGAGATTGGCATCATCACCGGGCTGCCTACAGGAACTTTGAGGAGCTATCTTTTCAGGGCAAGAAAAATGTTGAAAACAAATTTGCTGTTGAGGTATAAAAAAGAAGAACTATGAAGAACGGGCACCTTACTGATGAAATGATCCAGGAGTTTATCTGGAGCTCAGAAAATCCTGACTTATCCGCAAGGGCTCATATGTTGACCTGCGAACATTGTAAAACCCGGGCAGAAAATTACCAGTTGCTTTTTACTGAAATTGAGCAACTGTCTAAACCTGCTTTTAATTTTGATCTTTCAAAACTAGTCCTTAACCAGGTTATGGAACAAAATCCTGTGGCAAGTCTCAACGCAGATCCGTTATTAGCTACAATACCAGCAATTGAGAAATTGAATGGTCCCAGGCGGAAAAATATATGGCCGGGAATCATCATTACATTGATGACAATCGGATTAATCGGAACACCTGTTTACCTGTTCCTGGACTCGATCCAGGATATCATTTCCGAGGTTTCTACTATGGTCACCTATCTCATCATAATGACCGTTGTGCTGATCGCTGCTTTTCTTGTCTTCGATGAGTACCGGAAATACAATCACCAAATAAACAGCCTCGATATTTAAATTACCTGCAACATTATCTTAAGGCTTCAGTCTAATTAGAAAATTAACAACAGATGAAAAAAATCACACTACTCACCGGCACTGTTTTGTTGTCACTGGCTTTGAACGCCCAGGAAAACATCAATTACGATCCTTTCCGGGACAGGGAATTTATTGAGAAGACTTTGCAGGCAACAGCCATCGTACTGGTAATTTATCTTATCTCAAATTTCTTCCTCTCCATCATCAGACTGTTCCTTGACTACAAGTTAAAAAATAAAATGATGGACAAAAATGCTTCAGAGAACATCATTCACCAGTTTTTACAGCCGCAGAAAAAAGATACCAGGATTACTGCAGTCAAATGGGCGATCATTGTCGGAGGTGTAGGACTTGGCTTTACACTGATGCTGCTGTTTCCCCCATTTGGGATTCACTCGGTAATGATCATGTCTTTCTGTATTTCGCTGAGTTTTCTATGCTATTATTATTTTATCAAAAAAACAGAAGCACAGCCGGCGCAGAATTAAAATTAACATGCCGATTAATTAATTACCACCTGACTTAACACCTACACTTTATCACAATTATACAATATGAAACCAGTTCTGATATTTCTGACGCTGCTTACTCTTTCCCTCAGCATATACTTCACTATTCAGCGCTTTGACAGGCATGGGGTGTCAACCATGCGGATATTCGACGGTACTAACGATCAGGAGTTGAGCACAAAAGGAAAGATCATTTTCAACGAAGCTGAAACGGCCGTGGAAAGTATATCACCTAACGGCTTCCTGAAATATAAAAACAATGATCTGAAGCTTAAGGTAGAATTAAAAGAAGGGCAAATCGTATACCAGCTGACTGAAGACGGAAAGAACCTGAATGTAAATGAAGCCAACGGCAAACGGGTACTTGCTGAAACCATCAAAGCAATACTTGAAACCGGGTTTGATGCAAGGGGAAGAGTAGAACGCCTTTATAAAAAAGGAGGAGTACCGGCAGTGATGGCAGCTGCAGGGACCATGCAGCAAGATTATACCAAAGCAATTTATTACGATTACCTGATCAATACAGATACACTTTCCAATGCAGATTTGCTGGAAGTCATCAAAAAAACTGCAACGATAGAAGCCGACTTTGAAAAAGCAAAATTACTTCGATCATTATCCGGTCAATTGAATGACTCTGTGCTTACCGTCGCTTACCTGGATGTTGTAGACGGAATGGATGCTGATTATGAAAAAGCCGGGGTGCTTAAACATCTTATTAAAAAATCACCTGACAGCCTCGCTTTCCAGGGCATCTTAAGAACAATTGCGGGAATGAATGCTGATCATGAAAAAACACAGGTACTAAACCTGATGATAAAGCAAACTCCACTCGATTCAGCCAGGGCAGTGGGTATTCTTGCGGTAGTTAAAGGCATGGGTGCTGACTTTGAAAAAAACAATCTTTTAAAACAATTCTCTGAACCATTAAAAGATTCGGCTACGGCCCAGGCTTATCTGCAAGTGGTTAATAGCATGGATGGAGATTTCGAAAAAGTACGCGCATTGGAGAATCTCCTGAATCAACCTATTAGTGCAGCGATATTTCACGAGATGGCGCTGATTGCCGGTGGCCTCAATGGTAACCATGAAAAATCAGAGCTGTTGAAAAAGATGCTTGATCGTAGCAGTGAAGAAAATCAGCGTATCAGCCGGGTGTTAATGGTTGTCCATGATATGGATGGTGAATTTGAGAAAGTAAACCTGATGAAAAAGATCGCTGATCGAAATTCGGTTACAGAAGATGATTGGGTGGCACTGATCTCAGAGGCAGGCCGGGTGAATAACGATTTTGAAAAATCAAATTTATTAACGCATATAGCGGGAAGAATGCCGCGAACTGAAAACATTCAGTCGGCATATACAAAAGCGGCCAAAACCATTAATTCCGAAATGGAATATGGCCGTGCATTGAAAGCAAGTGAATAATCATTGTATTATATTTTCGATTAGCAACGGATTAAAACATTACAAATGAAAAAAATAATCTTAAGCCTTTTTTTTCCGGGTGTCCTCGCATTCGGTACGAATGTTCTGCATGCCCAATGCAACATCACATCAGTTTTTACTTCATCAAAAACGCTCTACCTGGATTCAACCAATACCATAGTTCGGACGGAAGATGAAAACACTACCATAGAAATAAACAAAACAGAAATTATTATTTCACCTGGCAATGAATCTGGCAGGACAATGAAAGGTGTATTTATTTCAAATGCCTGTAATTGGAAGGTTCCTTTTAAAGAAGGTAAAACGGTGATTAAGACCGTTATTGCAGACCCCGGTGATGACCCTGGCGCTGTTACTATTACTATCGAAGGTAAAGCCGGCGTTGTATCGCTGATGGTTACTATAGATAAAGAACCAAACAAACGTATAAAAGTTATTGCGGATAAATTTGAAGAAAAAAAATAAATCGGCGGGATAATCCCAGGTGATTCAAAGACCTGGTAAATTTTAACCGGACTGCGAGCTATCACAAGGGCGAATCCTTTATTTTTATAGCTTATTTTATAAGCGAAGCTATGAAAAAGCGCCCTCTTATTATTTCAGTTTCCTTATTGGGAATTCTTATTGGCTGTTATTTTCTCATACCATCTTTCCAGGATTTCATTAAAGAAGGTTTCGATGTCTTAACAAGCGATGATCAGCAAAGAATCAGCAAGTGGGTGGGCGGATTGGGCTGGGCCGGACCCGTTTTACTGATTTTGATAATGGTTTTTCAGATGTTCCTTTTTGTTGTTCCAAATATCCTTCTGATGATTGTTGCAATCGTTAGTTATGGGCCGGTATGGGGTGGGCTAATCTCATTGCTGGGAGTTTTTGCATCTTCGTCATTGGGCTATCTGATCGGAAAACATCTTGGCCCGGTAACGGTGCAGAAATTCATGAGCGAGAAGGCACAAAAAAAGGCCAGTGAGTTTATTAAAGAGTACGGGGTGATAGCCATTGCCATTACCCGACTTTCATCTTTATCGAATGACTCATTAAGTATTGTCGCGGGCCTTTTAAAAATGAAGTACCATAAGTATATCCTGGCCACTCTTTGTGGAATAACCCCACTCATTGTGTTGCTGGCGATTTATGGAAATAACGGAAAGATCCTGACCGCCCTGATCTGGATTGCTGCGGTGTCCTTAGTATTGTTAATTATCTATATAATAATATCCAGGCGAAAGAAAAGGAAGTCAGGTCTTTCGTAATCAACGCTGGGTTACCTTAACAAAATTGCCGTCTTGTGCAACCGTAGCATCATGGCGATGTTTCGTTGTTTCCACTGAAAATTTATAGTGAGTTCCATCAACCCTGTTGATTTCAGTGATCGCAAAAGGCACAGCATTGTTGAATCTTTTCTTGATAGCCATCATCACCTTAATCGGCAAGTCGGCATAGAAAATATTGCGCATTGTACCCAGCAAGTCACCCTCAGGACTAAAGAACGCCTGGGCACCTCTTCCGTAAAGCACAAAAGATACTTTTCTGTAATCCCCTTCATTGGTCCATTTCACACATTCAGCTGCCGGAAAAGATTTCTGAAAAACCTGCTCTGCTTTATCGCCAAAATTAATTTTATCATTTGCACTAAGTGCAGAAATTGATATTACGAGGAGTAGACTGATTGAGAAGATAATCTGTTTCATAATTAAAGTTTTTGATGATGAATTGTCTATTGTTACATGCCAATCCATATACCATTTTCTCAGTAGGTTAATTATGAAACGCTTACATTCTATGCATTGTGGCGAGTGTTTGATAATGATACAATCAGTGTATCACTTTATATAGTATCCTTCTATTCATGATAGCATTGTTCTTTTCGTGAATGATCTTGATTTTAAAATTGAAGTGTTAATGAAATTATAACGAAAAGTTTAAAAGATAAGTTTAATACAAATCACTACGCCTGCTATCATATCCATCCATAGAGTAAGCGGCATAAACTTTCAAGGATAAATAACTTTGCAGATCGACAGCCTCTTATCGACATTTTCGCTTAACCATTAGTGATAGGATATAACATTAATTAACGCCTGTTTTATTTCATCTAAAGCATCAATTGATACTTATCAATTATTTTTTATGTTTTCATAGTATTTTTCTAACTAATCAAAAGTTTACACGATAAATTTCAGCACTTCGGTTATATTAATAATAAATTAATATTTTGAATCCTCGATTCATGTCCTTGGATTATGCTAATTTTATCAAATCACGCACACATATATATTTTATATATGTTATGATACGTCTTGTTTCAATCAACTGCTTGTCTTCCCAACGCTTGTATCAGCCACCCAGATAACGATTTACAGTTTGACTGCCCGGTTCTCGACAGAACAGGATAGAATTATCAATTCCAGCCATATATCTTTTTCAGGTAGAAATTTTTAAAAACCAAACAACTGATATGAAGCAAATTTTAATCTTCATTCTATGCTCCTTTTTTATTTTTTTAAAGGGAAATGCACAGGAGAAAACAATTACCGGTCAGATTACTTCCCAGGATGGCGCTATTTTACCAGGAGTGAGTGTAGTGGTAAAAGGAATGTCTAAGGGAACAGCAACCGATAAGGAAGGAAAATTTACGATTACTGTTCCGGTTAATGCCAGCTCGCTTGTATTTTCCAATGTAGGTTTCCAGGAGCAGGAAGTACCTGTTTCTGATAAACCATTTATCAATGTTAAGCTGGTAGAAAGCTCTGCCACCCTTGATAATGTTGTTGTAACAGCTGCAGGTATCAGAAGACAAAAAAACAAACTTGGCTATTCTGTAAGCACACTGAATGCGGATCAGCTGGCACAGAAATCGGAACCAGATCCACTTAGATCATTAACTGGCAAAGTTGCAGGTGTAGATATACAAAGTTCAGGAGGTGTAGCCGGTGGAGGAACTAATATTACTATACGCGGTAATTCTTCTCTTGGTAATAATAACCAGCCTCTATTTGTAGTGGATGGAGTACCGTTCGACAATTCCAGTTTTGCAAATGCGGGCTCTGCATCAGTGGGAGGAGCCGGTGTCACAAATCGTGCTTATGACATAGATCCCAACAATATCCAAAGCATGACCGTACTAAAAGGCGCAGCTGCCGCGGCACTATATGGCTCCCGGGCAGCCAATGGTGCTATAATCATTACCACTAAATCCGGTAAAAAGCAAAGCAGGAAAGGCACTGAGATTACTTACAATTCAGGTTATTCTATTGAAAAAGTTTCAGGTCTACCAGAATATCAGACCAGGTATGGACAAGGTACTAATAACGACTACCGGCATGGCGTTTATGCGTCTTGGGGACAACCTTTCCCTGGAGTAACAAGCATATTACCAACCCGTGAAACAATACCACACCAACTAACCAGGCAATTTGACGCAACCGTGTTTCCCCAGTTCTATGAGGCAGATGGTAAAACCCCCATACAGATTCCATATAAATCCTATGCAGAACAGAATACAAAAGACTTTTTCAGAACAGGTAGCGTGCTTGAAAATGCGCTTTCAATTTCTTCAGGGAGCGAAAAAGGAAACTTCACCGCTGGCATTTCAAGAACAAGTAACCGCGGTGTAGTTCCATCGAATGAAATAACCCGCACCTCCATAAATGTGGGCGGGAACATCAAACTGGATAATAAATTCTATGCAAGTGGCTCAATCAACTATGTTGTAACCCACCAGGAATCACCCCCTATCGGCGGGGCTACCGGCTCGATCATGAGTGCATTGATGTATGCCCCCACAAGTTATGACCTTTCAAATAACCCGTATGAAAATCCACTTGATGGCAGTAATGTGTATGATTACACCGGGCTCGACAATCCTTACTGGTCAGTATTACATAGTCCCACCACTAGTGATGTGGACAGGTATTATGGAAACTTTGTAGTGGGTTATGATCCACTACCCTGGTTAAACATCCAAAACACAGTAGGTTTTAATGCTTATACTGACAGGAGATTAAGTGTGAGAGGAAAAGGAAGCTCATCTTATCCCAATGGAAGCATTACCAGCGATGATATTTACCGGCAGGAGTTAGATAATACGTTATTGGCAACCGTCAGTACATCCATCAATAAAAACATTTCGTTCAAAGCCATCCTGGGAAATAATATCAACCAGCGCCTCACCAATCGTAAAGTATTTTATGGTGATAATATCATAGTTGCCGACCTCAATAGTATAAACAATACCAGTTCTATAACACCAGTACAGTTACAAAACAACCGGAATATGCTTAAACAAAGATTTTACGCATTTTTCACGGATCTGACCTTTGAATATAAAAACTTTCTCACATTGAATATCGTTGGCCGAAATGATATTTCTTCAACCTTACCGGCAGATAACCGGAGTTACCTATATGGTGGTGTAAATGGTTCCTTCATATTTACACAGGTATTGAATTTGCCGAGAAATATCATTTCATTCGGTAAGATAAGAGCCGGATATACGCAGGTTGGTAACGAGGCGACTCCTTATCAGACATTAAATGTGTATCCGATTAATACCTCATTGGGTACGTCTTCCGGGGTTGGCTCTGTAGGGGCGCCGTTTACGGCTCCCGGCGGCGCAGCAACGAATATAGTAACACAGGCCGACCTGCTGGCGAATGCAAATCTGAAACCGGAATTTATTACAGAATTGGAAATGGGCGCTGAACTGCAATTCCTTAACGGTAGAATCGGAATAGATTTTACTTACTACAACAAAAAAAGTACTTCACAAATATTCCAGGTAAGTGCAGCACCATCTACTGGCTATACAACCCAGATTCTTAACCTGGGTAAAGCAACCAACAGCGGCATTGAAATAGGTCTGACAGCTTCGCCTGTTAAAAGCAATGGCAAAGGTTTCAATTGGAACATAGCAGCCAACTTTACAAAAAATGAAAACATCATAAATGATCTCGGCGGTTACCAGAGTTTTAGTTATGGTGGTGCAAATGGTACCAGCAGCATTCATATTGTAGGGCAGCCCTATGGTTTGATTCTTGGAACAGCCTTCGCAAGAGATGAGGAACAAAACATCCTGATTGACCCAAATACAGGCAAACCACTGACATCAGGCACATTGCTTCCAATTGGAAATCCAAATCCTGATTTCCTGTTAGGTGTCACAAATTCATTCAGGTTCAGAAATTTTTCCATGAGCATTTTGTTTGACTGGAAACAAGGTGGGGATTTATTTTCAAGTACTGTAGGCAATATGATTTCACGCGGGGTAACCAGGGATACTGAAGAACGTGAATTTGTGATTGTGGCACCGGGTATACTTGGCGATATAAATACGTTGAAGCCACTGCTGGATTCAAGGGGAAACAAGATCCCGAACAATGTTGCAATGAGCTATGAAGATCATTTCTTTTCAGGTGGTATGGGTCCAGGTGGAGTAAGCGAAGGTTCAATACTTGATGCTACAGTTGTACGTCTCAGGGAAGTATCATTGGGATACGAATTACCAGCAAAGCTTTTGAAAAATAGTCCTTTTGGATCAGCATCAATTTCTGTAAGCGGACGTAACCTCTGGTACAATGCACCCAACTTTCCCAAATACACAAATTTTGACCCTGAAGTCAGTTCGTTGGGTGTAGGTAACTCAAGGGGTTATGATAACCTGGCTGTGCCTACCACGCGGAGATTTGGTGTTAACCTCCGTTTCAGTTTCTAATAAAAGGTCATTCATCATTTAAACAGCAGAGATCATGAAATCCACATACATAAAACTCACTTTTTTACTATCCGCAATTTTTCTACTTGGAAGTTCGTGTAAAAAGTTTGTAGACATCAATGATGATCCCAATAACATCACCACCGCCGAGCTTAGTTTATTATTGCCATCAACCCAGATATCAATGGCAGCTAATATGTATCAACTAAACAGTGGCGCAGCTACTATCGTTCAGCACACTATATTTTCTTCCGGTCTCAGCCGTTTTCAACAAACAGGCACCAGCTTCGATGATTCCTGGAATGGATTTTACAGCCAGACATTCATCGATATCGAAACATTAATCAAGGACGGCACAGAACAACAGCAGTGGGGATATGTCGCCATTGCAAAACTGGAAAAGGCTTACCTGTATAGTATGATGGTTGATATGTGGGGAGATATACCATATTCCGGTGCAAGTCTTGGCCAGGAAAACCGCAGCCCTGCCTTTGAAAACGGTGGTGAGATTTATGATAAAGTTTTTGCCCTGATTGCCGAAGCCATTGCCGATGCGAATAAAACAACATCAGCTACACTGACACCTGTCACTGCTGATATTATCTACCGCGGCAGTAAAGACTCTTGGATAAGAATGGCAAATTCACTGAAACTGAAATTATTTAACCAAATAAGATTAGCTGATGCTGCAAAGGCGGCTGCAGGCATTAAAACTTTGATTACTGCACCCCTGATAAACTCAGCCGCAACGGACTTCACCTTTAAGTTCGGACCTTCACAGAATCCAAATAACCGACATCCATGGCACAGGTCTGAATACCAGGGAACGAAAACGTTTTATATGAGCCAGTCATTAATGGATATGTTATTCACTAATGATGACCCAAGATTGCGTTATTTTATTTACCGTCAAAACGCAACAGCAGGTCTGAATAACGCCTCCAACAGCAATGGCTATTATGGACGTAACCCAGGAGATGGCACTTCAGTACCGGCCGATCAGACAAGAAGAGCAACATTTGGAATTTATCCTGCCGGCGGTTTGTACGATAATGCTCCCGTGAATAATATACCGGCTACCAATGTATTTCTGACCAATACGGGCACCAGCGGAACAAACAAAGTGGTTGCTGTTTCTGACGGAACCGGTGCTGGTCTTATGCCCCTCCTTACAAATGCCATGGTTTATTTTATGAGAGCCGAGGCAGCTTTAACACTGAACACAGGAGAAGATGCGAGCCAGCTTTTTAAAGATGGTATTACAGCAAACCTGAATAGCATAAGCGCTTTTGCCATTGCAAATGGGGGCATAGCTATACCGGCATCTACAATTACTGGTTTTGTGAATAGGTTAGCTCAGAATTATTCCTCTGCAGTTGATAATAACAAAAAACTTGAGCAAGTGATGACACAAAAGTACATTGCCTCTTTTGGTAACGGAATGGAAACCTATAATGATCACCGGCGAACAGGTTTGCCTGTTTTGCGCCCTTTGTTATCTCCATTGAATGTTTATCCTTTAAGACTTTATTATTCACAATCCGAGTTAACCACAAATACATCAGTAAGCGCAATAGCCGGTGAAATTCAAATAGCCCAACAAACTACACCGGTTTTCTGGGACAAATAACTCAGCATATAAAATTTACAATATGAAACATATATCAACAGCTGGATACTTATTGTTATTTATATCAAGTGCCTGTTCAACAAAAAAATATGAGTGGGAAGATTATAAGTATACGGCTGTACCAATAGTCACAGTCAATACATCAAAATCAGCCCTACCAACAGTTGACGCAGCGAAAACTTCCTTCTTTAATCTCAAAGACCCAAATGTTGCAACACAGCAATTCGAATTTATATTAGATTGGGAAGGGTTCGGGAAAGAGACGGTCAGCTCAATTGACGTGTATGTTAGTTACAATAAAAAAGAAGCAAGCGCCCCTGCTTATCCCATTGTAATCAGTAGTCCCGGTAATCAATACCCGAATATCTTCCAGTTTCCATTGCCAAGTATAGTCAGGACTACTGATAAATTTCTGGAGACAGCAACAACCTTTCCAAAAACCTATACATTTACAGCCGGCCAGCTGGCAACTATTGCAGGAGTGGATACAAAAAACATAGAGGTAAATGATTATTATTTATTCAAATTTATTTTAAATCTTGGCGATGGCCGAAAGATCGTGACCTTCTTTAATAATGTTTGTGACGAATCCCGTGGAGAACCAGGTGACTGCAGGGTTGGGGCCAGGTTTAAAAATCAATAATCAAAAACAAGCGACCCTTTCAAATAAATTAACATTCAGATATGAAAATGAAAAAAGCGATTAGCGGTATTGCTTTGGTAATTCTTGCTGCACTGGTAACGACCGATCAATTAACTGCTCAGGGCACCGCTATTAAGTCGGCCCTGGTTAATAAATCAAACCTGGATCCTCAGTCAAACGCTGACATTATGAAATCTATGCAGTGGCGATTAATAGGACCTTTTCGCGGCGGACGTTCAGTTTCTGTAACTGGCCATCCAACAGATAAAATGACTTTTTATATGGGTACTACGGGGGGGGGAGTATGGAAAACTACTGATGGCGGTGAAAGTTGGAAAAACATTTCTGACGGCTTCTTCAAAATGGGTTCTGTCGGGGCGATTGAAGTATCAAAATCAAATCCTGATATTGTTTATGTTGGCATGGGTGAACATACTTTACGAGGAAACACTTCTCATGGTGATGGTGTATATAAGTCAACGGATGGTGGCAAAACCTGGTCGTATATGGGCTTGAAAGATACCTATCACATCGGCAGACTGATAATTCATCCAACAAATCCGGATACTGTTTATGTAGCGGCTATTGGTCATGCATTTGGTCCAAATGAAGATCGTGGCGTATTCCGCACCAGTGATGGCGGTAAAACCTGGAAAAAAATCTTATATAAAAACCCCAACGCGGGCGCGATTGATTTAACCATGGATCCAACAAATCCCCGTATCATATATGCTTCTACTTTTGAATTTCGTCGCTTTGAATGGGGGGTAAGAAGTTCCGGGCCAGGAGCAGGAATACACAAAACCCTTGATGGTGGCGAAACCTGGACCGACATCACCTTGAATCCGGGATTGCCTACTGGTAAGAATCGTGGAAGAATAGGGCTTGCTTTATCACCTGCAAGGCCGGAACGAGTCTGGGCTATCATTGAAGCTGAGAACAACCAGACAGGTATTTATCGCACTGATGATGCAGGTGCTCATTGGCAATTGATGAGTCAAAATGCCGAGCTGCACCAGCGTCCCTGGTATTATCATCATCTCACCGCTGATCCAAAGGATAGTTCAAAACTTTGGGTGATGAATATTGGATTCTGGAAATCTGCTGACGGTGGTAAAAAATTCGCGGCTGTATCCACTCCCCATGGAGACAATCACCAGCTTTGGATCGACCCGAAAGATACAGACAGAATGATTGAAGCAAACGATGGCGGAGCAACAGTGACATTTGATGGAGGCAAGTCCTGGTCATCTATTTACAACCAGCCCACTGCCCAGATGTATCATGTAATTGCTGACAACAAATTTCCTTACCGTGTTTATGGTTCACAGCAGGATAATTCAACGATCTCGGTTCCGATGAGGTCTGACAATGGTGCCATTTATCCGGATGATCTATACTCAGTTGCCGGTGGTGAGTCTGGCTATATTGCTTTCGATAAAAATAATCCTAAACTTATTTTTGCGGCTAATCACCACTGGATCACAAAGCTGAACATGGAAACAAACCAGGTTTCAGATGCTTCGGTTGTTCCCGAAGATAATTATGGCTACGGTTCTGCAGACATCAAATATCGTTTTCAATGGACGTTTCCAATTGTAGTATCGCCACACAACAGTAATGTATTATATGCTACGTCGTCCTATGTTCACCGTTCTTTGGACCAGGGAAACAGCTGGCAGGTAATCAGTCCAAACTTAACCCGCTCCGATTCAGCAACCCTTGAAAAGACCCCAACCAGGGATAAACCTGAAATTGGAAAAGACTGGGGACCGGTAGTACGCGATAATACAGGCGTGGAATGGTATGGAACAATATTCGCTTTTGCGGAATCACCAATAAAAGCAGGCCTGCTTTGGACGGGCTCCGATGACGGATATATTAACCTTTCAACCGACAATGGAAAAACATGGAAAAATGTTTCTCCAAAAGGTATCCCCGAATTCTCACGAATCAGCATTATTGATGCTTCAGCCCATGATCCTGCAACTGTATATATTGCAGCAATAAGATATAAGCAGGATGATTTTCATCCCTATATGTATAAGACCAGCGACTATGGCAAAACCTGGAAGAAAATTACCAACGGGATTCCCGAAGATGAATTTACAAGGGTAATCAGGGAAGATCCCAAACGCAAGGGCTTATTGTATGCTGGTACAGAAAAAGGAATATATATATCTTTCAATGATGGTGAAAACTGGCAACCACTGCAGTTGAACCTACCGGTTGTACCAATACATGATCTGGCCATCCAGGATAACAGCCTTGTTGCAGCTACTCATGGCCGGTCTTTTTGGGTATTGGATAATCTGTCAACACTTCAGCAGATCAGTGCCGAAGTTCATAGTTCTGTTGTTTACCTGTTTAAACCCGCTGCCACTGTAAGATACCGGGGTGGTGGCAAACGTTCGGTTATTGGTTTTGAAGGTGCAGGACCACAAAACGTTGGTCAGAACCCAGCTTCAGGAGTAACGGTGCAGTATTATCTTAAAGAAAAACCGAAGGGGACAATATCCGTTGAGTTTATTGATGCTTCCGGTAAAGTGATTAAATCATATAAAAGCAGGATAGATACAGCAACAGCTTTGAATAATTCAGACTCAGCTGCTAAAGCCGCTGAAACTGAAATGCGCGCACCCCCACGAAGAGGTGCCAGGCGGGAACCGGTTTTAACTGCCGCATCAGGCGGAAATAAATTTATTTGGGATGATATGCGCTATCCGGATCCTGCACCATTGGAAGGTATAGTAACTCATGGAACCGCAAGAGGGCCATTAATTATGCCTGGCAAATACAAAGTGCGGCTAACTGTAGATACGACGGTGATGACACAGGAGTTTGAGGTTGTAAAAGATCCACGGATACCAATTACCGCAGCTGAATACAAAGAACAGTATGATTTGCTTATAAAAATAGGCGAACAGACAACAGCGTTACGCAATGCTGTAAAAGAGATTAGAAAAATCAGGCAACAACTGGACAGCTCTAAATTAAACAACAAATCTATAGAAGCTTTACGTGAGAAAATGCTTCGGATTGAAGATGAACTGGTACAGGTTAAAGCAAAAGCAAACCAGGACCTGACTAATTATCCTGTAAAACTTGATACCAAATTAATTTCTCTGGCTAATTTTGTTGAATCCGGTGATGTAAAACCCCCGATGCAACATAAAGAAAAGTTTGTCGAATTATCTGCAAAGCTTGCCATTCAGCTTAAAAGTTTTGAGGAGGTTAAAAAAGAAGTTGCAGCAAAATCAAAACGGAGTTTTTAAAAGCGATAACTTGGATATCTTTCATTCCTAATTTAATGTCATTTAATAATTTTTTTTAATGATCCGTATTTTTTGTCTTTCGGTTTTATTTAACATCTATGCCTACGCGATGTTATCTGCACAAACAGTTCCGTCACCCAAAGAACATTTTGGATTTAATATCGGTGATGATTATAAACTTTCTACTTATACCCAGGCTGAGGCGTATTTTAAAAAGCTGGCTGCATCTGATCGCACTAAGTTGGTAGATATCGGGCTAACCGAAGAAGGTCGCCACCAGTATATGATGATTGTTTCCAGCCCGGCGAATATTAAGAAGCTTGATCACTACAAGGAGATTTCACAGAAGCTTGCCCATGCCGAGGACCTCAATGATGATCAGGCAAAGGCACTGGCTGCAGAAGGCAAAGCTGTTGTCTGGATCGATGGGGGCCTCCACGCTACCGAAGTGGTCGGGGCGCACCAGCTAATCGAAACCATGTACCAGTTCGTGACCAAAAACGATCCGGAAACCATGGAGATACTGGATAATGCCATTATCCTTTTTACACATGCAAATCCGGATGGACAGGAATTGGTTTCTGATTGGTATATGAGGAGTTCAGATCCTAAAAAACGTTCGTATTCACAACTTCCCCGGCTCTATCAAAAATATATCGGGCATGATAACAACAGGGATTTCTATATGATGAACATGAAAGAAACCCAGAACATTAGCCGGCAACAGTACGTTGAGTGGATGCCACAAATCATCTATAACCATCATCAGACGGGCCCTCCGGGTTCTGTTCTCGCAGGCCCACCTTACCGCGATCCTTTTAACTATGTTTATGACCCATTAATGGTTACCAGTTTAGACGGGGTTGGAGCAGCTATGAACAACCGACTCAGTAGAGAAGGCAAACCCGGTTACACACAACGTTCCGGTTCAAATTATTCAACCTGGTGGAACGGAGGTTTGCGAACAACTTCCTACTTCCATAATATGATCGGGATACTTACTGAAATCATTGGGAGTCCTACCCCATCAACCGTGCCCCTTGTACCTGCGCGTCTCATTCCCAATATGGCTACACCATATCCGGTTACACCACAGGAATGGCATTTCCGGCAGTCCATTGATTACTCAGTATCGCTTAATTATGCCGTTCTTAACTATGCAGTAAGTAATCGTAAGGATCTGTTATATGGTATTTACCATATGGGCAAAAATTCCATTGATAACGGCAGTCGCGACTATTGGGGTCTTTCTCCAAGACATATAGACTCGATCAACAATGCTTTTAAAAAGGATCAAAGGAATACAAGAGCCGCCGAATCCGGCAATAATTCCGGGGGTATAAGGCCTGGATCCTTTGATACAATTCCTGTTAAATACTACAATATTGTTTTAAAAGATTCCACCCTTCGTGATCCGCGAGGGTATATTGTCTCTGCTGACCAACCTGATTTTCCAACGGCTGTTAAGTTTATAAATGCACTCATAAGGTCAGGTATATCGGTAAATAAGTCAACAGCTGAATTTGCTGTACAAGGAAAAAAATATCCTGCAGGTTCCTTTATTGTTAAAACCGCCCAGGCATTTCGTCCGCATGTGCTGGATATGTTTGAGCCCCAGGATCATCCCAATGATTTCTCATATCCCGGTGGACCTCCTATTCGCCCTTATGATGCAGCAGGCTGGACACCTGCCTATACAATGGGTGTTCAGTTTGACCGTATCCTGAACGACTTTGATGGTCCGTTTCAAAAACTGGCTTATGGAGATTTACAGGCACCTAAAGTTCAAAGCAATGTCGCTTCTTCTGCTGGTTACCTGTTAGATGCCCGCTCCAACAATAGCTTTATCGCTGTAAATGATCTGCTGAAAGCAGGTATTAAAGTATATCGTCTTCCAAAAGGAATTGCCGGCAATGCGAATGCAGGCCCCGGAACATTCTTTGTCCCTTCATCCGGAAAGACCATACTCCAAAAAGCGTCCGCTGACCTTGGGATAAAAATTACAGGTGTTGCCAAACAACCTGCAGATGCGGTAAAGGTCTCCCAGATGCGTATAGGCTTATGGGATACTTATGGTGGTTCTATGCCTTCCGGCTGGGTCCGATGGCTGATGGAGCAACATCATTTCCCTATCAATCTTATTTATGCCAATGAAATTGATAAAGGCAATCTTCGGGATAAATATGATGTCATAGTATTTGTTACAGGTGCCATCCCTGCCCCGGGAAGAGGTGGCAATGCATCCGGTGGATTTGGCGGCGGCAGGCAGCCAAACCGGGCGGAGATTCCAGCGGAGTATCAAAATACTTTAGGCAGGATAACGGCAGATACCAGTATTCCCCAGATCAAACGTTTCCTGGAGGCCGGTGGTTCTGTTGTTACCATTGGTAGCAGTACTAACCTTGCATATCATTTGGGAGTTCCTGTTCGCAATGCTTTGACGGAGATGAATGCCGGACAGGAAAGACCTTTACCAGGAGAAAAGTTTTATATCCCGGGAAGTGTCTTAAGGGTCAGTATCGATTCTACTCAATCTGCAGCCTGGGGTATGTCGGTTGAAGCTGATGTTTATTTTGATGCAAGTCCTGTATTTAAGCTTGCACCGGAAGCGGTCGTGAAGGGACAGGTAAAACCAATAGCGTGGTTTTCCTCAAACAAACCGCTGCGTAGCGGTTGGGCATGGGGACAAGCTTATCTCGAAGATGGAGTAGCTGCATTTGTGGCCTCCATAGGTAAAGGTAAATTGTATGCTTTCGGTCCGGAGATAACATTCCGTGGGCAGACCCAGGGAACTTTTAAATTTCTTTTTAATGAGTTGTACCAGGCAGGTGAGTAAAGCAGGTTGATTTAATAGCCGCTTTCACAGCCGTTAAATATACTGCCAGGTAAGTTTAGTCATTTAATCTAAATATCATCACATTAAATATCATCACATGAGATCATTCCTGAAAGGGATATCATTCGCTTCGTTAATTATATTCAGTATCTCCGGTGTAGAGGCCCAGGATGGTAGCGCTGAAGCGCAGGAACCCGCAAAGGTTGCAGTAGATAAACGCTATCAGACTGAAATGAAGAGTTTATCAGAGAAGGCGGTTATCAAATCAGCTTTTAAAATAATCATGGACCTGGAACCGGAAACGCATAGAAATCTGATAACGCTTAATGAAATACCAGCTCCGCCTTTTAAAGAAGAGAAAAGGGCAGAGAAATTCAGGGAGATGATGAAAGCGATAGGTGCTGATTCAATCTGGATAGATAAAGCCGGGAATGTACTTGCCTTAATAAAAGGCAAGTCAGGGAAAAAAACAGTTATACTCGAAGCTCACCTGGATACAGTATTTCCTGAAGGAACCGATGTAACCGTAAAGCAAAAGGGAGATACATTAAAAGCTCCCGGCATCGGGGATGATACCCGCGGTCTGGCCGTGGTACTCGCTGTCATGAAATCCATGAAGCAGGCAAAAGTAAAAACGGATGCTGATATCTTATTCGCAGGAGTAGTAGGTGAAGAAGGCCTCGGGGATCTTAGAGGCGTGAAACAATTATTCATGGATAATAAGCCAAAGATTGATTCATATATAGCCATTGATGGTGGTGGCATCGGCGGTATTACTTCAGGTGGTACAGGTTCGCATCGCTATCGTATAACTTTCAAAGGTCCTGGTGGACATTCTTATGGCGCATTTGGCCTGGTTAATCCACATAATGCATCAGCCAGGGCTATTCATTATTTTATACTGGAGGCAAACACATATACACGCAGTGGCGCGAAAACTACTTACAATGTCGGAGTAATGGGTGGTGGTACTTCTGTGAATGCCATTCCATTTGAATCATGGATGGAAGTTGATATGCGCTCTGAATCACCTGACAGGCTTTCTGGTATTGATAGCTTATTACAGGGCGCTATAAAAAAAGCACTGGCTGAAGAAAATCAAATGAAAAGAAGAGGCAGTGATCTTACTGTGGATGTGGCATTGGTGGGTGACCGTCCTTCCGGTGTGCAAAGCAATACGCTCCCGCTGGTACAAAGGAGTATGGCATCAGCCATGTTGTTGGGAGCTACACCGAGATTGGGTATCAGTTCAACTGATTCGAATATTCCTATCTCCAAAGGGGTGCCTGCAGTTACGATCGGAAGAGGTGGTGTCGGCGGCGGCGCACATGCATTGGATGAATGGTGGATAAATGATAAAGGTCATCTGGCAATACAGAATGCTTTATTAATACTGGTTTCTGAAGCGGGGCTGGTAGATTAGGCTGTTTTTTTTATTTATATAATTTTATCGTCCCACTTCCAGGTGGGACGTTTTTTTTACACGACTTTAATTATGAGTATGATGAAAAACAAAACCTTATTTATTGCAGATATGTTTCGCACCCTGTCTATTTTTTTACTCGTCATTTTCATCACTCTAAGAAGTTCCGCGCAACCCGAAAAAGCAGAAGCTGAAAAAGCAGAAGCTGAAATTCAAACCATCATGCAAAAACTGGAAGTCGTTGGACTTTCAGTAGCAGTTGTCAAAAACAATAAGCTGTTTTACACAAAAGCTTTTGGCTATAAAGATATCGAAACGAAAACACCGCTTGCCAGCAATCATCTTTTCCGGATCGCATCAATATCAAAATCGTTTTCTGCCACCGCTGTTATGAAACTTGTTGAACAGGGCAGGCTATCGCTCGATGCCGATTTCGGAAAACTGATCGGCTTCCCCATTAGAAATCCAAAACATCCTGACCGGATTATAACCTTGAAAATGGTACTCTCCCATACCTCTGGCATCAATGACAGCCAGGGATATTTTAACCTGGATGTAATTAATCCTGCAAAAAATAACAATTGGGCCAGGTGCTACAACGACTACGCTCCCGGTGAAGGCTACCAGTATTGTAACCTCAATTTTAATATGCTTGGTGCTGTGCTGGAAAAAGCAACAAGCATTCGCTTCGACAATTTTATCAGGCAACAGATTATCACACCGCTGGGTTTGAATGCGGGCTATTGTGTTGATTCGCTTAATAATGAGTTATTTGCCACACTATATGAATTGGACTCTGCGACTAAAATGTTTAAAGCAGCAACTTCGGCGTATGCACCACGCCGTGAGGAAATAGTTAATTATGTAATGGGTTACAGCACTCCGATATTTTCGCCAACAGGTGGAATGAAAATATCCGCCGTGGACCTTGCGAAATATATGATGATGCACATGAATTTTGGCAAAAACAAAACCGGGAAAGGTCGCCGGATCATTTCAAAAAAAAGTGCCAGGCTCATGCAATCCGTAGTCGCCGTCAAAGAAGGCTATGGTCTTGCACTCTGGAATACTGACAAGCTGATAAAAGGAAAAACATTGATTGGCCATACAGGTTCAGCTTATGGTCTATACAGTGCAATGTTTTTTGATCCCAAAAAGAAATTTGGCTTTGTAGTGATAACCAATGGTTGTAATCCTGTTTATACGGAGGGAACCAATGAAGTTTTGAGAAGCACCATCAATACTTTGTATGAAACTTTAATAAAATAAATTTTCCCTATCCTGCTTGCCACTATCCCAACCCAGCGAATTTATCTCAACCATCTGTCCTTAAACTCTTAACGGGGTTTGTAATAGCAGCCCTGGCCGCCTGGAAACTACTCGTAAATATTGCTATAAATATTGCAAGACCTCCTGCCATCGTCAGCATCCACCAACTGATATTTACCCGGTATGCAAAATCATCCAGCCATTTACTCATAGCCCAGATAGAAATGGGAAATGCAATAACAATAGAAATTAAAACCAGTCGCAGAAAATCTTTAGAGAACATTACCAATATACCCGGAACACTTGCGCCGAGTACACGCCGTATTCCAATTTCCTTTATCCGTTGCTCCGCTGCATAGGTAGCCAAACCGAATAATCCAAGACAAGCAATCAAAATTGTAAGCCCTGCAACAATCATAAAAACAGTTTCCCTGATACGGTCCTGCTGGTAAAACAAGGCCCATTGTTTGTCCAGGAAATGATACTCAAACAGGTGTTGCTGATCAATTCCCTGAACCACTGCTTCCATTTGCTTTAGGGTTTCCGGAATATTCTGCGCATTCACCTTTGCGGTGAAATAATCTATCATCTGCACAGGATTTTTTTCATAAGCCATTATCAGTGGCGCCACCGGCTGCCTCAGAGATTGATAATTAAAATCGGCAACAATGCCAACAGCCCTTGCCTTGAATGCCTCATCTCCTACCGAAATGGAGATTAACTGATCAGCAGCTTTTGAAATACCAAATTCCTTTGCAGCTACCTGGTTGATAATTATCCCGGCTGAATCAGCATTCGTGTTATAAAAATTTCTTCCTTCCAATAGTTTGATGGAATAAGTTTGCAGGAACTTATCATCTATCCCGAGAAAATACATATCAGCACCTTCGATTGATTTTATTTTTTCACCCAGCGCTTTTATGGTCACAAGATTTTTCCATTCCCCCGGCACTCTTGATGAAACAGAAACATCCTTAACCTGTGGTATTTTACCGAGTTCAGTTTTAATAGTTTCCGCCTGGCGACGGACCTTCCCGCTATTAATATCAATCACAACCAACTGATCTTTGCTGAACCCCATATCTTTTGAGTTTACATATTTCAGCTGGGTATAAACAACAATCGTGGCCACGATCATAACAATCGCAATAGCAAATTGAAAAACCACCAATGCACTTCGCAGTGATATATTGCCACGGCCGATATTAATCTTTCTTTTGAATAATTGAATTGGCTTTAACCTTGATTGAAAAAATGCGGGGTATAGTCCTGAAAATAAACCAACGAACAAAGCGATGATCACAATACCAAACCAGATGCGATAATCAGTCTGGAACCCCAACACAAGTTTTTTACCTGTGAAATCATTGAACTGTGGTAACAACAACTTTACAAGCGCGAGTGCAAGTAATATTGAAATCAAAGTAACAACAAATGCTTCCGATGTAAACTGGGTTATCAGGTTGTTCCTTGATGCACCCGCTACTTTCCTAACAGCAACTTCTTTTGCCCGGTTAACAAAACGGGCAGTTGTAAGATTCATATAATTGATAGAAGCAATTAGCAAAACAAAAAAGCCGAGTACCGCAAATACATAGATATAAGTGATATTGCCATTTTCAGTCATTCCTCCTTCTATATCGCCGGAGTAAAAATGAATATCTTTTAATGGTTGCAACAAAAACCGGCGTTTGTCTTTATTTGCGCTTTTGTTATTTGCCGAAACCAGCTCACCAACCTGCGCTTCAATACGGGTCGGATCAACATCAGCATCAAGAAGTAGATATGATGCGAAAGTGCCCGAACTCCAATCATTGATCAGGTAATTCCGGAATCCTGTAACTCCCATAGCGTCTTCCGAAAAACAGAAATTAAAACTTATATGAGAGTTAACGGGAAAGTCTTTCAGAACAGCCGTGATTTTGCAGGGAACGCTGTCGCGGTCCACATTCAATTGTTTGCCTATTACATCTGTAGTCCCGAACATTTTTTTTGCCGAAGATTCGGTGAGAATTACTGTATGCGGACCATTGAGCGCAGTTTTACGATCACCCTGTAGTAATGGAAAATCAAATGTTGTCAGGAAGCCTGGATTAGCGATGAAGAAATCTTCATAGAAAACATTTGTATTTCCTACAGATGAAATATTAGCTCTCCCCAATGGTGCGATACTGGCAACATCTGCAACACCTGGCAGATCTGTCCTCGCGCGTTGACCAACCTGGTAAGCACTACCGGCTCTTTTTATTTGCTTCCCATCAATAGAAGCCAGCTCTGTAATAACCCTATAGATGCGATCACCATTTTTATGAGAAGCATCATAGGTCAGCTCATCAAAGATGTATAATGCTATCAGGAGAAAAGCGGTTAGACCAACCGTTAGACCGAAAATATTTATGAAAGAAAATGTTTTTCCTTTTATAAGGCTCCGGATCGCTGTTTTGATATAATTCCTGAACATCTGGGGAGTTTTGGCTTTTTTGAAATAGGCTTAACCCAAAATCACCGAAATAACTAAGCCAGATTTTAGTTATTTGATATGTAAGTCATTGCAAATCGGAGCACCAACACAAATGCCCGTTATCGGACATAGGGTGTACGGCGTGATTCAAAACCAAAAGGAGAACCGGGATAACCTGGTTGTAGTTGCCCCCTCAATATGTCGCAATCGCCCATAAGGCGGATCATGTTTTATTGATATTTTTAATTAAACAAATCAGTTCTTTACAAACAAATAAGGTCATTACAAGCAAATCAAATTATTATTATGGCAACAAAAGTAAAGTTCAACACAATTATCTTACAGGAAGGGAATAACACAGGTATCGAAGTTCCCGGGGCAGTAGTGGAAAAACTCGGGGCAGGAAAACGTCCCGCAGTAAACGTTTCATTAAACGGATTTAACTATCGATCTACCATTGCGGTTATGGGCGGTAAATTCCTGATCCCTTTGAGTGCGGAACGCCGTAACCTTGCGAATGTAAAGGGCGGCGATAAAATGGACATAAGCCTGGAACTTGACACCGAGCCAAGAGAAGTAGATCTCCCGGAAGATTTTACAAAAGCGCTCAACAAGGATAAGAAAGCGTTGAAATTTTTTGAAGGATTGTCGTACAGTGCTAAACAACGTTATGTGCTTCCCATAGGGCAAGCCAAAACGGAAGAAACAAGACAGCGCAGAATCGAAAAAGCATTGTCTGATCTGAACGCCGGTAAGAAATAGCAGCAGGGTAAAAATGTTTACATCTAGAAAGCTATAGGTGCTGCAAGGCATGAATCGGGAATATCAAATGCCTGAACCAGCGGCACAGCATCTTTCCTGATATCCCAGCAAAGCTGGTTTACCATCTTGCGGATGGCCTTGGTTTTTACAGCCTCCATATAACCATCTTCCAGGTACCAACCTTTGTTTTGTTCAATGACTGATAGAGCAAATAATTGTTGTAAACGGATGAGTGCGGCCCTTACTTTTTCCTCTTCCACTTTTACCACAGCAAGTTGAAACTGCTCAAAAATAATCCGGTCAAGCCAGGCCCGGGCTAAATCAACCATCTGGTGTTGTGTAACATTAAATGCGTCATATGAATCAAGACCGCTGTCTATCAGTTTTTTTATCCTTCTTGCAGCTGATGCCAGCGTTGTCTTCTCACGATGCTCCAATGCTTGCAGGTGGAACTGATCATCCAGCAAATGCGCCTCATCTGTTTTGCGCGTAACAATTGGATTTTTTTCTGAGAGAGCCGTTTTTGCATTCTCATATACATAGTAGATCATGCCCACCGCGTTCATTTGACCAAATGCTTTCCTGAATTCTGCCAGCCGGTTCTTCGCAACCAGTTGCATCAGCACAGTATTATCACCCTCAAAAGTGGTATAGATCTCTGTGTCATTTTTTAATGCATTAAGACGGTTCTCCGACAGGTATCCTTTGCCACCACAAGCCTCGCGGCATTCCTGTAAAATATCGGTGGTACTCCAGGTTGAATAAGATTTCATCCCCGCAGCCAGTGCTTCTATCTCCTGCATCTCTGATTCGCTTTTACCAAGATAGCGACGGGTGAGATATTGCAGGCCGAAATGAATAGCATAACTCCGCGCCAGTAGCGGCATCAGCCGTCTTTGGTGCATGCGGTAATTAAGAATCGGAACCTCTAAACCTCCTTCCGGGCCAAACTGCCTTCTGCGATCACTGTACCTGATAGCTATAGCAAGTCCTGATTTGGCTGCAGACAACGCTGACCTGGGGATTCCTATCCTTCCACCTACCAGGGTGCCCAACATCGTAAAGAAACGCCTGTTATCGCTTGGGATCGGGCTCTCAAATTCACCTGCTTCATTCACAGAAGCGAACCGATCAAGCATATTCTCTTTTGGAATGATCACCTGGTTAAAAATGATTGTTCCATTATCAACACCATTCAAGCCCATTTTATGACCGCAATCGCCAATCACAATTCCCGGTTGCACCTCCCCGTTAGTATCACGAAGGGATACTATAAAGGCATTTACGCCATAGTCTTTTCCCTTGATAATAAGTTTGGCAAATACAGTCGCCATTTGTCCGTGTACCGCAGCATTGCCAATATATTCCTTCCTGGCTTCGGGATGGGGAGTATGGATCACAAATGTTTTATTATTTTGATCATAGGTTGCCGTGGTTTCAATACCTTTTACGTTTGAACCATGGTTTGTTTCTGTCATTGCAAAACAACCGGGTATTTTGAGCGAGCCGATATCAGCAAGATATTTCCGATGATGTTTTTCAGTACCCAGCGACTGAACACTCATTCCCCATAATCCGAACTGTACACCAAATTTTATTACAAGACTGAGATCATGATAGCTGAGCGTTTCCATGATAGCAAAATATTCCGCCATGTTTTCCCCACCACCATACTGATGTGGATATCCCATATTGCCAAGATTTTCCCTTGCCAGGGTCTTGCACCATTCATAAACTTTTTCCCGGTATACGTTAATATCCGTGGATGTTTCATATGCAAACTCAGGCCGGCTCAGCAACAGTTTCACTTTGCGGATGATGAGTGCCTGGGGACCATCAAGTATAGCCGTCAGTTTTTGTATGTCGAAACTACTTATGGTTTGATAACCCGAGGTGAGCGTTTTTGTATGGCTGCTGAAATTTGTAACGATCTCATCCCCCAAAATTCCAAGATCATTTTCAAGTTTCGAGAATTTCGGTTTTAACCGGATAATCGACTCATCATCATTAGAAAGCCACACAGAAAGATCAAAAATTCCGGTTGCTTCGGGATTTGCCTGCAAACTTTTTTGTATCTCCTGTTTCCATTTTGCAAGTTGCTGACGTGAAGGCGGCGATGATATATCAACGTTAGAAAGCAGTATCTCCTGTTCATGGTCACTGAGCCAGTCCTGCGATCTGATAAATTCGCTTAAGGTGCCCAGTTCTTTCTGAGTTAAAAGATCGTCTGACCATACTAGGTAAAAAACGGGTAGAAATGCTTTTAATTTTGGACTTTCCATATTGTTCCTGCTATAGGGCAAAGTGAAATTAATTGAAATTTGACTAACCTGTACTGTTCTATCCAGGAAGCCTATTTTTGCAATCTGCCTGTATCACAAAAATTGCTCAAAATGCCGAAACTTTTTATGTTACTGATTGGTTGTATGCCACCGGGAAGGCATGTTGAACAACATGATGTGTTTTTTGCCATTGGCGATTCCCTTCGGGAGTTGATTCCCCAGGTGCAGGCTTTCTGGCCGGAAGCAAAAAACAGTTTGCATTTTGATGCATGGCGTGAAGTAAAAAAGGTGGAAGGCTTTTCAATAAAGGTGATTGAATCAGCCGGCATTTCCAGTGACACACAATTGTTTTTCATAAACCTCGGCGGTTATAAGCCAGGTGAATTTGAAGAGTTCCACTACAAGATGATTATCGTAGCTGCCGACAAAGGTGAGGCTGTGGCTAAAGCCAAACAGGTTGCTTTTTTCCGTCATACGGGTTTCAAAGGCGCAAGAGCGCATATTGATGACCGCTATGGCGTAGATGTTGATGATTTTTTTGCAATTCCGGACATCCTTCCTGCTGTCACCAAAAAACAATATAGCCTCGAAATAGTTCCGGCCAGTGAAGACCAGCCGGAAGATGAAATTCATCTTGGTTATTTCAAACTTGACAGCGTCGATAAATGGGATACAACTTTTTCTGATGCCGCTTCGCAAAAATCCAGTCCGGAATAATCAGGATTAAAACCGCCGATATGCGGGACGGCCATTACGTAGATTCTTTCGCTATAAACACCGTTTTTGTCTAATACCTGGAAATGATCGTTAATTTTGATACCGGGTACGCGCAAAAAATAATCCCCGTTAGTATCTTTTTCCACCTGGTCGTTTTCGGCCATTGTTTTCGCACCAACTTCGTTTGACCTGAATTTTATCGAAGCAGGACTTAACGAACCTGATTGAAGAAGGGATTTAAAAGGAAATTCTTCATACATAAAATGTGGCTGACCGGTGCAATCTACAAACATGTTATAACTGGTTGCCTGCTGCCCGCCATCTGGTTGAGTATATTTATATAAAACTCCTCCCTCCTCCCGGGGAATAACCTTGCTGTCTTTATCAACAGATACAAGACTGAGCACACCTGCTTCATATAAAGCCAGTAGTTCAAGGCAGGAACTCTGGGGCACAAAAGCAATGACGATCGAAATCAAGGGCATCAAAGTTTTTTTGAGCCGCATCATATCTTCAGCAGATAAATATTTTGCAGGATAGTTCAATGTAAAACTTAATTCTGCCAGTGCTTCTTTCCAATAAATCGATTCTCTTTTCCTGATTGATTTTTCCGCTTCCACAAATTCTGCCCTGAACAATAGGAATGGGTCCACACGTTCCCTGAGACTCATCATCTTTTCAACGAAATCTTCGATTGCCAGGTCTTTAATCATTTCATAAAATTCCGGGTCCTGTTCCCGAATCGCATCTTTGAAATTTCGTTCAAACAAAAAATCAAGTGGCACGAATCCATCATTTGCCTCCATGCTGGCTTTAATTTCCTCTTCGTCCAGCACTGATTTTGATATCAGATGTGTGTCTTCCAGGTGAAAACGAATGGCAGGAAGCATTCCATCAATTGAATGCATCACAAGCCTGAATTCAGAACTGTCTTCATTGAGCCGGTAACTAACCTGGCCGCCGTCCTCTTTTGTAAAAGTACCATTCTGTCTTGCCAGCGTACGAATCGCATCTATGGCTGTCAGCGAAGCGCCCTTGATGGCAACCGGAAAGTTAACATCCAGTTTTAACTTGGCAGGGGGATATGGCGAATCAAAGTAGTTTGGAACCAGGCCCTCGTCGTTTGTCGGCCAGTAGTGCCCTGTTGTCATCACAACATGGTCAAAACTGTAATCGTCCTGTTCGGTAATAACCCTGACTTCATTAAGCCCGCGTTCGTCTGCAAGGTCTGTAACGACTGAATTAAGATACAAATGGGTTACAATCCCCTGCTCTTTTGCCTGTTTTAATAAGAGCTTAAACTGGTCCTCGAGGTATTCACCGAATAACAGCCTGGGAACCACCTTGTAGTCGTTGAATTTCTCCGCCGCCATATCAAATGGTTTTAGAACCTCAGCCGGCGCAGTCCGGATCCATTCCTTCATTGAACTGACAATTTCCGGAATTTCATGCCCCGAAACATTGGTTATATGTTCCTGATTCGCACCTTCATAACTATAGGGCATACCCGAACCGAGTTGATCCTTCTTTTCAAACAGGCTAATCTCAAGATTCTGGTGTCCACTTTCCACAAGGCGTTTAAATACAAACAGACCTGAAGGGCCGCCGCCAAGGATACCAATCCTGATCCGTCTTTTAGCTGATTCCATTTCTATATTTGATTTCCCGGGGGTTATCCGATATTTTCGAAATAACAGTGAAATTTAAAAAGAGTTAAGCCTACCCGAAGATTTATTTTGGAAGAAAATAAATTTGAGGACATGCAATTGTAAAAAAAGCTCCTTTGTGAAAGAGCCTTTTTCCTGATATTTTGACCAATCATGATACTATTATTGCATAAAAGTTTGCAGAAGCGTGTCAACTCTGATTATTATTCATTAATCAACGATAGATGCCCTTCAGATCTTTTTCGAAAAGGGTAAAATTGTCATTGTAGAACTTCATAAAATCCGGGACACTTGAATGGCCGGGAAATGGCGCATAAAAATGCGTCTGGCTCCTGGTATCGTTCCGCCACACAAGTACATAGCTCAAACGTAGCTTTGAATTTTTTAGAGATTTTAATAAAGTTTCGGTCCACCAGGAATTGTTAGGTATCGATTCAAGGCCAGTCTCCGTAAAGGCCGCAAGTTTGCCTGCTTTTTCGGCATAGGCAGAAACGATCTGCAGTTTTTTTATCCCGTTCACTACATCATATTTCCCATCCCTCCCCCAGTCACCATAGTTATCCATACCGACCATATCAACATAAGCATCGCCGGGATAACGTTCGAGAAATTCCTGTTCGCTGTTGAATTTATTATCTGGTGAAAATGCATAAATAAAATTGTGTACACCTAAACTGTCTCTTAAATAATTCACAGTAAACTTCCACAATGTTTTGAATTCATCAGGAGTGCAATGCGCCTTGCCCCACCAGAACCAATCACCATCAAATTCATGATAAGGTCTGAAGATCATTGGAACAAGATTTCCGTCTTTGCCTTTTACTGAGTTCGCAAGCTCTCCAATCGTACCAAGTATTTTTTTGTATTGATCATGATGAGATCCACCAGGAATGATAAGCTTTACTGCCGGAACGGAAACACTGTCGCGCCAGTAAAATCCACCACCCGAAGCGGGGTTTGAGAAATGCCAGGCTACAGTCGTAATTCCACCGCGGTTATAGGTATCCGTTATATTTTTTTTAAGTGCTGTTAAGGTTTTGCGGATATCAGAATCTGGTCGGCCAGACAAGCCACTAAAATCAACTCCAATAACTGCCGGATGCGACCCGGTCACCGATTTCACATCAGAACGATCCGCATCACCACTCCAGCCGTGTCCATATTCAGTCGCATGCTGGTGGCCGAATAAAATATGACTGGCTGATAACCGTTGAAGATTAACGGCCAAAGCTTTTGTTTCTTTACTGGCTTTCTCATCTATCAGCCGGATGAGCTTTGTTTGGGCATTCGAGGTCAGCAACAAAATCAATATTAACGGACCTAAAAAAATCACCTTTTTCATATTCCAGATTTATTTATAATCGAAACTAATCTGTTGATAATCCCATTGTCGTGATCCTGTTCAAAATTTCCATACATGCCCTGCCATTGCGATAAGGGCATTTCCAAATTCCGGCTTTATCCTGGCCAATCATCGGTTGATTTTGTTCATCTACTCCCCAATGCCATTCGCCTGCGTGGGAATCGAGTAAATTGGTTTTGACAAAACGCCAGCTGCCGAGACTTCTTTCAAAAAATGAATCATCATTTGTTATTTGCCAGGTGTTGAAAAACCCGACCATAGCCTCCGCCTGCGGCCACCAGTGTTTTTCGCGAACCAGGTGGTCCCCGTCTTTTTCATACCAGAGTCCTCCATCGTCATCAAGGCCCCTCGCAGCGGCAGTTGCCAGGCTAATTGAAACCTGTTGAAACTTTTCTACCAGATCTTCTTCACCAGTAAAATGCGCCGCTTCCTGTAATAACCAGGCAGCTTCAACATCATGGCCAAAAGACACGACAGAAGACTTCAGGTTCCATTCCTCATCAAAGAACAAATTCAAATGACCGGTTTCCTTATTGATAATATGATCAGCAAAATTATTCATCAATTGAACAAGACAAATCCTCAACTTTTCATCCGGCCATACCATCAATAGATTGGCATATGCTTCCACCAGGTGAAGATGCGTATTCATCGACTTTTTTTTATTCGGATCTTTATCACCCAGGCTTAGTTCGTTAACCTGGTTCCAGTCCCGCCCAAAGTCTTCGATATAGCCGCCATGCTCTTTGTCGAAACTATGGTTTTCTATAAGTTGAAATATATTGATAGCAGCCGAAAGTATCTCTGGTAAAGGGTCGCACTTGTAGTATTCAGACAGGCCATAGATGGCAAAAGCCTGTGCATAAATTTGCTTTTTTGAATCGGCAGGAGAACCGTTTTGGTCCAAAGTCCAATACACTCCGCCATAAACCTGGTCAATAAAATGTTCAACAAAATACCGGTAGGCACGATCGGCATATTCGAGATATTGGCCCTCACCCGTATGATTATACGCGGCTGAGAAAGTCCATAGGATCCGGCTGTTTAGCACTGAGCCTTTTTCTGATTTGATATCACGGCTATTATCGTCTTTGATACGTCCTATATACCCACCGTATTGTTCATCTGGCATATTTTTCATCCAGTATCCGAGTATGGAGTCAAGTTCTGTTTTTACTTCAAGAGCATAAGTATCTAAAATTGCTGAGTCCGGCATCTTATTATGGATATTAATTCAGACTGCATTATCACCATTTTTCGACAAATTTCGATACTGAACTTTCATGATAATTGTTTAAGCGGAATCAAATGAGATTTCTATCACCCTGATATTGCGTCCAAAAACGAATTTATCTACCTGCCTGTTAGCTGGTATTAATTTACATGTTCTTATATTATTTTGGCTATAAAGCTGAAGGATGATCTCTAATTGTTTGATAAGAAGGAAATTATATCCGCAATGCCAAAGGCGCCAAAAGAATAATTGGCGATCATATTGAGGAGATTAACAACCTTGAGTTGGTACTGGTTGGGCCAAATCTGCAGCATGCCTGGTTAACGCATAAATGCCAGTGCAAAGAAATTTTTGAAGTTACTATTCAGTTTCATCGTGATCTTTTTGATGAAAAGTTGTTAAAGCGGAACCAGCTCTGTTATATCCGGACCATGTTTGAAAAATCAAACCGCGGCATTTCATTTTCGAGAGATACTATTGAAAAGTAGCTCCGAGACTGATCGCTTTGAGTCATAACCATGGATTTGATTCCGTGCTGGAACTGTTGTCTATCCTGCATGATCTTTCTGCTACGCGGGATATCAAGATTCTGTCTGATGCTTCTTTTAATAATATTGATAACCCGACTTATAATAGCCGTCGCATTGAAAAAACGATGGAACATATGAAGCTGAATTTTGACAAGCAGATCACGTTGACAGAAGTTGCAAAACTGGCCAACATGACTGAAGCTGCTTTCAGCCGGTTTTTCAAGAGCCGGACGGGCATGACTTTTATCGATAGCCTTAATGAGATCAGGCTCGGACATGCTTCACGCCTGCTGATTGATACCACCCGGTCAATTGCGGAGATTGCTTATCATTCCGGGTTCAACAACATTTCAAACTTTAACCGCATCTTTAAAAAGAAAAAGAGTAGCACGCCCAAAGAGTTCCGTGATAGTTATCAGAACTTTGGAACGAGGATATTTGTTTAAGATGATTTATTGAAACTGCTGGCTGGCCAACCTACCCAAATCGGCCTACAACCTCAGGCGAACACCGGCATTAATAAAAAGAGTGCGGGATTTTCCAACATCAATCATATTAATATCCTCATCCTGCACGTTTGTCAATGACCACTGATACTGCAGTTCCACAAACACAAAAGAGATATCAAGTCCGGCGCCGAGAAATGCGCCGAAACAGGCACTCTTGAAATCATCTTTATCCAGATCTTTCACATGTGTGAGAATAAAGGCAGAAGCACCTCCAAACGCGCGTAGTCCAAACTCAGAATTTTCATCGCCCAATAGCTTATATCCAACGGCTATGGGAATGCGGAGACCACTGATATCATAATCGACGTCTGCCTGGTTCGAATTTGCAGATGTATATTCTGTACTTTGTTTGAGGTAGAATATACCAGGTTCAAAATATAATTTTTTACCAAATGCAAAGCTGCCACCAATCTGGTAACCAAGTTTGGCTTTACTATCTCCGCCCTGGGGATCTTTTGAAAAATCTGTAAAATTGATTCCTATCGCAGGTTTAATTTCCACTTGTGCATTTAAGATCGTAGAGCTGATAATGCAAAGGCAAAGGACAATCAAGGCTTGTTTCATAAAACGAGGTTTTAGTACATGATAAAAAAAGTATTTAAATGAAAATATGCTGCTAATCTCATGCCGCGGGCAACAGGAATATAATGCCCCCAGAATTTAGACATATCCAACTAAACCAGGTCGGATTATAGGCATTATCACTGGAGATACGCTCACGATATTGGGCCGGGATTAAATACAAAGGATGTACAGTTTGCAACAGCCAAACTTGTGTACCAATTGGCCAAATAGGTAAAATATGCCGACTAAGATTTTCAGCCAAAAGACATTTGTAAGGTCTTGCTTTGTTGGATTCCTTCAAAATGCGGGTTATAGACCAGCTCCGCGCGCAGCGCTTTCAGGCCTGTGATGCCTTGCAAATCTTTTAGTTCAAGACGCTCTATATCGGAACTGATATATTCAATTGACTGCAGGTATTTTAGATAGTTAAAATACTCCTGCGCTTCCTTATCCTGCGAATAAACAATTGCCAGCTTACCGGGTTGAGTAAGCCTTTCATTGCTGCCTTTCACATAAGCCTTATCTATCCGCTTCTTCAATATCTCATACCTGATATTATAAGCTCCGTCCACGTCGAACTTTTTCTCATCCATCCTGAAACGAATATTAACAGGATTAGCATGCACAAGTATGAGTGAACATATGCGCAGTCCGTTTCTTTCTTCGCCAGGGATATTGTTTACTTCATTTTCAATCTCGCAACAAACCAACAGTTGCCAGAGGCGAAGGTTCTGAAGATATAGCGGATGAAAATCGCGGGTTTCAACCATCGATTGTCCTATATATAAATTATGCTCAACACCATCTGTTTTATATTTCTCCAGGTAATGGGGAAACATTTCCTGGGCAGCAAGCTGCGCCTTGTCGAGATAATTGCCAATAGTATCATTAACGCGCTTTACGCAGTGTTCATATTCTTTTCGTTTGTCATAAACCACACCCATGTCCGGGTCAAGCCTGTTTTCGTAAGCAACGAGTGCATTGTGCATTACACCACCCATCGTATGAAAATAACTGAAAACAGGTCCAAGTTGTTCACGGAAAAACTCCTGTATTTTATTTTCATCACCGGCCGACAGCTGCTGCTGCAATTGGTGCATATAGGTTTCTGTTCTGAACTGCAGATCTTTATAGACAGGCAATGAAAACTTTGATGCTGCGAGGTCGAGAATATCTTTTGCAAGAGATAGTTGTTCAATCATATCTGCCTGGATAGCGCCATTTCGGGCTAAAGATGAATCCTGAATATCGGCCTGGCCATACAATGGATAGACCTCGTCGAATACAATATCTTCCATGGAGGCAGCAGAACTATTTATCCCGGCCTTGGCTGATTCCAGTATTTTTTCTGCAGCTTCAGTAAATCGCCAGGCTACCGTGGGATGAATCGCGGTACATTTCTGTCGGATAATGGCTTCAACCTCATTTTGTTGTTCGTTCTGAAGCCTGTTCATTGCCGTGGACAGAAGCAAAATTATCTCCTCCATAGTGAACACTGTCATTGCATTCAACATATTCGGCTGATCAGCCCCAAGCTCTAGTATTCCAATAAGCTCTTCGTTATAAAACAAAGGCAACGCGACATAACTCCGGATATCCTTTTCAAGCAGCAGATCAATAAAAAAATCCTTACCCTTGCCATCAATGGCAACAACTGATTTTATATACGGCTTCCTGTTTTCGAAAATGGATTGAATTGCCGGCTTATTAAATACGGCTGCAGGTTTTTGTTTTGCCTTTCCGGTCATAGCGATATTACCTGAAACCTTTGACCCTATTGGCCTCAACAAATTCCGGCTTTTATTATACAACATAAAGCCTGCATAGAGTTTCGGAATATTCAGCAGTGCGGAAAGATTGTATTCAATGCGGCTTACAATTACCGGATCAACAAAAGCATCTTTATTAAGAAGGTCGTATTTAAATGCTGACTTGGACTCGGCGTGAGTAACGTCAAAAAGAGAAACGATTGTAAAACCTTCAAACCTGAAACTTCCCGGCGGGATCTTTTTTTTCCAGTACTCAACATCTTCAAAATGATCAAGCAGGTCATTAATATCTTCTTTCGTAAGATGCTTTGTATTTTCATTCGGTAAGATCTCAACAAATTCGGCATTAATCTTTGAAAGGAACCTACGGGGAACGCCGGTCTTTTTATCATGAAAGTCAAAATGGAGATCATGCAAAAAACTAATACCTGCGCGATAATATCCATTAAGCACCACCATGCAGGCGAATACATACATCATGTTCTTATCTTTCATGGGTATGCTTACATCGCCCTCTGCCGCGTCTATTAGATTTGCAAATCTTTTAGTCGGATTAAAAAACATTGTTTTGAAGGGAATGCCGGCGGCCTTAAAATCAAAATTGGTAGAAATAGGAGGAAAAAACGGTGCCAGTAGTATTTCAATCTGCGGCTGATATGTCTCCAGGTCACTATCCTGGAGTGGGCCCAATAATTTTGGAAATGTTCTTATAAGCTCAAGAACTTCTTTCGCTTTTTCTGCTTCGATATGATCCTGGCTTTCGGCCTGTTGTTCCCACCATTTGATCAGTTTCCGAAAGCTGAAAATCATCTGGGTCGGCAGTGGCATCTTTTCTGTAAGATCCTGGTTGATAAAATGTCGGATATAGGTCATAATGACTAAGACTTAATGCAGAATAAGGCTTAATGCAAATTTACGCATTGTAGCTTTTGTTAACCCACCATTAATCATTTATATTCCTTTTGCAGAATTATTTATATTTCATTTGCACCCCATCAATCGTTTTCATCTCCCCTGTGTCTATAAAACACATACAGCTGCCGATCTCCTTCAAAATCAAAGGTTTGAATTTATCTCACGAATCAACACTTTTTATATAGTGGAGATGGTAGCCAGTTAACGGCTGTTAATGAAACATTCCCGTTAAAGTTCAATCAAAAAAAAGTTAACTTAGAAAGAAGATAAAAACTATAAAATGAAATACCTGTTAATATTGTTTTCATTTACGGTACTGAATGGTTTTGTGGATGGAAAACTATATCCAACGCATAACAATTATACTTCGCCTAACATAAATTATACACCTCCATTTAAAAATTACGAGCTCACAAATGAAGAGGTTAAAATGATGCTGGGTGTAATTGCCGATTCCATGTCCAGTAAAGATAGTACCGGCGAGGGATGGTATCTGAGAAAGAATCGAACATACACTGCTAATATTAAGGAGAACAATCAAATCAGGATAAGCAATCTTTACTATGCCTACGAGCGCCATGCTTCCATCGATATAGCTGATAAGCTGATCGATTCTTATTTTGCCTCAAATAAAAACAGCCTGGGCTACCAACAATTAAGCGGCTACGGAGATGAAGGTTTTTTTCATACGGATGATGAAAATTTCTGCACTTTTGTTGCCCGTAAAGGTAAAGTGTTCATCCGTTTAAAGGTAAATAAACTCACCTCAAAATCGAATCCCGAAGCAGTGAAACGAATTGGCAAGCAATTGTTGAGCAGGGTTTGATGGAATAAATATCAATCGTCAGAAGGCACTTCGGGTCAGGATGAATCACGAAAATCTCTCAGCTCTAGTAAACTCAAATCAGGGTTGACTTATCTATATATCCCTGAAACCGGTGACAAAACCTTGCAGGAATTATTCTTACTTTTAAAGAATATATACTCTTTATAAACAAAGAATACATACCCTCATAAACAACCATTATGCAATCGACAGCAGTTTTTCAGGAGAGAACTGTCGCAACACCAGCGACTGCAGTTTCTCAAAGAAGAATCGAATCCATTGATATATTACGTGGCATTGTTATGGTGATCATGGCGCTTGACCATGTGAGAGATTATTTTCATATTGGCGCCAATACCGATGATCCACTAAACCTCGCCACTACCACACCCCTGCTGTATTTCACAAGGTGGATAACACATTTTTGTGCCCCGATATTTATTTTTCTTTCCGGTACTTCTGTTTACCTGCAGAGCTTACGTAAAACCAGGAAGGAACTGGGGATTTTTCTTTTAAAGCGCGGGGGCTGGCTGATTGTGGCAGAGATAGTGATTATTGCATTTGGCTGGACTTTTAACCCGGCAATGAACATCATCCCTTTGCAGGTGATCTGGGCGATTGGAATCAGCATGGTGATTTTAGGTTTGCTGGTATTGATTCGTGTGCCATATTATGGAATACTGGTATTGGGTGCCATGCTTGTAATGGGTCATAATCTCCTGGATTTCCCTGAATCCGCTCCCGGGTTCCGGTCTAATTTCTGGTGGGATCTTTTTCATCATGGTCATTTCATCACATATGAATATGCACCTAATCATGTTGCGATGCTTGTTTATCCTTTTCCACCCTGGACTGGGTTGATGATGCTAGGTTATTGCCTTGGCAAATTGTTTACGCCGCAATTTAGTTTGCAACAAAGACGTAAGATCCTGGTAGGCCTGGGTCTCGGATCGATCCTGTTTTTTATTGTCTTGCGTTTTTCAAATATTTATGGTGATCCTGCCAAATGGACCGAACAAAAGAATTTTCTTTATACTTTCTTTTCATTTATCAAACTAAATAAATACCCGCCTTCCTTATTGTACCTCTGTGTCACTATCGGCCCCGCTTTATTGATATTGCCATTCCTGGAGCAGGTCAGGAACTGGTTTACAAAAGTGATGGTTGTTTTTGGAAGAACGGCATTCTTCTATTATATCCTGCATATTTACCTCATTCACCTACTTGCTGCGATTTTCTTTTTTGCCAGGGGGCACTCCTTTGAAGATGCAGCAAATGTCGGCAGTAATTTTCCTTTTATGTTTGTTGCTCCCGGTGAAGGCTATAGCCTGGGAATAGTTTACCTGGTTTGGGCATTGGTTGTTATAGCTTTATATCCATTATGCAAAAAATATGATGATTATAAAACAAGCCATCGGGAGAAATGGATGCTGAGTTATCTATAAGCAATTACCAAACGATTCATCTTTCATTCAAATATTGTCAGGTAAACTTACTATTATTTTGCTGTTTTATTTGGCCATTTTCTTTATCGAATCGAGAAAAATCTTCTTAATACTGTTTTGTTCTTCTTTTGAGATGATACTTTCTATGGTTGGGAGAAGTTTCTTGTTATGCCTTGTGTTCAGCTTAAGAATTTCTCCTAACGCAAAAGCAGCACTCCAGCGTACCACAGTTCCTTCGTGGGTGGTATTCACAAGCAGGTTGGCAATTGGCTTATCCAGTTCTTCAGCAAACAATGACGCTGTGTTCCCAATCACCTTTGCACTTTCCCATTTTACCCTTGGTGCTTTGTCTTTAAGTGCATCTGTCACGAATTGAAAAACCTCTTTAGTGGCAATTGCGGGATCTTGTTTCGTTGCAAATTCCAGCCCTTCGATGCAGGTTGCTTTGACCGGGTCCTTAGCTCCCTCCGCAAATTCCAAAAGTTCTTTTATGGATAATTTTTTGTCGACTATCCAACTACTCAATATTTCAGTTTTAGCCTTTGTCTTGACAGTCTTATCCTTAAACAGATCTTCAAGATTGACCATTTGAATATGATTTGATGCATGTTAGAAATAACATCCCGTCCGTATTTGTGTTCAGTGGTTAAAGTTTGGGACTCTCCGACTTAATTAATAAACCAGCTAATTTTATTAAGCGTCAATTACACCTTAAACGCACACTGGGCATAATCCTGATATACCGGTCTCAAGGTCACCTTAGGATATTGTCAATCTCTTTGAGTTCTGATTCCGAAAATGTAGTATTATCTAGACATTTCAAAGAATCAGTAACCTGTTCCGGTTTACTTGCTCCAATTAACACAGAGGTTATCCGGTTGTCTTTAAGTATCCATGAAAGTGCCATCTGTGCCAGGTTTTGTCCTCGCTTCAATGCAATTTCATTTAGCTTTTTGACCTTTGCAATTTTATCATCAGTAATGGCATCTTCTTCTATTGCGCCGTTTCCACGATGAGAAGCCGCCCTCGAACCTTCGGGTATGCCTTGCAGGTATTTGTTGGTCAATAAACCTTGCGCCAAAGGTGAAAAAGGAATACAGCCGACACCATTTGTTTCAAGCACTTCGAGTAATCCATTCTCCACACTCCTTTCAAACATTGAATATTTTGGCTGATGGATCAGGCATGGAGTTCCCAGGCTTTTTAAAATATTGCAGGCTTGCTCTGTCTCGGTTGGACTGTAACTCGAGATCCCGACATATAAAGCCTTGCCCTGGCGGACGATCAGGTCCAGCGCATGCATGGTTTCTTCCATCGGTGTTCCGGGGTCAGGACGGTGATGATAATAAATATCGACATAATCTAGTCCCATCCGCTGAAGGCTTTGATCAAGACTAGCCACCAGGTATTTTTTTGACCCCCAATCACCATAAGGACCATCCCACATTTTCCATCCGGCCTTTGTGGATATGATCAGCTCATCGCGAAGGTCTCTAAAATCTTCTTTGAAGATGCGACCGAAGGTTGACTCTGCAGAGCCTCCAGGAGGACCATAGTTATTGGCAAGGTCGAAATGAGTAATGCCATTGTCAAATGCAGTCCTGAGAATATTTCTTGCATTTTCGACATCATCAATAGCGCCGAAATTATGCCAGAGGCCGAGAGACATGGCGGGTAGTTTTAAGCCACTATTACCGCAACGTTTGAATTCCATTTTATTGTAACGATTCGAAACCGGAGTATACTTCATGTTTAATTAGTCTTTACTAGCTGCGTAATTTACAATCATTCTTGCATATACGCTTTTCCACTCACCAAATAATGCGTGTTTTAACTCTCTAAAGTTGAACCCGAGCATGGTGATTTTCTTCAATTCGTCACGCGATTTGAAAGCATCGTTTTTCGCAGGATAGTCTACAATGTTTTTTGCAACGGTGGAGCTAAGCCCGGAAACACATGTTAACAGATGTTTGCTGGCAGTGTTCAGATTAACACCGACATGGTTCACACAACTTTCAACGATGCGATCCGGTTCACACAACTTTCAACGATGCGATCCGGTTCATCTTTCGGTTTTGTTTGATTCACATCATGCTGGTCCTGCCCCGATTGATTTGGCATCAATCTTTATAAGTTCGCTCAATGGATCAAGCAAGTGCTGACCAATACTCAACGCACCACGAAACTGGAGGAAAATTACAACGATTCGAGGATAGACTAAATTATTGCCAGGAAACCAGAGACCCCAACCAACTAATGACTGATTTGAAACGTAAATATTTAACTTGCGTGTATTTACATCAATGATTTGCTTTAAAATATTCATTGCCTTAACCATTGCAGTCTGGGCTGTTCCTCTTGGAGGCAAGGGGCAGAATCTTGTGTTCAACGGCAGCTTTGACGAGCCAAACGTTTGCACAGAATATGAAGCGAAATGCGCCCCTGCGGCCTGGTTTTATGTATATGCCACCGGGCCGGGCTGGGGATATAAACCTAAGATCAACAGCAGCCCTTACGCCATACAACTTTTTTCTGCCCGGAAAAAGGATAATACCCGTTCTTTTTGGCAAACAATGCTTTCTCAACCAGTAGTTCCAGGACAAGAGTACTTAATAGAGGTAGATGTCTCAGCCGAAAATGGCGGGCCAAATATGAATGATATTGGTATAGTGCTTACCAGGAAAATGTACTTTGCGATTTATGCGGAGTACAAGTTGCCTGAAAAATACATCAGCTTTGCAGATGCCCGTGTCACAAAATTGAACAATGGGTGGTACCGCCTTTCGAAAACCTGTTCATTCACAGATACCATGCGTGTACTCGTGATCGGCAATTTCAGTCCTAAATCGAATGCCCAGCTCCTTAAAGAGCGCAAAAATAAGGATGGCTACATTGTCACTAATATCGACAACCTGTCGCTCATGAGGGTAGCACAATCCGGTTCAAAAACATCCGCTGGTGCAACTATTATCAACTCCGGAATAAAAGATTCTTTGTATAAAATTACGGATAGACATCGGGGCCTCTATGAACTTGCAAACCGCAAAACGGTTATACCCGTCGAAAACGCAACTCCCCAGAAAAATGCAAATTCACTTGCCGACACCCTGGTTATTCCGGATGTCGCTTTCGCCTTCGATAGCTATCAATTGATTGACCGCCCATTGTTGGTGCAACAGCTTCAATCTGTGCTTCGAGGAAGAATTTCGAAGGTCCTGGTGGAAGGTTTTACTGATGCAAAAGGCAGCGCCAGTTACAATGACACTTTATCAACCAAACGTGCCGGCACAGTTGCAGCCCTGTTAACTACTGAATTTCCACTCGTGAAGTATTTGACAGAATCACGGGGTTCAGGCATTTCAACGAAATATGACGATGACAGTAAGAACAGGCGGGTCGAAATAATTATTTACAAATTGCAGGAATAAAGATTTTCTGCAATGAACAATTATATGATAGAAGATGGATAATCATTCGATCAATTATCCATCTTCTTCTTCAATTCCGCCAATTTCGCCTGGAATGGATTTAGCGGTGCTGCTGGTGCAGGCTTTGCTCCCGGCTTCGCACTGCCTTGCGGTTTAACTGCAGACGGACGACGATCTCCACCACTGCCTTGCGCCGGAGAAGAAGCCTCCTTCATCGTTAACGCAATCCGCTTACGGGAAGGATCTACTTCAGTAACGGTCACCATCACGCGCTGGTTTAGTTTCACCACCTGGTTTGGATCGGATACGAAAGTATTGCTTAGCTGAGAGATGTGCACAAGACCATCCTGCTTTACACCAATATCCACGAAAGCACCAAAGTTTGTAATGTTGGTGACGATACCCGGCAGTTTCATGCCTGGCTTAAGATCATCCATGGTTTTGACATTATCGTCGAAACGAAACTCCTCGATCTGCTCGCGTGGATCGCGACCAGGTTTTTCGAGTTCTTTGAATATATCGTTGATAGTAAGTTCACCGACTGTTTCAGTCACATATTTTTTGCGGTTCAATTGTTTGCGAAGCTCTGGTTTCTGGATCAGGTCCTTGATATCGCAATTAAGATCAGCTGCCATTGCTTTAACAACCGGATAAGTTTCCGGATGAACAGCACTGTTATCTAATGGATTCACAGCATCGCGGATACGCAAAAAGCCTGCGCACTGCTCATAAGCTTTTGGTCCGAGCATAGCAACTTTTTTCAATTCGTCACGTGACTTGAAAGCACCGTTTTTAGCACGATAGTCTACAATGTTTTTGGCAACGGTTGAGCTAAGCCCGGAAACATATGTTAAGAGATGTTTGCTGGCTGTATTTAAATCAACGCCCACATGGTTAACACAACTTTCAACAATACGATCCAGCTCATCTTTCAGTTTTGTTTGATTCACATCATGCTGGTACTGCCCTACCCCGATTGATTTTGCATCGATCTTTACAAGTTCGCTCAATGGATCGAGCAATCGGCGACCGATGCTTACCGCACCACGCACCGTTACATCCTGGTCAGGAAATTCTTCACGGGCAACTTCAGAAGCGGAATAAATTGAAGCACCACTTTCATTCACCATAAAAACAGAAACCGGCTTGCCGAAATCAATACCACGTATCAATTGCTCTGACTCACGGCCAGCTGTACCATTGCCAATCCCAATCGCTTCAATCTTATAAGTATCCACCAGGCGTTTCAGCTCAGCAGTGCTTTTTGAAATCTCGCGTTGAGGCTCATGCGGAAATATATTTGTGTAGTTTAAGAAGGTTCCATGTTCATCAAGGCAAACCACTTTACAACCGGTTCTGAATCCAGGATCAAGTGCCAATACACGCTTGGCACCAAGCGGTGAAGCAAGCAACAACTGGCGCAGGTTTTCAGCAAATACTTTTATCGCATCTTCATCTGCCTTGTTTTTACTCAGCAGCCTGAATTCATTTTCAATAGATGGTTTCAACAAACGATCAAAACTATCATCAATCGCTTTTTTAACTTCTGAAGCATTGGGATTTGAAGCTTTGATCAATATTCTTTCCAGGGATTCAACAGCATGTTGCTTTTCGATATTGATATCCATGATCAGGAAACCTTCTTTCTCACCACGACGTATCGCGAGTATCCTATGCGAAGGGCTATCAGCCAGGTTTTCGTTAAACTCAAAATAATCACGGTATTTCTGCGCTTCAGAATCATCTTTTTTTGAACTCAACACTTTGGCAGAAAACTTTGCTTCTTCAGTAAACAACTGGCGCACTTTATTACGCGCCTGCTCATGTTCAGAAACCCACTCAGCAATGATATCGCGTGCACCTTGCAAAGCTTCTTTAGAATCTTTCACCTGGTCGTTTATGAACTTTGCAGATTCTTCTACGGGGTTCTCTGCACCCTGTTCAAAAATGATCTTAGCCAATGGTTCAAGACCTTTTTCAATCGCAACGGTTGCTTTTGTTTTACGCTTGGGTTTATATGGAAGGTAGATATCTTCAAGCTCAGTTGAATCGTAAGAATCTTCAATACGTTGTTTCAGTTCAGGCGTCAGTTTACCAAGTCCTTCGATGGTTTTGAGAACGGTTTCTTTTCTTTTATCAAGTTCATTGAAATATTTAACCTGCTCAACCACATCATTGATCTGAACCTCATCCATATTGCCTGTGGCTTCTTTACGATACCGGGCCATAAATGGAATGGTCGAACCCTCATTATGCAACTCATAAATATTGTTAATCTGCTTCAACGAAAAATTGAGCTTCTCTGAAATCTTATTGAAATACTTCTGATCCATGGTTTCTATGTTACAATTTACTATCCAAATTTTGGGTAAGCACCGTTCATTTAACGGGCAGCAAATGTAAAAGGATAGGCAGGAAGAAAAAATTTTGTTTGTCCCCAACTACGCCCGCAACCAGTTCAGGCTTTGAATGGATGTTGGGCTTCGTTGGGCGAAGCCCAACTACCCCCGGAGCAGGGTTGAGTTTTTGAGTTGATGTGGGGCTTCGTTGGGCGAAGCTCACCTACGCCCGGAACAGGTCGTTGGACGCGGCCCACCTTGCCATATACTCCCGGAGCCTGCGCAGTTGACTGTTACAAGGCTGATTAGCGTCAGATTTTCCCAATTGGAAGAGGGAAATTGCCATTAGGACGAGGGTCGCTTTCAAGGCATATCAAGTGAGCGTAGGTTTGGGTGAAACAAACTTATATAAAATGAAAAAGACAATTTTTAAGCCGGGATCCAAATTATTTATCATTGGCCTGGTTGGCTTGCTGGCGCTTGGTTCATGCCGGAAATCAGACAAAATTGCAGAGGTAAGTCCGAAGGAATTTGTAGGTGATTGGAAGCTTTCGGACCTGATGCTTGTTAATGCAGGGGACAAACCGCCGCGGAAGCTGGAAGAACTGCCAAGATTGAATGACTTAAGGTTTATCATGGCTCCGGACGGACGGCTTTCGGCAGGGGGCAATGAGAAAGGCACCTGGGCTGTCGCAAAAGACATGATTTCGTTCAGGTTTGATGGAGAAGAACCACTCGATTTGAAGGTATCCAGACTTGAGCCGGGTTTTATGGTCCTGGAATACGGGTTTGATGCCAATGACGGCAGCCATGGCGGGACGATATATTATGCTTTTGCGAAATAGGTCGAAGCCGGAGGGTAATATTGCAGACGGTGATGATGGAGACCGTGATAATGGAGACGATGAGGATGGAGTCGGTGATAATATGGAAAAAACAATCTGCTGCCAAAATCCTTACGAAAGACAGCACCGTCTTAAAACCTGTCCCGGGACAATGTTAAAAATTGTTCCGGGATAATGTTAAACATTGCCCTGGATAATTCTACATCATATTTTTACGGCTTTTCAGGAGATTCAGGAACTGGTCCCGATAGGTATCGCTGACGGGAATCGATTCATCATCAATTCTTAGCTGGCTTTTTTCAATGCTGCGGATCTTATCCAAAGCCACGATAAAAGATTTATGTACCCGCTGAAACCGGGATGGAGGAAGTAATTGCAGGATCTCGTTAAACGACATCAGGGTCATCACTTTTCTTTTGGAAAGAACGATTGACAAATAATCTTTCATACCCTCGATGTATTTTATCTCATCGAGATCGATCCTTTCGTTACGGTATTCGGTTTTTACAAATATATAAGAGGCCACAGCCTGGGTTTGTTGTTTTGAGGCCAGGTCATTGGCCACTTTTGTTACTGCCTTTACAAAACGATCAAAGCCAAAAGGCTTAAGCAGGTAATCCGACACATTGTATTCATAACCTGCAAGAGCATAGCTGCTTTCGGCGGACGTGATAATAACCTTAGGCGGATGTTGCAAAGCCTTTAACACCTGTATCCCATCAAGATCCTTCATGCAGATGTCTAAAAAGATCAGATCAGTTTCATTGTTGACCAGGTAACTGATAGCATCTGCCCCATTGTCAAAAATTTTTTGAAGGCATAACAGATCCATCCTGCTAATGAACTCAGCAAGCTTCGCCACAGCCAGGTGCTCATCTTCTATAATTAAACAACGGATCATATATTGATAGGTGAATTTACCATTTGATTAGGCAAGAGCGGAATAACCAGCCTGATATTAAAGGTAGAAGTTGAGGGGCTGACTTCCATGGTATACTTACCCGGGAACAATAAATCAAGCCGGCGTTTAAGGGTTTGAAGTCCCAACCCGGATGATACCGTCTTCTTTGCATCGGGGTCATAAGCATTATTGCAGGTTAATACCATTTCTTTCCCATTTATATCCACCTTCATCATCACTCCTGACTGATTATGCTTATTATTATGATGTTTAAATGCATTTTCAGCGATCGGTATCAAAAGCATTGGCGGTACTTCGTAGTTGGAAGGATCGCCTTCGACATCAAATTTTATCAGGCCCTCTTTTTTGAACCTTAGGTTATACAGCGCAACCAGGCTCTCCAGGTAATTTAACTCCTGTTTTAATGGAACTGTATTTTCTTTTGTATCATAGATCATATACCGCATGATCTCCGACATAGAAATCAACGACCTTGAAGCTTCATCCGGATTAATTTTTATCAGTGCATCGATATTATTAAGCGTATTGAATAAAAAATGAGGACTAATCTGACCTTTCAAAAAAGCAAGTTCGGTTTGAAGCAATTGTTTTTGAAGTGCTTCCTTTTCACCTTTTAATTTCAGCCCATGCAAAAATCCACGGACCAGGTATCCGAGCATGGAAAAAAAGATCACCAGGATCAACATCTTGAAATACAATGTCACTGTTAATGGTTCATCATCCAATAACAGATAAAGAAATGGCAATAGAATTATCGTCAACACTCCTGCCACGATGAAGAAAAGTCTTGACTTTTTATTCAACCAACCCTGCCAAAGAAAATAAAATATGTAGAAAGGTAATATCAGCGACAGCAATAATATAAGAGCAATCTCCGAGATCAATCTCATATTAAGCAAATTTCCCATGCCCACTATCTCAAGAAGGCTGTCAACCACTGTCAGCATTACGAGATAAAAAATTGTCCAGATCAGCAGGTGGAAAGATAGCTTCAAAGATTTTGTCATGGTGTTTGTGTTTGAACAAACCAAAATTGGTTTGCAGATCAAAGTTCCGTGGTAACCCGGGCTGAAGTCTATACAATCGACAACCTGCCCATTTTTATCTATCACTTACTGCTCCCGGGATTGCAGCACAAAACCTTACCTTTGCAGAATAAATAAAAGTAATGGATATCAAGAACAACATACTGGAAACGATTGGCAATACCCCCATGATCAGGCTAAATAAAATCACAAAAAATTTTCCATGCACCGTTCTGGCCAAAGTTGATTATTTAAAAACCGGCAACTCCATAAAAGATCGTATGGCTGTTAAGATGATTGAGGTCGCTGAGAAAGAGGGTAAGTTAAAACCAGGTGGTACCATTATAGAAGGCACATCCGGCAACACCGGTATGGGCCTTGCACTTGCTGCAGTTGTGAAAGGATATAAATGCATATTCGCCACCACCGATAAGCAATCAAAAGAAAAGATGGATATCCTCAAAGCTGTTGGTGCCGAGGTTATTGTTTGTCCAACCAATGTTGAGCCCGATGATCCACGCAGTTATTATTCAGTTTCAAAACGCCTGGCTACCGAGATACCAAATTCATTTTACTGCAATCAATATGATAACCTCGCAAACCGCCTGGCACATTATGAAAGCACAGGCCCGGAGATCTGGAAACAGACAGATGGAAAAATCACACATCTTGTTTGCACGGCGGGTACAGGTGGCACGGTAACCGGTGTAGCCATGTATCTTAAAGAAAAAAATCCAGACATTCAAATCTGGGCTATTGACGTTTTCGGATCATTGCTAACTAAATATTACAGAACAGGAGAAGAAGATATGAATGAAGTGCATCCATACTTCTCGGAAGGTTTTGGTGAAGACTTTGTGCCACAGAACTATGATATGAGTGTGATCGATCATTTCGAACAGGTAACAGATAAAGACGGTGCGGTGATGGCAAGACGAATTGCACGTGAAGAAGGTTTGTTTTGTGGTTACAGCGCGGGCAGTTGCCTTCAGGGGTTAATGCAGTTAAAAGAGAAATTGAAAAAAGATGATTTGGTTGTTGTGGTCTTTCATGATCATGGCAGCCGTTATGTAGGTAAGATATACAACGATCAATGGATGATCGAAAGAGGATTCCTGGATGTAAAAACATTTAAGGATATTATCAGCACAAGAGGTACACAGAAACTTATAACAGTAACAGAGGATCAGACTGTGAGTGAAGCTTTTGAACTGATGCAGAAATACAATGTTGAAAACATCCCTGTAGTTAATAATAATAATGGTGAGCCGGTTGGGGCAATCAGTGAAGGTGGGTTGTTTACAAAGATGATGATTGATGGACAAGACATTAAAAACCGGAAAGTCACCGAAGTACTTGAGCCAGCCTACCCAATTATTTCATTTGATACCACGCTTGAACGTATCAGTACCCTTATTAATAAAGAAAATGGTGCTGTACTCGGAAAAGACGATACAGGGGATTTCCACATCGTTACAAAATATGATGTGATCCAGGCACTCAGCAATTAATATTCATCTGGGTTATCCACAGTTTGGCATGAAAATCGCTTGATTTAAGTCAATCATATTCTTAATTTCCTCAACTACCTACGCATTTTTAGTAGAGTTACGATGACCTCATCGTGCTTTATACATACCCGCACTGCATACTTACGATTTTCACAGTAAAAACCATAGATTTTAAATAGAGCAGAACTGCTCTTGTGCACATTGCCCTGTCTGTATACTTTTGATGCAGAAGTTGATTGATAGCTTTTATCAATCGTCCAATATCCAAAAGAGAAACCAACGTCCAATATCCAAAGAGAAACCAAGTATCCAATATCTGTCCAAAACCAAAAAATCCAGTATCAGTCAACTTCTTTTTTTTGATTTTTCCGAGTCCGTTTTTAGTAGTCCATATCTTAAGAAACCAACCTTATCCTAAACACCAAACCTTATCCTAACCTGTTTAAAATCCAGGCTATGCCAGAAAAACCAAAACCAAACATCCAAACTAACCCTGAAAAACCAACACTTAGAATCCAGGAATTGCCTTGAAAAACCAAAACCAATCCTGAAAAACCAACCAAACATCCAAACCAATCCTGAAAAACCAAACGAACATCCAAACCAATCCTTAGAAAGATTTAGTTTTTGATCTTATCCTTGATTAACCGTCCATATCCTTAGAAAGATTTAGTTTTTGATCGTATCCTTGATTAACCGTCCATATCCTTAGAAACCCGTCATCACCTAATCCATGATGCACGATCCGTATCCTATTAGATTTTATAATCTTATCCATGGCCTAACCATCCATGTGTTGAACAAACTAAAAAAGCCAGTATTCCTGAATGAAGAAACTTTTACCCGTTATCCAAGTCCTTTACTAAAACCGCATTTAATTTATCCAGTACCCTCCTGCTAAATCAATTTTAGCAGGAGGTAATTGCGGATTTTGCACATTAAGTTTTTTTCAGCCTTATCTTCCGGCAAAAAAACATGCCTTATTTCACCGACCAGGCAGGCAGATCCGTTGAGATTAAATCTCCCCCGACAAAAATCATTTCCCTCGTTCCATCACAAACCGAATTATTGTTTGATCTCGGTCTTGATGAATCGGTTATTGGCATTACAAAATTCTGCATACATCCCGATCATTGGTTTCGGACAAAACACCGCGTTGGCGGAACAAAAAATCCTAACCTTCAGCTTATATATCAATTGCAACCCGACCTCATCATCGGGAACAAAGAAGAAAACCGGAAAGAAGATATAGATATCCTGGCTGAAAATTTTCCCGTTTGGCTTAGTGATATCAATAACCTGGATGATGCATTGCAAATGATAGATGTGATCAGCCGGATCACCGCCACAACCGATAAGGGACAGCTAATTATCATCAACATTCGTGATAGTTTTGGGAAACAATCTCAATCTTCAGAACAACATCGTTCCTCAAACCAAAAATTTAAGGTTTGTTATCTCATCTGGCAGGATCCCTATATTGCTGTAGGTAACAATACATTTATTCATAGCATGATGCAGGAATGTGGATTCGAAAATGTTTTTGCGCATGAGTCAAGATATCCAACAACAACCGCTGAAGCAATAACTGCAAAAAACTGTGATTTTATTTTTCTTTCTACAGAACCTTATCCATTCACAGAAAAACATGTTAAGGAAATAAAATCATTGTTTCCTGGCTCAATCGTCATGCTTGTTGATGGCGAACTGTTTTCATGGTATGGCAGCCGCCTTACCAGGTCAGCCCCCTATTTCCAGACTTTAATCAATAAATTGCAGGATGCCGCAGGAACCAGTTGATAAGCCTTCGAAGAAAAAACCGATGTTCCCGGTGAATGATGCGCTGCGGGCATATCTCAATTATCATGGCCGCGAAGTGAAACTGCCGGTCGCTTACCGAGATCTCCTTCACTACACTTATTCAGTTCCTATTCTTGATAAAAATGGTGTTGATACCTACTGGGAGAAAGTGATTTATGATAAACGTGAATGGGACTTTATCCGCGAAGGACTTGTAAATATCTATGCGATATTAAAAACTGAAGGCGATTATAGTTTCACAAAACATCTTGACGTTGCCCGGATAGACTATTGCACATTTGGCAATTCTCATCCCTTCAGGATACGAATCGTAAACAAATTCAATGACAACTATGATCATTATTATATCAAGGTAGCTGATGCTTCAAGGGTTTATGGTCTTGAGCTCGAACATATGTTATCTCCCAACCGCATTACATTTTTCACACATCTGAATACCCTTGTAGAAGAACATATCGCGGGTATACCCGGCGACCTTTTCATCAAACAATACCTGAACGATGGTGTTGCCAATAAGATCCGCCTTGCAAAGGAATTCGTGAAGTTTAATGAACGTTGTTTTGTGCGATTGCTTGGTGACATGAGAAGCTATAATTTCGTGGTTGATATTACTCCTGATATCGAAGACTTCCAGTACCGCATCCGCAGTATCGATTTTGACCAGCAATCTTTTGAAGGTCGAAAGAATCTTTATATGCCCCAGTTCTTCAAGGAAAATCATGCGTTGGTTGATCTAAGCCTGAAGCTGCTGAACAAAGATTCGATTGAGCAGTACCAGACCGAAGAGAGAACCCTGGTTGCTTTCAGGCTGGCTTCCGCGAGGTACCGGATCAAAGCGCTGCTCGATATCATGACGGTTGACACTATCTCTACCCCGGAAAAGGTAAACCAGTTAAAAGAGGAACTTTACCAGTTTTACCAGGAGAAAAATATGGGTTTTAAAAGATGTCATTCTATGGGAGAGATAGTCAAAATGAACCTTAAACAGACCTTGCGCAAGAACCTGCTGCTTATCCCAAAAATCCAGAGCCGGTTCGGAGATTAATTCCATTAATGTCTTGAATTAGGAAAGTCTTCAATATGAAATGCACGCAATTAGAAATGCACGCAATTTGCAATATCTTGAATAAGAATTGTCTCCAATTAGAAATGCGTCCAATTTTTGAGGAGCAGCAGTGGGATTTCCCATCAAAATCCGTTCAATAAGGCTCATTTTGAGCCTGAACAAACCCTTTCAGGCCTGATCTTTTCCAATCCAGATTGCTTACCTTCGCGCCTGAATAATACTAATCATTTTAACAAAAACAGTAAAAGATTTTTAAAGCATGAAAAAATACAAACCCGGGGTATTGTTTGGTAAGGAATTAGAAGCATTGTACAATGATGCCAAGGACAATCAATTCGCGTTACCAGCAGTAAACGTAACCGGTACCGATACCATCAATGCCGTTCTTGAAACTGCAGCAAAAGTAAACTCACCCGTAATCATACAGTTCTCAAACGGTGGTGCTCAGTTTTATGCTGGTAAAGGCATGCCAAATGATAAACTCCAGGCAAATATTTCCGGCGCAATCTCTGGTGCACTTCATATTCACACCGTTGCCCAACACTATGGTGTACCTGTAGTTTTACACACTGATCATGCTGCTAAGAAATGGCTCCCATGGATCAGCGCGCTGATCGATGCGGGTGAAAAATATTTTAAGGAGAAAGGACAGCCGCTTTACAGTTCACATATGCTCGACCTTTCTGAAGAACCAATTGAAGAAAACATACATACTTCAGTTGAGTTTTACAAACGAATGGCTCCACTTGGAATGAGCATCGAAATCGAACTCGGGGTAACTGGTGGTGAAGAAGATGGCGTCGATAACAGTGGTGTTGAAAACGACAAATTATATACTCAGCCCGAGCACGTTGCATACGCTTATACCGAATTAAGCAAAGTTGGTAATATGTTTACTGTTGCTGCTGCCTTTGGAAATGTGCATGGCGTTTATAGTCCCGGTAATGTTGAACTTCGTCCTGACATCTTACGAAACAGCCAGGTCTATATCGAAAAAGAATTGAAAACCAAGCCAAAGCCTGTGTATTTTGTATTCCATGGTGGCAGCGGATCTCCGCAAAACCAGATTCGTGAAGCACTGGGTTATGGAGCAATCAAAATGAACATCGATACTGATATGCAGTGGGCATTCTGGGAAGGTGTAAAAGATTATTACAAGAAAAACGAAGCATTTCTGCAAGCCCAGCTTGGAAATCCTGAAGGAGCAAACAAACCAAATAAAAAATATTACGATCCACGTGTCTGGTTACGCAAAGGTGAAGAGACTTTTATTAAGAGATTGGAAGTTGCATTTGAAGATTTGAACTGCATTAATCGCAATGCATAGTAAAAACACGAATAGAAGCTAGTAAAAATCACAAATATAAAAACTCCCGCTCATCAGAATTGTTGAGCGGGAGTTTTTTGTTGCTTTAAATCAATCACGCAAACTGTTCAAAGCTAGAGGGATGTGACTATCTTTGTGATGTCATCCTTTAGATAGAATTATTCAATATAACAGAATAATCGAGATCCTATATAAAGATCATAGCCCTGTACGCTTCGGCCTACAGGGCCTCTTTTTTACTTTTGCTAATTAACTGTTTTTACTTTTGTTAATTTACTGCTTTACTTATTGATAATCAACTGGGCACCAAGTTCATTTGAACCGCCTCTGCCAAAGATACCCTTAGCTACGATTGTATAAATTTTACCTGCCTCTACAACAATGCCCGGAACACTGAGAAGCTTTACGGATGAACCTGCAAGGAGTACATCAACTACATAAGTTCCGGCATCAACACTGATAAAGTTTGCTTTGCTTCCATCTGTTACTACATCAGCATAAGTTCGGTTTGGAAACAGAACAGTGTTGTTGGCTGCAAGATCAACAGCAAGTTTGCTAGCCGATGTGGCAGGACTCAAATGTATAAATCGCACTTTTGCTTTGCCGGAGGCCGGTGCTGATAAATCATCTTCCACGGTAAACACTTTCAACTTGCTGGCCAGCAAAGTATCATAGGCGAAGATTGAATAGCTACGGCCATCATTCATGTTGATAGAGGTCTCAACAACGGGATTAATAGTATTAACTGCTGCAAGCTTTACACCGTACTGCTTAGGAGCAATAGAGCCATAAGCAGAATTAGTACCATAAGCAATTGCAGAAGCGCTGGCTTTAACATCATCAAGATACAATTCAAGGGAAGGCGCACCTACCGCAGCGTGAACCACCATGTAATTAGAAGGTTCAACGGGGCCATCGTCATCGTCTTTCTTACACGAGTTCATAAACAGTACCATCGAGGCAAGCGCAAGCGACGTCAGGATCTTTTTCGTCATAGTTGTTGTTTTAATTTTAAGAATTGTTGGTTAGTGAGAAGATAATTCGCTAAGGCAATTTCAATTAACATGCCATATGTTACTAATAATCAATAACCCATAGAGTGTAGTGCCATTCCTGAACGACTTTATATTTTCTTTATGAATTATGGCTCAACTTCCTGCGAACTGTTTCTACATATAGAACTGCAGGTAGCTATAATTATTCATTAGTCCTGGGTATCGGGAAAATCATGTGGCTAATGTCTCCTCATATCCCTGTTTTTGGCGACCAATTCCACACAATTATGCGATTGTGGCGGACACGTATTGAAAGTGGTGAGTGGTGAGTGGTAAGTGGTGAGTTTAGTTATTGAGTGATGAGTTAAAACGCTTGATGTACAACCCCGATAGGGGTTGATTTCGCATAGCCCGGGGTGAAACCCCGGGGTGTGATTCACATAATGTAATTCATGTAATGTAATCCACATTATGTGATCCACATTGTGTAATCCACATTATGTAATCCATGTAATGTAATATTTTACAGGGCTCAAGAATTATCATTAATCTCTAAACCAATTGTACCTGTACAATTGCAAGTCTGTAGAAAGACCAGTACCGAGTCCACTTTAAGAGAGATATGAATTATGAGTTATGAATTATGAAACAAGTTATTGAAATCTTTTTCTTTTAATTCATAACTCACTTTCATAACTAATAACTCAACAACTCAACTCACCACTCACCACTGGAATTAAAACGCTTTTTTGGGCGCATCAGCTTTTGACGGCGTTACTTCCTCCGGCATCAGGACGGCGGTAAACTGATTTTTACCATTAAACACCAGTTTAGCTGCTTGTTGAATATCCTTCACGGTCAGCTTATCTACAAACTCTTCATAGTTTATAAAACGTTTCGGATCACCTTTTTTCTCCTTCAGTTCAATAAGGTTACTTACCCAGGTTCCGTTTTCTTTCATACTTGTTCTGTATTGCTCTTTCCATTGCTGCTTTACCTTATCAAGGTAAGATTGCTCAGGACCTTTATCAGCAATCTGGCGGAATTCGTTGTTTACTGCTTTCAGCAAAGTATCGACCTTTTCCGGACCGCATGGCAACTGCAGCATGAAAGAATAGTTTGAGTAAGGTGATTTCTCCAGGGCTGCAAATGAACCGCCTCCATATATGCCCTGCACTTTTTCGCGGAGCTCTTCTATGATGCGGATATTCAGTACTTCACTCATTGCCTGCAATTTCAAATCAAGCTCTTCACTATAAGGAATCTCACCGCTATAGATTGCAAGGATCAGGCTTTTCTGTTCTTTCCCTTTATTAAAATTCAATTTTTTTGTTCCTGTGATAGGTCTCACCTTATTATCAACAAAACTGAACTTCTTACCTGTCACAGGCAGACTCGCAATGTATTTCTCAATCAATGGTTTAATATCTGCTTCCTTGAAGCTACCAACAAAAACAAAATGCATACCTGTAGCATCACCAAATCTCTCTTTATATATAGCCAGTGATCTGTCAAGTTCAATTTTATCAAAATAAGATGATTTGGGAACAGCCACTGGTGCCAGCTCATTGTTTGCATACATCACCTTATACATGGTATCAATAAACGCTGCCTGGGGATTAGAGCTAAGCATTGCATATTGTGATTTATTACGCTGAACATAAGAACGGAACAGCGCCGTATCTTTCCGTGGTTGGGTCAGGTACAAATTTGTTAACTGGAACATTGTTTCCAGGTCCTTAACAGATGAACTGCCACGCAAGCCATCAGTAAGAGCACCAAAGCTCGGGCTAACAGTTGCGGTTTTTCCAGCCAATGCTTTCTTGAGATCAGTTGGAGAAAATTCACCAACACCCATTGCATTCACTATAGGCACTGCATATTCTGCATTGTATTTGTCCTTAATACCATAATTATTTTTTCCACCTGGCCGGGTTGCAGCCATCAAAATCTGGTCATTTTTGAAATCGGTAGGTTTCAAAGTAACAGTAATACCATTGCTCAGTTTCATCTCAGTGGTACCCAGTACAGCATCTTTGGTGGTGCTCACAATCTTTCCGGCTACCGGCATTTTGTTTAAAAGATCGGCAGCCACCGCCTTTTCTTCATAGGCTTTGAGTTCCATTTTGCCACCGTCATCAATAACCGCTAGCAGTTCTGATTCAGTCGGCAATTTTTGGTCTGCCTTAGGATCAGGACCCATCGCGTAAACGAATTTATTTTTCTCGTCCTTAAACACTGTAGTAACGACGTTCACTTCTTCCAGTTTAATACCAGGTAACAATGCCTTCACATATTCGAATTCCTTATCAATTCCTGGTGTCGGTTCCTGCTGAAGAAAATGACTCACATATTCATTCACATAATTGGCTGATTCTGTTTTATCACGATTGTTCCATGCACGCTCATAGTTGGCCTCCATCGTTTTTTTTGCCCGCTCCAGTTCATTAGCCGTAAAACCAAAACGTTTAACGCGCTCAATTTCTTCGGTCAAAGCATTGAGACCTTTCTGCATATCACCGGTACCCGTTCCTGCATAAGCGCTGAACTGATCGTATCCACGGGCATAAGATCCAAAATCAACGGCGCCATAAAGAAATGGAGGATTTTCTTTTTGTGTGAGCTCCTGTAAGCGCTGGTTCATAAGGGTTGTAAACAGACTCTGCACGAGATCCTTACGGAAGTCTCCCACAGTCGTTTTCTCAGGAGCTTTAAAAGCAGGATAGTTGATTGCAAGCTGGTAGCTCGTTGCTTCCTTATCAGTGACCAATGTTGCTGTGCTTGACGAATAAGGCGGTAATTCCACGTTTACTCTTGGCCTTGAATTAGCGGGATTGGTGAGAGCATTAAAATGTTTTTTGATCAGCTCTTCAGCCTTTTCTTTGGTGATATCACCTACCACAATCACTGCCATCAGGTCCGGCCGGTACCATTCCTTATAAAAACGTCTGATCTCTTCATGTTTAAAATTCTTAATGATATCTTCCTGGCCAATCGGTATACGCTGTCCGTATTTTGATCCTGCAAAAAGTTTTGGATAAATCTTCTTATACATCCTGTCTGAAGCACCCTTTCCAAGACGACTTTCTTCAAGTATAATAGCTCTTTCAGAATCAATATCATCGTCCAGATAAGTAACATTATGCGCCCAGTCTTCCAGGATATCAAATCCTTTCTCAAGATTGCCTGCCTTGTCGGTAGGAATGGGAAGTATATAAACGGTTTCATCAAAACCTGTATATGCATTGAGATCATTTCCGAATCCAACCCCGATTGATTGCAGGAAAGAAATGATCTCATTTTTCTTATAGTTTTTTGTCCCGTTAAAGGCCATGTGTTCGGCCATATGCGCGAGACCTTGCTGAGAATCATCTTCCAATACAGACCCTACATTAACTACCAGCCTCAGTTCCACTTTTTTCTCGGGGCGGGCATTTGGCCTTATATAATAGGTTAGCCCGTTTTCGAGTTTGCCTACCGTTAGCTTACTATCCAGGGGCATCTTGTCTGCCGTGTTTACCTGGCTCGTCTGCGCCGATCCGGTTTGGACAACAACCAGGAACAGCAATGCAAAAATCGATTTCATTAACATATGGACTTGTTTAAGTTAGCAGTTAGTAATTATTTTAAGTTAGCAGTTAGTAATTGTTGGTCTTAGAAAGTTAGCTATTAAAGTTCCCGGAAATTATGGTAGTTGAATTTTACTGATGACAACAAATTTATCAATGACGCGAATCAATTCGGTTTCCACTTATGTAAAAAACGGGGAATATTGCGATTGTCCCAATTACAACAGCCGCTGATTCAGACGGAAAATCTGTACCAACGGCTGCATGTTAAATTATATTCCGTAATTATCCTGCAAGGACGGCGGAAATATATAAAAAAAATTTATCTCAGGACCTCTTCCACCGCTTCACCTACGTTCCCACTTGGGTTCTGGATCTTCAGCAGGGCTGAAATGGTTGGTGCGATATCGGTCATATGTGTTTCCCGGCTTAGTTTACCGGGTTTTACTTTCCATCCATAAAACAACATAGGAACATGAGCATCATATGGGTTCCAGCTTCCATGGGTAGTGCCGGTCGCCCCGCCGTCAATATATCCGGGTTGCAGGATCAACTGGATGTCACCCCCTCTTTTTGGATAATAACCATTGGTTACCATATCCTTTATTTTGGCGTTCAATGTGGTACCGGCAATATCTTCCAGGTCGAAAGCCCTTGAAATTTCCGGTTGTTTGTTCAGATAAGCAATGATCCATTTTTTCACGGCAGCCTTATCCAGTTTCATAGAATCAATAAGCTTATTATTCAGATGTAACTGGTAATTTGTATTTGCTATGATCAGTTTATCAGCTCCAAACTGACTTTTTAAACCTTCATTGATTTCTTTATTCCACTTCTCATCAGGTATCACACCACCTGGCAATTTATTTTCAGTATTGAAGCCCGGAACATGAGACACTCCATGATCAGCCGAAAGAAATACCAGGTACTCTCCTTTTCCTACTTTGGAATCAAGGTAAGTGAAGAACTCACCCATTTCTTTATCGAGACGCAGATAGTTGTCTTCAGCCTCGATAGAATTCGGACCAAAGGCATGGCCAATATAGTCCGGGCTGGAGAAACTTACCGCAAGCAGATCCGTGATATCATCTGCACCTAATTTTTCATTTTCGATGGCTGCTTTGGCCATTTCAATGGTGAGTGTATTTCCATAAGGTGTGCTTGAAACAACACCAAACGATTTATCAACGAATTTTTTCAGATCATAAGGGAAGCCGCGTTGATCAGCGCCAAAAGGCTTGCCTTCATATGGCTTATCGTCTTTGGTACTTTGTACATAAGTTCCGATAGGATATAATGTGCTCCAGCCTTTTTCAAAATACCCGTTCATAAGCTTACGCGCATTGAAAGCTTTTACCCAGGCTTGTTCTTCATTCATATAATAGGTAGAAGTTACAAAGTTGCCGCTCCTGCTATCAAACCAATAAGCCGCATCAGCAGAATGACCAGCCGGTAATATTGCACCCCGGTCCTTAATAGCAATGCCAATCACTTTGCTGCGGAAGTTGGTTGCCAGCTTCAGTTCATCAGCGATAGTGGTTACCAGCATATTTTTTGGACTCATTTGACCAGAATTGCCGGTTGCGCCCACTGTTTTCACAGAATTATCTTCGGTGCAATAAACTGAACGCCCCATTTCCCGATCCCACCAGCCATTGCCAGTGATACCATGTATAGCCGGAACACTGCCGGTATAAATACAGGTATGCCCACAAGCCGTGATGGTCGGGGTATATGGAATCAGGGCATTCTCACAACTGAAACCCTGGTTCAGGAATTTTTTAAAAGCGCCATTTGCAGCGTAACGATCATAATAACGATAGAGGTAGTCCCAACGCATCTGGTCCACCACGATTCCAACCACCAGTTTAGGGCGGAGTTTCGTAGAAGAAGCAGAAGTTGTGGAAGATTTTGTTTGACCAAATGTTAAAGAAATAGCAAAACAGAGACTTGAAACCAGAAGTAATTTCTTCATCAGATTGAATAATTTTCAACAAATGTAGGAAAACTTGAAGCGGTTCAATCGGGCACAAGTAGCAAATCCATTACCTTTGCGTGAATTTAATCTATCTGAAAACAGATTTAATTCTATTATCAAACCAACATATATGGCAGATATTTTTGACAGGCTTCTGAAAAATTATGGTCCGATAGGACAACATCGTGAAAGAGCGCATGGTTATTTTGCTTTCCCAAAACTGGAAGGTCCGATAGGCAGCCGGATGAATTTCCGTGGTAAAGAAAAGATTGTCTGGAGCCTGAATAATTATCTCGGTCTCGCAAATCATGCCGAGGTTAGAAAAGCAGATGCTGATGCTGCTGCTAAATTTGGTCTTGCTACGCCCATGGGTGCAAGGATGATGAGCGGAAACTCAAATAATCACGAGCAACTCGAAAAAGAGCTTTCTGAATTCGAATCAAAAGAAGATACTATCCTGCTCAACTTTGGTTACCAGGGTATGTCAAGTATTATTGATGTGATCTGCAGTCGTCACGATGTAGTGGTTTACGATGCAGAAAGCCATGCTTGTATTATTGACGGCCTGCGTCTTCATCCCGGCCATCGTTATGTGTATAAACACAACGATGTTGCCGACTTTGAAAGACAGCTTCAAAGGTCCACTGCGTTGATTGAAAAGCAAAAAGCCGGCGGTATCCTTGTGATCACTGAGGGTGTATTTGGAATGGCCGGCGACCAGGGCAAACTAAAAGAAATAGTGGCTTTAAAATCGAAGTACCAATTCCGATTATTGGTTGATGATGCACATGGTTTCGGAACACTTGGTAAAACCGGTGCTGGTGCTGGTGAAGAACAGGGAGTACAGGATGATATCGATCTGTATTTCTCTACGTTCGCGAAATCAATGGCATCCATAGGCGCTTTTCTTTCAGGCCCGAAAACGATCATTGATTTTATCCGCTATAATATCCGTTCGCAAATTTTCGCAAAAAGCCTTCCAATGCCTATTGTGCTGGGCAATCTGAAACGTCTCGAATTGTTAAGAACTCAACCTGGACTTCGTGAGAAGCTATGGCAAAATGTAAGATTGTTGCAGAGTGGTCTGAAAGAAAGAGGATTTGATATAGGTAAAACGGATTCTCCGGTTACTCCTGTTTATATGAATGGCGGCGTTGAAGAAGCTACGGCGATGGTGATGGACCTTCGTGAAAATTATAATATATTCTGTTCAATCGTAGTTTACCCTGTGATACCTAAGGGTCATATCATTTACCGTTTGATTCCTACGGCTGCGCATACAGAAGAAGATATTCAGCTGACTCTGCAGGCTTTCGACGAAACCAAACAAAAGCTTGACGCCGGTTCATATAAGGTTGAATTTATCCCAAATATGGCGTTAAGAGAATTATGAGTTATGAATTATGAGTTATGAAAGTTAATGGGAGAAAGATGAGATAACTTAGCAATAAAATAATATATGATAAAAAGACTGCCTCTTAAGGGGCAGTTTTTTTGTGCCTGATTGGGTCGCTACTTTGTGGCTGGTTGGGTGGGAATTTTTTGGACTTGCACAAAAAAAGCCTCCCTAAAGGGAGGCTGCACTAATCAAATACCATTAACCATTAAACCTTATCCTATGAAAAATCAAATATAAGATGATAGCGTTGAAACATTAGTTGTATTAGTATTTTTTTTTTGGTAAAAAATTAGCTTACTTGATTTATATCAAGAACCAATTAAGGTTAAATACTTATATGGGGGCTTGATAGCACATATGAAGGGCTTTATAGCACGATAATACTAAAATAAAAAAGGGCCAGGATAGAAATCCAGCCCCGTATTAAATCCAATATCCTATGAAAAACCAAGGCTATGACTTCATTAAAAAAAGAAAAGTTGCATGGACTCTCAAAAGTTTGTAAAATTCAAGGTAAGTGGGTAGGAAAAGAGAATTATGAGTTATGAATTATGAGTTATGAAAGATAGTGATGAATGGGGACCTCTCCTTGTCACTACATATTTCATTACTTCATTCATAACTTAACTCATAACTCATAACTCATAACTCATAACTCATAATTCTGTTCCTACCATTTGCTTTTGAAGTTTTTACGATAGTCCTCGAACGCCACTTTGCCGAATTTTTCTTCGCCGAAATATTTTAAGATCAGTTCAAAGTCTTTTGGCTCGAGGTAGCCAGGTATCGCTTGTGGGGCACCGTTATCCGGAGGTATAATTACTGTGGTTGGATATGATAGCTGTCCGTTGGTTAAATAGAGGGCTATATCATTCGTACGATAATTGGGATTGAAGCTGTAGCGTTTACCATTCCAGGTAATCTGCTTTTTTGTTTCTGCATCCAGCTTTACGGTGTAGAACTTATGTTGAAGATAGTCAGCTACATTTTTATTAGCATATGTTTTCTTATCCATCACTTTGCACCAGCCGCACCATTCTGTATACAGATCAATAAGAACCGGCCTGGGGTTTACCCGCAGGCTGTCTGCCACCTGCTCCAGGGTGAGCCAGTTCACTTTACTGGCCGAGACATGCTGCTTTTGAAGCGTTTCAGGCTTTCTAAGAGATAAACCCACCAGGAGTATGCCCCCAAATAAAAAAAGCCATTTTACACTTCGCATAACTACTTTTGTTTGACAGTAAGATAACTCAAATACCATGCATAAAATTGTGTTGGCGATCACTGGCGCCAGTGGTTCAATCTATCCCAAACTACTTCTCGACCGATTATTAACAATGAAGGATCAATGGAGCGAACTCGCGGTCGTGATGACCCAAAATGCCAAACTCGTATGGAAAACAGAGCTCGATAACCAGGATTATGATAAATACGCCGTAAAATTCTATGAAACAGGTGATTTTATGGCACCTTTTGCCTCCGGTTCCGGCAGATACAATGTTATGATTATCGCTCCCTGTTCAATGGGTACCCTCAGCCGTATAGCCACGGGAGTTTCAACCGACCTGATAACCCGTGCTGCAGACGTTATCCTTAAAGAAAGGCGGAAATTGATTTGTATGATCCGGGATACACCTTATAACCTGATACATATAAGGAATATGGAAACTGTGACTCTCGCGGGTGGTATTATCTGTCCTGCAACACCTTCTTTTTATAGCAAACCTGCTACCATCGACGCGGTGGCAGCAACAGTTACAGACCGGATACTCGACTTAGCTGGCCTGGACATTCAAACCTTCAGATGGGGTACTGGAAATACGCAATAAATCTCCGCTTCTTATTCAATAATGATCCGGGTTGATCGTATATTCCCTCTACGATATTTGCCAGGTACGATGTTCCAGTTACAATATTTTCCAGCTACGATATTCCAGCTACGATATTCCAGCTACGATATTCCAGCTACGATATTCCAGCTACGATATTCCAGCTACGATATTCCAGCTACGATATTCCAGCTACAATATTTTCCTGTTAAGATCATATCTAACCTGTTAAGATCATGTCTAAATTGGATCTGTTTAGGTCAACGCATATCCCCTTGATACTTATTTCGGCGAAAGAAAATAACCAACTTAACTTATCTTAGGTCCACCTCTTCTACTCCCGGATATTTCTTTTTATCGAACACAAAAACAGCATCCGCAATAGGAGCTTTACCATTCAGGCTGTTGACTGTATAAGTATATTTGTTGCCATTCTTTTCAAGTACGCGGGTACTGTAAATGCTTTGGGTATTTTTATCAACCATTGCATAAACCTTATGAAAAGCCTTGGTTTTATCAACCGGGGTCAATTCTATTTCCTGCACTGTTTTGGTGCCCACTTTCTTTTCTCCGTTCAGTTTATAAAGGAAATCCTTGTCATAAAAGTTTGTAAACAACTTCTGCGGCGTGATTGAATTTGCGGATGGATCAAGTTGTGAAATTGTTACCTCATTGGCCGCTTTGTCAAAAGTCCAGACGTTTTTGCCATCACAAAATATTTCCTGGCCGGGGATATTGATCTTATATTTCTGACCCTTCATTGACACAGTACCGGTTTTTGTGCCCTGTACTTTTCCTTTGCCATCTTCAATTTTTAAGGTAAAGTTTGCAAGTACCGCTGAATAAGTTTTGAACTTTGCACTTACCGCATCCAGTATCTTTTTTGCAGCCGGATCATTGGTTGCTAACTCACCCTGGCTAAACAAATTTGTGACAATCATCAGTAACCCGGCAAACAAACTTAGTTTTCTCATGCTGAATATTTAAAAGAAATTTTACGCAATATATGGGGAGATGATCAAACTAAGGATAAGGTTGTCTTAAATTTTCCCGGTCGCAATACAAAACAAAATATGGGATACTTATAACATTTTCTTAATAAAACCAAATGATCATCTTCCATACCAGCCAGTTGATCAAATTTCAAACGAACCAAATTGACCAACTTCCAGAGCAACCAGTTCATCAAATTTTCAAACGAACCAAATTGATCAACCTCCAGAGCAACCAGTTCATCAAATTTTCAAACGAACCAAATTGATCAACTTCCTAATTACTATTGAATCAACTATTTTATTAACCAAGTTGATCAACCAGGTGACGCTCAAGATCTGCTTCTGTTTTGATCAACACATCCCTGGCCTTCGATCCCTGGCTCGGTCCCACTACCCCACTCGCTTCCAGCTGATCCATCAACCTTCCTGCCCTGTTGTAACCAAGCTTCATTCTTCGTTGTAACAATGATGTCGAACCTATCTGGCTTTGAACAATCAACCTGGCAGCATCCTCAAATAAAGCATCCCGGCTACCTATATCAAAATCCTTGCCCTCCAGCTCTTTTTCGTCCACATATTCCGGTAAAAGGAAAGCTTGTGCATAACCTCGTTGATCACCGATAAAGTCACAAACGCCTTCAACTTCGGGGGTGTCTACAAAAGCACATTGCAAACGGGTCAATTCTCCATTGTACGAAATAAGCATATCACCCTTTCCAATCAATTGTTCTGCGCCACCTGTATCCAGGATCGTACGGGAATCTACTTTCGAAGAAACCTTAAACGCGATACGTGCCGGGAAATTCGCCTTGATGGTACCGGTAATAATATTAACAGATGGTCTTTGTGTGGCAATGATAAGATGTATACCGATCGCACGAGCAAGTTGCGCCAGGCGCGCAATTGGCATTTCAACTTCCTTACCCGCAGTCATGATAAGGTCAGCAAACTCATCAACTACCAAAACAATAAATGGCAGGAACTGGTGCCCTTTTTCAGGATTCAGCCGGCGCTTGATAAACTTCTCATTATACTCTTTGATATTCCTTGCCCCCGCTTCTTTCAGCAGATCATATCTTGTATCCATTTCAATACACAAGGCATTCAGGGTATGAACCACTTTTTTTGTATCAGTAATGATGGCATCTTCTTCACCGGGCAACTTGGCAAGAAAATGTTTTTCAATGGTCCTATATATACTCAGTTCGACTTTTTTTGGATCAACGAGGACAAACTTTAGCTGGGATGGATGTTTCTTATACAACAGCGAAACCAATATAGCATTTAATCCAACCGACTTACCTTGTCCTGTAGCACCAGCCATCAGCAAATGCGGCATGGTTGTAAGATCAACGATGAAATTATCATTATCAATCTTTTTACCGATCGCTATCGGTAAACTGAAATTATTCATCTGGAACTTCTCGGAAGCAAGTAGCGACTTCATACTTACCACTGTCTTCTTAACATTCGGCACTTCTATACCGATGGTTCCTTTACCAGGAATCGGCGCAATGATACGAATACCCAATGCAGCCAGGCTTAAGGCGATATCATCCTCCAGGTTTTTGATACGGGAGATTCTCACACCTGCGGCAGGTACAATTTCATAGAGAGTTACTGTGGGCCCTACTGTCGCACTGATTTTTTGAATAGATATATCATAGTTCTTAAGGGTATTGATGATCTGATTTTTGTTTGCTTCCAACTCTGCCGGATCCTGGATGATCTTTTCGCTGCCATGGGTTTCAAGCAGGTCCAGCCCGGGATATTTATAATCCTTTAAATCCAGTGTAGGTTCATATGGTGTAGTGTTCTCAGGCAGTTTTTCGGCAATATCTTCATCAAGAACCGGTTTCTCAGGCACACTGTAGATTTCGAGTGGAATATCGGCCAATGGCTTTTTTCCCAGCCTGTCACCGGCCTTGCTGACAATTGGTTCGGGTATCATTTCAACCGGTAATTCATTTTGAGTACCGATCTCGTCATCCAGGTCTTCTTCAAAAGTCTTTGCCGGGGAAGACAACTCATCAGACAAAGCTTTTTTCTCTATTAACCGGAGATCATGTGCCGGGGTATTTTCAACTGCTGTAGAATGCAGCTTCTTGTTCCTGCCTTTTGGGATATCCTTCACCGGTAGTGTTTCTTCAAGGCCGGTTAAATCGTTGTCATTATCCAGCAGCACGTCTCCGGCTCCGACTGCTTTTTTCTGTTTTTGAAATTCAGGAACCTTGAATACCGGGTTAAACCGCCAGATGATATAGGCAATTCCGACCACCAGTAAAAGAGCGGCTGTACCAAACATACCAAGTGTTACCGAAAGCCAGTTACTGATCAGTTTACCAAATTCTCCACCCCACGGAAAAAAACTTCCGCTGCTTATAAAAGCAAGGGCAACGGAGAAATAGATTATGCCAACCAGCAGATAACGTATGTTCCGGCCAATAGAAAATATCTTTTTTGCAAAGACTGCATTAGCGCCGACAACAAAAAATAAGGTGCAGAAAATAAAAGAAGCAAGCCCAAAACCGTTATAGAAGAATTGGTGAGCAATATATGCCCCGAGGTTTCCCATCAGGTTAGCAGTCTTAATACCTTCGGATGGCCATAATATGGCGGCACCACGGAAAACCTTATCCTGATCAACTTTCCACGTGAACAGATAGGACGCAAATGCTATAAGTAAAAACAGGCCGCACAAAAGGGATACAACACCCAGTATTTTATGGGTTCTCTCATCTCTTGCCAGTTCCTTTACCGTTACACGCTCTTCTTTCTCCGGCTTTAATTTATTTTTGTCAGCTGTCTGGCTTTTTTTACTTGATTTCGCACGATTTGCCATGTTCACAAATATAAGTAGTTTAGGCTTTGTGAGGTTGTGGGTCCCATATTAACCCTGATATTTGCTTAATCTTTAGTAAGGATATATACTTAATAAAGGTAGCAGGTTAACGTAGCAGAAAAATCTGTACTTTTCCATTGCACACAATACCGTAGCTCCATAGCTTATGAGCAACACCAGTTCCCTGCATCTTAAATATTATTTACAACGTATAATCCCGCGGATTATTGGCCTGCTGGTGTTCTGTGTACTTGCTGCCACTGTTTTTCCTTTCAATTCCATCGCCCAGGATTCCGTTATCGAAATAAATAGTTTTCGCAATCTGCGAATCATCGACACATTGGTCAGATACGAACTTACAGAACCAGGAACTATCAAAGATCACCAGATCCCGGCAAAGTTAAAATTCGCTAATTTTCTGCCTTCGAAAATATCACAAAACCTGCCTGCTGACTGGGTTGAAAAAGAATTGTTTTTGAAGTTTACTTTGGCGAATGATACAGATCTACCCAGGACTGTTAGTTTTTATCCCGGAACCTATTTTACCCAAATCAGAATTTTTAAAGCAACCGCGGGAGCAATAAACTCAACATTCCAGGTCTTAAAGGATTCAATTCTTCCTGACAAGAATATTGACGGCTATCACCCGATTTCCATGCAGCCCGGTGAAAAGGCTGTCTTTTTTGCCCGGCTCCGTTTTTTAAGGTCTTCGCAAAATACCCTGGTGCCTATCATCATGAGGGCTGACTATATTGACAAACACAAAGCGGTTGCCATTGTAAAAAGAGCTGACCTTGATATAGTTACTTATATAGCGAGTGGAATGATGCTGATGATGATTATCTATTCAGTGGCAGCGTTTATCCAGAACAGGAACAAAGAATATCTATATTATGCCTTGTATGCTTTTTTCACCGGCCTGCTGCTTTTTCTTATTTCGTTTTTAGGCACGCGTTTAAATAAATTCAACTTCTTTTATATCGAGTATCTCGATCTGATGATTCTATGCGCTTCTGTATTTTATTACCAGGCATTCATGCGCACCTTTCTGGACACCAAAAACAATCATCCGTTCCTGGAAAAAGTATTCAAGATTGGCCAGGGGCTGAATATCACCATGATGATCATTTATTCGATCATATATTTTACAACGGAGAAGTTTTTTGTCCTTTCGATTCTTGAAGATGTCAGCAAAGAATTTTTCCTGATCATAGGAATTATCTTCATCATCTATGGTATACGCAACAAGGATCGTTTGATGAAATATCTCGTAGCGGGAAACATTGCGGTGGTGATCTTCAGTATCATCTCATTTATTATGCTGGTCTCTCCTTTTAAATTTACGACCAACTCGAATTTCAGCCTGCTTAACCGGCCCCTTGTTTATTATGAGATTGGGCTGGTAATGGAACTGATGTTATTTTTATCAGGTCTTGCATTTAAGAATCGTGTGGATATTATTGAAAGGGTTAAAGAAAGGGAAGGTTTAAAACTCCAGAATGAAAGACAGGAGTTTGAAAAACAAATGGCTGTTATGGCAGCACAACAGGGAGAAAGGGACAGGATATCTGCTGATATGCATGATGAACTGGGCTCGGGTGTTACTGCCATCCGGCTGATGAGTGAAATTGTAAAAAGTAAACTGAAAACCCAATCCTTGCCTGAGATCGAAAAGATTTCTCATTCGGCCAATGAACTCCTTAATAAAATGAACACGATCATTTGGACCATGAAAAGCTCCAATGATACGCTTGAATCAATGATAGCTTATATAAGAGCGAATGCAACAGAATATTTTGATGGTACAGCTATTAAATGTGATGTTCATACGCCTTCCACGATTCCGGAAGTGGAAATGAGCGGGGAGAAAAGAAGGAATATTTTTCTCAGTGTTAAAGAAGCAATGACAAACATCATTAAACATGCACAGGCCACGGAAGTTTCCATCTCGATCAGTACATATAATGAGCAGCTTGTAATAGAAGTGGCAGACAACGGTAAAGGAATGGACATCAGCAATACGCGCCGTTTCGGAAATGGTCTCGCAAATATGCGCAGGCGTATGGAATCCATCAATGGCTCACTAATATTTCTACAACAGAACGGGACGATATTAAGATTTGAGTTAGCGATTTGAAAGGGTAACGACATCTGCATTCAAACAACCCTGAAGGGGTTGACTTCGCATAGCCCGGGGTGAAACCCCGGGTGGATGTCAAATCCGTCCCGATTTCACAAAAGCAACAGCCATCAATATCCAACCCGCAATAAGAAACAAACCACCAAATGGGGTGATAATTCCGATACCATTTAATCCAACGGTACCGGTTGCCTTTAGCAGTGTCAATAAATAGAGTGATCCTGAAAACAACAATATACCAGCAATAAATGCATATCCTGCATATGACATCCATGAACCGGAAAATTTTTCAAATAGGATCGCTACAAGTATCAATGCAAAACAATGATAGAACTGGTATTTAACCCCGGTCTCAAAAGTGCTGATCGTTTCTACCGGTACAATCTTTTTCAATCCATGTGCCCCGAAAGCCCCCAGTCCTACAGCAAGCGCTGCCAGTAAACTTCCGGTAATTAGAAATCCTTTATGCATGCAATATAATTTGGGCAAATTCAGAAACAGTAATATCATTTTCATTGTCGATGATCAGGTCGGCCTGTTCATAATACATACGACGCTCATTCATTTTTTTAACAATAAACGCTTTCAGTTCTTCATCTCGAATACCCTTCAAAACCGGCCGGTGGCTGCGTTGCTTTAAAAGCCGGTTGCCAAGAACATCGATATTTGTATTGAGCCAGACAACCAGCCCATATTTTTTCATATAGTCTATATTATTGAAAAAACAGGGTGTTCCGCCACCACATGAAAGTATTAGTGAGATGTTGTCATCAACCAGGTTTTCCATAAATTCCTTTTCCTTCACCCGGAAATATTCTTCTCCTGATTCAGTAAAAATATCCGCAACAGAACGTTTTTCAGCATTGATAATCACTTCGTCAAGATCATAAAAAGGTATACCGAGTCTTTCCGACAATTGCTTGCCCCAATGCGTTTTGCCCGAGCCCATAAATCCTATCAAAAAAATCCTCATGAGTTTGCAAAGTTAGCTATGAAAGTAATTGGAAAGTTGAAACACTGTACGTATCAACGCTGCATTGTAAAACTGCAATTTAAAGGAGCATTGTAAAACTGCAATATAAAAATTGCACAATTAATTTGCCGGATAAACCTTCTATTTAAATGCATTGATGCCCGTTACATCCATGCCGGTTATCAGCAGGTGTACATCATGTGTGCCTTCATAGGTAATCACAGATTCAATATTCATCATATGACGCATGATTGAATATTCGCCGGTGATACCCATACCACCCAGCATTTGCCTTGCGTCCCTGGCTATATTGGCGGCTATTTCGCAACCATTTCTTTTACCCATACTCACCTGCTGCGGCGTGGCCTTGCCTTCGTCCATAAGCACACCGAGCCGCCAGTTAAGCAATTGCGCTTTTGTAATTTCGGTGATCATTTCGGCGAGTTTTTTCTGCTGAAGCTGGAAACCGCCAATTGGCCGGTCAAACTGTATTCTTTCCTTACTGTATCTAAGGGCAGTATCATAACAATCCATGGCTGCACCAAGTGAGCCCCAGGCAATCCCGAATCTTGCTTTCGTTAAACAACTCAACGGACCCTTTAATCCCTTGACATTTGGCAGCAGGTTCCCTTTCGGGATTTTTACATTGTCAAACACGAGTTCACCGGTTGCCGAAGCACGAAGACTCCATTTTCCATGGGTTGTAGGAGTACTGAAACCTTCCATACCTCTTTCTACAATCACTCCCCTCACATCCCCGGCCTCATCTTTGGCCCATACAACCGCAACCTGGGCGAATGGCGCATTGCTGATCCACATCTTGGCTCCATTCAGGATAAAATGATCCCCATCATCTTTAATATTGGTCAGCATTCCCCCCGGATCTGAGCCGTGGTTTGGCTCGGTAAGACCAAAACAGCCCAGCCATTCTCCGCTGGCCAGTTTCGGCAGATATTTTCTCCGCTGTTCTTCGCTTCCATATTCATAAATCGGGAACATGACCAACGAACCCTGCACCGATGCGGTTGAACGTACACCGCTGTCTCCCCTTTCAAGTTCCTGCATCATCAGGCCATAGCTGATATAATCAAGTCCCCCACCCCCATATTCAACGGGAATCGTCGGGCCAAAACAGCCCAGTTCGCCTAATTGCTTCACAATCTGCTCCGGAAATTCTGCACGTTGAGCGTAATCCTCGATGATCGGGGAAATCTCTTTTTTTACGTAATTGCGTACAGACTCCCTGATAAGTATATGTTCTTCAGTCAATAGTTCATCCAGTTTGAAATAATCCGGGCTCGAAAACTGGTCAGTACGTGCGGCCATGTAATAGTTTTGAAAAGTAAATTTAGAGGATTCTATCGAATCAGTGATGAGTTATGAGTGATGAGTTATGAGTGAGAAATATACACCCTCGAGGAACAGTTTAGATTCATTTTCAATCAGTTATCTAAAAAGTATCAGATATTTTCTTTACACTCATTAACTTCACTCATCACTCATAACTCATAACTCATAACTGGAATTACCGAATTCTCATGCAACATCGTGTAACTACCTGCGTCTCTTTATCAGACAATTAAATTTTTAATCATTTGGAGCTTACAGCAACCTACATAAAAGATGAATTGGTAGAGCAGTGTAAGCGCGGTCATATTCCAGGGTTCCAGGCTTTGTATGACAAATATTGCAAGGCCATGTACAACACCAGCCTGAGGATTGTAAACAACAGGGATGATGCGGAGGATGTTTTGCAGGAAGCTTTTACCGACGCTTTCAGATCGCTTACTGACTTCAATTACAGGTCAACATTCGGAGCCTGGCTCAAAAGGATCGTGATAAACAAATCCATCAACATTCTCCGGAAACGGAAATTTGAATTGGTTGATATTGACCATCCTGATGTATACCTGAAACCGGAAGAAGAGGAAGTGGACGAACAGGAAATACAATTCCGCATCAATGCCGTAAAAAATTCAATTAAACTATTACCGGACGGATACCGAACGGTAATCACGCTATATCTGCTCGAAGGATATGACCATGAGGAAATAGCAGAAATACTTGGAATTACCCATAACACGGTAAGAACACAGTATGTAAGAGCCAAGCAGAAACTATTGTTTTTACTCAAACAGGGAGGACTATCATGAAAAAAAGTTTAGAAGATTTCATAAAGGAGAACAGGACAGAATTTGATTCAGAAGAACCTTCACCTAAGGTTTGGAACGCAATTGAAAAGGAAGTGGCAGAGCCGGAAAAAAAAAGCGGAGCTAAAATCACCGTTTTCAGCAGATGGCTCATCGCAGCCTCAGTAGTCGTTGCCATCTCAGCCGGAGCTTACTTTTTGCTCACACGCAATAATGAGAGATCGCTCAGCGACAATGAAACCCGGGGTCGGAACCCTGTTGAACAAAATAATATCCTGGATGAAATCAATCCCACCTATGCAAAAGAAGTTTATCACTTCACCCAACTCATAGAATTGAAACAAAATGAACTGAAACAAATCGGGAAGGATCAACCCGAATTGTATCGCCAGTTCATGGGTGATATCACAACCCTGGACAGTGCATATAACAAGCTCAGGAAAGAGTTACCCGCAAACCCTAATCGTGAACAATTGCTGGAAGCAATGATTCAGAATCTTCAGCTGCAGACGGATCTTCTGAACCAACAACTCCGCGTTATCAAACAAATCAAACAATCAAAAACATCATCAAATGAAAGCAACTTTAAAAACATATAGTTTTCTCATTTTACTTTCCACTTTCGCACTACAGGGTTTCGCCACTGAAAACCCGCTTATCGAAAAAAAGAAAACCGTCTCAAAAACCTATCCATTATCTGCCAATGATCTTGTGACATTGGACAATCGTTTCGGTGAGTTAAAAATTTCCACCTGGGATAAAAATGAAATCAAGGTTGAAATTACAATGACAGCAAAAGGAAACACTGAGGAAAGGGCCAATGATATTCTCGAGCGGATATCCATTGATGAAGGTAAAAAAAGTAATGGCGTCTATTTTCGCACCGTGCTGGATAGCAAGAACGAACGCAGGAATAATAACAAAACTTACAAAGATGAAGGTTTCAATATCAACTATGTTGTGGTTATGCCTTCACGCAATCGACTCGACGCTTCAAATGAATTCGGTGCAACCATCATCTCTGACTTTACCGGAGAGGTGGAGATAGAATCCAAATTCGGTTCTCTTACCACGGGCAAACTCGTAAATACAAAACAAATAACAGTTGAGTTTGGATCAGCAGACATTGCAAGCATAAGCAATGGTGAACTTGAAATAAAATTTTCGCGCGCCATCATCGGAAATATGGATGGAAACGTAAAAGCAAGGTTCGAACATTGCAGCGGGATTCAACTTAATATTGACAATAAACTGAAAGGGCTGGTGATAAGAAACGATTTCACGAATCTGCAACTGAACGTAAATAAAGGTCTTTCGGCAAAATATAACATCTCTACAAATTTTGGGGATTTTACAAATAAGACCGACTTCGATATTAGCAATGCAAAAAACGATGATGACGATGATGGTCCAAGATTTAAAAAACAGTACACCGGCAAGTCAGGAAGTGGCACGGTAGATCTGAAGATCACAGCTGAGTTCAGCAATATCACCGTAGGACACGAACTTAAAATGGACCTGAAAAAAGATGAGAAAAAGAAGAATGGTAAAGGGGCAGTGAATATTTAAAAGCGAGTATCTAAAAGTGGATTTCTAAAGTAAGTATCTAAAAGTAAATATCTAAAAAAATCCGATCAGTATATTGTCTGCAATTTCAACGAAATAATTGCAAACGCATACTGATCGGAGTATCTCAAAACCCTGGTTGAACTCATGTGACAAACCGGGTTAATTATTTCATAGGTCGTTAGATAATTAAATATTTCATAGGACGAAATATTTCATAGGTCGAAAACTACTGTAACCAGGGCCTATATCCATTTGGGTTCTTCAATAAGGATTTCAGACTCGGCATATGGTCAACAGGATATTAAAAGTGAACCCTGATAGAATCCCTTTTTACGGTATCCTGTGGCATTGGTTTCCTGTTAGTGGTATCTCTTTTTCTACCAGGTATCGTATCCTGGAAGTCATTACTTATTGTAGAATAATCTTCGTGTACATAATTGGTATTTTCACCAAAGGCACCACTGTAAAATCCAAAAGCTGCTACTGCCAGTCCAAAAGTCATTAATATCTTTTTCATAATTCTCGTTTTATCGTGTTTATAAATGTTATTACCAGTATAGTGGCAACAACCGTACTAAGAGAATTATGAATTATGAGTTATGAGTGATGAGTTAGTGTAAGAAATTGAATTTTAACTTATTACACGTTTAAAGTAAAATTTAAGCTTTATGGCAGGTTGGGGAATATGCCCCACAAACGGGGATGTTTTTGGGTATTTGGGGGGAAGATGACCTTCAATTGTATTATCGGTGAACGTTAGATCAGATATATAATTTCATTTCTGCCTGGTATTCTTTTGCTGCAATACCAGCCTGTACAGCAAAATCAGCTTCGTTGGATGCATAAATAATGGCGCGGCTCGAGTTTACCAATAAGCCAACATCGGTATTTTTTGCTTTGTGAGAAATATCTGCAAGGCTTCCTCCCTGGGCACCAACACCAGGAACCAGGAAGAAATGTGAAGGGATGAGATTCCTTATCCTTTCAAACATGGCGGTCTGGGTAGCACCAACAACAAACATCAGGTTTTCTGAGTTGCCCCAGGTTGCGGCTGCTCTCATCACTTTTTCAAAAAGATATTCATCATCATACTTAATCATTTCAAAATCACGTGCGCCTGAATTGGAAGTAAGTCCAAGTAAGATGGTCCATTTATTTTTGTATTCAAGAAATGGCTTAACGCTATCCCTGCCCATATAAGGTGCAACGGTAATAGCATCGAAATTCATGGTCTCAAAAAAAGCCTTTGCATATTGAGAAGAAGTGTTGCCAATGTCACCTCGTTTTGCATCCGCGATCTTTAAATGAGTAGATGGAATATAATTAACAGTTTTTTCCATAGACTGCCATCCCCTCAAACCATTGGCTTCATAAAAAGCAGTATTGATTTTATATGACACGCAGTATTCAGCTGTAGCATCAATAATACTTTTGTTGAATTCGAATACAGGATCGGCAGCAGACAATAAATGGGGAGGGATCTTTGTTTCATCGGTATCTAATCCAATGCATAGATAGGATTCTTTTAGCCTGATCTGTTGTATCAGTTCCGCTTTTGTCATGTCGCAAAGATAATCAGCTGTATTGTGAAGAAATAAATTTTTTGTTCTTACCGGAGAACCTGCCGCAAACAATCTGCAAATGTATAAATCTCGCTGAAACTATTGTACAATGGTACGGGAGCAATGCGGATTACACCGGGTTCCCGCCAATCAGCAAATATCCCATTTTCCGCTAACCGGTTAAAAACAAAACGCCCATCTTCCCTGAAGAACATCGAAACCTGGCAGCCATGCTCACGAGGATCGGTAGGTGTTATAATTGCAAGTTTGTCTGAAAACTGCTCCCTGATAATATCATTCAAAAGGAAAAACAGATAGCTGCTCATTAGTGAAGATTTCTCCAGGATATTATTCATCCTGGCATCACTAAAAACCGTCAACGCCGCATAATGTGAGGCAAACAACAAGATTGAAGGAGTACTCAATTGCCAACCTTCGGCGGTGCCAATCGGGATGAATCCTTTTTCCATATTGAATCTTGTGGGTTTATCATAACGCCACCACCCGGCAAAACGTTTTATTCCGGGATCATGATGATAGCGTGAATTGACAAAAACACCCCCAACTGCGCCAGGCCCGGAATTGAGGTATTTATAACTACACCAACAGGCAAAATCTATATCCCATTCGTGCAGTGCGAGCCTGATGTTCCCGGCGGCATGTGCGAGATCGAGGCCAATCTTAGCCCCTGCTTCATGCGCAGCAGCGGCCATTCCTTTCATGTCAAAAGCCTGCCCGGTATAATAGTTTATCCCGCCCCATAATATCAAAGCCAGTTCCTCACGGTGATCAGCAACCGCTTTCAATATATCCTCATGGCGAATATTGTATTCCCCAGGTCGTGGTGATACTTCTATCAGGATTTCTTTGGGATCAAACCCAAGATGCTTTATATGTGTTTCCAGCATATACTGGTCACTTGGAAACGCCTTTGCTTCACAAATGATTTTGTTTCTTTTGCCTTCAGGCCGGTAGAAGCTCACCATCATCAGGTGAAGATTAACACTCAACTGGTTCATAACTACCAGTTCGGAAGGTTCAGCGCCAACGATTACTGCAAGATGTTTTGTGAGTTTGTCATGGTATTCGAGCCATGGTTCAGTACCATGAAAAAAACCCTCTACACCATAGTCTGCCCACTGTTTCAAACCTTACCCAGTTCATCACTTGTATTTACAGGTTGCAGTCCGAGTGAATTACCAAGGAAATAGATTTGCTCCCTGCCTTCGCGTTTTGGAACGATAAACCGATTGCGGAAATGCTTCAGCGGATCTTTGTTATCCAGCTCCAACGCAAAATCAACATCGCTCCTAAACTCCATGCGGTATTTTATTTAATTAATAGCGAAACTCCTATACGGTACCTGTTCTTCCTCCATCCACCGGTATACTGGTTCCGGTAATATATGAAGCTGCAGGCGATGCAAGGAAAGTAGCCAGTGCTGCCAACTCGGCTGGTTCGCCAAAACGTTTCATTGGTATTTCCTTTTTCAGATTTTCCTTTACTTGCTCTTTCGTTGTGCCGCTATTTTTAGCCATGTTGTCAATAAGTGAACTGAGCCTGGCAGTTTCAGTGAGGCCGGGCAGAATATTATTAACAGTTACATTAAAGGAACCCACTTCGTTGGAAAGTGTTTTAGCCCAGGAAGCTACTGCTGCACGAATTGTATTGGAAGCCCCAAGGTTTGCCAATGGTATCCTCACTGATGTAGAGATGATATTGATGATCCTGCCATATTGAAGTCTTTTCATGGCAGGAAGAAAGGCCTGCGCCAACAATTGGTTACAGACAACATGCTGTTCAAAAGCTTTCGCAAAATCTGATGGATCAACTTCAATGATGGGTCCAGGTTTAGGTCCACCACTATTATTTACCAGTATATGAACATCGCCAATAGCCAGGATTTCAGCAATCGCAGACTTCACCTGGTTAATGTCTGAAAAGTCAGCTACTATCGCCTGATGTTTCTGATCTTCATTTACTGACAGCACAGCAATAACCTCGTCCAATGATTTTTTGTTTCTCGCTACCAGGATACAGTTTGCGCCGGCTGCAGCAAATGATTCCGCTATTGCTTTTCCTATGCCCTGGGTGCTTCCACAGATTACTGCTGTTGTTCCTGTCAATGATATGTGCATAGTTGAGATTAGTTATTCGTTTAGAACAGGTGATTAAAACAGACCGGGTTATTAAAACAAATCAGGATAATCGGAGATTATCCCATCTACTCCCATGTTTTGAAGTTCGGTAATCTTTGCTTTGTCATTTACTGTCCAGGGTATGATCTTCATTTTTGCCTTATGACACTGTTCAACTATCTGTGGTGTTACCAATGAAAAATGAGGACTATAAATATCCGGAATAAAGCCAAGTTCTTTGATATTATATTCAACCGAACGTGGGTTCTGAATCAAAGCCGCCAATTTTATTCCAGGATACTTTTTATGCATCACCTGTAAAGTTCGAAAATCAAAGGATTGAATAATTGACCTGGTTGCGATATTTTTTTGATTGATAACACCCATTAGGAGATCAACATATTCTTCAGGGGCCGGATGAAGCTTATTGTCTCCCGAAGGTTTGCTTTTTGTTTCGATATTATAGTAAACCGGTGATTTCTTGTTATTTGCCACATAACTTTCTACGGAATCTATTACATCAACCAGCAAGGGCTTTATTGCTTTTACTCTTTGTTGGCGTGGAAATGCAGCATATGGCTTCAGACCCACATCAAACTTCAGGGTTTGATCATAAGTCATTGTATAAATTGCAAACGAGTCCTGGTTTTCTTTAGTTATAGGATTTCCAGCTTCTACGGTTGTTATTTCGTTGTTGTAATATTGGTCATGAGATAATATAACTTTCCTGTCAGCCGTAATCACAGCATCCATTTCCAGGGTAGTTACCCCGAGATCGACGGCTTTAATCATAGCAGGAATCGTGTTTTCCGGCATTAGCCCGCGACCTCCCCGATGTCCCTGTTTATCAAAAGAAGCCGGAACCGCTGTGCCGGTTTGTTCAATTGCAGATGGCTGCTTGCTTGTGTCGCAAGAAAAAAGAAATGCAGCAATGGAGAGGATCGCAAAACCCTGTGAACATTTTTTCATATTTTTCTTTGAGAATCGAAACAATAAATTTGAAGATCGAAACTAAAGATTACCGGTGAACTAATCATCAGGTTCATATGAATCATACATTAAGTTTATCACCAGTGATGTTCATGCTCTTTCCCGGAATAGATATTAAACCGGAATAGATATCACATCATTGAAACCGGTTATTCATGCGGAAAAGGACATTGCAGCCTCGACTTCATTTCCGCTGCAATTTGTTTTGATTGCGGATCCCCTTCATCAAGTTTGCTTATGATGTTTTTATAGCTTTCTTCATCCCGGTTCTGGCTTAACTTAAATACATGATCCATCGAGATGATATCAATCCTGAAGCCCTCAATAGCTTTTGTTAACCTGTCGATATAATCTTCCGGAAGACGTTCGAATAAGGATGGCGAAGCAGGATCATTTTCGAAATGAAAAGTGGTATCATTAAGAATAGTACGAAGCTCATCCTTGCTTAGAAAACTCAAATTGCCTTTTACATGAACCGTCATATAGTTCCAGGTAGATCCCGTTTGTTTATTGGAATACCAACTGGCACTTACATAAGTATGAGCCCCACTGAAAATACCGAGCACAGCGGGGTTATCAAGGAAAGCCTTGTAATGGTCGGTACCTTTCATCATGTGGCCAAGAAGATATATGTTTCCGGAAGCATCTTCACGGATCAAAACAGGTACATGAGTAGCAACAGGAGTATTGTCGGCTGCAACACCGCAGATCAGGATAAATGGATTTTCTTCCATAAAGGACCTGATCTTAGCCTGATCCTTTTCCTTGTATTCGGGAAGATTGTACATCTTGTATGGTATGATTGAAATTTATGATCAGCTCAGCTGCATCTCAGTCTCCCTGATATTGGCATTTCGCATTGAGATGCTTCTGACCGCATTCGCCGCAAAGTCAAGATATGCTTCACGACCCGCTAATTCAGATGCAACAATCGGAATGCCGCTATCACCGCCTTCCCTGATTTCCTGGTCCAACGGTATCTGCCCAAGAAAAGGAATTTCATACTCTTCAGCGAGGTTTTTGCCGCCATCTTTTCCAAAGATATAATGCCGGGAGCTGGTACCGGGCAGGATAAAATAACTCATGTTTTCTACAAGCCCGATGATGGGAACTTTTGCCCCCATCTGCGCAAACATGGCGATAGCTTTTTTTGCATCAGCCAATGCAACCTCCTGTGGAGTTGACACAACAATGGCACCAGTTACCGGAACTGCCTGCATCAGCGTAAGGTGAATGTCTCCTGTTCCCGGAGGCATATCGATAACGAGATAATCCAGATCGCCCCAGTTCACATCGGTAACAAACTGTTTTATAGCGCTGCTGGCCATCGGCCCCCGCCATACAACTGCGTTTTTCTCGTCAACCAACAACCCTATGCTCATCAGTTTGATCCCGAATTTCTCAAGGGGAACAATCATGCCTTTACCACCATTATCCATCATCATGGGTCTTTCTCCACGCACACCAAACATAATCGGCACACTTGGACCATAGATATCAGCGTCCATGAGACCCACTTTTGCACCACCCTGTGCCAGCGCAATGGCAAGATTCGAAGCAACAGTGCTTTTACCTACCCCGCCTTTTCCGCTCACTACCGCTATGATATTTCTCACATTGGGAAGAACCGATTTTGGATCATGACGGTTGGAGGTAGTATTTGAAGTAAAATTGACCAATACGACCGCTTCTTTGTTTACTTTGGTTTGAATAGCATCCACGCAAGCGTTCCGCATCATGTCTTTAAGCGGACAGGCAGGCGTGGTGAGTACAAGTGTAAATGAAACGTCGTTGTTTTTTATTACAACGTCTTTAACCATGTTCAATGAAATAATATCACTACCCAGGTCTGGCTCCTGGACAATCCGCAACGCATCTATGATCTGCTCTGTGGTCATGTATAGAATAATTTGTTAAATTAATATCAGGCTGCAAAATTAACCAATAGCGGGGGTATTTTGTTTAACTATTTATTACTTACTGGTGAACCCTTGTTTATAAATTTTTATATCTGTGTAAACTACTATAAGACAGTCAGGTCCATGTGTTAAAATTTATTTTTAGGTATCGGATTTTCATAAAATAACGTAGGTTTGAAACCAATGAAACGAATTCTACTCTTTCTCTTTATACTGTCTGTGGGAGTGCCATTTGCCGCAAATGCGCAATTTGAAAAACTGAAAGATTCAGTGGTGATGTTATTCGGGGTCGTTATGACGGCAGACAGTCTGCAGGGCATCCCCTATGTAAGTGTAGTGATCCAGGGTAGTAACCGCGGTACACAAACAAATGCCGATGGGGTTTTTTCAATTGTTGTTGAGAAAGGGGACATGATTGAATTCTCAAGTATTGGTTATAAGCCGAAGCTCGTTGAGATTCCCCGCACTCTTGAGGGAAATCAGCATAGCATGATACAGCTGATGGTAACTGATACCATGTATCTACCGGCAACGATTATCCGACCAAGACCAACCAAGGAGCAGTTCGACCGGGATTTTGTAAATGTTCAGATGCCGGATGATATGTTGGAAATTGCCAGGCAAAATGCAGACGAATCGAAACGAAGCGTCTTGTCAAAAGGGCTGCCCTCAGATGGGCGTGAAGCAACCAATATTATGCTGAAGGGGGTGTCTCAACGTGCGTATTATTCCGGCCAGGCACCACCGCAGAACATCTTCAATCCTTTTGCCTGGAACGAATTTATAAAGGCATGGAAGCGCGGTGATTATAAAAGTAAGAAGTGACGGCTTAATCAATTTTCATGAAAAATATATCTGTGATCGGCGCCGGCACCATGGGCAATGGGATAGCACATGTTTTTGCGCAATCCGGATACCGGGTTAACCTGGTTGACCTGGATGGCAGGCAGCTTGAATACGCGATTCAGACAATCTCTAAAAATCTTGATCGCCAGCTTGCGAAAGGAACGATTTCAGAAGAACAAAAAGCAGTGACACTTGGCAATATCACCACTTTTGGCTCTATCGGCCAAGGAGTGAACGCTGCAGACCTGGTAGTGGAAGCAGCCACGGAAAACACTACTTTGAAACTGGAAATATTCCGTGAGCTTGATTCATTGGCACCCGGCGCAGCGATCCTGGCTACAAATACTTCTTCCATTTCAATTACAAAGATCGCAGCAGTTACTCAAAGACCTTCACAGGTGATCGGAATGCATTTCATGAATCCGGTACCGGTAATGAAACTGGTCGAGATCATCAATGGATATGCTACGGACAAAAGTATTACCCAGGCAATTGTAGCCTTAAGTCTTGAGCTGGGAAAAACTCCCTGTGTTGTAAATGACTATCCTGGTTTTATTGCGAACCGGATATTGATGCCAATGATTAATGAAGCGATCTGTTCTCTCTATGAAGGAGTGGCTGGAGTGGAAGAAATAGATACTGTAATGAAGCTTGGTATGGCTCACCCGATGGGACCATTACAATTAGCGGATTTTATTGGTCTTGATGTTTGTTTTTCTATCCTGCAGGTATTACATGATGGGTTCGGCAATCCAAAATATGCACCTTGTCCCCTATTGGCGAATATGGTTGCTGCTGGTTTTCTTGGGGTTAAATCCGGAGAAGGATTCTATACCTATACAAAGGGCTCGAAAGATCTGATTATAAGTAACCGTTTCAGTAAATAAATTATTCTTCGGTTAAAACTCTTTACCTGAACGAAACTATTTCATCAGCGTTTTTCTATTCCCATCTCTATTCTTTTGTATTCCAGGCCCTGTAAATCGTTCAAATCATTGAGCGTAATCTCCGATATTTTTAACGGCACTGCAATTACCATTTCAGGAAACAGTTGAAGTTCCTGCGAGATGATCCTGGCATTTCTTTGTTTTACAACCCGCATAATGTCATTAATCCGCGCGTAATCAAAATGAAGCCGATAAAAAACTTCGATGTCTTTGCGTACAACAGGAATTACCTGGAGCGCCATACTGGCTGCCATCTTATATGCATTGATCAGGCCTGTTACACCCAGCAGGCTTCCCCCAAAATAGCGGGTTACAACTACCAGGGTATTGGTGAGATCCTTACTATCAATTTGTCCTAATATCGGTTTGCCGGCAGTACCAGAGGGTTCACCATCATCACTAACCCTGAAGAGGTTTTTATCCGCCCCAATGCGGTATGCAAAACAATGATGCGTTGCTTTGCTATGAATTTTTCTTATCTCTTCGAGGCACTTTTTAAACTCCTCGACAGAAGAAACAGGAAAAGCATTGGCTATGAACTTAGATCCCCTGTCTTTAAATTCTGCGGATGAGGGCTGATCAATCGTGTTATATGATTCTGCTATACCCATTCCGCTATTCTTCTGATTACTGTTCACTGATGTTACCATTGTTTGTTTGGGTTTCTACGTCTGTTTTTGTTACCATTGTTTGTTTGTAAAGATATCATTGCGTTTCGTCGCTTTTGAAATGACAACATTATATCCAGGGTTCTGAATTTGTAAAATATTGTATTATGTCCACACCGCTCTCTGCTGTTTCGATAAGGCTCCCAGTTTTTAATACCGGGGCGGTGATTCCGGTATACACATAAAGCATCGGATTGGTGATGACCCTGGCTTCGTCCCAATATCCCAGGTTTATAAAAGACTGGATCAGCTTTCTTCCGCCTTCAACTATAACAGAAGTTATTTGCAGATCATACAAAGCCTTCAGTACATTTAAGAGATCCTGGTCCGGCGCTTTGGCATTATCGTCTGCTTTATCAATCTTCACAAAACGAAGATTTCCCGAATGCTCATTTTTGATTTTATTAAACACAATCGTAGGCGCCTCGTTATTAAACAAATTCAAACCTGGTGGTAATTTCAGAGTATGATCAATTAGCAATCGTACAGGGTTTTGGCCGCTCCATGATCTTGTGGTGAGCGATGGATTATCAGTCTTTGCTGTATTTGTACCAACCATGATTGACATCTCTTCGCTTCTCCATTTATGGACCAGCCGGTTTGTGTATTCATTACTGATCATCAAACGTCCGCTGTTATCGGCTGAAATAAAATGATCCGCTGTCTGCGCCCATTTCAAAATGATATATGGCCTGTGCCTGGTATGGAAAGTAAAAAAACGTTTGTTAAGTTCAAGGCATTCTTTCTCCATTAAGCCCAGGCTAACTTCAATTCCGGCTGTCTTCAATTTTTCGATACCTTTTCCATTAACTGCGGGAAAAGGATCACGACTGCCGATTACAACTTTTTTTATTCCTTTAGAAATAAGAAGATCAGTACAGGGAGGCGTTTTACCATAGTGGCTGCAGGGCTCCAGGGTTACATACATCGTGCTGACGGCGATAAATTCCTGGTCCTTTTCTCCGACTGCCCTGAGACAGTTTACTTCGGCATGTCCTTCCCCATATTTGCGGTGATAACCTTCACCAATAACTCGATCCTTATAAACGAGCACTGCACCTACCAAGGGGTTTGGGCCGGTGCTACCGGCACCAAGCTTTGCCAGTTCAATTGCGCGGCCCATATATAATTCGTGTCTGTCCATTTGCTTTGCCCGCCGAAGCTTTAGCGTAGGTGGGAGAAAGCTCCAAAAATATCGATTGTAAATTTATTTTCCTGCGTAGTTTATTCTGACTGTGTTAAGGCTGCTAAATCTTTATTTTTGAAGCCAGTTATGATTTTACAAGAAGCTAAAGATTTTCTGAAAACAGCACTTACGGGCATTTATGAAAGCCGGGAATCCACCACTATCTCAGACTGGGTACTTGAAAAAGTTACTGGTTTATCCAGGATCGACAGGTTAGTGCACAAAGATCGCCCCCTGACCGGATCGCAGGAAAAACAACTTCAGGACTACCTGGGAGATTTGCTTGCATACAGACCGGTTCAATATGTATTGGAAGAAGCACATTTTTATGGACTCAACTTCTATGTAAATGAAAATGTATTGATACCAAGACCGGAAACTGAAGAACTGGTAGAATGGATATTACAGGATACAAACCTGCAATCTCTGGCTGTATTTGATATCGGTACAGGTAGCGGCTGCATCGCAATTACATTAAAATCAAAAAACGATGCCCTGAAACTGGCCGCCTGCGATATCAGTGAGGCTGCGCTGTCTGTTGCATCAAGAAACGCGGATGTTAACCGGGTCGAAGTTGATTTTTTTACCTGTGATATACTTGATCTTGCTCAATCAGCAACCTTGCCCGTTTATGATATCATAGTCAGCAACCCTCCCTATATTCCTGAATCAGGGAAACAGGCAATGAGTCCTAATGTGCTCAACTATGAACCCCATACAGCTTTGTTTACTCCTGAAGAAGACCAATATATTTTTTATCGGACAATTGGCAACCTGGGCAGGACAAATCTTGTTGTTGGTGGAAAATTATACTTTGAAATTCATGAAGAGGGAGCTGATGGGGTCACCACCATTCTTGAACAGCAGGGATATAAAAACATCCGTTTAAAAAATGATCTGTTTGACAGACCCCGAATGATCCGTGCTGAAAAATGATTTCCGGATAATTATTGTACGCCGGTCTTATCTACCATAAGTACAGTCCTGGCTCCCAGTTCCCTTGCGATCCGCATCACGGCGACCACATCTTCAACCGGTACTGTTTTGTCAGCATTGATAGCAATGGTCGCATTGGAAGAATCTTTTGCAATTAATGGCTGAAGTGTGAGACGCAGATTTTCCGCTGCCACAACTTTGCCATTTACGATAAACTGATCCTTGGTATCGATATTTACCACAACATTTTGTTTGGCCCGGGTATCACCTTTGGCCTTTGGGGTCGAAAGTTTGATAACATTCGGATTGGCTAGTGTGGCGGCAATCAGGAAGAACATCATCAGGATAAAGAGAATATCATTCAAAGGCCCTGTATGGACCTCCGCATGTGACTTTAATCGTTTCCTGATATTCATAATTTATATTACTGTTATTGGCTTTAATACATTGTTAGAAATACTTTGTTAGACTCCAGGCTGCAACCAGGAACCGGATATCACCTTAAACTTACCTGGTCGGCTCTTGCAAAATGTCGGCAAATTCAGCACTTGCAGCTTCCATTTTGTTAGCAGTTTTATCAATCTGCGTATTCAGGTAATTATGGGCGATATAGGCCAGCAAACCGATGATCAAACCAACTGCTGAAGTAATGAGTTTTGTGTAGATACCATCAGCCATAGACTGGATGGTGAACTCGCCGGTGGAAGCCAGGCGGAAGAACAACTGGAACATACCAAAGATGGTTCCAAGAAATCCAAACATTGGGGCAATACCGGCAATCAGTGAAAGTATATTCAGATTTTTTTCGAGTTTATACATCTCGAGTTTACCCACATTTTCCATGCTGTTTTCTATGGCATCGATGGATTTGCCAATCCGCTGAATGCCTTTATCAATGATTCTTGCTACCGGGTTATTAGTATTGCGCGCGAGTGAACGGGCCGCACTAAGATTACCCGTTACGATATTGTCACGGATAATATTCATAAAATTTCCTTCTATTTTTGAAGCCTTTTGGATATAAATAAGACGTTCAAAAAATATAAAGATTGCGATCACGAAAAGGAGTGCAAGCGGAATCATGAGCACACCTCCCTTAGTCAACATATCTATGATGCTGATCTCGGGAGCTGCCGCTGCAGGTAAAGCCTGGACTGATTTATTTAACGTATCTATCTGAAGGAAGAACCAATTCATCCGGTTTTTGTTTTAGGTGTAAATGTAAACAAATGTGTGCCTAAAACGGATTTCGCTGCTCAATATTTCTTAAAGCTTTGTTACGATTGCAAATTACTGTCCGCTATGTTTTACCATCATCGCCTGGATCTGTTTCATGGTGCGTTCCATTCCGTCGGGACTTCCATCAAGAAATATCACATTTCCTTTACCATATTCTGCAAAATTCTTTATCGCTTCTGTCCACATACTGAAAAGGATCACATTGGTATCGAGATTAGCCTGTTTCATTTGCTCAGCTGCTTCAGTCATTCCCTTAGCCACTTCTGCCCGGAACAAAGCCACCCCCTGCCCGCGTAGTCTTGCGGCTTCCCTTTCTGCTTCAGCAGCAATCTTGATTGCGTTACCTTCTGCCTCTGCAGATTTTGTTTTTGTAATTAAGAGCGCCTGGCCCTCGTTTTCAGCAGCGGCTTTCAGGTTATTGCTTGCAACGACCCTGCTCATCGATTCAATGATTGCCTGGTCGAAAGTGATATCATTGATCTGCAGATCCAGCAGGTGATAACCCCATTCTTCCAGCAATACATCAATCTGTTCTTTAACATATTCAACAATCTCCCTTCTCAGTGCCAGGATCTCGGCCTGACGCTTGGTGGCAACAAATGACCTGATTGTACCTTCTATCGTTCTCGTGAGCGCCTGCATCAGATCCCGCTCCGTTATAAATTTAAAAGCAACTTTTTTTATGGTTTCCTCGCTTTCGTTCTGTACGGCATAAAGCAGCATATTTTTGAAATATACGTTCGCCTGGTCGGCAGTAACAGCCTGAAATTCCATTTCAATTGACCTGTTCTGAATACTGATCTTTTTGAAAATCTGTTCTATGAAAGGGATAATCAGACGCAGGCCCGGACGCAATATCCTTTGATATTTACCAAAAACGGTTACGACTCCAACCATACCCTGGTTTATCGTTTTCAAGCCTGCAAACAGAACGATCAAAATGATGATTATCCACCAATATTGAGAAAAAAGCTCCATAATGTATTTTTAGGTGCTGAATGTACAAAATTTTAGTCCACTATTCTTTTACATTTATTAACTGGCGGTAAGACTGATCTACAGGTCATTTATTTTATGTATCCGGTATCTACGAATTCCTTCTGCAATCAACCTTCCATTCATTTAATGGTTACACCTGTTAAATAGAACCTTCTATTCAATAAATGGTTACACCTGTTAAATAGAACCTTCTATTCAATAAATGGTTACACCTGTTAAATAGAACCTTCTATTAAATAAATGGTACTCCTATTAAATAGGAACTTCTATTCAATAAAAGGTTACTTCTGTTAAATAGAAACTTCTATCAAATAAATGGCACTCCTGTTAAATAGGAACTTCTATTCAATTAACGGCTAATTTTGCGACATAATGGAAAATCGTTTTGATATACTGATCATCGGAGGTGGCCCGATTGGCCTTGCCAGTGCCCTTGCTGCCAAAGAACATGGACTTTCTTACCTGATCCTTGAGAAAGGTGCCCTGGTGAATTCGTTGTTTAATTACCCGGCTAACATGAGCTTTTTCTCTACTTCAGAAAAACTGGAAATCGGGGGGATACCATTTGTTTCGAATAACTTCAAACCTACACGGCCGGAAGCGCTGGAATACTATCGACGCGTTGCCACTTCCAATGAACTCCGGATCCACCTGCAGGAGCAGGCACTGTCGGTTAAGCAATTATCGGGCGGATACTCGATTACCACTTCACGCAACAAAACCTACCAGGCCAATAATGTAATTATAGCAACCGGATTTTTCGATATCCCGGTGTTAATGAGTGTTCCCGGGGAAGGTCTTAGCAAAGTAACTCACTATTACAAGGAAGCACATTTCTATGCTATGCAGAAGGTAGTAGTTGTTGGCGCCAGTAATTCAGCGGTAGATGCGGCATTGGAAACTTATCGCAAAGGTGCATCTGTAACGATGATCGTTAAAGGTCCCGAAATCGGGGAGCGGGTTAAATATTGGGTAAGACCGGATATAATAAACCGGATAAAGGAAGGAAGCATAAAGGCTTATTTTAATTCAAGGATAACTCGCATCACAGAAACAACCGTTGAAGCAGAAACACCGGATGGAAAGATTGTCATTGATAACGACTATGTAATCGCAATGACTGGTTACAAACCCAATTTTGCTTTCCTTAAGGAAACCGGTATTGAGTTATCAGGTGATGATATTATGTGCCCGGCTTATAACAGCGAAACAATGGAAAGCAATCTGCCTGGCCTATATCTTGCCGGTGTTGTTTGCGGGGGAATGAATACACATGTATGGTTTATAGAGAACTCAAGAGAACATGCGGTTAAGATTATCAAAGCAATTGTTGCAAAGAAAGTACCAGCTTGGAAAGAAGTAAAATTCTATGATTGTTAATCATCGCGCAATTCAGAGTAACTATATCTATGTTAAGATTTTTCTAGGGTTAAGATTTCTCTTCTGTTAAGATTTCTCTTCCCAGATGCCAGCCAGGTGAACAATTGTCTGAACACTTTTTTGCATATCCTGTATGCTTACATATTCGTGTTTACCATGAAATGCCATCTCGCCGGTGAAGATATTCGGGCAAGGTAATCCCATAAAAGACAATCTTGATCCATCTGTTCCTCCACGGGCGCTATGTTCAATTACCTTGACACCTGCCCGCGCTATCGCCTCATGTGCAAACGCTGAAATACGTGGATGCTGATCGATGATTTCTTTCATGTTTCTGTATTGTTCTTCCGGGAAATATTCAACCTGAGCCCCTGGAAAAAGTTCCAGCGCATCCCCTGCTTTCTGTTTAATATAATCTATATAGGCGTCGACCTTGTGCGTGTAAAAATCTCTGAGTATTAGCTGAACAGTTGCTTTCTCTACGCTACCTTCCATGGCAACCGGGTGAACAAATCCATACCGGCCATCTGTTGTTTCGGGTGAGAATTCGTCTTTTGGTAATGAATCCAAAAAGTTTGCAGCAACTTTCATAGCATTGACCATACTTCCTTTGGCATAACCGGGGTGAGCACTTATCCCATGAAAAACCAATTTCATTCCATTGGCTGAAAAGGTTTCATCTTCATAAGAACCAAGTTCACCTCCGTCCAATGTATAACCGACTTCAGCACCAAGTTTTTGAATATCAACCTTATTCACTCCCCTGCCTATCTCTTCATCAGGTGTAAACAAGATCCTGATATCACCATGTTTAAACAAAGGATTCTGAGCCAGATAATTAGCCATGTCCATAATAACCGCTACACCGGCTTTATCATCCGCGCCAAGTAGCGTTGTACCTGAGGCTGTTATTATATCATCGCCTTTTTTCTGCAACAGGTAAGGATGTTCTGCTGTTGTGATGATCTGTGCAGGATCGTCCGGTAAAACAATATCACTACCATCATAGTCGTAATGTATCAGGGGCTTAACGTTGGTTCCACTGGAGTCCGGTGCCGTATCCACATGGGCGCAGAAACATACAACCGGAACCTGTTTTTCAGAGTTTGATTTTATAGTTGCATATACATATCCATATTCATCAAGTTCAGCATCCATGATTCCCATAACTTTAAGTTCCTGCACCAGCAACCTGCTCAGATCCTTCTGTTTTTCTGTTGATGGCTGTGAAGTTGAGTTGGGATCACTTTGTGTATCTATCGCTGCATATCTCGTAAATCGTTCCGCAACGGTATATTCATAATTTTCAAACATGTAATGCTTATTTTTGGCAAGATAAAACTTCTACACCATTGTCTACTTCCAAAAAACCCGTACCTGAAAAAGGCTGGATGCGGGCGCTTATTTTTCTTGTTGTATTTTCTGGCATTTATCTTCTCGGACTTTGGTTGTACAGTCAAACCACTTTGAATGTAACGATCGGACCTGTTTTCGCAGGTACGGCAATCTTTGCATTTGCAACGCTCGTAACATTGCCTGTCTTCAGGGCCTTAATAGATAAAAAGTCTTTGACATCCATCGGTTTCCGGTGGAAATTGCCTGGCAACGACCCCGTTTATGGATCAAATCTTCGATTAATTGCCGTGCTCATGGCAATGGCCATATTGGGCGTCGGTTGGATAACACTCTACTTTACTAACGACCTGGAATATCATGGTGCGATGTTATCACCCCAAAATCTTTCAACCGGCTTCATTCTAATGTGTGTGATAGCGATTGCAGAAGAAGCAGTTTTCAGGGGTTATATTCTTAATAATTTGCTGGACTCTTTCAGTCCCTGGCTGGCTTTAATTACCTCTGCCATGCTGTTTGCATTTCTGCACAGCGGCAATCCGGAAGCAGGGATGCTTGCGCTTTTCAACGTTTTTCTTGCAGGTATTTTTCTTGGTATCAGTTATATCTACACGCATAACCTATGGTTCGCGATTTTCTTTCATCTCAGCTGGAACTTCCTGCAGGGGCCGGTCCTCGGCTTTCCCGTGAGTGGTCTTGAGCTACCGGCATTGTTCCAGGTCACCATCTCAGGAAATGAGCTAATAACAGGCGGAAAATTTGGTTTTGAAGCCTCAATCATCCAGACCGTCCTATTCATCATCGCAAGCCTGGCACTATATCTCTACTATCGTAACCAATTTCCTAGCTCATTAACCGACATTCACAATTCACAAAAGGAACAAGCTAAGTATTGAACCTGCCGAATTTATTTCAACATATTCCAAAAATCACTTAAAAAAGAATCCCGGCGCAATTGCAGCCGGGACCGATATCCTTAATGAATTATTTCAGCACCCATAAATTTCTTCACTTCACTCACCACTAACCACTAACCACTCACCAATGAATCCCCAGTTCCTTATGGCATAATTATCCGGGACGGCGGTTTCCCAATCTCAACCAGCTCAAGATCAAATATCAGCTCTTCGCCAGCCAAAGGATGATTCGCATCGAGCATTACTGAATCATCAGCAATATTGGTGATCACAACCGGTATCACTTGTCCGCTACCGTTAGTCATGTTAAGCTGCATGCCTATTTCCGGTTTCATATCTTCCGGAAAATTTGCTTTCGGAAACTCAACGATCATCGTATCGTCTTTAGGTCCATAAGCGTCATTAACAGGTATATTTATTGTTTTTTTCTCTCCCACGATCATCCCTGTTACCCCATCATCAAAACCTTTGATGACATTTCCAGAGCCGACTTCGAACTCCAGCGGTTCACGGCCTTCTGAGCTGTCAAATGTTGTTCCGTCAGTAAGGCGGCCATGATAATGAACCTTCACTGTGTCACCTGATTTTACTTGTTGCATGTTATAATTTTTGGACTTTGATTGAATTGTGCTGAATCAAAGTTGATTTATTCCGGCAAAGTAAATGGATAAATTTTCTACAGCCAATTAATTATTTATCATCATCGTTGCTGTTTTAACCATCTTTCCGGTCACCACGGAACCTTACCTTTGTCATCAGCTATTAATTTTTTATAATACAAAAACAATTCCAGCCAATTGAAAAATATGCGTGTCGTTTTTATGGGAACACCGGATTTTGCTGTCGCCTCGCTCGATGCTTTGGTTAAGGCCGGATTTAATATAGTTGGAGTAGTAACAGCACCAGACAAACCGGCAGGAAGAGGCCTTAAACTCACAGAAAGTGCTGTTAAAACTTATGCAACAAGCCATGACTTGCGGGTATTACAGCCTGAAAAGCTAAAAAGTCCTGAGTTTCTCAATGCACTGGCTGATTTAGAGGCAGATATACAAGTTATTGTTGCTTTTCGCATGTTGCCGGAATTAGTCTGGAATATGCCACCACTCGGCACTATAAACGTCCATGGCTCGCTATTACCTAAATACAGGGGTGCGGCGCCTATCAACTGGGCTGTAATTAATGGTGAAAAAGAAACTGGTGTAACAACATTCAAACTGCAACATGCCATCGACACGGGTAACATACTACTTCAAAAAAGTTTTGTTATCGGGGACGAGGAAACTGCCGGTGAAGTACATGACAGGATGAAACTGGTAGGAGCCGAATTGATTGTAAAAACACTAACCGGTATCAAAGAAAATAATATCAGTGAAATGCCACAACCTTTCGCTGAAAACATTCCTCATGCACCAAAAATATTCACAGAAACCTGTCGTATCGACTGGAATAAAAATGTGGTCACCGTTTACAACCTGATCCGTGGATTATCACCTTACCCCGGGGCGTTTACTATGCTTGATGGTAAAACGCTGAAAATATTCAGGGCTGAAAAAGAATCCGGAAACAATTCAGAACAACCCGGCAAATTGCAAACCGACGGAAAAACTTATCTCAAATTTGCTACTGCAGATGGTTTCATTCGTGTTGATGAGCTTCAGCTTGAAGGAAAGAAAAAAATGAGTGCTACCGAATTTTTAAGGGGATATCGATTTAAAAACTAATATTGTTCCACTTAGTTTGCATATAAAAATATAATCATGAAAAGATTCCTGCAGATAATTGCTTTATTGTTGATCGCAGCTGTTGGTTTATTAACGATGTCCATGTCTGACCCAAAACCACAGAAAAAGAAATGGGTTCAGCTTTTTAATGGTAAAAACCTAAAAGACTGGAAAGTAAAAATCAGGGGCTACAAGCTCAATGATAATTACGCAAACACTTTCCGGGTAGAAAATGGTTTGTTAAAAGTATCATACGATGGTTATAACGACGAATTCAAAAAGCAATACGGACATATATTTTATAAAAAGCCTTTCTCTTCCTATATCATTGCGGTTGAATACAGGTTCGTAGGAAAACAACCTAAAGATGGAGAAGGATGGGCCTTCCGCAACAGTGGTATTATGGTGCATGGCCAATCACCCGAAAGTATGTTGAAGGACCAGGATTTCCCTATATCCATCGAAGTGCAATTACTGGGAGGTGATTCCACCGGGGAAAGAACCACAGCTAATCTCTGCACACCGGGTACACAGGTTGAAATGGACAACAAACTGATGAAGGCGCATTGTTATAATTCTAAGTCAAAGACTTTCAGGGGCGATCAATGGGTACGCGTTGAAGTAATGGTATTGAAAGATTCTGTTATCAAACATATTGTAAATGGAGATACAGTAATGGTTTACCAAAAACCACAGATCGGGGGAGGCAATGTTTCGAACTACGATTCGACTGCAAAAAAAGATGGCATGTTACTGAAGTCGGGTTATATATCACTACAAAGTGAAAGCCACCCGGTTGAATTCAGGAAAATAGAAATTATGAACCTCGAAAAATAAGGGATCCTGTTCTAATATTTTACGTCTATATAAAACTTGCTGTTAGCAACACCCAATTCGGAAGCTGCAGCATCGCTTAAGCGTACAGCAAGACCAGTACTTTCTTTCATTTCAGGAAGCTGACCAAGTACTTTTGCATAAATTGATTTATTCGTAGAAGAGAATGTTATTTTGACAATGGTTCCAATCGGAACATTATTCATCAGCGCATAGTACTTACCATCATCCCAGCCACTGGTGCTTTTAAACGTGCCCGCATTCCCGGTGGTGGTTTTACCGCTTTCATTGTATTGGCTCTTAAAAAATCCACCTTTATGATTTGCAGGAGCTCCATTGTTTGAACTGGTATTGATCACTTCCGGTTTTGCATTGGGCTCTTCAGGAACTGGTGCCGGTTCCTCTTTTGCTACGGAAACTACAGGAGGCGTTGTGCTTTTTGTGGTTGAATTCTGGGCGACCGGTTTTGAAGCAAGGTCTTCGTTTTTCTTGGTCTCGCCTTCTTTTGTAACTGGTTTAGGCGCTTCCTGCATCGCAACCGGTGCAGAACCACCTACAGTTATTTTATTTGATCCACCTGAAGCAAACGGAGATTGATCACCTTTTACTTTCAGATAACCGACCACCAGCTTCATACCATTTTTTAGCTGATCAGAGCTTAGGCTGTTCCATTTTTTAAGGTTGGCAGCAGGAACTTTGTTATAGTTTACACTTACCCGATACATTCCTTCCTTCTCCGCTACAATATGATAAAGGGGAATAAATGTTTCATCCGGAAGTTTTTTATCGTTTTGTGAAAAATTTGTGGCTGTCAATGGTATCCTCAATAACTGTCCGACGTTGAGTGGCTTATCAAGTGATGTTTTATTGTAAGGTGCAAGCTCTTTCGGGCTGAGATTATAGATGCGCCCGATGCTGTACCAGTTTTCTTTGGCAACAACTGTATGCACCAGGTGAAGATCAGGTGAAGATCCCTGGATGATCAAACCTGTCTGAGAACTTACTGCCTGGCACACGACAATTAACAAAATGATAAATCTGATTCTCAACATAGGTCTTGTATTTCTGCTATCGTGCAAAGATGTGAAATATTTTAATTGTTTTCGCTTTTCAGGATCCGCCACTCTTTTGGATAATAATTGTTTGTCCTGTTCGACAATACTTTTATCCATCCCAGCTTAACCCCTTCGTACAATACGAGTGCCCATCCTTTCACCGAACCATCTGTCTTAACTTCTTCTTTCCTTAAATATTGCAGGGCATCCTGCAGTTTTAACGATATGCCAACAGTTTTATTACTGATGATGTTGCTCAATGCAAGGCTATGATCAGGCACCAGGTCCTTTCCTGCCACTTTACCAATAGCAACTCCGGCTTTCCTGATATAGAGATTGTCGGCAAGTATAAGCAAAGCTTCCGTAAGTGAAGAAGGCATAGCGAACACCAGGTCACCGGTTTTCCATAGTCTCAGGGGCAGATCATTATCTATCCATGGTAAAACTATGTTGTTTTCTTCCTTTGAAAGCTTTTGCAACATTGTTTTCCGCGGTGGTCTTATTTGCTGTTCAGTGCCGTCAGTCTTTTTGAAACAACTCAGGAAAAATCCTTCCCCTTTTAACTTATCGGGATAAAACCGGTAGCCTTGTGCCCTGGATTTTGGTGATAGGGAAGGTACAATACCCCAATCGCTGTCAAGTAACAAAGGAAGGTTTATCAACTTAAATTCGTCGATCAGCCAATCAACAATGGCTTCGTCTTCATCCGGTGAATAAGAACAGGTTGAATAGATCAGTACACCATTGTTTTTAAGGCTGGGAATAATATCTGCTAGAATACGCTGCTGTCTCTGGCAGCATAGCGCTACATTTTGTTCACTCCATTCATCGATCGCTTCAGGATCACGGCGGAATAAACCAGAACCTGAACAAGGTGCATCTACTACGATTACGTCAAAGAAATTTTCCAACCTTGTAAAATCTTTCGGATCGCTATTGGTCACAACAACATTTTCAGCTCCCCATTTAGTTAGGTTTTCTTCGAGAATATTTGCACGTGAACGGATCACATCGTTACTTACCAATAAGCTGTCTGAGTTAATCAATGATTGCAGCAGGGTCGATTTGCCACCTGGAGATGCACAGAGGTCAAGTACTTTCAGTGTTTGATCCAGTGAAACTGTTTGTTTCAATGCCTGCTCAAGAAACATCGATGATGCTTCCTGTACATAGTATACTCCGGCATGCAGCAATGGATCAAACGTAAAAAAGGGTCGTTCAGGAAGATAGTAGCCGGAAGAAGACCAGGGTACACGTTCGTATTTCTGATCAGGATTTAATCCCGCACTTTTTAATGGATTGTAACGGATCGCAGTCACTGCTTCCCTGCTTGAGTGAACCTGCTCAAACTTTTTTCTGTCAAAACCCGGAACACCTTCCAGGCTCTTTAGCAATGATTCCGGCAAGTTGTGTAAGGACATCTGTAAATTTACGCCTCCCGGGCGAACTTGATTAAATTAGATCGGCTTATAATCTGGGGGCAAGCTGGCTACAGGTTCTTGATTTCGGCAATCAAATCCTGCAAAACTTTTTTTGCATCACCAAACAACATCGATGTTTTTGGTTGGAAGAAGAGATCATTTTCAATACCTGCATAACCTGGCTTCATACTTCTTTTATTTACAATCACAAGCTTTGCAAGTTCAACATCAAGAATAGGCATACCATAGATCGGTGAATTTGTATCGGTTTTGGCCGCCGGATTCACCACGTCGTTGGCACCAAGGATCAATACTACATCCGTCGAAGGAAATTCTTCATTGGCCTGTTCCATCTCTATCAGTTTTTCATAGCTAACATCTGCTTCAGCAAGTAACACATTCATATGTCCGGGCATACGACCGGCAACAGGGTGAATGGCATATTTTACCTCTACACCTTTTTCATTAAGCATTTTTTCAAGTTCATGACAGGCATGTTGAGCCTGTGCGACAGCCAGGCCATAACCAGGCACAATCATAACCCTGGTGGCATAACTCATCACTACTGCAGCATCGGAAATACTGATTTCTTTATAATTACCCTGGTCTTTTTTAGCACTTTCCGGACCTTTTGCACCACCACCAAATGAACCGACCAGCACATTCAGCAAGGAACGGTTCATTGCTTTGCACATCAGAATGGTAAGCAAGGTTCCCGCAGCGCCAACCAGGATACCTCCTGTGAGCATAACCTTGTTATTGTAAAGAAACCCGCCACAGGCAGCAGCAACGCCGGTAAATGAATTAAGCAATGAAATAACCACCGGCATATCCGCACCGCCGATCGGCAACACAAACATGATCCCATAAACAAGCGACAAAGTAACTATGCTATAAAATAAAATATAAGGCCAGGAAGTGATCTGCAACCTGAGATTGTTTCCAAAAACCGGCGCGGCTTCGAACGCATCATTTATGTTATATAAAAGCCAGGCAGCGCCTGCCAGTATCAGACCAAAAACAACAAGGTTCGCTATATGCTGCCCCTTAAAAGTAAAATCTTTGATCTTTCCATTGAGTTTACCCCAGGCGATCATGGAGCCCGCAAATGAAATAGCACCAATCACAAGACCAGCGAGTATGATAAGCAACTGATGAGTCGATATGCCATTGTCAATCGAAAACTCCACATGTTCACGGGTTTCTGAAAACACCATGCTGGTATTCACAACCGGTTGTGCAAGCAGGTGATTAAACTCAACAATTGAAATCAGCGCAGCACAAGCCCCACCCATTCCATTAAACAAACTCACCATTTCAGGCATGGCCGTCATCTTCACTTTCCTTGCGGCAACTGTGCCGATGACACCACCTATGGCAAGGCCCGCGAATATCCAGGCATAATTACCCAGGCCATTACCTTCATCTTCGTATAAAAATATGGTACCCACTATTGCGAGAGTCATACCACCGGCTGCGATCAGGTTACCCTTTCTAGCTGAGGCGGGATTTGACAACATCTTCAGACCAACGATAAAAGTCAGGGATCCGATGATATAAATGAGTGTGAGTATACTTAGTTCCATATCAGTGAATTCCTATTTCTTTTTTTTGAACATTTCCAACATCCTGTCAGTAACAACAAATCCACCTACCACATTCAGGGTTCCAAGAATCACGGCAAAAAATCCAAGTGTCAGTGCAAGGTAATTATCAGGCTCGGCCTTACCCATCACGATAATCGCCCCGATAATCACAACGCCATGTATAGCATTAGCTCCGCTCATGAGTGGTGTATGCAGCACAGATGGCACGCGGCCAATTACTTCTATCCCAACAAAGATCATGAGCGCTACTATGTAGATCATTTGTTCGTTCAGCAAAACCCAATCGAGAAAATTATTCATAGACTTTTATTTCAGCAGTTCATAACCCGGTTTTCCATTATGCTAAGCAGTTTCTGTTACCAGCGTTTTCACACGTTCATGCACCACTGTTCCATTATGCGTGATGCAACATCCAATCACAAGATCATCAGCAAAATTCAGATTCAACGTACCTTCCTTTGTGATGACAAGCTGCAGAAAGTTAAACATGTTTTTTCCATAAAGTTTGCTGGCATCAGAAGGCATGGTTGATGGCAGGGCAGAATTTCCTATGATGGTAACTCCATTGTGTATGATGGTCTGATTGTTTACCGTAAGTTCAGCGTTACCACCGGTTGCTGCAGCCAGGTCAATGATCACTGATCCTTTTCTCATTCTTTCGATCATTTCCGTTGTAATAAGCAACGGAGCTTTACGGCCAGGTATCTGCGCAGTACTGATAACGATATCTGCCTTAGCTATGCTTTCTGCAATCTTATCTTTTTGTCGCTGCATAAATTCAGGAGTCTGTTCAACCGCGTATCCACCGGCTTTACTTGCATCTGCAGCTCCTTCAACCTCTACGAATTTTGCTCCAAGGCTCATCACTTCTTCTTTAACCGCTGGCCTGGTGTCGAACACCTCAACAACCGATCCAAGTCTTTTTGCCGTTGCTATCGCCTGCAGTCCTGCAACACCAGCCCCAAGTATCAGCACTTTAGCGGGCGCAATGCTACCTGCGGCAGTCATCAGCATCGGGAAATAACGGCTATAGGTATTCGCACCTGCAAGAACAGCTTTATATCCCGCAATATTCGCCTGGGAGCTCAGCACATCCATGCTTTGCGCCCTTGTGGTGCGTGGCAGCATATCCAGGCTGAAACTGGTAATATTAAATGAAGCCCATTTTGCTGCGATAGCAGGGTAATATAAGGGCTGGTATATGCCGATAAGTATTTTAGATCTGAACATATCCAGTGCTGATGCTTCAGGGGGATGCATACATAAGATCACATCAGCTTCTTTTATAACATGTTCACGGGAATGAATGATTGCACCAACAATTGCGTAATCAGGATCTGCTGCAAAAGCGCGTTCACCGGCATTTTTTTCAATGTATACCTGCACACCTTTTTTGACAAGAGCAGCGGCCATATCCGGCAAAACAGAAACCCTGGTTTCGAATGTTGGTTCTCTGAGTACGCCGATGATCATAGTTTAAATGGATGTTGAAGCCATTAAGGTAGCAAAAATTTTTTGTAGTGGAAGGCGTTTTAAAATCGGATACTAAAGCGTTGGGGTACCCGGAATTCTTTCCGGAAAAACAGAATACCTACAAAAAACAGGTCAATACTCATGGTTACAGCGGGGTGACTGCGACAATATTCCCAGGCTTTTTCCATCTCTTCACTCCAGTGAATATCGTCCATAACCACTACTGTATATTCATGAATCACAGGCAATAACCGGTGCAGATAATTTACCGTGGGTTCGTAACGGTGATTCCCGTCGATAAAAACAAAATCTGCCTTACCAGCTCGTTTCATTGCGGGCACTATGGTGTCATCGAAGTTTCCATTTAACTGGCTGATATTTCTTATGCCAAGCTTTTCGAACAACACCTTTGCACGGGCAGCAATCTCATCTGCTCCTTCAAAAGTCAGCACTTTAGCCGAGGGCTGCGACAATGCAAGATATGCTGTTGTGGTGCCAAGGGAAGTTCCCAGTTCTACAATCGTATCCGGCTTAAAATAACTCACCATCCGAAACAACAATGTTGCATATTTCTTTGGCTTCAGTGAATGTTTTGCAATCTCACTCACCTTCCTGCTGTTTGTTTTGCTATGCCCGGATCCAGCCCCGAAATCTTTTACATTAAGCAAAGTTTCATCGCTCAAAAGCAGCTTTCTTTCAGCCTCAATTATTTTATATGCTGGGTAGTCCTTCCGGTCGTTTAGTATTTTTTTGATGAAGTCAAACACAAACGGGGAATGTGTTCCATGGCCCCTTGAATTGGATGAGTTAATATAATAACGGAGATATTTAAGAAACAGCCGGGAGGGAGAATACATCAATGGATCCTATTTCGGTTATACTTTCCTGTTAGATTCCCAGACCTCAATCGAAAACGGAAATTCGTGTTTTTCATCTTTTGGAAAATCTACCTTGTAGGATAACTTCCAGGAGGCATCCATGGGGGGGAAATGTGTATCTCCTTCAAATTTTCCATGTACCCTTGTAAGATGAATTTTGTTTGCCCTGTTAATGGCTTGTGCATAGATCTCACCACCTCCAAGCACAAACACCTCTTTGGTATCGGCTTGTTCTGCGGCCTTGTAAGCGGATTGCAGGTCGTTGACTACTACCACCCCTTCAGGCTGCCAGTTCTTTTTCCGGGTGATGACAATATTATATCTTCCGTTTAGTGGCTTCCCCAGCGATTCAAAGGTTTTACGGCCCATGATGACTGGCATCGCCCAGGTAACATTCTTAAAATATCTTAGGTCGGTTGGAAGGTTCCAGAGCAGTTTATTATTGTTACCGATAACATTGTTATCTGATGCTGCTACAACTAAACTTATAATCATTCCGGCTAAATTAATTTAAAGAATGATGCTATACAGCCACGGGAGCTTTTATAGCAGGGTGTGATTGATAATTTTCAAGTTTGAAATCGGAAAAACTGAAATCGAATATATCCTTTATTTCCGGGTTGATTTTCATAACAGGTAATGGAAATGGTTCACGGCTCAGCTGCAGTTTCGCTTGTTCAAGATGATTACTGTACAAGTGAACATCACCAAAAGTGTGAATAAAATCTCCGGGTAACATATCACAAACCTGGGCTATCATAAGTGTTAATAATGCATAGGAAGCAATATTAAATGGAACACCAAGAAAAACATCCGCCGAACGTTGATACAGCTGGCAGGACAATCTTGGCTTTGCATCCGGAGAAGTGGCTGGTGACACGTAAAACTGGAACATGGTGTGACAAGGCATCAGTGCCATATCTTCCAGGTCAGCAACGTTCCAGGCGCTTACAATTATTCTCCGGCTATCCGGGTTCGTTTTCAACTGCCTGATTACATCTGAAATCTGATCATAAACCTTTCCATCTGCACCTTCCCAACTGCGCCATTGTTTGCCATAAACAGGGCCAAGTTCACCGTTTTCATCTGCCCATTCATCCCAGATTTTTACCCCGTTTTCTTTCAGATAACCAATATTGGTGCCACCCTGCAGGAACCAGAGTAGTTCATAAATAATGCTTTTAAGATGCAATTTTTTAGTCGTAACCAGGGGAAACCCTTTTTCAAGATCGAACCGGAGTTGATGCCCGAATACACTGGTCGTACCTGTGCCGGTACGATCGCTTTTGCCTATTCCTTTGTCGATAATATGTTTTACCAGGTCCAGATACTGCTGCATGGCTGCAATTTATGATAAGAAGCTTGATTTAATATTTCAACCTTTTCACAAGCGGGCATAACTTTTAAATCCAGGCGGGCATAACTTCTTATATCTATGTTGACCCGGTCTGGTGTTTGTTTGGTTTGCTCATTGTTCGGTTTGCTGCTCATCCGCTTTACTCATAATTAAGAATGCCCGGTTTCAGACAACTCGGTTTCGGTAGCCACGGAAATCAAAGGTTTAGCGTTTATGGCATCATTTGTTTTATCATTAGTTTTATCAATAGCGTTTACCGGGCTTTGATCCAGCATTTTCAGGCTTTTATTATGCTGGTCCTGCAGCTCTCTGAGGCTGTTTTCAAGCCGGCTGATCTGTGCCTGCATCGAATCTTTTTCGATCCTGAACATAGAGGCAGCCGCTTCGCCGTCGTCCAGCTGGTGCTTGATATGTTCATAAGACATGGTCATTTTTTCCAGCAAAGCTGCATTTTCCCTGAACTGGAACTCGAGATCATGAAAAGCTTTGATCCTGGTTTCAAGTTGTTGTTGAAGGAACAACACATGTGTTTTTTGTTCGTTGACCAGGTCATGGAGATATGCTGCCGAAATAGGGGAATCAGTATCGGTAGAAGCCAGGTTTCCGGATAAAGAACCGTTTTCTGACACCGCCTCGCCCGGAAAATATCCACCTCCATTAACACCGTTTGCGGCCAATTGAAAATCAACCTGCGAACCCGGAGTTATTTCCAATGCCGAAACTTCATTGTGAAGGGAACTCATCCTTGTTTTAAGGGATTCCGGTGGAATAACTTCTTTCGCAAAAGTAAGTGCGTGCTGAAGTTCTTTTATTCGCCTTTTATAGTGAAGAACCTCTTTCTGTAATCTCGAAACCAATGAAATATCGACCACTTCATTCACCGGCAGTTCAGGGTTTTCATCCGCTTTAAGGGCGTTTTTCTTTTTTTGGCGATAATGAAAAATAGTGGTTACCAGGAAGCTAACAATTATGAGCGGTACAGCGATCCACAAGACTATTTTTAGAAATAAAGTAAACTCATCAAAAAATGCAAGCAATAATACCATGTCAAACAGTTTAAGTAACGCAATGTTGGGGTTACTGATCGGGCAAAAACCAGGGTCATCATTGGATAGCGATTAAGGACATTCTGCAAAATAAGATCCAGAAACCGGGTAATCAAACCTAAAAAGTCAATTTTAAGCAATTGTTTGCACAAGCAGCGGTTCTACATGGGCTGAGAAGGACGGCTCCAAACTTCGTGGATCTTTTCGCCCCTGCTGCTCAATCCTTTATGAATCCATTTGCCGTTTTCTATGCTACCTTCAAAGGTTAAGGAAGCCCCCACCCGGGTACTGTCACGGGAGAAAAATTCTATATTTTCCGTGTATTTGCCGTCTTTAAATGTATAATTCCCCCCACCAGAGCCTGAAAATTCTTTGGTTTCAGTATTTATTGCTGCCCATTGAAACCTCGAGCCGGATAAAATCTTGATCGTTTTGCGGGCTCCGGGCCTCATTTCATTCATTTTATCCCCCTGCACCCGACCGGTGATCTGCCAATTACCTGCAAGTGCCCCTGTACCATCATCCGACCTGTTCCAGGTCGATTTGCCGCCGTTAATATCTGAATTGAGTTTATTACCCTGGACTGTGAAACTAAATACAGCTTCTGTGCCGATTGTATTTTTGTCAACAGTGCTGAATTCGAAATTGATGACCAGTTTGTTTCCATCAATCCTGTACTTACCACCTTTGCTAGAAAAAAACTTTTTTGCATTCGTGGAATATGCTGTATGGGTGAAATAATTGTCAATAAAAATGAGTACCTGGTCGCCGGAATTGTCTGTTGTTTTCCAGGCGCCTTTTAGAGGATCAGCTGCCTGCAGTTCACCCTGAGGATCGCTTTTGCCAGTTTTCGCTGGAGGGTTATCGTTATTCCGGAAGCTATTACCAATCATTAATACAAACAAGAAAACAATAAGTCGGAAAAGTTGACGTCTGTTGGGCATGGTGCAAGAGAATTATGAATTATGAGTTATGAATTATGAAACCGGGAGAATTGCTTCATAATTCGTTTCATATTTTGATGCAAGGCAATTCTTTCAAATTTAGATACTCGTCCTGATATTACCATGTTTATTCTTTTGTGGTCAAAACAACAAAAAGGTTGGTTTGAGGTATGCGATTCCTTGTGACCCAGAGATGTATCTTTGTAAACAATCTTATTTAAAAATGTACTAATTGACAAACGCACTAACTGACAAACGTATTAACTGACAAACGCACTAACTGACAAACGCATTAACTGACAAACACATTAACTGATAATCGCCCTAACTGATAATCGCCCTAACTGATAATCTCACTTTAACTGACAATGCAAATCGCCGTTGACAATGTAAATCGCAGCTGACAATGTAAATCGCAGCTGACTTAAAATCTGATTCGTAGCTAATTTCTGATAATATGAACCGTTTTTCACTGTGCCTGATTTTCATTATATCGTTTATAAAAGTGTTTTCACAAAAGGGTGATGATAACTTAAAGTATATAACTGAGCTTAAGGAGCATCAGCAAGATTACAAAGTGGAACTCGCCGGTATAATCAAAAAGGATACTTCGTTTGTCAGCTTTTATGATGTACAGTCTGCGTATCGCCTCGAAGCAGTTTATGAACCATTAAGAAATCAGCCCGTTTTTAGTATGGGAACCTCCAGTGGAAAAACAAAGCAGGCGCAGAAGATTGGCCTGGTTAAGTTTTCTATCAACAACCGGACATACCAGCTATCGGCTTATCAACTCCTGGCCCTGAGAACAAATCCTGACCAACAGGATTTATTTTTCATTCCTTTTACAGATGCTACCAGCGGTGAAGAAACTTACGCTACCGGGAGATACCTGGATTTTAAGTTATCAGATATCAAAAACGGATCATCCCTTGTAATAGATTTCAATAAGGCCTATAATCCCTATTGTGCTTTTGTTGATGGCTATAACTGTCCTATCCCACCGCCGGAAAACCAGTTGCAAGCCCATATTAAAGCCGGTGAAAAAGCCTATGGAAAGAAGTGGAAGTGAAAAGCAGGTTTGAGCAGAGATTAATATTAAAGAGCAGAACTCGTCAATAATGAGTAGATCAGGTAATAACGAGAAAGAGCAGAACTCATCAATAATGAGTAGACCAGGTAATAACGAGAAAGAGCAGAACTCGTCAATAATGAGTAGACCAGGTAATAACGAGAAAGAGCAAAACTCATCAACAATGAGTTGACCAACAATAACAAGAAAACCTATAATAATAAGTTGCCCCGAACTTGATGCGCAGGACTTAACTATAAAGTGTGGGACCTACTAAAATGTACATGACCTCACAACAAAAAAGGAACGAATGAAAAGAAATAAATTCATTGTATCACTGTTTGGGTCAATGGCTATTCCCTTTGGCTCCTTTTCGCAACTAAAGAGAAGTCTGTTCCGCAATGATAAAGGATTCAAAGTAAAAGCCGGTGAGGGAAGAATTCATGGACACATTGAAATGCAGGTGGCTCTGACCAGCATTGTTGATGTAAAAATATCCGGTAAAGATACCGACGGAGACCTTGCGATATTTGAACAAACAGCCGTCTTACCCGGTCGCGGCTGGCCCAGGCACGTTCACCATTCCCAGGATAAAACTTTTTATGTAACTGAGGGAGAATATTTGTTTAAGTTGGGGGATGACAAATATCGGCTCAATGCCGGTGACTCTATCTATCTCCCTAGAAAAAGCCCTCATGCCTGGATACAGCTAAGTGAAACAGGCAAAGCCAACATCACTATGCAGCCAGCCGGAAAACTGGAAGCATTTTTTGTAGCAATCGCTTCATTAACCCACGACCCTACACCTGCCGAAATGCATAAGATATTTACAGACCATGAAATGGAAATTGTCGGTCCCGGTTTAAGAGCAGAGGATGCCGAAAACTAAACAGAGTAAGTGGATTTGGTACACCGGTGCCCTTAAAAATCTACCCATTCAAAAGTCAACCCTTAAATGGACCCTTAAAGGGACGCTTAAAGCGATCTAAGTGGACCGTGTCCGCCGAAGCCCTTAATATTCAACCTCTCTAAAACCATCAACCGCCCAAGGGCGTAGGTGAACCGCACTGGATTCGAACCAGTGACCCCTACTCTGTCAAAGTAATGCTCTAAACCAACTGAGCTAGCGGTCCTTTTGAGCGGCAAATATAAAATAATTAATGTCCATTTCAACCCTCATCTAACATTCATTTCATCTTATTTTTTTAGCCGACACCCGGCCTCACTCAAACTTATTATAAACACTCATTCCTATTGTCAAGTAATTAGAAACGCTCACAGCTATTATCAGGATAAAATGTCCCCTTTGCCTTAACAAAAATTCTTAACTCCAAATTCAGGAAGTGACATTGTGCTATTTTAGTTTAACAATATGACAACCAAATACAGAAAGTGACAAGTGACACTCTCATCACTTACCACTTTTATATAACTTCTTTCACCGAGCTCAATCATGCTGCTTGGTTTGTTAATTTAGCGAGTTTTTTTTCTAAGGTAGCTATTTGTTGTTTCCGTTGTTTTTCTTTGTATTCATCCATGTTGAC